>SXGT01022888.1_pt1 | contig 32242 bp, 20 predicted proteins | sample 3176221 | NCBI WGS metagenome assembly SXGT01 (sample SAMN11356862, study PRJNA531348) | freshwater metagenome | isolation source: freshwater sample F1-120 | place: China: Fuxian Lake, Yuxi | collected 2017-12-25
CGTCGAGGACGAGCGTGCCGCTGGAGGCCTCTTGGAAGAGGCCCACCTTGTTCGCGTGAGCGCCCGTGAAGGCGCCGCGTACGTGTCCGAAGAGCTCGCTCTCGAGGAGCCCCTCGGGGAGGGCTGAGCAGTTCACGGCTACGAAGGGCTGCGACTTCCGGGCACTGGACTGGTGGATGGCTCGTGCCACCAGCTCCTTGCCGGTGCCGCTCTCGCCGAGCACCAGCACGTTCGACGACGCGCCGGCGACCCGCTCGATGAGCTCGAAGACGCGGCGCATCGGCGCGCTTCGACCGATGAGGCCCCCGAAGCGGTCCCGCGTGTCGATCTCCCGGCGCAGGCGGGCGTTCTCCACCTGCATACGGCGGTGGGTGAGCGCGCGGTCGACGACGAGGAGGACCTCCTTGAGGCGGAACGGCTTGGTGATGAAGTGATAGGCACCGCGGCGCGTGGCCTCGATGGCCGTGTCTACGGAGCCGTACGCGGTGACCAGGATGACGGGCAGCCCCGGATGCGCCGCCGCGACTTGATCGATGAGCGTCATCCCGTCGAAGTGGCCCATCCGCATGTCGGTGATTACGAGCGAGGGCGGGTCGGCGAGGATGGCGTCCCTGGCGGCCATGGGATCGGTGTACGTGTTGGCGTCGTGGCCTTCCTCGCGCAGCACGTCGGAGAGCAGTCCAGCCATGGTTGCGTCGTCGTCGACGACGACGATACGAGCTCGTGGCGCTGTATAGGAGTGCGGGTCGGCGTGTTGTAGGTCGCTCACGAGGGGGCCTCGACTTTCTTGCCCGCTGGGCTATCAGCAAGACCCGCGCCAAGTTAGCGGCGTTGCACAGGATCCTGCGCCCGATTCTTTTCGGGGTATAACGCCCCGAAGCATATATTCAACGGGGCGTCGTGTCCCTTTCCTGTGCGCGGCGGGTTCAACTTGGGCCAGCATGCAGTTTGCACTCGCAAGTTTCGGTTCGCCCGGTGTATCGGCGGACGAGGAGCCCATGAAAAACGACGCTGAAGAGAACGCGGAGCGTGCGGCGCGCCTCGCGGCGGTTCTGAACCTCGCCGTCGACGGCATCATCACGATCGCCGAGCGCGGGAACATCGAGACCTTCAACCGAGCGGCGGAGGGAATCTTCGGGTACGCGGCGGAGGAGGTGGTGGGCAAACGCATCAACATGCTCATGCCCGAGCCCTATCGGTCGAACCATGACCGCTACATGCAGCGATACCACGACACCGGCGAGCGGCGGATCATCGGTATCGGCCGCGAGGTGGGGGGACGGCGGAAGGACGGGTCCACCTTCCCCATGGATCTCGCCGTGAGTCAGGTGGAGCTCCCCGGCAGGCGGCTCTACACGGGGATCGTCCGCGACCTCACGCGACAGCGCCGCGTCGAGACGCTGGCCGAGGTCGGGCGCATCGCCTCGGGGCTGGCCCATGAGATCGGGACTCCGATGAACATCATCCTGGGCTACGCCGAGCGCCTTCGGCAGAAGAGCTCGGAGCCGAAGATCACGGCGGGCCTCGAGGTGATCATCGCGCAGGTGGAGCGCGTGAGCCGCCTCATGGACGCGCTCCTGTCGTACGCCCGCCGGCCGGCGCTCGAGCGGCGGCCGATGGCCTTCGAGCCGGTGGCCCGCTCGGTCTTCGCGATCCTCGGTGACCGCCTTCGCGAGTCGGCGATCCGCGCACGTCTGGTGGTGCACCCGACCGCACCGCTCATCGAGGCGGACAAAGACCGGATCGAGCAGGTCGTGCTGAACCTGGTGGTGAACGCGATCGACGCCATGCCCAGCGGAGGTGAGCTGGTCGTGAGCGCCGAGGGGCTCGAGTCTCCCCTACGGCTCCGGATCACCATCAGCGACACGGGGGTCGGCATACCAGTGGGTCAGTTAGCGGCGATCTTCGAGCCCTTCGTCACCACGAAGCCCACTGGCAAGGGGACGGGCCTGGGGCTCGCCGTCGTGGGCAGCATCGTCCGCGAGCACGGCGGGACCGTCCAAGTCGAGTCCGAGGTGGGGCTGGGCACCACGTTCCGGATCGAGCTCCCTGCCCAGGAGCCCGGCGTCGTGTAGTTCCCGCCCCGACCCACGGGGCGGACGGAGCGCACTGGACGGAAGGTGAAGGCCCTCGCCCTAAGGGCTGGTGCAGAGCGTAATCGGTGTGGTGATCGGGCCCACGGTGACCGGCGCGGTGCCGTCTAGGGTGGACCAGCCGTCGATGCCGGTAGAGGCCGTGCGCGTGAGCGTGACGCAGCTCCCCGGGGCGAGTGGACCGATGACACCACCGTCGGTGCAGCAGGCGTTCCACGTCCACTTGAGAGTGCCCGCGCCTGTGGTCGCGTTGATGGCGGAGCTCGCGTTCTCGCCCGGGTCGTCCGACAACACGAAGCTGGCGCCGAATGCACCCGTGACCGACATCGTGAACGTGCCGCCGCTGCCGTCGTTCACCTTATCGAGGAGCATCACGACGTAGTAGTTGCCGTTCGTGGGGTCGCGGTAGAGGAACACCAGGGCACGGTTCGAGAGCTCGAGCCCCGTGTTCGAGCTGGAGCCAGACGGGGAGCCGTACTGGTAGAAGCTGGTGGTCCCCTTCGTCGCCGGGTAGGGGTCCAGCTCGAGCGCCGTGTTCCCGTACTTGCCCGTGATGCAGACAGACTTCGGGTCGCAGTCGTCGTCGACGCCGTTGCCGCAGAGTTCCGGCTTGCCCGGCGCGACGTTGCCATTGAGCGGGGCGCAGTCCTGGGCGTCCGCCGCGCCATCCCCGTCGTCGTCGGGGTCCACGCAGTCCGCCTGCGCGTCGCCGTCGGTGTTCGGGAAGCCATCGTCGGCGCCGAAGAGGCAGTCGTTGTCGACGCCGTCGCACAGCTCGTCCTGCTGGTTGCCGATCGACGGGTTCGTCGGCGCGCAGTCGGTGGTGTCCGGGTCGCCGTCGTTGTCGTCGTCGGCGTCGCACGCGTCGCCCACGGCGTCAGAGTCGCTGTTCTGCTGGCCGCCGTTCGCGACCAGCGGGCAGTTGTCGAGGCCGTCCGGCACCTGATCGTTGTCGTCGTCCGGGTCCGCACAGTCGGCCGAAGCGTCGCCATCGGCGTTCGGGAAGCCCTCGTCGGCCTGCGAATCGCAGTCGTTGTCGACGCCGTCGCAAGCCTCGATCTCCAGGCTCCCGATCGCCGGGTTCGTGGGCGCGCAGTCGGTAGCGTCGAGGTCTCCGTCGTTGTCGTCGTCGTTGTCGCAGGCGTTGCCCAGGAGGTCGGAGTCGGAGTTCTTCTGGTCCGGGTTGGGCAGCGTCGGGCAGTTGTCGAGCGGATCGACGATGTCGTCATTGTCGTCGTCTTCGTCCACGCAGCTCGCCTGTTCGTCGCCATCGGGGTTCGCGAAGCCTTCGTCCGTGGAGAGGTCGCAGTCGTTGTCGATGCCGTCGCAGACCTCCGTGGCGTCCGGCGCGATGGCCGGGTTCGTGGGCGCGCAGTCCGCGGCGTCGGGCGTTCCGTCGTTGTCGTCGTCACTGTCGCAGGCGTTGCCCAGGAGGTCCGAGTCAGAGTTCTTCTGGTCGGGGTTGGGCGTGGCCGGGCAGTTGTCGAACGCGTCCACGAAGCCGTCGCCGTCGTCGTCCTCGTCCACGCAGTTGGCCACGGCGTCTTGGTCCGTGTCGGGGAAGCCATTGTCGGGGACCAGGTCACAGTCCTCGTCCTTCCCGTTGCACACCTCGCTGGCGACCGGGCTCACCGTCGGGTCGAAGGGGGCGCAGTCCTCCAGATCGCTGACCGTGTCGTTGTCGTCGTCCAGGTCGCACGCGTCGCCGAGTAGGTCGCCGTCGGCGTTCTGTTGTCCGGCGTTCTGCACGGTGGGGCAGTTGTCGGCCTGATCCGGGATCCCGTCGGAGTCGGCGTCCTTACCCGCACAATCGGCGACCCCGTCGCCGTCTGCGTCGGTGAAGCCCTCGTCGATGCCGTTGAGGCAGTTGTCGTCGATCCCGTTGCAAGCCTCGGGCACGAAGGGGTTCACGAGCTTGTTCGTGGGGGCGCAGTCGATCGAGTCGGGCGCGCCGTCGTTGTCGTCGTCCACGTCGCAGGCGTCACCGAGGAGGTCCGCGTCCGAGTTCTTCTGGTCCGGGTTCTTGATCGTGGGGCAGTTGTCGAAGGCGTCGGGCACGCTGTCGTTGTCGTCGTCGGGGTCCACGCAGTCGGCCTGACCGTCGGCCTCGCTGTCCGGGAAGCCGTCGTCCTTCTTCTTGTCGCAGTCGTCGTCCTTGCCGTTGCACACCTCGACCACGCTGTTCGAGATCGTGGCGTCGGTGGGCGCGCAGTCGGTCGTATCCGGGTCGCCGTCGTTGTCGTCGTCGCTGTCGCAGGCGTCGCCCTTGCCGTCGTTGTCCGAGGACTCCTGCTTCGGGTTCGGCGTGAGCGGGCAGTTGTCCACGGCGTCCGAGACGTCGTCGCCGTCGTCGTCGAGGTCGATGCAGTCGGGGAGGGCGTCCTGGTCCGGATTGAGGGCGCCCTCGTCGATGACGCCGTCGCAGTTGTCGTCGAGGCCGTTGCAGCTCTCCTGCGCCGCGGAGTGGATCGCTGCGTTCAGCGGCGCACAATCCTGCGGGTCGAGCTCGTCGTCGTTGTCGTCGTCCGGGTCCGCGCAGTTCGAGAGCTTGTCGCCGTCCGTGTCGGCGTAGCCCTCGTCGATCTGGTTGTTGCAGTTGTTGTCCAAGGCGTCGCACGCCTCCGGGGCACCGGGGTAGATGGCCGCCACCAGCGGCGCACAGTCGACGGTGTCTGGGCTGGAGTCACCGTCGTCGTCCAGGTCGCACGCGTCGCCGGACTCATCGCCGTCCGTGTTGACCTGCTCGGTGTTGGGCACCGCGACACAGTTGTCGAGGCCGTCAGGGATGCCGTCACCGTCCGTGTCGTCTTCGCAGGCGTCGCCCGTCCCGTCGCCGTCGCTGTCCTTCTGGGTCTTGTTCGGGACCAGAGGGCAGTTGTCGTCGTCGTTGGCGATCTGGTCGTTGTCGATGTCGGGGTCTACGCAGTCCGCGATGCTGTCGAGGTCCAGGTCCGGGAAGCCGTCGTCCTTGATGTTGTTGCAGTTCTGGTCGAAGCCGTCGCAGAGCTCCTCGGACGACTGCCCCACGGCCGGGTCGAAGGGGGCGCAGTCGAGCGCGTCCGGGACCCCGTCGGCGTCGTCGTCGTCGTCGATACAGTCAGCGTCGCCGTCCTGGTCGAAGTCTGGCTCACCCTGGTCGATCACGCCGTCGCAGTCGTTGTCGATCCCGTCGCACTGCTCGAAGGCCGGCGTGTCCTCGGCGCACTCCGTCACAAGGCCGTCCGCCGTGCACGCGATGATGCCGTTCGCGCAGGTGTCGCCGTCCTCGGGCACGTCGCAGGCCGCGCCCAGATCGGCCCAGTCTTCGTCCGCGGCGCCATCGCAGTCATCGTCGGCCGCGTTGCAGAGCTCTGCTGCGGGCGTGGGCGCGTCGCATACAGACCAGCCCGTCGCGGTGCACTGCGAGGTGCCCGCGCAGCTCCCGAGCTCGTTCGTGGTGGCGCAGTCGCGCTCAACGCCGAGGAGCAGATGGCTACAGGGACACTCGCCGCCCTCCGGGATGCACTGCTGAACGGTGTCTCCGGCGCGCTCCACGGCGGCGCAAGCGAAGCCGGACGGGCAGGGCTTGGACGAGTGGCACGCCCGGCCGCAGCGGCCCTGGCCCGAAGCGTCCGGGAGGCAGAGGTTGCCATCGCCGCACTCGTCGTCGCTGGTGCACGCGCCGCACAGGTTGTCGATGTCTGGCATACACAGGAAGACCACGTCGGGGCCGCTCTGGACCGACTTGCACGTGGTGCCCTCGGGGCACGCGTCGCCGAGGCAGATCTGCGCGCACGACTTGCCGCCACCTGAGGCCGTGACGCAGAAACCCGAGTCGCACTCCTCGTTTGTCACGCAGGGGCAGCTGACAGAACCTGGACAAGCCGTGGGCCCCGCGTCCTCGTGGGGTGGTACGTCGCTGCCCTCTTCGACATCCTGTTCCACGTCGGCGCCCGGTCCCGGGGTGCTGTCGTCTTGCCCGACGTCACCGCTCGTGTCGTCGGGCGCAGGCGCGGCGTCGGACGCACTGTCGCTTGCCGTCTCTTCGGCGCAAGCGAGGGTGAGCGAGAGGACGAGCAGTAGGCGTGTCATGGGGACCCCTGGCGCATGTGATCACTCCGCAGGTCGCTGCTGGAGCGGATTCTGGTGCGCTGGAGAGTCTAACTGATCACGTTGGCGAGTGTCCTACTTCGGTGAGGGCGCTGGCACGAACGCCTCTCTACCGGTGGCGCCGGCGACGACGTCGGCGGGGTGGAGCCGCATGGGCAAGGTCTTGTTCCCGAGCCAGAGGCGGGCCTGATCCGCGAAGAACGGGCTGTCCTTGATGCCGGACTGGCCCCCCGGGACCACGTTGTGCCCCTCGACCTCGCCGTCCTTCATACGGATCACCATGCGCATGACCGGGCCGGAGCCGTAGGTGAACTGGGTGCCCGACCAACCGGGGCCGGAGGCGTCCACGCTGTCGTTGTCGCCCCCGCGAGGGAACCACTTCAGGTCCTTCCGAGGGTCGTTCGGATCCGTAAACGAGTCCGCGAGCGGAAGCTCGGCAGTAGTGATGGAGAAGAGGTCCACGACGGCCGAGAAGCCGGAGTCCACCGGCAGATAGTCCGCAACGAGCGACTCGAAGCGCACGAGGTGGCGGAGGCCCCAGAGCCAGGCGCTCATATTGGCGGAGCCGAAGCCCCCCTCTCCCGGCCCCTTCGGCTCGCTGGTGAGGAAGTCCAGGGCCGCCTCGAGCGCGACCAGCATGAGCTCGTCCGAGCGCTCGACCTCCGTGGAGCCGATGCGATCGAAGAACACGGACTCCCCGGTCTCAGGGTCATGTGACGCGAGGCCCGAGGGGTTGTCGGCGCCGCGGCCGTCGAGGAAGCGGGAGAGCACCGCTGCCTTCTCCCGCGAGCCTGAGTAACGGAACACGGCGATCGGCTCGTCGTCCCAGACCCTCGCGGCGAAGCGCGGCATCCACGCGTTGAAGATCGACGTGGCGATGGCGGCCTCGCGGTCGGCAGCCGTGGGCGACGAGTAGAAGGTCTCGACGCCGGACGGCGTACGGAAGCCCTCTGTGGCCCACGCACCGAGCCGGTCGTAGACCTCCTCGAAGCGGGCCGCGTTGGCGGTATAGAGCGCTTTCATGCGCGCGTCGGCCCCCGGGGCGGGTTCGGCGGGAAGCGCGCGGGCCTTCTCGATGGTGGCCCTCAGGTAGCCCGAGAAACGCTCGCCGTAGCGCGAGTCGTTGTTCCCTTGGATCGCCCGCATCTCCGCCGTGTCGACCCCGCCGCTGGCCTTGGCCTCTGCGAGCTCGCGGCGGATAGTGTTCGCACGGATGTCCGTCCATGGCCCACCGAGATACCAGGTGTCGTTGTCGGCGTTGCCGTCGTCCGTGATGACGGCCGGGTCGTTGTTCGCGGTGAATACGTAGCCCTCCGCCGGGTTTAGCGACTGCGGCATCGCGTCGAACGGGATGGCGCACTTGTAGGGATCGGTGGCCTGGCTGTCGTCCACCGAGCCGTCAGGCGACGTGGGCAGCGTGAACCCGCCATAGACGGTGCCGTCCAAGAGCTGACCCGGGTCCGACGCCTCGGCCCAGCGGTCGCCTTCGCGCTGGAGATAACCGCGGCACGGAATGGCCTGGTAGCTCGAGTAGAGGACGTTGCCGTCTTTGTCACCGGCGGTCATGAAGAGCCCGCCGCCCACGAGGCCCCGAGTGGCCTTGCGGTAGGCGTGGATGTCTTCGGCGAGGCCCATGTCGTAGAGCGCCTCGGGCCAGGACGTGGCGTCGAGGGCCCCGTGATCGAAGCTGATCGCCGTGACCTTGCCGTCCCCGTCTGTGTCGCCCGGGATGATCAGGTCGCCATTCATGTTGGCGACATAAGCGCCGTTGGCCTCGTCGAGCGAGTCGATCTCCTTACCTTCAATCTCCACCAACCAGCGCCCGTCGAAGGTTTCGAATCGCTCCCACACCTCGGTGCGCCCCGTGCTCCCCAGCGCCGGGACATCGGCGATCACGTAGGTCTCGGAGCGCGTGACCAGGGGCTGGCTCTTTCCCTTGAAGGTGCTGCTCACGGGGCGCTTCTTGTCGTCCAGCGCCAGCTCCTCCCGATACCAGTCGGTGATGTCGACGACCGGATTCACCATGCCCCACGCGACCTTGCCGTTCGTGCCGACGCCGAGGATCGGGAATGGGGAGAGGAACGAGCCGATCTGCGCGATCGGGCCGCCTCCGAAGACGGAGGTGTCCAGCGCCACCTGATACATCAGCGACGGGACGGACAGCTGGAGGTGGCCGTCGCTGGCCACCATCGCCGAGCCGTCCGTCGTGGCGGTGCCGCCCACCGCCCACGCGTTGGAGCCGAAGTCGGGCGCGAGCTTCCCGAAGCGGGCCTGGTAGCTCTTCAGCTTGTCGGCCAGCCGGTCGAGCATCGAGGCTGGGACCGGGAGCTTCCGGGCGTGAGCCTTGGGCACGTCGGCTCCTGGCTTCCCGCCCGGCAGGCCGGCGGTACCGAAGCCCGGGCTGGAGCCGCTCCCCGGGAAGAGCGGACGGGAGTCGAACCAGACGTCCTCGAGGTAGCCGTTGGTCCGCAGCGACTCCTTGGGGGATCCGGCGAACATCGTCTCCAGCTTCCGGGCGCCAGAGTCACGCCCAATGTCCGACTCGAAGTTGGTCTGGTACATCAGCACCGCGGCCATCGCCATGAGGTCGCGGGTGCTGAACGGTTGCATCACGTCCGCGCCGGTCTCCTTCCCGAGCAGCGGGCCGACTGTTGCGAACTCCGTGGGGATCGGCAGCTCTCCGGCCTTGGCGGCGTCGATGTAGGCGTTGATGCCCTCGGCGACGGCGTCGAAGTAGGCGCGCGCCTCCGGGGAGAGCGCCGCGAGGAGGCGATCCGCCACGAAGGTGGTGCCGAACAAGCGCGCCTCCATGTCGGTGCCGATGCCCAGCTCGCCGAGCAGATCGCTGATCGTCCCGAGCCCGAGGCGTCGTTGCAGGTCCATGAAGAAGAACCGATCGCGCGCCAGGACGAAGCCGATCACACGGCCGAGATCCTTCCGCGACTGCGCGTACACGTGAGGCACGTTGGCCTCCGTGCGCACCACCGTGGCCGCGGCCTCGAGGCCGGGGAGGGTCCAGGTCTCCGTGACCGGGACGCCGACCAGCGCCTTCTGATCGGCGGTCTCTACGGGCAACGTCGGCGTGCCGTCGGTGGCGTCGGAGCCGTCGGAGGCGTCGGAGGCGTCGGAGGCGTCGGAGGCGTCGGAGGCGTCGGAGGCGTCCAAGGAGTCGGAGCCGTCCGTGGAGTCCGTGGCGTCCGTGGCGTCGGTGGCGTCAGAGCCGTCAGAGCCGTCAGAGATGTCCTCGCCCCCAGCGTCGTAGACGGGGGGATTGACCGCGTCGTCCTCGGCGCAGGTCAGCGCCAGTGCAGCGGCGAAGAAGAGTGGGGTGCGAAGGCGCATGGCGGTTCTCCGGAGGGGCTACGCGGCCGTTAGTCGCGGCGATCGACGGTGGAGACGGTGGAACGGAGCGCTTCGAGCACCCCGACCTTGGGGACGAACCCGGTCTCCGCTCGGAATCGAGCGTCGTTGATGATCACGGGATAGCGGCAGAAGTCTACGAGATAGGGCGGCAGCGCGGGTCCGAAGCGGCCCATGGTGCGGAGCAGCTGAGTAGCCAGCGGACCCGGGATGGGCCACGCCCGAGCGCCGCATTCCTCCAGCGCTCGGCTGAACGGCAGCGTGCCGTTCGCGGCTATGTTGTAGACGCCGATCAGCTTTGGGGTGGTCGCCGCCAGTCGGATCGCCTCGACCACGTCCGTCTGGTGGATGAACTGCCACATGGGGTCGAAGCCGAGGACCCGCGCCACCGTGCGCTGGCGTAGGTAGGTGCTGATCGCGTTCTTGATGTCCGGCCCGATCACGTTGGTTGGCCGGAGCACCACCGTCTCCGGGCGGGCGTACCGATAAGCCCACTGGCTCGCCAGATTGTCGAGCTGCACGGCGTCGGACAGCTCTGGGAAGTCCGCGCCGGAGCGCAGCGGTTCGTCCTCGGCGATCGGGACGTGGTTCGCGGGGTGCGCGCCGTAGATGTGGAACGTGGACAGCACCACCACGCGGGCAACGTCGTACTTCTGGGCCAGCTCGAAGAGCTTCCCCGAGCCGACCACGTTGAGGTCGAACCGCTTGCCCACGGCCAGCTTGAGGTTTCCGACGCGACCGAGGTGGAGGAGGGTCTCCGGCCGGAAGCGCCGGACGACGTCCTCGATCCTTGTCTTGTTGTAGTTGGCCTGCGTGTAGGGCAGGGCGTCCGGGTGGTCCTTGGGGCGACGTCGGTAGTCCACCCCTGCTACGTCGTGACCGTCCCGCTGCAGCGCCAAGGCCGTGAGCCGCGCGAGGCTCCCGGCCACGCCTGTGACGAGGAGACGGGTCACGTGAAGACGCCAGGGCGGAGCGCCAAGCGGGCGTCGATCATGCCCTGGACGGTGGCCTGGACCACGTCCACCTTCTCCTGGATCGCCTCGTCCTCGTCGTCGTACGGGCCCTCGAAGGTCAGCGGGGCGCCGAAGTCGACATAGAAGCGAGTGGGCAGCGGGAGGTACGCCAGCGGACCGAGCAGCGGCAGGTGGGGCGGCACGGGGATGTACGGCACGCCCAGCCGCTTCGCGAGCCAGGGGAGGGCGGTGATCGAGGGGATGGACTCCTCGGCGCCCACCACCGATACGGGTACGATCGGCGTGCCGGTCTGCAGCGCCAGCCGCATGAAGCCGCGCCCGAACGCCTCGAGGCGGTAACGCCGGGCCCACGGCTTCCCGGAGCCGCGCGCACCCTCCGGGAAGACCAGGATGGCGTTGTCGTGCTCGAGGAGGTTCTTGCAGTTGATGGGGTCGCCGACCACGACGCCTGAGCGCGAGAACGCCTCTCCCACGAACGGGAGCGTGGGCACCCAGCGCTCGGCCATCGCCCGCACGAGGCGCGGCGGCTGGGCTTCGAGGAGCATGGTCACCGCGATGACCATGCCGTCGAACGGCAGCTGCCCCGAGTGGTTCGGGACGATGAGCACGCGCCCCTCGGGCAGGTTCTCGAGGCCGGTGACGACGGGGCGGAAGTAGCGGGCCAGCTGCCGCGACAGCGAATAGAGCACGCGTGCGCTGTCTCGATGGAAGCCCCAGGGATCGTAGCCGAGCTCGTCGGTGCGGATGGCGAGGCGGTCGAAGGCGGCCACCACCTCGGGATCCAGCGACGCCTTGGCCAGGTCGCCGATCACTTCTGCATCAGCTGCGCGATCGTGGATTCGAAGATCGCCGCGACCTCCTCCACCCGCGACACGCGCAGGCGGGCCAGGTCGAAGACGGCCTTCGCCGCTTTGTCGGCCCGGAACCAGCTGGACTTCTCGACCTCGAGCTCCACCTCGAGGTTGGCCCCGAGGTACTGCACGCGCAGGTTCACGTCCGTGATCCCCACCTTGCCCGTGGCGTGGGCGGGGGGCTGGAAGCGGCCCGTGAAGCGCTGCCCGAGCGGGTCGGGCTCGAGCTCTACGAGGCGATAATCGAGGTGGCCGAGCGCGTCGCGGAGGCGGTCGATGTCAGTGTTTCGCATCGTGATCGAGGCCTTGGCCTCCACGTCGGAGCCCCAGCTGATGTCTACGGTGCTGCGCAGCTCCCAGTGGACCCTGCGGCCGCTCGGAGACGTCCCCGGCGGGATCCGGAGGCTGAACGGCATGGGGACGCGGTCGCCCGGGTTGGAGTTCCACGGGCCCTGCCGAACGAGCATGCGGTCCCAGACGTGGCCTTTCCGCGGCCCTTCGTCGTGGTACTCGACCAGCTCCACGTAGATGTGATCGATGGTCTCGGCGTCCGTGGACGTGTACTCGAGGAAGCCGTCCAACACCTCGGCGTTGGTGAAGTGGTCGCGCCGCAGGGCGATGAGCAAGGTGCCGTTGCCGTTCGCGCCCTGGCTGCGGAAGGGGAAGTCGCCTGCGACGGGCGCGGTGTGCCCCCCGAGGCCGGCCGGCGCGGCGCCGATCAGCGTCTGCATCGAGGGCGCTGGCTGCTGCGGGGCAGCGGACCTCTGCGGCGCTCGCGCCTCGGAGGCGCCACCGAAGCGAAGGGTGAGCGGTGTCTGGCCCACCGTGAGGGTGACGCCCGGTTCGAGCAACACGGGCTCTTGGCCGATTCGCTGGCCGTTGACGAAGGTGCCGTTTCCGGAGCCGAGGTCGCGCACCCACAGCAAGTCGCCGTCGCAGCCGACCTCGGCGTGGCGGCGCGAGGCGTTGGGATCGTTGACCTCGAGGTCGCACTGCGCGGACCGGCCGATGAGCGCCCGGGTGCGCGGGGCGTAAAGCGCGATGGTGTCACCAGTGGTGGACACGACGAGGAGCGGAATCACTGTGGGTCTCCTGGCGGATTGAGGCGCCGATTCATCCGCGGTCTGGCGCGCGCGTCAAGGGCGCAGGCCGAAACACGGATCCCGGGTGAATACCGGGCCACGCCGCAGCGTCGGATTGCGCATGACCACACGCGGCCTCGTACTCCTCTTGTCGCTGCTCACCTTCGCCGCCGCCGCGGCGCCTCCCCACCGCTACCGGCAGGTGCTTCCGCGCGGCCGGTACGTCGTGCCCCACGCGGCGCCCTATCGGGTCTATCGCGGTCCGGTGGTGCGTTACCGTGGCGCGCCCCGGGTGGTGAGGGTGGTGCGTCCGCGCTGGACACCCCGCCCTCGGGTGGTCTGGGTGCAGCCGGCGCCGCCTCCGATCGTCTATGTCGATCCGCCGCTCGTACGGGTGCCCGTGCAGCGCGACGAGGCGCACGAGTGGGAGGTTCAAGAGTGGCCCGCGGAGGAGCAGTACCACCACGAGGAGGCGGTGGAGCCGCACGGCTTCGTCGAGCCCGGGGCGCCCGACGTGGAGGCAGGCGAGGCGCCGGCCGAGCCCGACGCTTGTCCCCTCACACGGCGCTTCGAGGCCGAGTCCCCCTCAACGGCGGAGCCCGGGCCCGGCGAGCATCCCATGCCCGCGGACGGCGAAGACCCCTTGAGCCAGCTCGAGGACGCGATCGTCAACCTCACCAACCGCGAGCGGGCCGCTGAGGGGCTCCCGGCGCTCCGCAGTCACGACGCGCTTCGGCGCGCCGCCGCGGGCCACTCTCAGGAGATGGCGTCGCTCGGGTACTTCTCCCACAGCTCGCCCACCGCCGGGCGCAAGAGCACCGTCGATCGCCTACGCATCGAGGGCGTCTCCACCTTCGAAAGCGCCGCCGAGAACATCGCGATGGGCACGTTCGACCCCGGCGAAGAGGCCGAGGCGTTCGTTCGGATGTGGATGAACAGCCCGGGTCATCGGGCCAACATCATGAACCCGCAGCTCCGCCTCATCGGCGTGGGCGTTGCGGTGGACGCGAAAGGCCAGCTGGTCGCCACGCAGGTCTTCACCGCCGTGGCGGGGCAGCGGGAGGCCGAAGGCGCCGCCGAGATCTGAGCGCCGCGGCGACGGGGGGCGCGGGAAGGGCCTACTTTACGGCGTAGATGAACGTGGCCTTGGGGAATCGGCGGAAGCGCTGCGTGATCTCCTCGACGTGCAGGGATGCCACGACCTCCGGTGTGGTGGCGGCCGCGTCGAGCGCGAGGCCCGCTTCCTTGTCGCCCGCGGCCTTGATGCGCACGATCTCGGTCATCGTGACCTTCACGAGGTCTTGGACCTTCGTGGGGTCGAACGCGAAGCGGCCCCCTTCGGCGTCGCCCTCGGCCACGATCCAGGTGAGCGCGCCGCCCGAGACCAGCTTCGAGAGCAGGATCGCGGCGACGTGGCTGTAAGTCTTGGGGCGTCCGTCGCTCGAAGAGAGGCCGTTGGCGAGCTGGCCAAAGCCCCACGACAGCACCGCGGCCAGGGCCTGGTGGTGCTGCTCCGTCGTGAGGATTCCCTTCTCCACGAGCAGCGGCATCAGGAAGACGGCGCCAATCTCCGCCTTGGACTCCTCGAGGATCGCGTCGAGGTCGCCCCCGAAGATGGCCTCGGACTTCTGGTCACCCACGAGCCACGAGCCCGTCGGCCCGAGGTTGTGCATCGCCTCGTGCAGCACGGTGCCCATGCGGCCGGCGGCGCCGCTGGCGTCGCGAAGGGCGAGGGCGGCCGAGTCCAGCAGTAGCGCGTCTTTCTCGGCAGCGGCGGCGAGGCTGTCGGCGTCCGTGTAGAGGTTGCTCATGACCACCGTTCGGCCCCGCGACTCCTCGGCCACCTTGCCGAAGTTCGGCAGGGACTGGCCGATGGTGGCGCCGATGGCGCTCCGGCTGTCGCCCGCGTTGAGCACCACCTGGATGAAGTCCGGCAGCTGGAAGCCGACCTCTCGGGCTGCGTACACCTCCGGCGCCACGAGCGCCGCCACGGCCTTCTCCATGTCGCCACGGATCGCCTCGAGCTTCGCCTTGAGCTCAGCGGCGGCGGGGTCCTGGCGCGCGAAGGAGAGGTGGAAGCCGGCCTTCACGCCGCAGGGATCCCAGTAGGTCTCGTCGGGGCCGACGCGCACGTACCAGGCGGACTTGGAGCCAGCCATCAGCGACCAGGCCTCGTCTGCGGCGCTCCAGTCGTCGGTCTCGAAGGCTTTCGCGGCCGCCGTGAGGTAAGCCGCCAGACGGACCTCGGTGGTGCTCTGGAGGCCGGCCGCCGCCGCCTTCAGCTCCTTCGCGATCGCCTTCATCGGCTTGGCGTAAGCGCGGGCGTAGGGCACAGCCTCGTAGCCTCCGGTCTTCGCCGGGCGCACGACGGTGAACGGGGCCAGGAGGTCCTTCGCGTTCGGCGCGGCCGCCAGCGCCTCGCAGAACGCTTTGTCCTGCTCCCCCTCGACCGGATAGCTGAGGCTCTTGCGCTTCGTGAAGTCGGGCGTGGCGTTGCAGAACGGGTCGTTCTCGGTGGCGGGCGCTTCGCACCACGGCCCGTGGTTTCGCCAGAACAAGGCGCGGCTGGCCGCGTCGTCCTTCGGGATCTTCTTCTCGAGGCCGGCGCTGCCATGCTGAAGCTCGAAGAGCTGGTCGATGAGGCGGGCGATGGTCTGGAACCGCGCCACCAGCGCACGCTCCTCCGCGGTGTAGGCCGAGGTGTCGGTCTCGAGCAGGGTGGGGCGCGCGGCCGCGAGCTCTGCGCGCACCGCCTCCCGGCGCCGAAGCTCGACGAGCCGCCGGTAGGCCGCCTCGAAGGGCTTCCCGTGGACGCCCTTCGGGAGATAGCTGGCCGTGGCCTTGGGGCCGCCGTTCGGGAACGCCAGCTCGCTGGCGTCGGGGATCCCGGGGTTCTCCGAGTCGACCACCCAGAACAACGGCAGGCCGGCCTCTACGGCGAGACGATTGAAGTCCGCGCGAGACAGCGCGGGGAGGTCGTAAGGAGGCGAGGCGGGCGTGGGGGCGGCGGCCGCCAGCGCGGGCGCGAGGGCGAGGGCGAGCAGGGCACGGTAAGAGCGCATGGTGACTCCTGGGCTTTTGGGCACGCGCCGTGTACCAGACCCTCGCGCTTCTCGGAAGCGTCGTGGTAAGCCAACGTCATGAGCTCCCTCGGCCTCCGCGACGTCCCCACGAAAGATCTCGAGCGCCTCCTCCGGGCCGTGTTTCACGGCGAACCGGCGTGCCCGCTGAAACCGAGCGAGCTCGCGCGGCTCGGCTTCCAGGATCGGCAGGAGTCGTTGCTCGCCACGCTCCGCGGGCTCGACGCCCGCGCTGTCCAGGCGGTCCTCGTGGCGGTCATCGCGGAGCGGCGGTGACGGACGCGGGGTGCCCCCGACCGAGCCGACGCGCGTTCCTCGCTAGCGGGCTCGCCTTGGGCGCCCTAGCGGGGTGCGCCAAGTCGCCTCCCCCCGGGCTGCCGCCGGGTCGGATCACGGGCGAGAACGTGGCGCTCGGGCATCGACTGCGCGACGGAGGGCCACTCCCCGCGGGGCCGACGCGGCGAGCCGGCGTGGTGATCGTGGGGGCGGGCGTGGCCGGGCTCACGGCCGCGTGGCGCCTCCGTGACGCGGGCGTAGCGGTCGAGCTGCTCGAGCTGGGCGATACCCCAGGTGGGACCGCGCGAGGGGGCCTCGGGCTCAATGGACCGTATCCGCTCGGGGCGCACTACCTGCCGGTGCCCAACCCGGAGTCGGCGGTGACGCGCCGCTTCCTCGAGGTGATCGGGCTGCTCCAGTCCCACGGCGGGGCGCTGCGCGCCGAGGAGCGGCACCTGGTCTTCGACCCGGAGGACCGCCTCTTCCACCGTGGGCGCTGGGACGACGGGCTCTACCTTCGCGCCGGCGCGGGCTCCGCCGACCTCGCCGACCTCAAGCGCTTCGAGGGCGAGACCGCGCGACTTCGCGCCGCGCGGGGAGCCGATGGCCGCCTCGCCTTCGCGCTGCCAACCGAGCTCTCCAGCCGCGATCCGGCGTACGTTCGGCTCGACGGGCTCACCATGTCCGCGTGGCTGCGCGCCGAGGGCTATCGCTCGGAGCGGCTCCGATGGGCCATCGACTACGCCTGCCGGGACGACTACGGCGCTGGCGTCGACCAGGTCTCGGCGTGGGCGGGGCTCCACTACTTCGCGGGGCGCCGCGGCCTGGAGACTCCCGAGACCCTGGGAACCCACTACTTCACCTGGCCCGAAGGCAACGCGTGGCTCGTGGCTCGCCTCCTCGAGCTGGCGGGGCGCCCGCCCCTCACCACGACCGCGCTGGTCGCTTCGATCGAGCAGGGACCCCGCCCCATCCTCGGGGTCTTGGCCGGTGGCGGCTTCGAGCGCCTCGACTGTGACGCGGTGATCCTGGCCACGCCCAGCTATGTGACCGGGCGCCTCCTCGGGCGTCGTCCCTTCGCCGTGCAGGCGCCTTGGCTCGTGGTCAACCTGGCGCTCCACAAGGAGCCCCTAGGCGCGACGGACGCGTGGAACAACGTCGCGGTCGACTCGACCAGCGTGGGTTATGTCGACGCGACGCACCAGCGCCTGGCGGCGGCTGGCCCGCCACACTGGACCTGGTACGAGCCCTTGCCGGCCGCCGAGCGGGCGTGGTTGCTCCAGGCCGACTACGAGACCCTGGTGAGCCGCGCGCTGACCGACCTCCGGCGGATGCACCCCGACATCGACGCGTGCGTCGCGCGGGCGGACGTCTGGCGCTGGGGCCACGGCACCGTCATCCCCGCGCCCGGCACCCAGTTCGGCGAGGAGCGCCGCGCCTTTCAGAGCGGCCTTTCGCCGCGGGTAGCCCTTGCGCACACGGATCTCGGGGGGCTCCCCTTCTTCGAGGAGGCTCAGCACCAGGGGGTCCTCGCCGCCGAGCGTGTCTGCGACGCCCTCGGCGTGCAGCTCGGGTCGCGCTGGGGCTGACGCGGCCGGGACGCCGTCGTCGCGGTACCAAACAGACTTTGCGGAGCGCGTTCGGTTTCCAGTAGAACGAACCCATGCGACTCCTCGTCACCGCGCTGCTCCTCTTCGCCTCCGGTCTCTGCGTCTCGGCCTGCAGCACGGGCGGCGGAGACGACGACGGCGCTGCCGATAGCGGGCCCGGTACCGGGGGACAGGGCGACGTGGCCGAGCCCGCCACCGACGCCGGAGACGCCAAGGGCCCCGACGCGACCGGCGGTTCTGGGAGCGTCGTCGGCCCCGTGATCGACCTGGGCGTGCCCTGTGGCGAGAACGACCAGTGCGAGTCCGGGTATTGCGTCGACGGCTTCCAGGGCTCGGTGTGCACCCAGACCTGCCTCGACGGGTGCCCAGAGGGGTGGGCGTGTCGCTCCATCACCAACACGTACCCGGACATCGTCTTCGTCTGCGTTCCGAACGCCGTGCTGCTCTGCAAGCCCTGCGAGTCGGACGTCCAGTGCAACGGTGGCCGCTGCGTCGCCGTGGGGGCCGAGTCCTACTGCACGAGCCCGTGCGGCGACGGCGATCCGTGCCCCACCGGCTTCGAGTGCCTCGTAGACGACGCGGCGGGCTCTTCGTACTGCGCCCCGCTCAGCGGGAGCTGTGAGTGCACGGTAGGGAGCGTCGGTCAGACGCGTCCGTGCGGCGCCACCAACGAGCTCGGCACCTGCATCGGGTTCGAGGAGTGCCTGGGCGCCGACGGCTTCGCGGCGTGCTCCGCGAAGACGCCGAGCGCCGAGGTGTGCAACGGCCTCGACGACGACTGCGACGGCCAATACGACGAGGACGTGGGAAGCGGCGACCCGTGCACGCTCACTAACGACGTGGGCACCTGCACCGGCATCCAGACCTGCCTCGGCGCCAGCGGCATCGTGTGCAGCGCGCGCGAGCCCGTCGCCGAAGTGTGCAACTACGTGGACGACGACTGCGACGGCGTCGCGGACGACGACTTCAAGGTGGGCGAACAGTACGGCGTGTTCGACCACTGCGGCGCGTGCGGGGTGACCTGCAAGAACGGCTTCCCCAACGCCACGTCGATGTGCGGGCTCACGACCTCGCCGCCCCAGTGTGTGGTGGAGACCTGCGCGCCCGGGTACTTCCAGCTCAACCCGTACCAGTGCATCCCGTTCGCCCCCAAGGTCTGCGAGCCGTGCGTCGACGATCTCAGCTGCGCGCTCCCCGGCAGCCGATGCCTTCAGCTGGAGGACGGCAAGTTCTGCGGCAAGGCCTGCACCACCTCCGGCGACTGCCAGCAGGGGTACAGCTGCGCGAGCCCCGACGGCGGGAGCCTCCAGTGCACGCCCGATACGGGCACCTGCAGCTGCGACGGCAGCAGCACGAACCTTCAGCGCTCGTGCGAGCTGAGCGTGCAGGGCGATGATCCCGGGGCTCCGGTCACCGTTTGTCTCGGGACGCAGCAGTGCACTGGCGCAGGCTGGGGCCAATGCAAGGTGCCCACCGAGACGTGCGACGGCGCCGACAACGACTGTGACGGCGCGGCCGACGGCCCCTGGGTCGACGCGGACGGGCGCTACGTGGCCGACGTGCACTGCGGCGTCTGCGACAACAACTGCCTCGCCGCACCGCCCCCCAACGCCACCGGATCCTGCGACACGAGCGGGCCCGTGCCGGCTTGCACGTTGGACTGCCTCCCAGGCTTCCTGGACGTAAACGACAACCCGGCCGACGGCTGCGAGTGCGCCTTCGCTGGAGACGCCGACAAGCCGGACGGCGTGGATCAGAACTGCGACGGCGTGGACGGCAACGTCCTCGGGGCCGTCTTCGTGGCGAAGAACGGCTCGCCGGAAGGGGCCGGTACCCTCTTCGACCCGCTCCTCACCGTGCAGCAGGGGATCGACCGGGCTCTCTCGTTGGGTTTCCCCGACGTGTACGTGGCCACGGGCGTGTACCAGGAGGACATACGCCTGCGGCCCGGGATCAGCGTCTTCGGGGGCTACCGCGGCGACTTCCTGGCGCGCAACACCACGCTCTACGAGACCGCGATGATCGGCCTGGGCACCAACCCCGGCGCGCCCGGGACCATCAACGCCAAGTCTCTTCAGGGACCGGCCGGCAGCACGGTCCTGGACGGCTTCCTCATCTTCGGCGCGGACGCCACGTTGCCGGGGCGCAGCTCGTACGCGATCTGGGTCATCGATTGCGGCGACGCGCTCGTTCTCTCGAACAACCGGGTGGTGGCGGGCGATGGCGGGGACGGCGTGCCGGGCAAAGCCGGCACCTCCGGCACCACGGGCGTGAGCGGCGCGAAGGGGCTCATCGTCAAGGACGTGGGCGTAGCGAGCTGCTCCGGCACGAACGAAGGCGGGGCCGGCGGGGAACTGACCTGTGGGTCGGACGTGGTCAGCGGGGGCGGCGGAGGCTCCGCCGTCTGCCCGGACTACGACGAGAACTCCCCCGCGAGCTGCCCCGCGGGCGATACGCCGCAGTCCTCGCAGGCGGTGGAGCTGGGCGGGAACGGCGTGGGCGCGGCGCCGGGCAGCGGCGGTAACGCCGGGTTCGACGGCTACAGCAACCGCGCTGTCGGCCCCTACTCCAACATCCAGTGCGTCAGCAAAGACAACGCGAACTGCGGCGTGTGCCTGAACCCGGAGGAGGGCCTGCAGGGCGAGTCGGGCAGCGCGGGCGCGGTTGGGACCGACGGCATTGCGGGACCGGGTTGTAGCGTGTCGGCCGGCAGCGTCATCGCGCACCTCTTCGTCCCAGAAGAGGCCGGCGACGGCCTCGAGGGCACGCACGGCTCGGGCGGCGGGGGTGGTGGCGCCGGTGGCGGCGTCGAGGTGGTCGACTGTCAGAACCAAGCGGCGAAGTTCTCGGACTTCGGCGGCTCGGGCGGCGGCGGCGGCTCAGGCGGGTGTGGGGCCACCGCGGGCAGCCACGGCGGCAGCGGCGGCGGCAGCTTCGGGCTCTTCCTCTCGTTCTCGGTCCCGCTGCCCACGGTCCCGACGTTGCTCGCGAATACGGTCGTCAGGGGGCGCGGCGGAAACGGCGGCTTCGGTGGCTCTGCCGGCACGGGCGGCGCGGGCGGCGCGGGCGGCAAGGGCGGCGCGGCGGTGCCAGACACCATCACGTTCTGCGCCGGCGCCGGTGGCACCGGGGGACCCGGCGGCATCGGCGGTCACGGCGGCGGCGGCGGCGGCGGCTGCGGCGGTCCCAGCTTCGCGCTCTACGTGGCGGGGGCTCCCGGTGTGGCGGCGTGGCTCGCCGAGACCACGGTGCTGCCCAGCGGAAGCGCGGGGCTCGGAGGCCCGGGGGGGCCCAGCCTCGGTCAGCCCGGTGGCGACGGCGCGCCCGGCACCGAGGGCATCGCGAACTTCACGCCCTGAGCGCTGTAGGTTCTCCGGCGGCTGGGGCGGCGGCTCCCGATTCGTTTGGCCCGACGCCCGAGGGGTCAGCGTCTCAGGGGGTGAGGCGGTGCGCGATGGGCGCGAGGACCACGGTGACCAGCTCGTCGAGGAGCCCGCCGAGGCGGCCCCCGGTAGCGCGAACCTCTGCCGCGAGCGTGCGCACGGTGTCGAAGCTGGACGCCAGCGCCCCGGTGGACTCCAGTAGCGCGATCGCCTCTGCGATGTGGGTGTCTTCGGTGTCTGTGCGCGGGAGGCGGAGCAGCGCCTGAACGCGCGCCGCCGCTTTGTGATCCGAGCCGTTCATGGCGCGCACCACCGGCAGGGACGGTTTGCCCTCGGCGATGTCGGTGCCCACGCGCTCGCGGCCCTTCTCGCCCACCAGGTCCAGAAGATCGTCCTGGATCTGAAAGAGGAGGCCCAGCACCTCGCCGGCCCGGGCGATCGCGTCGCGCTCTTCCTGGCTCACGTTCGGTGCGATGAGGCAGGCGGCTTCCAGCGGCAGCGAGAAGAGGCCGGCGGTCTTTCCACGGATCACCTCGAGGTACTCGGCCTCGGTGGGACGCTCGCGGGCCTTCAGGCGGAACTCGTCGACCTGGCCGCGGACGACCTGGGTCATCCGCTCGGCCACACGGCCCATGAGCAGCCCGAGCCGGTCACCCGGGATCGGCGAGCGCGCCAGGAGCGAGAGACCCATGAAGTAGAGCCCGTCACCCGCGTTGATGCTCTGCTCCCAGCCGTGCTTCTTCCACACGGTGGGGCGGCCGCGGCGCATGATGTCGCCGTCCTGAAAGTCGTCGTGGACCAGGGTGGCGTTGTGCAGCAGCTCGACGCCGGCGGCCGCCGACAAAGCAGCCTCGGGATCGCCGCCCAGGGCCTCGGTGGCGAGCACCGCGATGAGCGGCCTCAGCCGCTTGCCGCCCGTCTCCAGCTGATACCAGGCCATCGCCTCGAGCGAGCCGTCCTCGGGGTTCGCGGGCCGCGGCACCACCGGCAGCACGGCGTCGAGGATCGGTTGCGACCACCGGGCCAAGCCCTCCTTGAAGTCGACCTGCGGCGTTGCCGTGGGGCCTCCCGCTGCCACGACTCAGGCCCCGCCGCGGATGCGCTTGAGCGCGCCGGCGGCCTCGGTGGAGGTGTAGGTGCGCGTCTTGCGCAGCTCGGCCACCACCCGCTCGAGCTCGTCCGTGGCGGCGCCGGCCTCCATGGCGATGTTTCGCGCGTGCATGCTCATGTGGCCCTTCTGGATCCCGTCGGTAGCGAGGGCCATGATCGCCGCGAGGTTCTGCGCGAGGCCGCTGGCTGCGGCGATCTCTCCGAGGCGCGCAGCGCTCGGGAACCCGAGGATCTTGTGCACTACGCGCACGACAGGATGGGTCTTGGTGATGCCGCCGACCACCCCGACCTGCATCGGGATCTCGATGGTGCCCACCAGCGTGTCTCCGTCGATGCCCCAGCGGGACAAGCTGCGGTATCGCCCATCACGAGCGGCGTAGGCGTGGCAGCCGGCCTCGACTGCGCGCCAGTCCTGGCCGGCAGCCACCAGGAAGGCGTCCACGCCGTTCATGGCGCCCTTGTTGTGCGTGGCGGCGCGGTACGGGTCGACGTCGGCCATCACGGAGGCCTCGACGATCCCCTGGGCCACCTCGTCGCCGGTCCAGTCGCCGCGCGCGAGGCGCTCGATGGGGACGCGCCCCTGGGCCCGGACGAGGCGCTTGTCGGCGAGGTTCGACAGGATGCGGAGGCGCACTCGGCCGAGCGTGATCGCCTCTACCTCTGGCGCGATCGACTCCACCATCGTGTTGATGATGTTGGCGCCCATCGCGTCGCAGACGTTGACCTCGAGGTGGAGCACCAGCATCGGGCCCACGGCGGTGTCGGGGAACTCTCGCACCAAGAGGCGCTGGGCCCCGCCGCCCCGCTCGACCAGGCGCGGGTTCACCGCGTTCGCCATCTCGACGAGGCGTTCGGCCTCGGCTTCGAGGCGTCGGCGCGTGGCGGGGAGGTCCCCGAAGTCCAGCACCTGGATCTGCCCGATCATGATCGGCTCGGTGGACGAGGTGACGATGCCCGGCCCTTCGCGGAGCAGGTTGGCGGCGTTGGACGCGGCGGCGAGCACGCTGGGCTCCTCGACCGCCATGGGCACCAGCAAGTCTTCGCCGTTGAGCCGGAAGTTGGCGGCCAGGCCGAGGGGCAGCGGGAACACGCCGATGGCGTTCTCGACCATTCGGTCGGCGTTGTCGCAGTCGAAGCCGGCCGCGTCGCGGAGGGCCGACACTTCCTCGGTGGTGAGCTGCGCGGCCTTCTGCACCGTGTCGAGCCGCTCGGCGATCGTCCGCCGATAGAAACCCGGGAGGCGGGAGGTTGTCATGGGCGAGGCTCCTGTCTCAGCGTGCCCCGGAGGGCCGCGAGATTGGGTGAGCCGGTCACGAAACATATCGTGCGCAGCTCGTCGATGAATTGGCGGATGGTCAGGATGACGGCGTCCACGCCGCCCTCCGAGGCCGCCTTGAGGAAGGGGAGGGCGCTGGCCACGAGGTGGGCGCCGAGCGCTATCGCCTTGGCGACCTCGGTGCCCGTTCGGATCCCACCGCTCGCGATGAGCGTCTTTCCGGGGAGCTCCTCGACCGCGTAGCCGAGGGACTCGGCCGTGGGGACGCCGAAGTCCCCGAGCCGCGCGCCGGTCATCTGCTGGATCCAGGAGTCCGTGCGGTAGGTCTCGATCTTGGACCACGACGTGCCGCCGACACCGGCGACCTCGAGGCCGGCGAACGGCAGGTGGCGCAGCTTGCGCAGCGTCTTGCGAGAGAAGCCTGCGCCGACCTCCTTGAGGACGACCGGCACCCCAACTTCCGGGATGACGCGCTCGAGGCGCCCGATGAGGCCCTTGAAGTTGGTGTCGCCCTCGGGCTGGATGGCCTCCTGCAACGCGTTCAGGTGGAACGCGAAGAGGTCCGCGCCCACGCGGCTGGCGAGTCCGCGAACGTCGTCGGCCGTGACCCCGTAGTTGAGCTGCACCGCGCCGACGTTGCCCATGAGCAGGATGTTGGGGGCCACGTCGCGGACCTGGAACGTCCGAGTGATCTCGGGAAACTCGAGCATCTTGCGCTGCGAGCCCAGGGCCATCGCGATCCCGGTGGCCTCCGCCGCCCGGGCGAGGATCCGGTTGAGCTCGCCAGCACGTGCGGTGCCGCCGGTCATCGCGCCGATCATGAGGGGCGCCGCTAGCCGCTTCCCGAATACGGTGGTGCTGAGGTCGATCTCGGCGCGATCGAGCTCTGGGAGCGCGTCGGCTTCGAACTGGTACCGGTCGAAGCCATTGCCCCGCCCTGGCCGCTCGATCGCCTCCTCGAGGCAGATCCTGAGATGCGCGTCCTTGCGGTCCTCGCCAGGCGGGGATGTGGGCCGGTCCGTCATGGGCGCGGGCTTGTAGGGTGGCGCATGGTGGGGGTCAAGGTTCTGATTTTCCTGTGAAACGCGTTATCCCAGGCTGCAACGCGTTATACGTGTTGCCCACAGCGCCCGCCAGCCGTAGGGTCCGCCGACATGGACGAGACCCCTGATCTCAAGAGCCTGGACCTCGACGCGCTCACCGCCCACGTCGTCGCCCAGGGGCACAAGAAGTACCGCGCGCTCCAGCTCTTCCAGTGGATGCACGGGAAGTGCGCGGCCTCCTATGACGAGATGTCGGACCTGCCCAAGGAGATGCGCACGGGCTCGCTCGGGCGTATCGGCGGGCTCACGCTCGACGGCGTGATGGAGAGCGTGGACGGCACGCGGAAGCTGCTGCTGCGCACCGCCGCGGGGGATCGCCTCGAGAGCGTGGTGATCCCCATGGGCAAGGGGCGGTGGACCCAGTGCGTGTCCAGCCAGGTCGGGTGCAAGATGGGCTGCGACTTCTGCGCCACGGCCGAGATGTCGAAGCGCAAGAACCTCACCGTGTCGGAGATCATCGACCAGATTTACTCCGCGCGGCGGGTGTTGCAGGGCGACGGCCGGATCCAGACCGCCAAGGGGGCCGCCGAGGGCGACGACGAAGTGGGCGTCGTGAACCTCGTGTTCATGGGCAGGGGCGAGCCGCTCGACAACTTCGACAACCTCACGAAGGCCCTCTGGATGCTGATGCACCCGAAGGGGCAGGCATTCGGGCAGCGTCGGATCACCGTGTCTACCGTGGGCCTCGTACCCCGCATCCACGAGTTCGGGCGCACGGTGCCCGTCAACCTCGCGGTGAGCCTCAACGCCTCGTGCGACGAGCAGCGCAACGCGCTCATGCCGATCAACCGCAAGTACCCGATCGAGGTACTCATGGAGACGTTGCGCACCTTCCCCATGGCCGCGCGTCGTCGGATCTTCGTCGAGTACGTGATGCTCGGAGGCGTCAACGACGCCAACGAGGACGCGTCGCGCCTCCCCGAGCTGCTGAGGGGCGTGAAGGCGAAGGTGAACCTCATCCCGTTCAACCCGTACCCGGGCTCCAGGTATCGCTCGCCGGAGCCGGAGCGAATCCTGTACTTCGTGGACAAGCTCATGAAGGCCGGGATCCAGACCAACGTGCGCGAGCCCAAGGGGCGCGACATCCAGGCAGCGTGCGGCATGCTCGACGGCGCCAAGCCGCTCTGAGCTCGCGCCGCGTCCCAGAGTGAGACGCACAGTCCCGAAGTGGGACGGGCAATTCTGCGCAAGTTGTTGAAATTACTCAGTGTGCGAATGGCACGGCGCCCGCACTTCCCCCCGGCGAGAGAGGGGGTGAGGTATGGAACCGCATATCGTCTTCGAGGCCATGGTCCAGGAGCTGGAGTCGCGGCGAGAGCTGCGCGTCGTCGAGCGCGAGGTGGGCGAGGCGCCTGACCCGAGGCTCTCTGCGCAGGCGCGGCGGGCCCTGCGCTTCGCGAACCCGGAGCTGAGGGAGCAGCTCACCACGCTGCGCTCCCTGAAGCTCCAATGGGGACTCGACGGCGGCCCCGTGCTCGGCGGGCTCGACGTCCCCGGGGCCGAGGCGCTCGTCGCTCGCCTCGCGGTGGCCGCAGAGCGCTCGTCGGAGAACACCGGAGACGGACGGAACCGCTTCGTGGCGCTGGACTCCTTCGGGCACTACGCAGTCGGCCTGGTGGTGGCCCGAGGCGTGGTGGGCCCACGCCTCGTGTTCCGGGAGCTCGGTGGGGGGCTGCTGGTGATGCCGCAGCTCCTGCCCTTCGACTACTTGCGCCGGGTCTTTGCTGCGCGGGCCTTGTATGTGTTGCGGACGCTGGACGCCGGGGACCCGGCGCTGCTGGGCCCCGTGGCGCACACCACGTGGCGGCGGGACACGGCGTTCATGGACGATCTCGTGGCCTTGGCCGAGGCGCTGAGCGAGCTGGCCCGGGAGGGAGGCGCGCCCTGGACGGGAGGCGGACCTCCGCGACCGGCGGAGCGGGCTGCGCCGCGGAGGGCAGCCGGGGTCAGCGTCGATCGGCCTCCCACGAGGGTACGATGCTCATGAGGTCGGTCAGCACGGCTTGGGCCGGGCGGCCTTCGTAAGCCAGCTGGAACACCGCGCGCGAGATCGGGCTCTGGATCCCCAGGCGACTCGCGAGGTCGCAGGCCACCTTGACGGTGACAACGCCTTCCGCGACCTGGCGCATGTCGGCCTGTACGGCCTCGAGGCGCTCCCCTTTGCCCAGCCGGAAGCCCACCTGATAGTTGCGCGACAAGGCGCTGCCGCAGGTGACCATGAGGTCGCCCATGCCCGCGAGGCCCGACATGGTGCGCACGTCGCCCCCGAGCCGCTCCAGGAAGCGGGCCATCTCGGCGAGGCCGCGGGTGACGAGCAGTGCCTTGGTGTTGTCGCCGAAGCCGAGGCCGTCAGCGGTGCCCGCCGCGATCGCGATCACGTTCTTGAGCGCGCCACAGAGCTCCACGCCCAGGAGGTCGGGGTTGCCGTAGACGCGGAACTTCGGCCCGAAGAGCGCGTCCTGGGTGAGCCGGACCACCTCGTCGTACCGGCTGGCGACCACGGTGGCCGAGGGGTGGCCCAGCACGCACTCGCGCGCCAGGTTGGGGCCGGACAGCGTGCCCACCTCGAGGCAACACGTCTCCTCGCGCAGGATCTCGGACATCCGCTTCGCGGTGCCCGGCTCGAGCCCCTTCGAGCACGACACCAACACGTGGTCGGCGCGGAGGTGGTCGCCCAGCTCGCGGAGCACCTGGCGCATGGCCTTCGTGGGCACCACCACGAGGATGAGGCGGCACGCCTCGGCGACCTCGCGGAGGCTGGTGGTGGTGGCGATCCCGGACGCAAGGGGCAGCTCGCCGAAGTAGCGCGGGTTGCGCTGCGTGGTGGAGATCGCCGTGGCGACCTCCGGGTCGCGCAGCCAGAGCAGCGCGGGCGGAGACTTCGCGGACGAGCGGACGAGGTGCGCGAGGGCAGTGCCCCAAGAGCCTCCCCCGAGCACCCCGATGGGTTGGTGGTCGTGTGTGGACATTGGAGGCGATTCCACCGGAAGAGCCTGCTCGCCGCAAGGCCCGGCCGACCGTCGTCATTGTTTGCGGGCCCCCCCCAAAGGGCTCAGGGCCGCCGGCGGAGCGTCACGTGGGGATAGGCGTCCGCGTACCACGCGCACGTCCGGCCCACATCAGCCGCCAGGGCCTCCAGCTCGCTCCGTGCCAGCGGTCGTGTGAAGCCGGAGTGAGTGCGGAAGCCGTCGTGCGGACTCACGGAGGCGGACCGACCGCGAAGGCGTCCGAGCCAGCCACCCACGGCCGCACCGGCCGCCCGGGCTCGCCGTGGGGGTGGAGGCGGGCCCTCGTCACGCGCCCAGAAGCTGGCGAGGATTGGCCCGTGCGGAGAGAGCCGGTCGGCGGCCTGGAGCAGGTTCCGACGCATGTCGGGGTCGATCACGTGCGTCAGGCTGCCCCAGCCCAGAATCACCGCGTCGTATCGCTCGCTCGCGAAGTGGGACAACGGGCTCGCCTCGACGGTCAGCACGGACAGGACGAGGTCCTCGTAGCTCCCGAACGCACATCGCCCGAGGCTCCCGACCGCGCTGGCAAGCCGGGGCTCGCAGGAGCGCGCGGGTTCGAACGCGTCCACGGCGTATCCGCGGGCGGTCAGCCACGCGGCCTCTCGTCCAGAGCCCGCCGCGCCAAGGAGGAGCCGAGCGGGCGGCGGGGGCAGGTCGCTCTGAAACCACGGCAGCTCCCACGAGAAGAGCGTGGACCGCACGGTCGGGTTGGCCCGCGCCCCGAGGTAGACGGAGAGGTCGGACCGCTCTCGGGCGTCGAGGGCCCGGCTGAGCACCCCATGAGCGGCCTCTTCGAGGGCCGTATGGACACGCAGGACGCTTCGGTCGAGCGCGGCATACGTGCCGATCACCCGTCGAAGCAGCCGGTATCCCGGGGAGAACATGGTGGGTGGCGTCAGCGGCCGAGAGTCGGTCATGCGCGGCCATGCTAGCCCGGGGCGTGTCGTCGTCCACATCCGCGCAGACTGCCCGCGCGCGCGTCGCGCCGTGCGCCCGGCTCAGGCGAGCAAGTAGGGGAGCGGTGAGCGCCGGTCGCCCAGGAGATACATCCCGTAGAGGTTGTTGCTGTAGTCGCCGAAGCCGGGCTCGTCGCCTGACTCGTAGTCGGCTGGGGAGAGCCCCATGACCTGCAGGAACGTGATGAGGAGCTCGTTGTAGGGGCGGCCGCGCCAGTCGAGTACCCCGCCGTCCGACGTGTGGCGGACGTCGCTGTCGTCAGCCGAGCCGTCGAGGCGGAGGCCCACCCGCCGGTAGTCCACGTAGCGTCCGGTGCGCAGCCGGCCGCCAGCGCTGCCCGCCAGGAGGACGGGCATGGCGTTGGCGTCGTGCACCGGGTTACAGCCGAACTCGTTGCCCCAGTACACCAGCGTGTTGTCCAGATAGGTGGCGCCGGTCTCGGGGTCTTCCACCTCGCTCAGACGGTCGAGGAGGCGCGCTACGCGGCTGCCGTACCAGGCGTTGAGCGCGCCCAGCTGCTGGTCGTTCACCCCGCCCAGCTCGTGGGTCATCTGGTGGTGCCCGATGGGGAAGGGGCCCGTGTCCTCGAACGGAAGCGTGCGCGCCTCGGTTCTCTGGCCGAGCTGAAGCGTGGCCACGCGCGTGAGCCCGCACTTGAGGATGGCCGTGAGCACGTCCAGGTGTCGTCTACCAGCTGCGGGAGGTTGACCTCCTCCGCCTGCAGCTCCTCCGGGGCCTGGCCGGCGGCGCATTGTCCCGCGTCGATCCGGGGGAGAGAGAGGCGCCTTTGCCGGTCGTGCACGAAAGTCACGTGCGCTTTCAGGCGGCGGCGGTCCTCGGAGCCGAGGACCCCAATCCCTCCAAAGCCACAAGTCGGAATTCGGCAGATACTACACACCCCCCGGCGGGGCCAGCAAACCGATCACGCCTGTGGCGAAGCGTTGTCGAGGCGCTGATGCCGTCCTTTGCAACCGTCTTGTTCAGGCTTCTGGGTCAGTTGGCGCCGCCGCGTCGGCGGCCGTTCTCCGTCCCCCGTTCGGAGGACGACTACGGCCCGAACCACGCCGCGATGATCTCGCTCGAGAACCGGACCTCGCTGTCCAAGAACTGGGCCGCCTTGTCCGCCGCCCCCTTCCACTGGTCGCGTTGCGCCGAGAACCGGGCCTCCAGCCAGAAGAGCACTGCTTGCGTCAACCGAACCGGCCCACCGCCTGCGTGGGTCAGCCGGTCGAAAGCCTCACCGAGCGCCAGCCGAACTTGCGGGCTGTCCCCGAACGCCCCGTTGGCGCGCTGCGCCAGGAGCACGTCGTAGAGCAGGTCGGCCGAATCGGGTGGGGTCAGGAGCTCCGGCTCGGATTCTGCCATCATCGCGTCGAGGGTCGGGTGCTTCGGCGGCGCGCCGCCTCCAAAGCCGTCGTCGCTCGCACCCGCTCCGCCGAACGACTCCCGGATGGCACCGAGCGCCCTGGCGACAAAGCCCGCCTTCGCCACGGAGCCTGGCCCCGCAGTGACGGGTGGCCCGCCCGCAAGGGCCGAGGGCATAGGTCGCTTGGCGGACTTCGGCATCGCAGGCGGGGCTGACGGCATGGGAGGCGCAGCGAACGACCCGGTCGCGCGCCTGGCACGCGTCAGCTGATGTGCAGGGTCGGACGCGTCCGCTCGGAGGGACCTGTGGGAGCGGGGGTGCTCGCCCTTAGCACCTTCGCCCCATCCAGAGGTGAGCGCGAGTGGCACACGCCGGAGCTCGGCCGGTGCGGTGGTCTTGTCGGCGGCGGCTCGCGTCTCCACGAGGACCCAGCTCGTCGTGCTGGAGGCGAGCTGGTACTCGAGCGCGAGCGCGAGCGCGGCGCGCTTGCCGGCCGAGGCGTCGCGCTGGGCTGCCCTGGGCTGGGCGCTACCCCGACGGACCTCGCCCGCGTCCTCCAGCTCCTGGAGGCGAGCGCGCCCCCACAGAGCGGCGATAGCGCCGGTGCGTTCGGGCCGTTCACAGTCGATCGCGACCGTCCACGCGCCGGCGCCCGCCCGAAGCGTCGCCTGCGTGGTGTGGCCGCCATCGAGCCGCCCCATGACGACCATCCGGTCGCCTGCGAAGACGGGCGGGATCGCTGAGGGCGAGAGCTGTACCTGGGCACCACCGAAGTCGAGGCTGAGGTTCGACAAGGCGGGCTGCCGGAGGCGGCCGAACTGCCTCAGCACTTTGGGTTCTATCCGCTCGCCCGACCCGATCAGCTCGGCTTCACCCCGGCTGGCCCGGGCGACGCCGCGTACAAGGGCCTCACCGACGCCGTCGCCGATCCCGAAGGAGAAGATCCGCGCCGACGAGGCGTACTTTCGGGCCAAGGAGATGACTTCGTCGTCGTTGCCGACCTGGCCGTCCGTTAGCAGCACGATCTGCCGCGGACGTTGGGGATCGGCAGGGCGTCCGAGGAGCCCCTGCAGCGCCGCCAGGATCTCTGTGCCGCCTAAGTCGGCATGGCGGTCTTTCATCCATGCTGTCGCCGCCTCCAGGCTCGCCTCGTCGAAGTCGCGCGCAGTGCCCCACATCGCGTCGAAGGAGGAGCCAAAGCGCACGATGTCGAAGCGGTCCGACGCTCCCAGCGTGCGAATACACAAGGCGAGCGCGCGCTTAGCCTGCTCGATCGAGGAGCCGCCCATCGAGCCAGAACAGTCGAGCAAGAAGAGGACCTCGACGCCGGACGGCGCGCCCGCGGTCGCCAGGGCGGCCGCGTCGGGCTGGAAGGAGACGACGACGTGACGTCCGCCCCTGGGGTCGAGCCCGACACACGACAAAGGCTGATGAGGCGAGTTGGGTTCGAGGAGCAAGACTACGTCCCGATCGAGCGGGGCGTCGGGGCGTGACAAGCAGACGTTGACGCCGTCGAGGCGGTGCTCGGCACGGATCGGGTGGCTCGGCGACTCCACGACCTTGAACCCGCCGGCGGTGCGGGCGTTCACCGTCAGGGTCAGCCCGTAGGGGACAGTGCAGCGGCGCTCGGGGTTCAGGATGTCGTCATCCGTCTCCCCCACGACCCCAACGGTCGCGCTGGCCGGGACATATCGCGGTGAGACCGTGGTCGGGATCTGGACCCGGAGAGCAGCCCCCTCTTGCTTCACAAGGATCGCATAGCGCAACGCGACCTCGACCGCCTGCCCGGGATCGAGGTTCCCGATCGAGGCGCGGAAGACATCGGGGCGCTCCTGGTCGACTAGGACGGCGCCGTCACCGGCCATGATCGCATCGTCGTACATCTCGAAGGCCTTCTCGCGTTCTTCGACGCGCCCCTGAATGACTCGGTCCCCGATGGTGGCGCTGACGCCGGAGAGCGCGGCGTCAGCTGGCAGCGGGAACAGATAGACCGCCTCGATGGGGACCGCCTCGGCGTTGACATAGCGGTGGGTCAACTCGATCTCGGCGATCGGCCCGGTCAATGTCGCGTCGATGCGGACCCCGGCGAGCGGAACGAGCGCGCCGGAGGCGGTAGTGAGGCCGATGGAGTGGGCGGGTTTCATCTACGACTCCTGGGAGCTGTCGTCCCGCGAGCTCGTCGCGGTGTCAGCAGTGCTTGAGGTCAACATGGAACGCACGACCTGTGCGATCCGCCGCAACGTGACAGTGTCGACAACTCCGGCCTGAGCGTGGAGCTCTAGCCCGGGTGCGAGACTCACGCGGAACCAAGCCGTCGGACCTGACGCAACCGCGGACGAGTCCGGGGCTTCGGACGGACCCGGCTCAGAACGCGCTGACTCGAGGAAGTCCGAGAGGGTCGGCGTGGCGGCGATCGCGTCGAGCGACTCACCGGCTTCCTGGCGCGTACGGACTTCGATGAGCCGATCGAGGTGCGTCCGGTCGTAGTGCTTCCCACGTCCGGTGCCACTGGGCGCGACCAGGATCCCGCGCTGGACGTAGTACCGGATCGTGCGACGCGTCACGCCGGAGAGGCTCTCCAGCTCGCTGATGTCAAACTCGGGCTCGGTCGTGTCGTTCACGAG
>SXGT01047469.1_pt1 | contig 32238 bp, 31 predicted proteins | sample 3176221 | NCBI WGS metagenome assembly SXGT01 (sample SAMN11356862, study PRJNA531348) | freshwater metagenome | isolation source: freshwater sample F1-120 | place: China: Fuxian Lake, Yuxi | collected 2017-12-25
CGGCGGTGGCGCGGTCGGCGCCGCCACTGGCGCGCTGCGCGCGTATCGCGATGCCCACGAGGTCATCGTCGCCATCCTCTTCAACGCCATCATCGGCGGAGTCGCGCTGTGGTTGGGCAACGAGTGGTTGTTCGTCGGCGACGCCACCCGCACCGCCGCGGTGGTCGAGGGCGCGCGTTTCGGCGAGCTCGGCATCTCGGGCTCGAACGCCAGCACCAGCGTGCTGGTCGCGCTCGCCGCCGCGGCCGCCGTGGGCTGGATCCAGACCCGCACCACCACCGGCTTTCGCTGGCGCATGGTGGGCAGCGGCCCCGAGGCCGCGCGCGCCTCCGGAATCGTGGTCGCGCGCGAGCGGCTCACCGCCATGACCGCGGCCGGGGCGCTGGCCGGGCTCGCCGGCGCCCACTTCGTCCTCGGTCACAAGCACGTCTTCGAGGACGGGCTCGGCCGCGGCCAGGGCTTCCTCGGCGTGGCGGTCGCGCTTCTGGCCCAGGGACGCGCCGCCGCCATCATCATCTCGGCGGTCGTGTTCGGCGCGCTGGCGCAGGGCGGGATGGACGTCGCCGAGCTGGTGCCCAAGGAGCTGGTCGACGTGCTCCAGGGTGTGGTCGTGCTGGTCGCGGCCGCGACCCTCGGCCGCAGCCGCACGCCGGGAGGTGTCCCGTGAGCGGCGCGCTCGACGTGATCGGCGATCTGCTGGCCTCGATCTTCACCCTGGCGTTCGTGGCCCAGGCCCTGCGCATCACCGTGCCCTACGTGCTGGCCGCGGTCGGCGGCGCCCTCACCGAGCGCTCGGGGATCGTCGATCTGGCGCTCGAGGCCAAGCTCCTGTGCGGCGCCTTCGCCGCCGCGATCATCGGCTACGAGACCGGCTCGATCCCGCTCGCCATCGCCGGCGCCGCGGTCACCGGTGCCGCCATCGGCGCGGTGCAGGCGCTGTGGGCGATCCGGCTGCGCGCCGATCAGATCGTCACCGGCGTCGCCCTCAACATCATCGCGTTCGGGCTCACGCGCTTCTTGCTCCAGGTCTGGTACGGGCAGGGCGCGAACTCGCCGCAGTTCCAGGGCACCGGCACGGCGGTGTGGTCGAGCCCGCTGGTGTGGCTCGCGATCGTGCTGGTCGCGGCGGCGATCGTGCTGGTCGATCGCACCGTGCTGGGCCTGCGTCTGCGCGCGGCCGGCGAGCGGCCCGACGCCACGATCGCCGCCGGGGTCTCGGTCGGCGGCGCGCGCTTCCTGGCGGCGCTGTGCGGTGGCGCCATCGCCGGAGTCGGTGGAGCGCAGCTATCCCTGGCGGTGGGTGGCTTCGGGGACCAGATGTCGAGCGGCCGCGGCTACGTGGCGCTGGCGGCGGTGATCATGGGTGGCTGGCGGCCGGCGTACGTGGCGCTGGTGTGTCTGGGCTTCGGCGCGGCCGAGGCGGTCCAGGCCCGCATGCAGGGCGTGGGCACCGGCCTGCCGCCCGAGCTGGTGCGGCTCCTGCCCTACGTGGTCGCCCTCGTGCTCCTCGCCACACTCCGCGGCCGCGGGCGCGCCCCGGCGGCGCTGGGCCGGCCCACCTGACGGTCGACGCTGCCGGGGAAGACGACGGTTTGGCCTACGTGCCCGCGCGGGCCGTAGTACGCTCGGCCTGATGTTGCGCGTCCTGTTCGCCTCGATGGCCATCTTGCTGCTGGGGTGTGCGAGCGCCAACGTGTCGGGATCGGGCGACGCCAACGACATCGACGGCACCAGCGATCCGATCGACGCCAGCATCGACGCCATCGACGCGTCGACGTGTGCGCGCTCGCCCTGCGACATCCTCAGCCAGTGCGGCTGCGAGGGCACCCCGGCCACGCCGGTCTGCGATCTCGACTTCCAGATGCTCACCACCGGCGCCACCAAGTGTCGGGCCAACAACTTCAGCGGCACCGAGTCGACGACGTGCACGATGACCGCGACCTGCGGTCCGCTCCACGTCTGCGTCGGCGGTCGCTGCCGCAAGTACTGCGACGACGACAACGACTGCCCCGGCGCCGGCGGCCTGTGCCTGATCGAGCTGACCCAGGGCAACCCGGCCATGCCGATCCCCAACGCGCCCGAGACTTGCTCCACCGACTGCAACCCGACCGCGGCCTCGAACGCCGCATGCCCGGCGACGTGGGCCTGTCACATCTACCTCGAGGATCCCACGCCCGGTACGCCCGGCGACGAGCAGTACCTCACCGACTGCAACGCGCCGCCCCAGACCGGCGGCGGCGTCGCCTCGGTGTGCACCGGCAACACCAGCTGCAACGCCACGCTCGACTGCGTGAACCTCAACCCCGGCGGCCCGCAGTGCCGCCCGACCTGCGTCTGCCCCGGCGGCAACTGCGCTGCTGGCTCGTGCCCAGGCGGCACCGGAAGCTGCCGCGGCTACACGACGCCGGTCGTGCTCGGCACCGTGACCTACGGCGCCTGCTTCTGAGCGCCGGATCCGAACCCGGGTCCGACCGGAACCCGACGTCCGAACCCGAACTCTGTGCGGCTCACGCGGACGCGAGGCGGGCCATCGCCGCGATCAACTCCGGCGGAGCCTGCACCAGCTCGATCAACACGCCCTCGCCGCCCTGGGGGGCGTCGTCGGCGCCGCGGGGATGGATGAAACACACGTCGAAGCCCGAGGCGCCGCGGCGGATGCCGCCGGGCGTGAAGCGCACGCCGCGCCCGGAGAGCCAGGTCACGGCGGCCGGAAGATCGTCGATCCACAGGCCGAGGTGGTTGAGCGGCGGCTGGTGCACCTTGGGGCTCTTGTCGGGATCGATCGGCTCCATCAGATCGATCTCGACCCGGGCCGCACCGGCGCCACACACCAGGATGTCCTCGTCGACGTTCTCGCGCTCGCTGCGGAAGGTCCCGGTCTGCTCGAGCCCGAACAGATCGACCCACAACCGGCGCAGGCCGGCCTTCGACGGCCCGCCGATGGCGAGCTGCTGCACGCCCAGGACGAGGAACGGCCGGGCCTCGGCCGCGCTCACGCGCCGGCTCCCCCTGCGGCGAACGCCGCCTTGACCTCGTCGACGGTCTTGAGGCCGGTGCGCGGCGCGTTGACCAGGATCGCCATGTTGCCGCTGGGGTGCTTGTTGTCGCGCATGAGCTGGTGGCACTCGCCGGTGCCGGCGAAGCCGAAGGTGCGCGACAGGCACGGATCGACCTTGCCCTCCATCACCAGCTTGTTGATGCCCGCGCACTGGACGTCGTTGGCGAAGTGCGAGCCCTGCAGGCGCTTCTGCCGCATCCAGTGGTAGCGGAGATCGAGCGTGGCGTTGTAGCCGGTGGTGCCGGCGCAGATCACGACCATGCCGCCGGTCTCGCACATCATGCCCGACGTCGGGATGGTGTTCTCGCCGGGGTGCTCGAACACGATCACCGGGCTCCGTTTCTCGCCCAGCGCCTCCCAGAAGGCCTTGCCGAAGTCACGCGCGCCCTTGAGCCACACGCCGTAGTCGAGCTCGTTGGTCCAGCGCGGCAGCATCCCCCAGTGGGAGAACTTGCGACGGTCGATCACGCCGACCGCGCCGAGGTTCTTGCAGTACTCGACCTTGTCCTCGCCGGCGACGACGGCGACCGCGCGGCCGCCCGCGGCCTTGACGATCTGGATCGCCATCGAGCCAAGGCCGCCGGCGCCGCCCCAGATCAGCACCGGATCACCGGGGCCGACGACGTTGGGCGGCCAGCCGTGCAACATGCGATAGGCGGTGGCGCCGACCAGCATGTAGGCCGCAGCCTCCTCCCAGGTCAGGTGCGTGGGCTTGGGCAGGCACTGGTGGTCCTGGACCTTGGTGAACTGGGCGAAGCTGCCCCAGTTCGATTCGTAGCCCCAGATGATCTGCGAGGGCGCGAACATCGGATCCTTGCCCGCGGTCACCCACGGGTCGTCGTGGTTCCACATGCCGCAGTGCACGACCACCTCGTCACCCACCTTCACGTTGGTGACGTCCTTGCCCACCTTCCACACCACGCCCGAGGCGTCGGAGCCGCCGATGTGGAAGTCCTCCTTCTCGCCCTTCTTCTGCCGGTTCTTGATCACGTCGATGGGGATGCCCATCGCGGCCCAGACATTGTTGTAGTTGACGCCGGCCGCCATCACGTAGACCAGCACGTCGCGCGGCCCGATGTCGGGCACCGGCACGGTCTCTTCCTTGAAGGCTTCGAGCGGCTCGCCGAATCGCTCGCCGCGGATGACCTGGGCCAGCATCGTCGGCGGCACCTGGCCGAGCTCGGGCACGTCGCCCAGCGCGTAGACGTCCTTGGGGGGCGGGGTCACGACTGTCCTTTCTTGGTCGGCGCGGCGATCGTGCGATCGGCCTCGACCAGCGGGCTGAAGAAGTTGTCCTTCTTCACGTTCTCGTCGACGGTCACGGCGAACTTGTAGCTGGGGGCAGCGCGCTGGCTGCAGTCGGTGCGCTCGCAGAAGCGGCAGGTGACGCCGACCGGGACGGCGGCGCGGTCGTTGGCGCGGGCCACGTCGTCGGCGTAGACCATGTGGCGGGCGTTGTCGGCGTTGGTGCCGAGGCCGATCGAGTAGTTCACGCCGCGCACCAGCGAGCCGGCGGCCGGTTGCGAGATGACCTTGGCGAAGCAGAAGTACGTCGAGCCGTCGGGCATCGAGGAGTACTGCTTGGTGATGAGCGCCGGGGTCATGAACGCGGCGTGCACCGCCCACTTGGGGCACGACCCGTGGCCGTGAGGGAAACGCAGCCCCGAGGCCGAGTAGCGCTTGGAGATGTTGCCGGCGGCGTCGACGCGCAGGAAGTGGAGTGGCAGGCCGGGGCGGCGCGGATCGCCGAGGTTGCACATGCGGTGGGCGACCGCCTCCCACGACGAGCCGAACAGGCCGACCAGGCGGGCCACGTCGTAGCGGGTGCGCTGGGTCTCGGTGAAGAACTCGCCGTAGGGCAGGAGCAGTGCGCCGGCGAAGTAGTTGGCGAGGTGGATCTTGATGAGGCGTGGGGTCTCGGCGTGGCGGGTGGTCAGCGCGCCGAGGAACCGCTCGGCCAGCCCGCCGTGGGCCAGGACCTCGAGTCCGATGACGTGGGCGAGCTGGAACTTGAGCGCCTGATCGGAGAGATCGGTGGAGAGGCGAAGCGTGCGCGCTTCGGGATCGAAGGCCCGCACCACCGACGACAAGCCGTGCGGTTGTTCGAGCGTGACCGCGATGCCGAACTGATCGGCGAGCAGCGCAGCGAGGGCCTCGGCCGGGAAGCGGCGGGGCAGGGCGGCCCGGGTTCGGACCTCGTCGGCGGCGGCCTCGAGCTCGGGGAAGTAGTTCTTGTGGGACTCGAGGAAGTCGGTGACCTCGTCGCCGGGCGCGTAGCCCATGGGCGGCAGCACGCCGGCCTCGAGCTTGGTGAGCGCGACGTCGAGCTGGGCGCGCGCGTTCTTGTAGAGGTGGAAGAGGGCGGCGATCGTGGTGGCGACGCGCGGCTCGGCGCGCATGCGGGCGAGGTCGGCCTCGTCGAGGGCCAGGGTGTCGGCGAGCGGATCGTCGAGCAAGTGGGCCAGCGCGTCCTCGGGACGGGCGCCCGAGGCCTCGGCCATGAACTGCTCGAGGTCGGCGCCGAGCAGCTCGAGCGCGCGCAGGAGCAGCGGGAACTGCATCGTGCGGCGGCCCTTCTCGAGCAGGTTCAGGTACGCCGGCGAGATGGTGAGCTGGCGGGCCAGATCGGCTTGCGAGAGGTCGCGCGCCAGGCGGAGCTGGCGGAGTCGCTGGCCGATCGTCGAGGAGTCCATGGCCGGATACGATGCAGTTTCTCGTGGTCAACGCGCTGCGTTGTGAACGCCCAACCCACTGGTACCACATGGAAAGCCGCGCTGACAACGATCAATCGCTGTGAGCACGGTTCCGAGTGTAAATCGGACCGCTACCCGTGAATGGCATTTGCCGGACTTTGCGGCGAGAGCCACGCGCGGTGTGCGTTATCTAGCCCCCGTGCGCCTACATCGTCTTCTCGCGTTCGCTCTGCTGGGCTCGATCACGTGCGCCGCGTGCACGCCCGACGACCCGACGTTCACCGACGCCGGCGGCCTGGACGGCAGTGACCTCGACGCCTTCGTCGACCCGAGCGCGCCGGAGACGACCATCACGGCGAGCCCGGCGGCTCTGACCAACGTCGCCGAGTCCCGCTTCGAGTTCACCAGCGACCGCACCGGCGCGACCTTCCGCTGCAGCACCGACGGTGGCGCCGCTGCTACCTGCGACACGCCGTTCTCGATGGTGGCGACCGAGGGCGAGCACACCTTCACGGTGTTCGCGATCAGCCCGGCCCAGGTCGCCGATCCGTCGCCGGCCGTGCACACCTGGCGCGTCGATCTGACGCCGCCCGAGACCACCATCACCGGCGGTCCCGCCGCGCTCGATAACAGCGTGAACACCGAGATCGCGTTCACCGCCAGCGAGACCTCGACCTTCGAGTGCGCCCGCGACGGCGGCGTCTACGCGACCTGCACCACGCCCTTCGCCGTGACCGGCCTGACCGACGGCGCCCACACCGTGCTGGTGCGCGCCACCGACGAGGCCGGCAACGTCGAGCCGACGCCAGCGATGCACACCTGGACCGTGGACACCGCCGCGCCCGACACCGTGATCGACAGCGGGCCCACCGGCGCGGTGGCGTCGGCCTCGGCGACCTTCACCTTCTCGTCGCCCAACGCCGGCACCGGCGCCTCGTACACCTGCTCGCTGGACGGTGCGGCCTTCACGGCGTGCACCTCGCCGCGCGCGCTGACCGGCCTGGCCGAGGGTCAGCGCACCTTTCAGGTCCGGGTCCGCGACGCGGTCGGCAACGTCGATCCCACGCCGGCCCAGCGCCAGTGGACGGTCGACACCGTCGCGCCGACGGTGACGATCACCGGCGGGCCGACCGGTCCGGTCTCGGACTCGACCCCGACCTTTGACTTCACCACGGCGGGCTCGCCGACCTCGACCCAGTGCCGCTTCGACACCGCCGCCTTCGCGGCATGCGTGTCGCCGTTCACGCCGGCCACGGCGCTGAGCGAGGGCGCCCACACCTTCGAGGTGCGCGTCACCGACGCCGCCGGTAACAACGGCTCGGCCACCCGCGCCTTCACCGTCGACACCATCGCGCCGACCGCGACGATCACCGGCGGGCCGACCGGGCCGACCGGCGATTCGACGCCGACCTTCACCTTCACGACGGCGGGTTCGCCCAGCACGATCACCTGCGCGGTGGGCGGCCAGAGCGGTGCTTGTACGACCACGTTCACGCCGACCGCGCTGGCCGACGGCAGCTACACCTTCACCATCACCGTCGCCGACGCGGCGGGCAACACCGGCTCGGCGACGCGCAGCTTCTCGATCGACACCGGCGCACCGACGGCCACCATCACCGCCGGGCCGACCGGGCCGACCAGTGACTCGACGCCGACCTTCACCTTCACCGTCGCCGGCTCGCCGGTGACGACGACCTGCACGGTCGGCGCGCAGACCGCCGCGTGCGCGGGCGGGACCTTCACGCCGACCGCGCTGACCGACGGCGGCTACACCTTCACGGTCACGGTCACCGACGCCGCCGGCAACTCGGGCGCGGCCACTCGGACCTTCTCGGTCGACACCGTGGCGCCGACCGCGACCATCACCGGCGGACCGACCTCGGCCACCAGCGACTCGACCCCGACCTTCACGTTCACCACCGCCGGCTCGCCCAGCACGATCACCTGCGCGGTGGGCGGCCAGAGCGGCGCCTGCACCACGACGTTCACGCCGACCGCGCTGACCGACGGCGGCTACACCTTCACGGTCACGGTGACGGACGCGGCCGGCAACGTCGGCTCGGCGACGCGCTCGTTCTCGGTCGACACCGTGGCGCCGACCGCGACCATCACCGGCGGACCCAGCGGCGTCACCACCGACAACACCCCGACCTTCACGTTCACCACCGCCGGCGCGCCGACCACGATCACCTGCGCCGTGCCGGGCCAGAGCGGCGCCTGCACGACGACGTTCACGCCGACCACGCTGGCCGACGGCAGCTACACGTTCACGGTGACCGTCACCGATGCCGCCGGCAACTCAGGCTCGGCGTCGCGCAGCTTCTCGGTGGACACCACGCCCCCGACCGTGACCATCACCGGCGGTCCCGTCGGCGCCAGCAACGACCCGACGCCGACCTTCACCTTCACCACCGCCGGCTCGCCGACCAGCATCGTGTGCTCGGTCGGTCAGCAGGTGGTGAACTGCTCGAGCCCGTTCACCGCGGCAACGCTCGGCGACGGCAGCTACACCTTCGGCGTCACGGTCACCGACGCGGCTGGCTGGACGGGCTCGGCGTCGCGCAGCTTCTCGGTCGACACCGTGGCTCCCACCATCACGATCCTCACCTGCCCCGGCCAGACCGTCTACTCCACGACCACGACCTTCCGGTCCAGCACGACGGGCACGTTCAACTTCGTCGAGTGTCGCAACTACCCGCAGGGCCAGCCCTCCGGCGCGTACTTCACCTGCGCCACGCCGACCTACACGTTCGCCAACCAGTTCCCGGTCTACCCGCCCAACACCTTCGCGAGCTGGACCTTCGAGATGCGCGTCCGCGACATCGCCGGCAACACCGGGACCTCGCTCTGCAACTACTCCACGGGCATCATCATCTAGACCCGATGCCGGTCCGATGGCGCAGTGGAGCCCAGACCGTCCGGGGCCAGGTCCACGTCCACGTGGGTCCACGTCGACGTCCACGCTCACGAGATCGTCAACGGCCACGCGCACGTCCACGACGACGACCACGACCGCGCCCCCTCGAGCGAGGCGGCACGGCTTGGTGAACATGGCGACGATGCGTTCGAGCAAGTCGATCGCGGACGCGTGGTAGCCGGCGTCGATGACGCCGAGCACGAGCAAGGCGTCCATCACCGCCGCAGGTGTGCGAAGCTCGCGGGATCGTGGACGAGGTCAAGGAGTACCGCGCGCTTCGCTCGATGACGCGCTTCCGGTGCCTTGGCGGCGCCTGCGAGGATCCGTGTTGCCGGCAGTGGCAGATCCCGGTGGACGAGCCGCACTACCGCGCGATCGCGGCCGCGCTCGGTGATTCTGCGGACGGCCAGCGCGAGCTGGCGCGGATGGTGCGCAAGCTGCCGGTCGTGGACCAGCGTCCGGATCGCGTGGGCGACATCAGGTTCCGCGATGACGGGTTCTGCGTGATGCTCGACGAGGACAAGCTGTGCTCGTTGCACCGGCGGTTCGGCGAGGACGTGCTCGCCGACACCTGCGCGACCTACCCGCGCGCGATCAACCAGCTCGGCGTCCGCCTGGAGATGTCGGGCATGACGTCGTGCCCCGAGGTGGTGCGCATGTCCCTCCTGACCGAGGACGGGGTGGACGTGGTGCCGCTCGATCCGGCGCGGGTGCCCCGGCGCCAGTTGCTGCTGGAGCTCGCCGACCCGAACCAGGCGAGGTTCTCCGAGATCCGGGAGTTCCTGATCGGGCTCATGCGCCTTCCCTTCTCGCTGGCCACCCGGCAGATGTTCGTGGGCGCCTTCGCCCACCGCACCGCCGGCTACCTCGCCCGGGGCCAGACACCCGCCGACGCGCACCTCGATGGCACGCTGGCGTCGATGCGTGACCCGGCCGTGCTCGAGGCGCTGCACCGCTCGTTCGTCGAATCGTCGTTCGACCCCGGCTTCGCGGCCACGGTCGTGCTCGCCGTGCTCGAGGCCGAGCCCTGGCCGATCGGGGGCAACTTCGCCCGGCTGACCGAGCGCGTGATCTCGCGCTACGCGCCGGCGCGCAAGGGCGGCGCCCTCGAGCCGCGGCGGGTGTGGGCCATGTTCCACAAGCGGCGCGACGACCTGCCCGCGCACCTGATGGCGCGCATGGATCTGTACGTGCGCAACTTCGCGATCAGCAACCTCTACCAGGAGTGGTACACGGCGTACCCGAGCCTGGTCGACTTCGTGCAGATCCACCTGATCCAGTGCGCGGTCATCCAGTTCCTGCTGGTCAGCCACCCCGAGACCAGCCGCGCGTGCAAGGAGCCGGCGGCCGAGGGGCTGGCCCGGTTCGACGGCGCGGTCGTCGAGTGCGTGTCCTACTTCTCGCGCGCCGCCCACCACAGCCAAGGCCTGGGCCAGCGGATCGCGCTCCGGCTCGCCGCGCGCGGCCTGGACACGCCCGCGCACACGTACGCGCTGGCGACGATGTGACCGCTACTCGGCGGGCTCGCCGCCGCCGGCGTACAGGGCCTCGATCTGCGCGGCGTACTTCTGCGCGATCGGCTTGCGGCGCAGCTTCATGGTCGGCGTGAGCTCGTCACCGCCGGGCATCCACTCGGCGGTGAGCAGGGCGTGACGCTTGATCTGCTCGACCCGCGACAGGTGGCTGTTGGCCGACGCCATGGCGCGATCGAGCTCGGCCTGGACCTCGGGCGCGGCGACCAGCGCGGCCGGCGACGGATCGAGGCCGTGGGCCTTGGCGAAGGCGGCGGCACCGTCGGGATCGAGCACCAGGAGGGCCACGTTGTAGGGCCGGGCATCGCCGATCACCACGGCCTGGCCGATGATCGGGCTCGAGGTCTTGAGCCGGGCCTCGATGTTCGACGGCGACATGTTCTTGCCGGCGGCGTTGATCAGGATCTCCTTCTTGCGATCGACGATCTTGAGGAAGCCCTCGTCGTCGAGCGCGCCGATGTCGCCGGTGTGGAGCCATCCGTCGGCGTCGATGGTCTCGGCGGTCTGCTGGGGCAGGTTGCGGTAGCCGCGCATGACCAGCGGGCCGCGCACCAGCACCTCGCCATCGTCGGCGATGCGGAGCTCGACGCCTGGCATGGCCTTGCCCACGGTGCCGATCTTGATCCGCCCCTGCGGCATGGTGGTGGCCACGCACGACAGCTCCGACATGCCCCAGACCTCGGTGATGGGCATGCCGAGCGCGTGGAAGAACTCCAGCACCTCGCGCGGCGTGGGCGCGGCGCCGACATAGAAGCCGCGGGACTGATCGAGCCCGAGCGCGGCGCGCAGCGGCGCGAACATCATCTGCTCGGCGCGGCCCACGCCCATGGCCAGCGCCTCGGGCACCGGCTGGCCGGCCTGCTCCAGCCGCACCTTGGCCAGGCTGGCCTCGAGCGCGCCCTTGATGGCGGCCTTGCGCTCCGGCGCCTCGCCGGCGAAGCGCGCCTCGAGCGCGGCCTTGAGCTTCTCCCACACCCGCGGCACGCCGGTGAACTCGGTCGGCTTCGCGTCGGGGACGTGCTCGAAGAGCTGGCGCGGATCGGGGCACGCGGTCACCGTCGTGCCCATCGACATGGCCAGGTAGTGGGTGGCCATGCGATCGGCGATGTGGGCGTGGGGCAGGAACGAGATCACCCGGCTGTCGGTGTAGCTGCGGCCGGCGGCGACGAACGAGCGCAGCTCGAACATCATGTTGGTGTGGGTGATCTCCACGCCCTTGGGCGCGCCGGTGGTGCCCGACGTGTAGATGATGGTGAGCAGCGCGTCGGACGGCACCGCCCGCCACGTCGCCTCGAAGTCGAAGCCGGCCGGGGCCGCGGCCTCGAGACCGGCCAGGCTGACCGTCCCCTCGGCGTCGCCGTCGACGACCACGATGGTCGCGATCGGCGTGCCGGCGGCCGCCTCGCGCAGGAGGGGCAGGAACGCGGTCTGGGTGATCGCGACCTTCGCGCCCGAGTCGACCAGCAGGTGCCGGATCTGCTCGGCGGTCGACGTGTTGTACATGGAGAACGGCACGGCCCCGAGGTGGATCGCCGCGGTGTCGAGCAGGTTGAACTCGGGCCGGTTGATCATCAGGATGGCGACGGTGTCGCCGGCGCCGACCCCGAGCCCGGCCAGGCCGGCGGCGTAGCGCGCCACCCGATGGCCGTACTCGCGCCAGGTGATCGAGACGGCGTTGCCCTTGGTGCGCAAGGCGACGACGTCGCCGCGCTCGGCGATCGTCCGCTGGAAGGCGGCGCACAGGGTGTCTTCACGCAGCGCCGCCGGTGTGCCCTCGAGCAGGGTATTCCAGTCCATATGTCCCTCCAGTCGGCCGCCGGGATCAGCGGTTCGAACGAAGGTACTACCACGCTTCGATGGCGCCATCGTGGGGCGGCACGTGCGCCGAGCACGGTTGCCAGGAATGCACCGGCGGTCGCTGAACCTCAGGTGCAACCGGCGGCCTGGGTTGCGCTGCAGGTTCGCACGTCGATCGCGAGAGCTGGACAGCAGAACGGAGAGCCGCCGGGGCAGTCGGCGCCGGTATGGCAGAACTGCTCGAGTGGCGCGCAGGTGCCGGTGGTGACGCAGGTGGCGGTCCACAAGTTGTCACCGCCGCAGCAGATGCCGCCGGCGCAGTCCTCCGGACCGTCGCAGGCGCGGGTGTAGTTGCTCCCCGGGCACGTGCCGGTGACGCACGTGCGGTCGTCGCTCGCCGCCGACGGGATGCAACAGACCTCCGAGCCGACGGTGCAGCCGGGTGCGCCGCAGGTGATGCCCGCCGGGGTCTGCGCGCAGATGTCGACGCAGGCGACGTCGCAGCTCGCCCAGGCGTCGGCGCCACCGCCGGTGCAGGTGCATTCCTGCTGGGCGCCGGGGTCCGTCGGGCACGCGCGGAAGCCGCGATCACCTTCCCAGACGCGATCGCCGAACGCGTCGACACACGGCGTCCCCGGGCCGACCCCGGCCTGGCACTGCGTGCCGATGAAACAGAACTCGTCGGGCTCGCACTCTCCGCAGGGAAAGCCACAGTCGCTTCGACCGCAGATCCGAGTCCCGCACGACGATGCGTCGCACGAACACGCGGCGGCGTCGGTCGCGGCGTCGATGCCCCCGGCACTGTCGAGCATCGAAGCGTCGGGATCGTTGACGCCGATCTGCTCGTCGGGGGTGCAGGCCGAGAGTGCGACGGCGACCAAAGAGGCGCAGAACAGGGTAGTCGAATGGGCCACGTTCCCTCAGTGGTGCGACACCGCCCCCATTATGAGGCGATCGTCAGGGGCCGTCCGCGAGCAATCGCTGGAGCCTCGTCCGGTAGCCGGAACGAGGGAACCGCTGCACGAACCGGTCGAAGCTGGCCTGCGCGGCATCGCGACGACCGAGCTGGAGCCAGCCCTCGACGATGATCGCCTCGCGTTCCTCGGTCATGGCCCCACTCGGGTAGAGGTCTGCGTGCCGCGTGGCGAGGTCGAGGGCACGCTGCGTGTCTCCCGACCGCAGCGCTTCGTGCGCCGGACCGAGCAGATCGACCTCTCGCGGGCGCGGCTGCGGAGCGGGTGGGGGTACCGTTTCGGCGGGCTCGAGCAGCGGAGGTTCGAGCGGCGGCGGTGGCTCGGTCGGCGGCGGCTCGTTCGGCGGCGGGACGGTCGCAGGCACCGCGGGCGGGCGCCGAGGTCGAGGTGCCACGGGCGCGGCGATCGACCCGATCGGAGCCGCGATGGCAGGGGCGGGATCCGGTTCGGGCGTCACCGCCGGGACCGGCGCCGGTTCCGTCACGGCGACGGGCGCCGAGCGCGGCACGAGCGGCGTCGGCGACTGCGGTCCAGGCGTGCGGGCCCACCAGACGACGCCGGCCACGCCGACCGCGGCCGCGGCGGCGACCAAGAGCCAGAGCTTGCCACCCGCGGGTGCCGCCGCTGCTGTCGAGGTCAGCGTCGGGCTCAGCCGGGCCTCGAGCCGAGCGAGCGCCTCGGGCGACGGGTCGTCCACCCGCGCGGAACGCAGCAGCTCGCGGAGCTCAGGTGAACCGCCCACCGCAAGCCGCACCGGATCATCATGCCCGCTCATGAGCGTACGTCCTTGGCCGCGCGGCGGAGGACCGCGGCTTCCACCGCTTCGCGCGCGGCGTGCAGGCGTGAGTACGCGGTCTGGAGCGGGCACCCGACCGCCTCGGCGACCTCGATCATCGGCAGCTCCTCGAGCTCGTAGAGTACGAACACCGCGCGCTTGGATTCGTCCAGCTGATCGAGGATCTCGTCCAGCGCGGCGCGGGCCTGGCGTTCGGCCACGGCGCCGGGCTGCGCCGGATCGACCGGCGCCGCGGTGACCGAGACAGCCGTCGTCTCGCGCTGGACGTGGGCGCGGCGGCGATGATCGGCCGCGCAGCGTACCGCGATGCCGTACAACCATGTGCGCACAGTCGAGCGCCCTTCGAACGTCGCCAGCTTGCGGTGGACGACGACGAACACCTCCTGGCAAACATCCTCGACATCGGCGGGGCGTACGCCGAGGCGTCGAACCACCCGCCAGACGAACGTGGCGTGCGCGCGATAGACCTCGGTGAACGTCGGCGCCGCGATCTGAGGCGCGACCGCCGGAGCCGGCTGAACGTCATCGGAGGTTTGCACGGCCATCCACACGAAGGGTGTGTGGGGTCAGGAGACCACTTTTAGGATCAAAAATGCAGGCCCATTCCGGCATGGCCGACCACCGCCAGCGCTGGCGCCTGGTAGAGCAGCACGGCCATCCCACCCTGATCGTAGGTGAAGCGGGGCCGAACGATGGGAACCCGCAGACCGAGGCCCGCGTCGATCGTCAGCGTGCGGCCCAGGCGGACCTCGAGCCGAGGCTCGATCAGCACATGTCCGACCAGGGTCGTGGTCCGCTGGCTCAGGTCGAACCCGAACCCCCGCGCGCTGACCCGTCCGGCTTCCCCACCGCCGCACGTGGCCACATCGATCGCGTCGCGTCCCCACACCCGCGGACAGAGCGCGACGCTCGCGGTCGCCAGGTCGAAGCGTGCGCCCACCTGCGCCGAAGCGGCCTCGTCTTCACGCCAGAGCGTCGCTCGGACCACGCCCGGCGGAATCCGTGGCGCGTCGAACGTGACGGCCAGCGCGCCACCGAACGCAGCGCCGGGCAAGAGACCTGCCGCGGCCGTGCCGTTGGCTGCAAGACCGAACTGCCAGGGCGCAGCTGCGGGCGCGGGCGTCGGCGGAGCGGCGCGTGTCGCGGCGTCGGGATCGACGATGAGCGCGATGATCAGCGCGAGCGCGTCATCGACGGAGCGGCACTCCGGTGCGGGATCGTCGAGTTCGCGGGCACCCAGGGCTGCGCCGGCTCCGTCGCGCACCGCGATCGCCACGTGCCATCCCGCGGACGCCGGCGCGATGTGCGCCTCGATCACGACCGGCGCCACGTCGGCGTCGACGAAGACGCGGCGCCGCAGGCGAGCCTCGACCGCGATGCGCAGCGCCGCGGCGTCGATGCAGCTCTGGGCCCCGGGCGCGCGGGTCCAGCGCAGCACGTGGCGCGCCGGTGGCACCTGCGCTCGAGCGCTCCAGGGCAACGGGGCGATCAGCCCCGCCACCACGGCCAGCGTCACTGCCAACGGGCGCATCCAGCGCGACGGTACCGGATCGGCGGTGCGCGCTGGATCCCGAAGCCGGGATTCTCAGGGCGCGACCTCGCCACCGCACCAGCTCTCGACGACCGGCGCCGGGTACGTGACGGGGTTGGCGACATCGATGCGTGCCCGCGACACCACGCCGTGCGGCCCGGCGCCGGTGATCGCCTGGGGCCGCGTGTCGATGACGCGCACCACCTCGACGAACGACGGGCAGCTCGCACAGCGGAGCAGGCCGCGCACCTCGTTGCCGACGGCCTCGATCCGGATCGTGTCGCCCGGCCCTGGCGCCGGCAGGTCGGGATTCGACGCCAGGATGGCGGTCTGGCTCGATGGCACCCCGTCGTACTTGATCTGCCACACGTCGGGATCGGCCTCGAGGTTGTGGTGGAACCCGTAGCGGGCGTTGTCGCTCGCGCGCCGCCGGGCCGAGGCCTGGATCATCATGTCCGGATCGCGGTCGGCGCTCACCACGGCCTCGCTGAACTGATCGGCGCCGATCGCCGTGCCCTGCCACTCGATGAAGGCGCCGCCGCCCGTCCCGGTGACACCGAAGTCGCTGCCGCCGACAATGCCGGTGCCGGGTCCAGCTCGCCAGCTCGCACCCAAGGTGGCCCGTTCGAAATCGTCGCAGACGACGTTGATGTCCCGCAGGCCGCCGTCGGCGATCGCGTCACCCGAGTCCGAGGTGGCCGCATCGATCATCGGCGCATCGACCGGGTCGGCGCCGGGCGATTCGCTGCCGCACGAGGCGAGCACTGCGAGGATTCCGCAACAGTCCACGAGCAAGCCAGGGCGCATGTCCCTGGGTGCCCGGCGGGCTACTCAGCCTTCGCCGCGGCGCGGATCGCCGCGACGCGGGCCAGACCCGCGCGAGCGCTCTTGCGGACCGCAGGCACCGCATCATCGACGGCGGCCTCGAACCGTCGTTCGGCATCGTCGACATGGCCGGCATCGATCTGCAGCCAGCCCAGGCGGGCGGCGGCCTCGCCGGCGCGCGACGATCGCGGGAAGGATGACAGGAAGCCCCCGAGCGCGGCGATCGCATCCGTGGACCGGCCGGCACGGGCCAGGGCGACACCCTCCCAGTACCGCGCATCCTCGGCGACCGCGCCTCGCTTCGCGGCCCGGTGGGATGCCGCAAACGACGCGGCGGCGCGGTCCGCGTCGCCGCGTCGCATCGCGTCCCATCCGTCGCGGAACTCGGCTTCTCCAGGCGCGCTGGCCGGAGCTGGCGGCGCTGGCGGAGCGACGGGCGCCTCTTTCGCCGCGTCGACTCTTCCGTCCGCGCCCGACCTCCGCGTCACCGGCGGTCGTGCCAGAGGCTGCGCTGGCGCTTGCGGTTCCAGCTGTGGCTGCGGCTGCGGCTGCGCTTGCGGTTGCGGTTGCGGTTGCGGCAGCGGCAGCGGTTGCGGGTCGTCCACACGCGCCGTCTTCGCCGGCTCCCCATCCGGCCACCGCTGCCCCGCTTCCAGCATCACCACCGTGCCCGACCGAAGACGCAGCTCGACGACGCCGCGCTCGACCGCGACGGCCACGAGCCGCCCCTGATCCGCCGCGACCACGAAGCGCGTCCCGCGCACCTCGACCTCGGCGTCGCTGGTGATCACCCGGAACCGCTGCCCCACACCGAGACGCGCAACCTCGATCGTCAACGAGCCTTGACGGAGCTGGACGATCTCGTCGGGCGGAGCCCCGATCCGGGCAAGAACCGCGTCGGCCGCGGGCTCGAGCGTCGCGCTCGACAGACCGGCGGAAGCCTCATGGCCGCGGCCGACGAAGAACCACATCGCCACGGCGGCCGCGAGCGCGACCGCAACCGCGGCAACGCCAAGCGTCCGTGGCCCGAACGTGCGCGTCGGCAGCGGCGTCACGCCACCGGCGGACGCGAGCAGCTCGCTCCGCATCCGTTCGACCCGGACGGCATCGGGCCGCAGCGCGGGAATCGAGCGCGCCAGCTCGTCGATCGCGTCGTCAGCCGGGTGGTGGCCGCGCGCGCTCATGTCCCGCTCCCTTCGATCGTGGTGCGGAGCGCGGCGCGGGCTTCGTGGACGCGTCGCCACACCGTGCCTTCCGAGGTTCCGATCGCCGCCGCGGCTTCCTTGGCGGACATCTCCTCCACCACGCAGAGCACGTACGCCACGCGCAACGGCTCGGCGAGACCGTCGAGCGCCCTCGCGAGCTGTTCCAGCTGGCGGGCGCGGTCGGTCAGCGCGTCGGGCCGATCGGCCTGTGGTTGGCGCTCGGTCGCGAAGCGCTCCAGCGTCACACCGCGCCGGCTCTCGCTGCGGTGATGGTGTCGCACCACGTTGATGGCGATGCCCATGAGCCACGTCTTCACCGAGGAGCGCCGCGTGAAGCGAGCCGAGCCGCGATACGCCTCGAGGAACGTGGCCTGGACCAGATCGTCGATATCGGCGGCGTAGCGCCCCGCGATGCGCGTCACGAAGCGGTGGAGGTCGCCGCAGAAGCGATCGAAGAGCGCCCCGAGCGCTGCGGTGTCGCCGGCGCCGGCGGCGGAGACCAGCGCCTCGTCGGAGAGCTCGCGGACCTCGCCGCTGATCCGCCGCAGCGGGATGATCTCGGCCCCGCGAGCACCCATCACCGACCTCCGTAACGGAGACCGAGCCCCAACCGACCCAGGCTCCCGGGGACGGTCGCCGCCCCACCCAGCGCCACACCGTCGGCGCCGACCTCGACGTTGACCGCCCACCGGCGCCCGAGCCGGCGGCGGACGGCGCACGTCGCACCGACGCGGAGGCTGGCGACGTTCTCGGACTGATCCATGTGGGGACCGATCTCACCGATGTGATCCCAGCCCACGCCGATCCCGACGCCGGGCGCGACGGCGAATCCACCCAGCGGCAACGCCAGCTCGACCAGGACCCCGGCGCTGACACCGCTCCGCGGATGCGTGGTGCGCTCGAGCCTGAGATCGCGCGTGACCGCGGCGCGGCCGCCGAGGCATACGGGTCCCAGCCTGCGGCAGCCGGCCGCATCCACGCGCATCCACGCCGTGCCGTCGTCGGCATAGGTGGCGCCGGCGACGAGGGCGAGCCCGGTGGTCGACGGCATCAGCGGCGCTGCGCGCACTCCGATCGTTCGATGGGTGACAGGACGATCGGCGGGCGGAGGAGGCGGCGAGGCCGCCTCCATCGGAGCGATCCCGGGAAGGTCGGCATCGACGACCTCGGGCCGGACCCAGGATTCGATGAGCGCGATCGCCGTGTCCGTATCCCGGACCTCGCGCTGGCTGCGCCGCCCGTAGCTGTCGGTGACCTCGACGCGGAGCAACTCACCGTCGCGCTCGACGCGGGCGTGGAGCAGTGGACAGCGGCCGGTCGCGTCGTCCACCAGTCCGCGTCCGGCCAGGCTGGCGCGGATCGGTTCGGCGACGCTGCGATCGCCCGACACGCGCACGGCCGGCTCGCACTCGCCGGGTGCGGCGCGCGCGGTCTCGGCGGTCACGGCGCATGCCGTCACCGCGATCGCGAGCCGCGTCGCCAGGCCTCTCATCGTGGTCGATCGTACTCGATCCAACTCGGGGATCCCAAAGGGGAAATCGCGGGCGAAGGGAACGGGCGCGAGCGGGCACTCATGGTCGTGGCGAACCGCGGGGGCCCCTTCATGCGTGATCTGATCGTCGTCCTTGCGCTGCTCTGCGCGTCGGCGTGCGCCCGGGTCAAACCCCATCAACGGCAGGACCTGGCCCGGCGCTCGATGGATCCGGCCGGCGATGCCGGCGAGCGCAAGCTCGACGGCCACGTCGAGGAGTACCGTGAAGGATCGATGGGCGGCACCGGCGCCGGAGGTGGTGGATGCGGCTGCAACTGATCGCCGCGCTGGTCGTGCTCCTCCCCGCGACCGGCGCCACCGCGCAGGTCGATGATCGCGAATCAGGTGAGGGCAAGCTCGACTCCGAAGTCGCGTTGTACGCGGACGACGACGCGACCACGGTGATCACCACGCTGGTGGCTGCCGACCTGCGCCTGCCCGCGCCGGTGGTGGTCGATGCGCACGCCCTGATCGATGCGGTCTCGAGCGCATCGGTCGACGTGGTCTCGGCGGCCACGCCCCGCTGGACCGAGAACCGCATCGAGCTCGGCGCCAAGGCCCAGGCCCGCCTCGCCCGTCTCGACCTCGTGCTCGGCTACGTCTCGTCGGGAGAGAACGACTGGCGGTCGCACGGCATCGCGCTCGGCGTGGGCAAGGACCTCGCCGACGACAACACCACCATCCGCGCCGGGTACGGCTACACCACCAATCGCATCGGCCGCGCGCGGGATCCGGTGTTCGAGAAGACTCTCGATGTCCATGGCGCCGAGCTCAGCCTCGCCCAGGTGATCGGACCGTCGACGCTCGCGTCCCTCGCCTACACAGTCCAGCGCTCCGACGGGTATCACGCCAGTCCGTACCGCTACGTCATGACCACCGGCGGCGGCGCGGGACCGGAGGTCCATCCGAGCGGCCGCACCCGTCACGCGATCACCGGGAGGCTACTCCGCGCGCTCGGACCGACGACGACGGTCGACGCGAGCTACCGCGCCTACGTCGACGGCTGGGGGGTGTCGTCGCACACCGCCCAGCTGGCGCTCACTCGCGAGCTCGGCGACGCCCTCGATCTTCGCGTGCGAGCCCGCGGCTACTACCAGGACGCCGCCGACTTCTACCAGGAGAGCTACGCGGCCCCGATGCGCTACATGTCTGCCGACCGCGAGCTCTCGACCTTCTGGGACGCCGGCGGCGGCCTCAAGCTCGCGTGGTACGGCGAGGCCATCGAGATCGGGGTCAAGATCGATGGTTCGTACTATCGCTTCCTCGACTTCGGTCGCCTCGGCGGACGGGTCGCGGTCGTCACCGGCGGAGGCATCACATGGCGCTGGTGAATCGCATCGTCGTTGCCGTGCTGGGCGTGGCCGCGGCGTCGTGCACCGACGATGGCCTCACCGATCCGAGCTCGTTGCCCGAGCTCGATCGCGACCACTTCCGCTGCGCCGTCCAGCCCGTGCTCGCGGCCCGCTGCGCGTTCGCCGGCTGCCACGCCAGTGCTCGCCGCCCGCTGCGCCTCTACGCCGTCGGTCGTATGCGCCTGGGTGTTCCCTGGGACCGCCTCGCCGAGCCCCTCGGCGAGGCGGAGCTCGAGGCCAACTTCCAGGCCGCGCGCGGCTTCGCGTCCGCGGACGGCGACGAGTCACCGCTCCTGCTCTCCAAGCCGCTCGATCCGCTGGCCGGCGGTGGCTACCACCGCGGCCAGGATCTGTACGGAGACCGCGACGTGTTCGAATCGACCGACGACCGTGGCTATCGCCTGGTCGCGGAGTGGCTGGCGGGGGCGTCGGCGCCCGCGGACTGTGTCCCCACGACGGAGGTGATGCCGTGAAACTCGCCAGCCTCGCGATGCTCGCCGTGCTCGTCGTTGCGCCCGTATCGGCGGCGGCCTTCCATCCGGCGCTCTCGTTCGAGAAGACCGCCAACGAAGGCGGCGGCGGCGGCCTGTCCTTCACCGGCTCGCCACGCCACAAGGGCTACGACTGCGCCATCTGCCACGTCGATCCGGCGCTCCGCATCACCGCCGAGGTCACGTCCGACCCCGCCGGGTTGTCGGCCGGAAGTTACACACCCGGTGCGAGCTACGCCCTGGTCGTCCGCATGGTCGGCGAGCACCGCGGCTTCGGCACGCGGGCCAACCAGAACAGCATCGTCCTCGAGGTCACCGACGACCTCGGACGCTCGGCCGGGACGTTCGTCGGCTTCGACTCGGACGAGATGACGCCGATCGATGACGGTCGCGTGCTCGGTGGACGCGCCGGTCCCGATACCGAGTGGCGGTTCGGATGGCGCGCGCCGATCGCCGGCACCGGCGCGGTGACCCTCTATCTCGGCGTGGTCGATGGTGACGGTGCTGGCAACGCGGCCGAGGCCCAGACCGATCCGAACGGCGACGACGTCGCGATGGTGAGTCTGCGCGCGTGCGAGGGTGCGGCCGGATGCGCGGATCGTCCGCGCCGTGCGCCGGACGAATCGATCGCGGCTGGGTGCGCGGCGGGAGGAAGTGGCGTGGGCGTCCCGTGTGTCGTCCTGATCCTGTGCGCGGTGGTGACGGCGAGACGCCGCCGCGCGCTGATGCCGCCCGTGCTCGCGCTGGCCGCCGCGAGCGGATGCTTCGACCCCACGGTCCCGGGCGAGTGCGCGGGCCGGGTCTGCGGCGCCGACACCGGCGACGGCGGTGTCCCGGGATGCCCCGAGAGCTGGGAGTGCACGTCGTGGGAGGCACCGCTCGGCTCCGATCAGGCGACGCGGACGTGCATCGACGCCAACCAGGTCGGCACGACCGAGTGCAAACCGTCGGAGGGACCGGTGACGCTGCCGGCCCTCGATCTCGAGTTCTACCAGTGCAACGTGCACCCGATCATCCAGCGGGGCTGCGCCATGCAGGGCTGCCACGGCACCGAGACCGGTCGCCCGTATCGGGTCTACGCCCGGGGCCGCCTTCGCAACAACGAGATCGTCAACCGCACCGGCACCTGCATCCCGGCCACTGGCCAGGTCAACCTGGCCGAGGCGGGCACCGGCACGGTGATGTGCGAGGGCTGGCTGCCGCACACGCCGCGCGAGTGGAAGAAGAACTTCGACAGCGCGCGGTCGTTCATGCTCGACGTCGCTGCGCCGGCCGACTCCGACATGCTGCTCATGCCAGTCGTCGGTGGCAAGCCGCACATCGAGGTCAAGCTGTTCCGCAACACCGACGCCGACTACCGCACCATCCGCGACTGGCTGGGCGGCGGGTCGCTCCAGACCTGCACCACGGGAGTGAACTGATGCGCACCGCGATCACCGTCCTCGTCCTCCTCGTGACCGCCGCGCCGGCGGCCGCGTGGGATGGGCCCGAGCTCTGGTACGACCGCGCCGACGCGGCCAGCCCCGGCGGCGGCGGCATCTTCGGCACCGGTGGGCTCCGCGACCACCGCGTCACCTGCAGCCACTGCCACGTCGACCGGGTCGAGAACGGCGTCACCCTCGATCTCCGCTTCCAGCCCGCGCTGGGCAGCGCCGGCGGCGAGGCGACCTTTCAGGCCGGTCAGCGCTATCGCATCGACGTGTCGCTCGTCGGCGAGACCCTCGGGTCGATCTGCGATCCGTACATGATGAACATGAACGGCTTCGCGGTCGCGTTCGAGAACGACGGCGGAGCGATCGTGGGGACGCTCGAATCGGACTCCGGTCAGATCCAGAGCAACTGCCCGACCAACTTCACCGATCCACCTTCGGGAACGACCGCGCTCTACCGCGATTGCCAGACGGTGTTCTCGATCGCGCCCGAGGACGTCGCGGCCTGGACGTTCTACTGGACCGCGCCGGCCACGGGCGGCACCGTCCGCATGTACTACGGCGGGGTCGACGGCGACTGTACGATGAGCTCGATGGGGGACGGGGTGGTCGCGGGGCGCCGCACCCTGATCGGCGCCTCCGCCCAGTCGGCGTCGCCGGCACCTGGCCGCGGCCCGGGCTCGGGAGCGATCGGCCTGGTCGGCCTGGCCGTGCTGGCGGGGCTCGGCGCCCCGCGCATGATGCGCCTGCGTCGTCGGGAGCACGACCTGCGAGCTCCACCATGACGAGCGAGGGGCAGGGAAGGGAGCGGGGGCTCATGGCCATGCGAAGCGCTGTGCTGCTGCTGGTCGGATGCGCGGCATGTGGTGGAACCGGGTCCGACCCCGTGGATGCATCGACGGGAGGTCGAGACGGCTCTTCGGTCGACGGCGCGCCGGTCGACGCGAGCGACGTCGCGACCGACGACTTCGAACGTGCCGGGCTTGGAACCGACTGGGTGGTTGTCTTCCCGCCGACCCCGCCGAACACGCAGGTCCAGATCGTCGGTTCGAGCGATCTCGGGATGGGCCCCGGCCCTGAGGGATTCTTCCTGGTCAACTGGACTCGGCGCGCGTTCTCGGCCGACCAGTTCTGTGAGGCAGCGATCCCGGCCGATGTCACACCGGGCTGGGCGCACATGGTCTACGTGCGTTGGCGTGCGAGCGATCGTGCGCGTTATGGATTCGCGTACGACAACGATCCAGGGCAGCCGAACTTCGGCGACTGGATCTTCAAGTACGACGGCGTGCCCGGGCCGCAGACGCGGATCATCGCCAGGGTGGCCGCGACCGCCACACCGCGACCCGGCGACACGATCCGCATCGAAGTCGTTGGCTACCGACTGCGCGGCTACCTGAACGGGACGCTGGTTCTCGAGGCGACGGACACAGATGCCAGCAAGATCGCCGACGGTGTTCCCGGGCTCGCCGCGCGGTGGGCGACCGGCAACCAATCGACGACCACCGCGGTCCGGGTCTGGGAGTCGTGGTCAGGCGGCAGCTTGTAGTCGCCAGCAACGCGGGAGCGCCTGGGCTGGGTCCCTGCGGCAATGTCGATGGAACGTTGACACCGCGCGCCGGGCGCGCGATGCAGATGCCCGATGCCGGAACGCCATTCGCTGCTCGCGCTCGCCGCGCTCGTCGCCGTCGTCGTGGCCGGGTGCGGTGACAACGCGGAACCGCCTCCTCGCGAGGTCACGCTCGATGCCATGGTCGGCGCCAACGGCCTCTCGAACGAGATCGTCTTCACGGTTCCCGAGGACACGCGGTCGGTGACCATCGTCGTCGAGGGAGCGGCCACGGCCCTGTATGCGCTGGGCGCGCTTACGCTCTTCGATGGGATCGACCGCGTGGGTCTCGGTGCCGAGCCGATCGGCGCCGCGATGCGCGCCAGCTACGACGACGAGGAGATCGGGCAGATGCCCGGCGGGCTCCTGCAGTCGATCCGGCTCGGCACGTACACCCACGTCTACCCGTACCGCCCAGGTCAGGAGGTTCCGGCGGGACAGGCGCGCCTGCGGGTCGCGTCCGACGCTGCCGGTCCCGTCCGCGTCACGGTGCTGATGCCCGAGGAGGACGCGGCCAACGTCCTTTCGCTCCACTTGATCGTGATCTCCGACACCCTGACCGATCCGAACACGGCGCCGTTCGTCACCGAGCTGGAGCGCATCTTCGGCCAGGCCGGCATCGTGGTCCGTGTGGCGAGCGTCGAGCGCATCACCGGGTCGGCGCTGGAGCGGATCACGCAGTCGACCGAGCCGCAGGAGTCGCCGGCCAGCCAGTCGGCCATGCTGCCCGGCCTGATCGGCGACGACGCACGCGACGGGCTCGACGTGTTCATCGTCGAGTCGCTGCCGTCGGGGATCGGCGGCCTCTCGCTCGGTACCCCGGGTCCTCCCATCCGCCGCAGCTACTACTTCGGCGTCCTGATCAGAGGCGGTCCAGGCGCCGTGCCGCTGGCGCGCGTGGTGGCACACGAGGTCGCACACTTCCTGGCCCTCCAGCACGTGCAGAACATCGGCATCTCGGGCGCGATCTATCCCGACCCGCTCGACGACACCCAGCCCGGCCAGGGCAACCTGATGGAGACCGGCACGATCCTCACGGCGGACCAGGCCTTCGCCCTGACGCGGAGCGCGCTCCTGCGTCCGTGAAGGCTTCGTTGCCCGGGTGACGTGACGCCGGCTGTCAGGGAGCTGCGATGCTGGGCAGCGTCCGCGGCGCCATCGTCTCCGTCATGCGGACCACGACCACGAGTCCGGAACCGAAGGTCAGCGCGGCCACGGTCCACATCGCGGCGGGCGCGCCAAGCGCGTCGGCGATGACGCCGGCGAGGATCGCGCCTACCGCGTATCCGAGATCGCGCCAGAGCCGGTAGACGCCGACCGCCGAGGCGCGCCACGACGGGTGGGCGACATCGCCGATCGCGGCCAGGAGCGTCGGGTACACCATCGCCGTGCCCAGGCCGAGGAGGACGCCGCCGATCGCGAACAACGCGAACCCGTCCGCGACGGCGACCACCGCGATGCCGCCGGCCTGGACCCACATCCCGCTTGCGATGAGCCAGCGGCGACCGACGCGATCCGACCACGCGCCGGTGACGAGCTGTCCCAGCCCCCAGGTGGCGGGATAGATCGCGGCCAGGGTTCCGATCTGCCCGAGATCGAGGCTCGCCGCGGCGAAGACCATCGGGAACAGGCCCCAGGCCATCCCGTCGTTGAGGTTGTTGACCAGCCCGGCCTGGCTGATGCTGGAAAGATTCCGATCGTGCAGCGTCGTGCGCCAGAAGATCTGGCGGGCGGTCAGGGCCGTGGCGGCGCCATGGATCCTCGATTCCGCGGAGACATGGTGACGGGTCTCTCGCACCACCAGCGCCGACAGGCCCAGCCCCACGGCGACGTACGCGACTCCGAGGTAAAACGGCGCGGGTCGCAGGCCGTACGTCGCCGCGATCCATCCGGTCGCGAGTGCGCTGACGGCGACGGCGAGGTAGCCGGCAAACTCGTTGAGCCCCATCGCCAGACCGCGCCGCTGCGCGCCGGCGAGATCGATCTTCATGATCACGGTGGTCGACCAGGTCAGGCCCTGGCTCACGCCCAGGAAGACGTTGGCGAACAGCACCCAGGTCCAGCTCGGCGCCCACATGAGCATGAACGGCACCGGGGTCGCGACCAGCCAGCCTGCGACGAGCACGTGTTTGCGGCCGATCCGATCGGAGAGGCGACCGGCGACGTAGTTGGTCAGCGCTTTGGTCACGCCGAACACGACGATGAACGACAGGACCGCCGTCTTGGCGGCGAGATCGAATTCGTCCTCCGCGATCGAGGGCAGGATCGAACGTTCCATGCCGACCATCGCGCCGACGAAGGCGTTGACGACGACCAGGAGCGTGAACTGGCCGAGGTTGGCGCGGATGCCGAGGCGTGGCTGGGTCACGGACCGCGACCCTGGTTGAAGCGGACGATCGCGTTCATCTCGGCTGGCTTCGGCGGCGTGTTCCCGACAACCTCGTCGACGAACGCCGCCTCGCTCAGGGCGAGCAACACGTTCCAGCGCTTCTCGAAGGCCACGGTACTCGACGGCTTGCCGCTCAGACCGGCGCCGCACGCAGAGCCGGCGAAGTGGGCCGGGTAGATCTCGACGTCGTCGGGCAACTCGAGCAGGCGAACGTGAACGCTGTGGTGGAGCGACGCGGCGTTCTCGCGCTCGTGGCCGGGCAGATCGGGACGCCCGACCGCCCCGACGAACAGGGTGTCACCGGTGTTTACGAACCACGGCTCCGGCCCACGGCGGAGGTCGCTGACGACCAGGCTGATGCTCTCGGGGGTGTGGCCGGGCGTGTGCAGCACGCGGACGACGGTGTTGCCCAGCTCGATCGTCTGCCCGTCGTCCAGTGGATCGAACGGGAACGCGACGTCGGCCGAACGATGCAGCCCGTAACGCGCACCGGTCCGGGCCACGAGCGCGCGTCCGCCGGAGCGGTGATCGGCATGCACGTGGGTCTCGAACACGTGTCTGATCCGCATTCCCTTGGCCTCGGCGAACGCGACGTAAGCGTCGACGTCGGCCTCCAGAGGATCGACCACGCAGGCCAGGCCCTGCCCGCCGCAGCCGAACAGGTACGAGGCGCACCCGGTCTCGAACCGGTAGAAGGGGCGGAAGATCACGCGTCAGCTCCGCGACCGGTCACGACCGGGAGCCCGGCGGCGCGCCACTCGGAGACTCCCGCGTCGGAACGGGTGGCGCGGATCCCACGCTTGCGGAGCGCGGCGACCGCCTGGAGCGCGTACACGCAGTAGGGTCCGCGGCAGTAGGCGACGACCTGGCGCGGCTTCGGCGCGCGCTCCTGGAACGCGGCGAGGCGGTCGAGCGGGACCGAGATTGCGCCGGCGATGTGGCCTTGCTCGTACTCCTCGGCAGGACGGACGTCGATCAGCGTGACCGAACCGGCCCGGACGCGTCGGGCCAGCTCGGCTCGATCGATCGGCTCGAAGTCGTCGCGGCCGGTCAGGTAGGCGCGGGCCACCTCGTCCAGCTCGACCAGACGCGCCTCGGCCGTGCGTTGCAAGGCGTGCCACAGCGCCTCGACGGTCTCGCCGCCGAGGCGATATAGGACTCGCTGACCGTCGCGGCGCGATTCGACCAGCCGGGCCGCGGCGAGCACCTTGAGGTGCTGCGAGGCGTTGGCCACCGACAGCTCGGTGGTCTGGGCCAGGGCATCGACCGAGCGCTCACCCTGGGCCAGCAGGTCGAGGAGCTCCAGGCGCGCGGGTGCGGCCAGCGCCTTCGAGATGCGCGCGAACTGCTGGTAGATGCGCTGTTTGGCGGCGTGGGGTGCGCTCGATCTCGACATTCAAGTAAGTGATTGAATACGTGCCCGTGCATGAGCTGTCAAGTCAGGAAAATGCGTGAAAATTCAAGGAGGCGATTGATCCATTCGATGAGATGATCTTCTCGGGGATGAAGCCGTCCTCGGTCACTTCGATCATCACGTGTTCGGGATCGGCACCAAGATCTTGGCCGCGGATCCCGACGCAGCGCTCCCCGAAGACGACGCCTCCTTGTTGCAGGCGCCGGCAGCGAGGAGGAGCGAGGTCACCAGAGCGATGCGCATCATGGTTCGAGGTCCTTTGCGGGGTGGGGTTCGGTCGCCGGCAGGCCGCGGTCCTTCCACAGGGCGAAGATCGCGGGGTAGACGGTCAGCTCGAGCAGGAACGAGGTCACCAGTCCTTCACCAATTCCGCGGTTGGACTGAGCCGGCAACGTCGGAAGACTCAAGAACCGAACCGCTGCGGTCGATCAACGGGCGCCGCAGACGGCGGCGCACGGCTGCAATCGGTCGGTCGGTGCGCGCGAGCGGACGACGGATGCAGTTCGGCAGCAGGCGGCGGTTCAGCTCTCCTCGGCCTGCTATCACTCGGGAGGATCTCGCCCGCGACGAACCGACGTGTGGTCGTGATGCGTACGCTACATTCACGCTCTGGCTGAGCTCCGCTCCGGTCTCGCGATCCTCGGCACCCGCCGCATGGCGGCGGCGATGCTGCTCGGCTTCGCGTCGGGCCTGCCGCTGTTCCTGACCGGGCAGGTGCTGGTCACCTGGATGGGGCAGGAAGGCTTGCGTCTCGGCACGGTGAGCGCGTTCGCGTCGGTGGGATTGCCGTACGCGTTCAAGTGGGCGTGGGCGCCGGTCTTCGATCGCTTCGCGTGGCCGTGGCTGGGCCGGCGGCGGGGCTGGATCGTGGTGCTCGAGATCGCGCTCATCGCGGCCATCGCGGCGCTGGCCGCGGTCGGCATCGCCGCCGACGCCGAGACCGTCGCGATCCTGGCGGTGACCGTGGCCGCGGCCTCGGCCAGCCACGATGTCGTCGTCGATGCGTTCCTGGCCGCGTCGCTGGCGCCCGACGAGCGCCCGGCGGGCTCGGCGGCGTACGTGCTCGGCTATCGCGCCGCCATGCTCACGGTCGGCGGCGGCGGCTTCCTGCTCGCCGCCCGCTCGTCGTGGCCGACGGTCTACGTCGCGGCGGCGGCGCTGGTGCCGCTGGGCGCGCTGGGCGCGTTGCTCCTGCCCGAGCCCGCGGCGCCAGCCCGCGCGCCGTCGATGTTCGACGCCATCGCCGGCTCGATCTGGGACCTGCTCACCCGGCCGGGCCTGGTCGCGGTGACGATCGCGATCGCGACCTTTCGCTTCGGCGAGATGCTGGTGCTCCACATCCAGAGCTACTTCCTGGTCAACGTCGCCCGGGTCGAGCTCGACACCATCGGCTGGGTGACCCAGGTCGCCGGCTTCTCGGGCCTCGCCGCCGGTGGCGCGGTGCTGAGCACGGTGGCGCCACGGCTGGGCCCGCGGACCTCGCTCTACGTCTTCGGCGCCACCGCGGCGCTGGCCAACCTGGGCTGGGCGCTCCTGGCCTGGGTCGGCGCCCCGTGGCAGCTGTTCTTCGCGGTCGCCTTCGTCGACAGCTTCGGCACCGCCCTGGCCTCGGGCGCCTTCGTCGCCTTCCTCATGGGCCAGTGCGCGCCCGGCCGCGCCGCCACCCAGTACGCGCTCCTCAACGCGCTGTCGTCGGTGGGGGGGCGCGTCTTCGGCTTCGTGATCGCGCCGATGGTGGCCAGCCTGGGCTGGGCCGGCTTCTTCGCCGTGACCGCGACGATGATGATGCCGGCGATGCTGGCGTTCGCCCTGGTGCCTCGCGAACGCTTCGCGGGTGTTGCATCATCGGGGGCACCGCCATGAACCGCGTCACCGTCATCCTCGTCGTGTTCGCGCCGATCGCTGTCGCCGGGTGCAAGCGCAAGGCGAAGGTCATCGACGCCGGTCCCAGCGCGGTCGCCGACGGCGGCGCCGGCGGCGGCGACGAGCCCGACGAGGCCGACGTGCGCGCCGGCAAGCGCACTGGCATGGGTGCGCCCGACGAGTTGCCCGAGGTCGCCACCGAGCCGCTGGCCCGGGCGCTCCTGCGCGGCGAGACGCCGTGGCCGCGGGTGGTCGACGCGGGGCAGGGCGTGGTCGAGCTGCGGGCGCTGCCGGCCACCGACAGCGCCCCGGCCGAGGCCGCGGTCGCCCACCGTTGCGGCGCTGCGCTCGATCAGGCGCTGACAGCGATCAGCGGCTCGGCCACCGCCGCCCTCGGCGATCCCGGCCTGGTCTACGACGTGCTTTGCGACAACGTCGGTCTCGCCGTCACCATCGCCGGCGTGGCCTCGCACGCCGTCTGCACCGTCTCCAGCCCGTCCGGGGAAGGGCTCGAGTTCGATCTGGTCTTCGTCCCCGACGCCAGACGCGGCCTCCGTCTCATCGGGGTCGCCACCGCCGACGCCACCGACACGCCCGACGAGCTCCGCGATCGCTTCGACGAGGAGCTCGGGCGTTACGGCGCCAGGTGCCCCTGATCGGGCTCGAGTGGGCCCATGACCTGCCACACCTGCATCTCACCCTTGCCCTTCACCTGCATCTCACCCTTGCCCTTCACCTGCATCGGGCCGCGGGACTCGCACCGGAACCGGTCACGCACCAGCGCGGGCGTGAATGCCGAAACGGAAGGCCAGCGCTCGCCCCGCGTACGTGCGAGCGGCGACCGCGTCAGCTATCGCCGATCGTCTTGATCTTCTCGACCCCGTGGCGCTCGACCAGCTCGTCGGGCGGTCGAACCGGCCATGACGTTCGGTTCGAACGCACCAGTCGCACTACTTCAGCAGGCGCGACAGGATCTTGAAGTCGTCGGTGCCGGCCTTGCCGAGCAGGTCGAACACCACGGTCTCGGTGTTGGTGATGATGGCGCCGGTGCGCTCGCAGAGATCGAGGCCGTTCTGCCAGTTGGCGTCGGCGCGGCTGGCCACGGCGTCGGCCACGACGTGCACGGTGTGGCCGGCGTCGCGCAGCGCTCGCACGGTCTGGAAGACGCACACGTGGGTCTCCATGCCGGTGACGATCCAGGTGCGCCGGTTCATGCCGGCCACCGCCTCGGCCCAGGCCGCGGCCGCGGTCGCCGCGAACTCGACCTTCTCGAAGTAGCAGACGCCCTTCACCGGCTCGAGAGCCTGCGCGACCGACGGGGTGGTGCGGCCGAGACCGCGCGGGTACTGCTCGGTGACGATCACCGGCAGCGCGAAGCGCTCGGCTGTGGCCGCCAGGGTGATCAGGTTGCGCTCGACCGCGGCCCGGGCCCCGTCGGGCATGGCCGCGATCAACCGCTCCTGGACGTCGATGACCAGGAGCGCACAGCCGTCGGGAGTGATGGCCAGGTCCACAGGGACATCCTAGCTCAGCCTAGCTGGCCGAGCGCATCGATCAGGCGGCGCTTGCGCGTGCCCTCGTCGTCGAGACGGCCGCGCAGCTCGGCGACCACGTCCTCGGGGGCCTTCTCGATGAAGTTCGGGTTGGCCAGCCGCCTCTCGAGGTTGCCGATCTCCTTCTCGGCCTTGGCGATGTCCTTGGCCAGGCGGGTCTTCTCGGCGTCGACGTCGATGAGGCCGGCCAGCGGCATCACCACCTCGGCCCAGGCGCCGACGATCTCCTTGGCCGACTGGGCGACCACGCCGCCGCCGGCGACCAGGCTCATGGTCACGCGGGCCGCGTTCTCGATCAGGGCGCGGTGGCGATCGACCAGCGAGCGCTGGAGCTCGTCGGGGACGCGGACCTCGACCGGCACGCTCCACGACGGCGGCACGTTGTAGGTCGAGCGCAGCATGCGCACCGCGGTCGCGACCTCCTGCACCGCGGCCATCTCCACCTCGGCGACCTCGTCGACCAGTCGGGCATCGCCCTTGGGATAGATGGTCACCATCAAGGACGCCGGCAGGTGGCCGGGCTTGGGCAGCTTCTGCCAGATCTCCTCGGTCACGAACGGCGCGATCGGGTGCAGCATGCGCAGGGTCTGCTCCAGCACCAGCGCCAGGGTGCCCTGCACGGCGCGGCGGCGCGGGCTGGGCGGTGAACCATCGGGCGGCAGGTGCAGGTGAGGCTTGGCCAGCTCGATGTACCAGTCGCACAGCTCGTGCCACACGAACTGGTAGATGGCGTTGGCGGCGTCGCTGAAGCGGTAGCTCTCGAGCGCCGCGTCGATGTCGACGGCCAGCCGTTGCACCCGCGACAGGATCCAGCGATCGGCCAGGCCGAGCTGACCCGCGCCTCCGTTGCCGGCGGCGATCATGGCCTCGAAGGCGTCCGGCTCGTGGCCGTCGAGGTTCATGAGCGCGAAGCGCGACGCGTTCCACAGCTTGTTGATGAAGTTGCGGTAGCCCTCGACCCGCTCGACCGAGAGCCGGATGTAACGACCCGAGGTGTTGAGCGCGGCCAGGGCGAAGCGCAGGGCGTCGGAGCCCATCGCCGGCACGCCCTTGGGGAAGTTCTTCTTGATGTTGTTCTTGATCGTCGCGCGCGCCTTCTCGTCGGCGATGTCGGTCTCGGCGCGCTCGAGGATCTCCTCGAGCGTGGCGCCGTGCACCACGTCGAGCGGATCGAGCGTGTTGCCCTTGGTCTTGGACATCTTGTCACCGTTCTCGTCGGTGACGATCGACGTCAGGTACACCGTGCGGAACGGCGCCTTGCCCATGAAGTGGATGCCCATC
>SXGT01867374.1_pt1 | contig 32232 bp, 24 predicted proteins | sample 3176221 | NCBI WGS metagenome assembly SXGT01 (sample SAMN11356862, study PRJNA531348) | freshwater metagenome | isolation source: freshwater sample F1-120 | place: China: Fuxian Lake, Yuxi | collected 2017-12-25
CAGGTCGAGGGAACGGCCCAGCCGGACTAAGCGTTCAGCCACCGCGAGCATCGTCTCCGCATCCTCCACGACGCAGGGCCCCGCGATCAGGCAGGGCGATCCGGGGGACTGAAAGCGCCAGGTCACCTGGGGGTGCCGAGCAGTTCCTGGCGGACGCTCATCGGCGTCTCACGGTCCCCGAAGGCGTGCTTCTTCGCGGCCGCAATAAACGAGGCGAAAAGTGGATGCGGCCGGGTCGGACGCGACTTGAGCTCAGGATGGAATTGGCAGCCGAGATGCCACGGGCTATCGGGCAGCTCGATAATCTCGATCAAGCCCCCGTCGGGCGACTGCCCTGACAGTCGCATGCCGTGCTCCGCGAGGACATCGCGGTAAGCGTTGCTGACTTCCCAGCGATGCCGGTGGCGCTCGCTGATTTCGGTGGCTCCATACGCGGCTGCCGCCAGGCTTCCGGCCCGGCGCCGTGCCGGAGAGGCGCCCAGCCGCATGGTGCCGCCCATTTCGCTCACGCTCCGCTGGGAGGCCAACAGGGAGATGACCGGGACCTCACAGTCGGGCTCGAACTCGGTGCTGTTGGCCTTGAGTCCGCAGACGTTCCGCGCGAACTCGATGATGGCGACTTGGAGGCCAAGGCAGATCCCGAAGTAGGGCACCTTGTGCTCACGCGCGTAGCGGACGGCGGCGATCTTGCCCTCCACCCCCCGCTTGCCGAAGCCGCCGGGCACCAGGATCCCGTGGGCTCCGTTGAGGCGCGTGGCCACGATGTCGGGGCTCTGCTCGAAGAGCTCGGAGTCTACGTAGTCCAGCTCGACGCGGACGCGGTTCGCGATCCCGCCGTGCGTGAGGGCCTCGTGCAACGACTTGTAGCTGTCGGCCAGGTCCACGTACTTGCCCACCACCGCGATGTGGACCAGCGGCAGCTCCGGCGCCTTGATCACCTCGACGATCTCTCGCCACTTCGAGAGGTTGGGCTCGGGGCTCCAGATCCCCAGCAGCTCGCAGGCGCGATAGTCGAGACCCTCGCGGTGCAGCGCCTCGGGCAGCTCGTAGATCGTGGAGACGTCCTGCGCGGTGATCACGCAGTCCGGCGGCACGTTGCAGAAGAGCGAGAGCTTCGCCTTCATCTCGGGCGGCATCGCGGCCTCGGTGCGGCACACGATCATGTCGGGGCTGATACCGATGTTCTGCAGCTCTCGAACCGAGTGCTGCGTGGGCTTGGTCTTTAGCTCGCCGGCCGCGCGGATGTAGGGCACCAGCGTGACGTGAATGTTGAGCGTGTTGCCAGGGCCACCCTCCAGCCGCAGCTGCCGGATCGCCTCGAGGAGCGCGGCGAGCGACGAGGCGGTGAGCCCCTTCCCGATTGAGCTGACGACGCCGCCTGTGACGAAGATGTATTTGGTTTTGCGATCGCGGCGGTTACGCGCGCTGTCGCCATTGGACCGGGTCATGGGAGCCTCCAGCTGCCTTTGGTCGTGGCACCCGCCTCGACCCGGGGCCGGACACCTACTGCCCAGCCTTCCGGAAGTCAACGGACTTGCGCGACCGTCCGCACGGCGGGAAGCTCTCGTCATGTCGATTGCTCTTCGCGCCGAGTCCCTCGTCGTTCGGCGTGGCGCCACACCGGTGGTCAACGGGCTGGATCTGCTCGTCCCGTCGGGCCGGTTCTTCGGCCTCTTGGGCCCCAACGGCGCGGGGAAGAGCACCACCATCGACTGCATCGCCGGGCTGGCCGAGCGGGGCGCGGCGCCGGGCGGGCGTCCGCGGATCATGAGCGGCACGCTCGAGGTCCTGGGGCTGGACCCGTTGGGCTCGCCAGAGGTCTCGCGGCGAATCGGCGTGGTCCCCCAGGCGCTGGCCCTCTACGGCGACCTCTCGGTGGCCGAGAACCTCCGTGTCTTCGGCGGCCTCTACGGCCTCCGCGGGCCACGGCTTCGCGGCCGCGTGGAGTGGGCAATGAACCTGGCGGAGCTCACCGAACGCGCGACCTCTCGCGTCTCGTCGCTATCCGGCGGCATGGCGCGGCGCCTCAACCTCGCCTGCGCTTTGCTCCACGAGCCGGAGATCCTCGTGTGCGACGAGCCCACCACGGGCGTGGATCCGCAGTCGCGCAACCACCTTTTCGAGGCGCTCCGCCACCTGCACCGTGAGGGGCGCACCATCCTCTACACCACGCATTACCTCGAGGAGGTCGAGGCGCTCTGCGAAGACGTGGCGATCATCGATCACGGCCGCGTGATCGCGGTGGGTCCGTTGGCGCAGCTCGTGGGCCACGGGGGGCGCTCGCGCGTGACCTGTGACGGGGACGCCGAGGCGGTGCAGCGTGCCTTGGCGGAAGCCGGGTTCACCGGCATCGCCGTGGAGCCCGAGCGGAGAACCCTCGAGTCGGTCTTCCTCGAGCTCACGGGGCGCGCCCTCCGCGAGGAGGCGCCGTGAGCCGCTCGACGGATGCGCTCACAGCGCTCTACTGGCTGATCCGCAAGGACGTGGTCCGCTTCCTCTCGGACCGCAATGGCCTCTTCGCGTCCGTGGCGATGCCCGTCATCCTCGGCGCGTTCCTCGGCACGCTGTTCGCGCCCGACGACGAGCCCAACCCGGTCTCGGTGGCGTTCGTGCACGAGGCGCCCGACAACGGCAGCCGCCGCTTCGAGGCCGAGCTCCGGAAGTCGAAGGCCGTGGCGCTGGTGGACGTGATCACGGCAGACGCGGCTCGCGACTTGTTGCGCCGCGGAAAGCAGCCCGTCGCGGTGCTCGCACGTGGCGGCGGGACCAGCGCGGAGGTGCGCATCCTCACGGATCCGTCGCGCACCGCTGAGGCCGACATCGTCCGCGGCATGGTGGAGGCGGCCGTCTACAAGAGCCTTGCCACCGGGTTCACCGATCCCGCCTCCCGCGCCGAGAACACGGCCGGGCTTGCGCTGCTGCTCGGGGCGGGCGGCGTGGGCGAGCCGGGTAAGACGGCGGACGTGGTGGCCGGCCTGGTCGGGCAGCTCACGGGCAGCGACGGCGGTCTTGGCGCCGTGACCGCCGTGGAGACCCTAGAGCGCGACGGTCGCCCCGCCTACAACACGTACGCCCACAACTTCTCCGGCATGCTGTGCATGTTCCTGCTCTTCTTCGGCATCGAGCAGGCGAAGGCGCGGCTGGACGAGCGCGCCCTCGGGCTCGACCGGCGCGTGGCGATGGCGCCCGTCGGCCGCGTGCTGCCGCGGCTCGCCTCCGGGTTGGCCACGATGCTGCTCGCCCTCGCGATCAGCGCGGCCGTGTTCGCCGTGGCGATTGGGGGCTTCGGGGTCGAGATTCGTGGCTCCATCCCGGGGTTCGTCCTGGTCGTCCTGGGCCAGGCCGCGTTCGCCGGGGGGTTCTCGATGGCGCTCTCCGGGTGGATCGCCTCGCCCCGCGCGGTCCAAGGGGCAGGCTCCGCGTTCGCGCTCATCGCGTCCTTCCTCGGCGGCGCCTGGATGCCGTCGTTCATGCTCCCGTCCTGGTGTCAGGGCGTCGCGATCTTCCTGCCCACTCGGTGGGCCACCGAGGGCTTCGCGGCCACGACCTGGCGTGGGCTCGGGCTCGAAGCGGCGCTGTTGCCGGCGGGGATCCTGCTCGCGCTGGGCCTCGCGCTGGGGGCGCTCGGCATCGCCGGGGCGCGGAGGGCCGGCGCGTGACCGAGCACCGCGCCCTCGTCCACCTCACCCGAGCCTGGTACGTCGCGTGTACCAGCGCCGAGCTGGGGAAGCGCCCGATCGCCCGCACGATCCTCGGCCGGCCGTTGGTGTTGTTCCGAGCGGGCGAAGGCGTGGCTTCCGCCTTGCTGGACCGGTGCCCGCACCGCAACGCGCCACTGTCCGAGGGGCGCGTAGTGAGCGGGGAGCTCGAGTGTCCGTACCATGGCTGGCGGTTCGATGGCGCGGGCAAGTGCATGGCGCTGCCGGGCCTCGCTGAAGGCCCTGTGGAGTCGCCCGGGCGGTGCGCCGAGGCTTTTTCCGTGCGGGAGCAGGATGGGTGGGTCTGGGTCTGGTGCGAGCCGGGCGTGGCGCCCGACGTCGAGCCCATGCGGATCCCGTTCGCGGATGACCCTCGCTACACCGTCTTCCGCCTCGAGATGCGGCTCGAGGGATCGCTGGTGATGGCGCTGGAGAACATGCTGGACGTGCCGCACACAGCCTACCTGCACCGCGGCCTGTTCCGCTCGGGCGAGAAGCGTCACACGATCACGGCGCGCGTACGGCGCCACGGCGCGGGTGCAGAGTGCGAGTACGTCGGCGAGCCGCGGCCCACGGGTGTGGTGGGCGCGCTGTTGGCGCCCGGCGGCGGGGTGGTGCAGCACTGGGACCGCTTCCTCATGCCGTGCTTGGGGCAGGTGGAATACAAGCTGGGCGAGAAGAGCCACATCCTCTCCACCCAGGCCATGACGCCGGAGTCGGACTATGTCACGCGGACCTACGCGATCGCGGCGTTCCGCCTGCCGATCCCCGGGTTTCTCCTGAAGCCGCTCGTCCGGCCCGTGATCCGGAAAATTCTCAAGCAGGACGCGTGGATGCTGAAGCAGATCAGCGACAACGTGAACCGGTTCGGCGGGGAGCGGATGGCCAGCTCGCCGATCGACCTGCTCGGCCCGCACATCTACTACCTGCTCCGGCGCGCCGAGCGAGGCGAGCTCGATGGACGTGAGCACCTGCAGCTCGAGCGCGAGGTCCTGCTCAGGGTCTGAAGCCGCGCGGGCTACTCCAGCAGCTCGGCGTGGATGCCCAGGACCAGCGCGTCGACCTGCTGCGGGGGCGCGAACGCGGTCCACACGGTGCCCGTGAGGAGGCTGGGCAGCCCCCGGAAGTGCCGGCGGAGTGCGCGGTAGGTCTCGCGCTCTTCTCCCAGCCCCGAGCCCACCACGCTGACGGCGCCCACCGGCCAGTCGACGCGCGCCCCGGCGTCGCGGAGCGCCGCGGAGAGGCTCTCGTGTTCATGGAGGTCGTCCCGCGAGAGGAACCAGCGGGCGCCGGACTCGAGCTCGACACGGCCCGCCGTGGGCACCTCGTCGAGGACGGCCTCCACCGCGTCGATCTCGCCGGGCCGCGCCTCGATCACTAGGAGGTCCTTGCGCCCCGCCACCGCGACCACCGGGTTCGGGCGGGCAGGGGGGTGGAGGCGGACGACCGTGCCTTCGCTCTCGGCCGCGAACGTGGAGCGCGAGTAGAGCGCGACCTGCGAGCGACGCGCCCACGCCACCGCCTCGCGATGGAGCACCTTTGCGCCGCCACGCGCGAGCGCGTCCATCTCGTCGTAAGAGAGCGCCTCGATCTTCGTGGCGGCCGGCACCACGCGCGGGTCTGCCGTGAGCACCCCGTCGACGTCGGTGTAGATCTCGCATGCCTCCGCGTCGAGCGCGGCGGCGAGCGCGACGGCGGTGAGGTCGCTCCCGCCCCGTCCCAGGGTGGTGATCTCCCGCCGATAGCTCGTGCCCTGAAAGCCGGCCACGATCACGATCCGCCCGCGCTCCAGCTCGTCCTGCACCCGGAACGGGCGGACCTCCATGATCCGCGCCCGGGCATGGCTGTCGGTGGTCATGATCCCGCACTGGCTGCCGGTGAACGAGATGGCCTCTTCGCCCAGGGCCTGGATCGCCATGGAGAGGAGCGCAGTGGTGGTTCGCTCACCCACGGAGAGCAGCATGTCGAGCTCTCGGCGCGGCGGCTCCGGCACCACCTCGCGGGCCAGGGCCAGGAGCCGGTTTGTCGTGTCGCCCATGGCGCTCACCACCACGACCAGCCCGTGGCCCTGCCGGCGACGCGCCACGACGCGCTCTGCGATGGTCTTTATCCGGTCGACGGTGGAAACCGAAGACCCCCCGAACTTCTGAACGATGATCGACATGAGGTGGAGCTTTTCCCCCGGCTCTGGCGGGCGTCAACTTCCGGTTTACTTCGGGGGAGTGGCGTAGTAACGACGCCCGATTCCGCCCCCCGCAGGGTGCGTTCTGCCAACGCCTGAGGTCTCCATGTTGTTTCGCCGCCACGAAGGTCCCCTCACCGCTCTCGACGTCGACCTTCTCGCGCTGGGCGTCGCTCAAGGCGCCGCGCTGACCGAAGGTCCGGTCGCCGAGCTCGACAAGGCGCTCGGGGGCGCCCTCTCCAGCATCGCCGCCGAGGAGGGCTTCGAGGGCCGCGAGGGGCAGTCCCTGCTGCTCCACACGCTGGGGCGCGTCACCGCGCGGCGCGTGATGCTCATTGGCGTCGGCAAGGACGCAGACACCGATCGCACGCTCGGCGCGCTGGCAGCTCGGCGCGCGCGGGACCTCGGCGTCCAGAGCCTCGGCTTCGCAGCTGGCGGCTACTCCCTCGAGCTGGGCGTCCGGCTCGGCGCTTACCGCTACGAGAAGTGGCGAACCGAGGGCGTGAAGCCGAACAAACTCGCTACGGTCGTCACCGCGGCGGCCGGGGGCGAGGCTGAAGCTGTGGCCGCGGCCGTGTCGCTGGCTCGCGATCTGGTCAACGGCCCGCCGGTCGACATCACGCCCACGAAGCTGGCCGAGACCGCCCAGGCCATCGCCGCCGAGGGCGGGCTCGAGGTCCGTATCTTCGACAAGGCCGCGCTCACCGGCAAGGGCATGAACCTGCTCCTCGCAGTGTCCGCTGGCTCCGATCAAGAGCCCCGCCTCATCCACCTCACCTACCGCGCGCCGGGTGCCACGGACGCCACCCCTTCGGTGGCCCTGGTCGGTAAGGGGCTCACGTTCGACGCCGGCGGGCTCAACCTAAAGCCCTCGGGCTCGATCGAAGACATGAAGATGGACATGGCGGGCGGCGCGGCCGTGTTGGCCGCCATGAAGGCGATCGCTGCCCTGAAGCCGGCGGGGATCGTGGTTCACGGCATCGTCCCGTCTTCCGAGAACCTCACGGGCGGCTCGGCGTACAAGCTCGGCGACGTGTTCAAGAGCTACCTCGGGAAGACCGTGGAGATCATGAACACCGACGCGGAGGGGCGCCTCATCCTCGCCGACGCGTTGGCCTACGCCAACGAGCAGAAGCCGCGCGAGATCATTGATCTCGCCACCCTCACGGGCGCGATCTGCGTCGCGCTCGGCAACGACCGCGCAGGCATCTTCTCGAACAGCGACGCCATCGCGGCTGCGGTCCAGGCCGCAGGTGACGCCGCGGGCGAGGCCTTCTGGCGCATGCCGCTCGACCGGACGCTGTGGAAGCAGATGAAGAGCGACGTCGCCGACATGAAGAACGTGGGCAAGCGGTGGGGAGGCGCCATTACCGGCGCGCTCTTCCTCGACCAGTACATCGGCACCACGCCCTGGGTGCACCTCGACATCGCGGGGCCCGCCTGGGCCGAGTCCGCCGAGGGCCACATCTCCAAGGGCGGTACGGGCTTCGGTGTCCTCACGCTGCTCGAGTACGTCAAGGCGGCCGGGGCCCGGCTCGCCTGATCGGAGGCGTCATGCGTTTCACGCTGCTCTCATTCACGCTGGCGCTGCTGCCGCTCACCGCGGCTGCTGAGCTCACCCCAGAAGTCCGCGCCAGGGTCCAGAGCGCGCTCGAGCGAGGCAACCGCTCTGGCGACCGTGTTACTCGCGGCCTCGCGACCGAGCTGCTCGCGTCATTCGATCCCACCACGGCCGCGCTCGCCGTGGATGCGCTGAAGGACCCGGTATTCGAGGTGCGCCTCGCAGCGGTCTCGGGTCTCCAGAAGGCCGGCGACGCGCGGTGGGAGGCTGCCATCGTCGAGGAGCTCCGGAACCCCCGTAGCGACATGCCGGCGCTGCTCGGGGTGCTGTTCCGCTTGCCCGAGAAAGACGTGTTCCGCCTGGTCCTCCCGCTGTTTCGGGATGAGAAGGTGCAGTCGCGCGCGCCGCTCTTCGAGGCCTTCACCAAGGCCGAGACGAAGTGGATGATCGCGTTCCTGAAGGCCTTCCTCGCCGAGAAGAACACGCAGCTCGTGGAGATGGCGCAGAACGTGGCGCTGTCGATGAAGACGCCCGAGTCCAAGCCGCTGCTGGATCACCTTCTGGCCACCGGCACGCCGGTGGTGAAGCAGCGCGCGCTCGAGGTCTACGCCGAGCTCCCGCGCGGCACCGACCTCGGCCCCGTGAAGAAGCTCCTGAAGGGCAAAGACAAGACCCTGTCGCTCGACGTGGCCAAGGTCCTCGCCCGGCACGGCGACCGGGCTGCGGTCCCCACGCTGCTCCCCGAGCTCGCCTCCACGGATCCCAAGGTGGTCGTGGCTACGCTGGACGCGCTCATGGAGGTGCCCGGGATGGACCTGGTCCCGTCGCTGGAGCAGCTCCTCAAGAAGCCCGACGAGAACATCGAGATCACCCGCCGGGTGCTCGAGCTGCGCTTCCGCGCGGGGGACGCCAAGCTCGCGGAGCTGCTGAAGCGATACCGCGCCTCGCTCGACGTTCGCCTCCAGGCCCTGGCCGTGTACTTCCTCGGCGTGAGCGAGCGCGGTCGCGCGCTGGCGGACCTCCACGAGAGCGTGTTCCACGGCGACGTGAACGTTCAGGTCGCGGCGATCGAGGCGATCGGCAAGATCGCCCACCACGACTCGATCGCCGTCCTGAAGCGCGCGCTCGACGCCACGAACGACCCGGCCCTGCGGAGCCACCTCGTGGCGTCCGTCGCGGCGATCAAGGACGCCGACGTGATCCCCGTGCTTCAGTTCCTGGTCAGCGATCGCCAGGCGGACGTGCGGCGCAACGCCATCATGGGCCTGGCGCGCGTCACCACCCGTGAGGCCGTGCCCACGCTCAAGATCGCGGTCAACGACTCCGACATCGAGGCCCGTACCACCGCCGTGCGCGCGATCGTCACGCTGGACAACGTGGAGGGCCCCGCCACCTATCGTATGGCCCTCGGCTGGATGCCTCCGGAGGCCGTGCTCGACATGGCCGAGGGTCTTGGCGAGTCGTTCGCGCCGTACCTCGACATGTGCCTCACCTCGACTCGCAGCGAGCTCCACGACGCGGCGCTCGCCGCGCTCACCAAGATGCCCGGCAAGGAGGACGGCCTGCTCACGGCCGCCTTCGACCGCACCCGCGACGTGGGCCTGAAGGCGAAGATCCTCACCCGCTTCACCACGCTCCAGGGAGCGGCGGTGCTGCCCCGCCTCGAGGCGGCCGCGAAGCCCGGGGTCAATCCGGCGCTGCGCGCGGCCGCGGTCTCGCTCGCGGGCACCGTGGGCGACGTCCTCGCCGAGGGCTGGCTCACGGGTCTCCTCGAGGAGCCGGACGAGCGCGTCCGCGTCGAGGCCGCGATCGCCCTCGTGAAGATCCACGCCAAGCTCCCGCCGGCGAAGGGCAAGAAGCCGCGTAAGCGGTGAGCGACCCTCCGGGACGCCGTCCGCGCGAGGGCCTCCCCGGGCGCACTCGTGGCTGGCCTCCCGAGCACCCCGAGTCACACGAGTGAGCGGCTCACAGCGGCCTCTAGCGCGCACCGAAACGCTGCGTCGACCACGTCACCGCGTGTATGCTGCGCGCGTGCGTCACGCCGCGCTACTGCTCCTCCTCGGCTGCTCCGAGTTCATCGACAAGGACCCAGTCGACACGGCGACACCCTCCGCCGATGGCGGCGGGACGGCCTGCGACGCCCCCTGCGCGGAGCCCGGCCTCGTGGAGTGCGACGGCGACTCCCGCCGGGTCTGTGTGTCGATCGAAGGGTGCGCCACCTGGCAGCCCACCACCCCGTGTGGCGACGACGAGGTCTGCCGAGGCGGCGAGTGCGGCGCTGATCACTGTCCTGCCGAAGGGCTGGCCGAGTGCCGCGGCGACGACGGGCTCGAGCGGTGCGGCGTGGGCCAACGCGGCTTCCTCGACTGGGGCGGCTACGAGGCGTGCGCCGACGAGCACGCCTGCGTCGACGGCGCATGTGTGGCACCCGGCGGCTCGTGCCCCGCGCTCGGTAGCCGGCGCTGCGCAGGCGGCGGTGCGTCGGTCTGCAAGCTGATCGCCGGCCGCCTCACGTGGACCGAGGAGGGGTGTGGCCCAGGGACACGGTGCCTCGGTGCGGGGATCTGCGGCGCTGACGCCTGCGAGCCCGGCGTGCAGCGCTGCGATGGTGAGGCGATCGCGGCTTGCACCACGGACTCCAGCGGGTTCCGCGTCTTTGGCGAGGCGATCGCGTGCCCCGACGCCGGCGTCTGCCGCGACGTGGCGCCAGCCTTCGGCACCCCCCAGGCCCACTGCGGCACGGACGAGTGCACGGAGGGCGCCCTCCGCTGCGGTGACAGCCCGGAGCGCTGCGAGGTGGACGTCCTCGGGTTCTTCAAGTGGGCACCTCAGCCCGCGTGCGCGGATGGCCTCGAGTGCCGCGATGGCGCGTGCGGCGTGGACCAATGCCCCGCGCTCAACGCGGCGGAGTGCGTCAGCGGTGGCCTGCGGCTCTGCGCACTGGCCGGTGGCTTCCTCGGCTGGGGCGAGCCCGCCCCCTGCGGCGAAGGCGCCGTCTGTTCCGGCAACGCCTGCCAGATCCACGGCTGCCCTGGACTGCTCGCCACGAAGTGCGTCGATGTGACTCACGCGGCGCTGTGTGAGCTGGACGACGCCACCGGGCTCCTGGCTTGGAGCGACCCGATCTCCTGCCCCGGCCAAGGCAGCGAGTGCCGTGCGCAGGGAGTCTGCGGCAAAGACGCGTGCCCGGTCGCGGGCGCTGTCGAGTGCATCAACCTCTCCTCGATCGCTACCTGCCAGCTCGGCACCGGGCCCTTCCTCGTCTGGGCGCCCTCCGGCCAGTGCGAATCGAGCGAGGAGTGTCGCGCCGGCGTGTGCGGGCACGACGAGTGTGCGCTCGGCGCCGCCGAGTGCGTCGGCCAGGACGCGGCTCGAAGCTGCGTCGACGGCGCGTCGGTAGGCGGCACGGCCGGCTTCGGCGCGTGGACTCCGGCGGTTGCGTGTCCGCACCCCGACATGAGCTGTGCTGGAGGGGCGTGCGCCTTTCAAGGGAGCTTCGCGCTCGCCGCCGGGGACGGCGCCCCGGACGTGGTGGCGTTGAGCGACGGCTTCGGCGTCTTGACCGGCGGGCCGCTGAGATGGCGGCAGTTCGGCCTGGACGGACTCGAGAAGAACGCCGTCGCGCTGGGCCCCAGCAGCGGCCAGCCACGCGTGGTCCGGGGCGACGGCGGCACCATGGGGCTGTGGCACCGCGACGGCGGCCTGTACGCGGCCTCGCTGGTCCCGCTCGGCTCGGCGTACCCGCTCCCCGCCACCTTCCCGCTCGGGACCCCGGCCCTCTACGACCTCTTCCTGTCGTCGGAGGGCCCTTATGCGGTCCGGGCGGAGGACACCGCCAGCGGCGGGCGGATCGCCGGGAGCCCGCTCGCGGGCGACGGCGTGCTCTACACCGTGGAGGTGGCCGCGACCGACACGCCCCTGCTCGCGCTCGCCGCCGCCGCTACGGCCTCCGGGGCGGGCGCGTTCGCCTGGGTCACCTCCGGCGATCCCAGCACCGTCTCGTTTCGACGCCTGGACTTCGCGGGTGGTTCGGTCACGCAGGTCGCCTGGCTCACGGGCAACTCGCCGCTGGGCGGTCTCGCGCTGAGCGGCCGTGACGAGGGCGCCCTGCTCGTGCTCGAGCGGGAGGGTCAGCTCGAGGTCACCGCGCTGGACTACGACGACACCGGGCTCAACGGCAGCTTCGTGCTCGTGGGCGCCGGGCGGGATCCGGTCCTCGTGGGCGACGTTCTGCTCTACCGGGTGAAGGCGCCGGACTCGGAGGCCTTCGAGATCTGGGTCGCCCGGGTGGGTCCCGGTGGGTTGATCTCTGCTCCTCGCCTCGTGGACGCTGACCAGGACCTCTCGCAGCCGCGCGCGGCAGTGCTGCCGGACGGCCGGATGGTGGTGGTGTACCTCGCGGCTTCGGGCCCGCGCGCCGCGTACGTGGAGGGTCTCTGAGATGTGGCAGATCGAGGTGGACTACGAGCTTCAGGCGGCGAGGCGTCTCCACGGCCTTCCCCCCGAGCACCCGTGCGGTCGACTCCACGGCAACACGTTCCGGGTGACCGTGAGGCTCGCCGGGGCGCTGCAAGGGCCGGGCTGGGTGCGCGACTTCGCCGAAGTCGACGCCGCGATGGCGCCCGTGCTCGCGGAGCTCGATCACTCCGAGCTCAACGCGGTGCCTGGCCTCGAGAACCCCACGAGTGAGCGCCTCGCCCAATGGATCTACGAGCGGTTGCAGCTGCCGGAGCTGCAGGCGGTGGTGGTGAGCGAAACTCAGCGGACGCGGTGCACGTACACCGGTCCTGCTGCCAGCGCGTAGGCAGCCAGGCAGACGACGACATCAGTTCGAGAAGGAGTCAGCGGTGGAGCAGTTCGGGATTCGGGTCGACAAGCAGTACTTCAACTTCGCCGCCGCGCACTTCTTGCTGTTCCCGGACGGGACGCGGGAGGAGCTGCACGGGCACAACTACCAGGTGACGGTGGAGGTCACGGGTCCCCTCAGCGACGGGGACGTAGTGCTCAACTTCATCCCGTTCAAGCCCATCGTGCGGAAGTGCTGCGACGAGCTCGACCACCGGCTGCTCCTGCCTCGGGACTCTCACTGGCTCCGCATCATCACCACGGAGCGCGAGGTGGAGGTGTGGCACGGTGAGGACCGCTTCGTGGCGCCCCTGCGCGACGTGACGATCCTGCCGATCCCCAACACTTCCGCCGAGCGGCTCAGCCAGTACCTGGCCCACCAGATCCTGTCGCGCGTCCGCGAGCAGATCCCAGACGCGCGTATCGACAGCATCCGGGTCTCGGTCCAGGAGACGCCGGGCCAATCGGCCATGGTCACGCTGACCGAGCTAGAGCCCACGTGATCAGGGGGAGCCTCCGTCTTCTTCTCGTGAGCGGCGCGCTCGCCTGCGCTGGCGGCCCCGCCGCTGCGCCGCCTTCGGCCGACGCAGGTGTCACCGATGTGGGCGACCCGGCCGCCGTGCCGGACGTCCCCAACACGGCTGACGTAGACTTGGGGGACGGCCAGGCCGCCTCGGATCTTGCGGACACCGTCGTGGACGTGGTGGAGCCGCCCTTCGACCCCCTCCCGCTGGTTCACCCGTTCGTGGGCACGGGCGCGGCGGGATTTAACTACGGCGCCACCCCGCCCGGCCCCGCGTTGCCCTTCTCCCTGGTCCGGCTGTCCCCCAACACCGGCGACTTGAACGCCAACACGTTCGGTGTCGGGCACGCCGGCGGGTACCGCTACGAAGACCCCTACCTGCTCGGGTTCTCTCACTATCACCTGGTAGGCGTGGGCATCGGCGACGCTGGGAACATGCGCGTGATGCCGGTGCGAGGGCCGCCGGCGGAGCAGACGGTGTGGACCGCCTACCGCGCCGACCTCGACCACTCGGCGGAGCACGTGGAGCCCGGCTACTACCGGGTCGACCTCCCGGACCGCGGCGTCCGCGCGGAGCTCACCGCCACTCGCCGTGTGGGCGTTCACCGCTACACGTTCTCGGACGCACCGGAAGGCGCCGCGTCGCTGGTGTTCGATCTGGGCGCGATCATCGGCGACGGCGGGATCACCGCCAGTACGCTCACGGTCGATCCGGCCACCGGCGAGCTCTCTGGCTCCCTCCACAGCAGCGGCGATTTCTCGGGCCGCTTCGGCGGTTACACGCTGTACTTCGCTGGCCGCACGAGCCGCCCCCCGCTGGCCGTGCACACGTTCAAAGACGGGCCGCCACCGCCCGCCATGGAGCCCGGCGCTTTCTTCGAGGGCACCCCCACCGTCACGGGCGTGAACGTCGGCGCGGTGATCGAGTTCTCTCCCTCGGGCGGGCCCGTGGAGCTCGCGATCGGGCTGTCCTTTGTGGACGGCGACGGCGCGGCCCAGGCGCTCGCTGCCGAGTTTCCGCCCGGCAGCACCTTCGACGACGCCCTCGCTGCAGCGCGCGTCGCCTGGACGGAGGCCCTCAGCCGCGTCCGGGTGCGCGGCGGCACGGAGACGCGCACGCGGATCCTCTACACGGCGCTCTATCACACGCTGCTGATGCCCACGTTGATGACCGACGTCGACGGGCGCTACCGCGGGATCGACCAGCAAGTGCACCTGGCGGAGGGCTTCACCTACTACAGCGACCTCTCGCTGTGGGACACCTACCGCACCTTCCATCCCCTCATGACCCTGCTCTACCCGGAGTATCAGGCGGACTTCCTGCGCTCGCTCGCGGCGATGGCGCGCGACTGGGGTGGCCTGCCGCGCTGGCCGCTGGCGATCGGCGAGGGTGGCTCCATGATCGGCACCAGCGCCGACATCGTCTTCGGCGACGCCGAGCTTGCCGGCGGAGGGCCGGTTCCGGCCTCCGAGATCTGGCCCGCGGTGAAGACCACCGCCTTCGGCCGCCACCCGCAAGGCAAGACGGACAAGGACCGGATCGACGACTACATGGCCTTCGGCTTTTGCCCCTCGGACAGAGGAGGGGCCGGCTCGGTCTCGCACACCCTCGAGTACGCCACGGCGGACGCCTGCGGCGCGGTGCTGGCCGAAGCCGCGAGCGACGGCGCCTCGGCGGCCGCTCTCGCCGCTCGCGCTGCCAGTTGGAAGCACCACATGGACAACGATCAGGGCTTCCTCGCGCCGCGTCGCTCGGACGGCACAGTCCCGAAGTACACAGCCACAGAACATTCCACGCATTACATCGAGGGATCCGCCTGGCAGTACACGTTCATGGTCCCTCAGGACGTGCCGGGCCTCGTCGCGGCGCTCGGTAAGCCCCGTTTCGTCGAGCACCTCCACGGGCTCATGGACGGGACCCGAGCAAACTTCCAGCCGCTCCTCCCCACGGGAACCTACTGGCACGGGAACGAGCCCAACCTCCTGGCGCCGTTCTTGTTCGGGCACGCAGGGCGCAGCGATCTCGCCGGCTGGTGGGTCCACTGGGTGGCCGACCACCTCTACACCCTCGAGCCGGGCGGCCTCGCCGGGAACGACGACGGCGGCACGCTCTCTTCCTGGTATGTGTTTGCCGCCGCCGGCCTCTACCCCCTCTCTTGCACCGGACAGTTCACCGTGACGCAGCCCCTCTTCGACGAGGTCATCTGGCATCTCCCAGAGGGGCTCGGGAGGCCGGCGCGCATGCTCACCAGCCGGGTCGCGGACTGGATCATCGAAGAGCCTGTCGCGTTCCCGTTGTGGGACGGGTCGCCCGTGACCAGCCCGACGCTCCCGGTGGGGTGGCTCATGGCCGGCGGCACGCTCACCCATGCGCAGAGCGGCTTCGGGCCAGAGCCGCCGGCGCTCTGAGACCATTGATGTGACCTTTGATACCGCGCTTGACGCTGGGGCCACTGAGCGCCTAGCCTCCGTCTCGACTGCGGCTGCAGCCTTCCGCGCCTGTGCGGCCCATCAGCTCTCGCGCTGATCTTGGCCGATCCTCGTCGGGGGGCCTTGCCGAGTCGTGGGCTCTGCCCGAAACCGGAACGGCGTGTCGTCTTGGCGGCACGGTCGAGTGAATCAGGAAGGGCCCGGAGGCCGGCATGCAAGTTGAGTCAGAGCGTGCACTAGCGAAGTCCGCCGCCCCACTGGAGGGTGTGCGTCGCGTCGGCGCAGCGGCGATCCTGCTCCCGGTCTCTGGGCCGGCGTTCGTCCGGGCGGGTCTGGTCCTCGCCATTGCGCTTGGCTGCTCTGACGCTACCCCGCCCTCCACGCTGCTCACGGGCGGCGACATCGCGCTCCCCGGACCCGACACCGGCGGTGGCAAGGAGGTCGCTTCACCACCGGACGTCGCTGGCGACGCGCCCGGCGCGGGCGCCGAGACCGATCAGCCCGACGGAGGGGACGACCCGGACACCAGTCAGGTCGTGGTGGACTGCGCCGCCCAGCCCGGCGCGGCGGGTTGCGACTGCGACGACGGCTCTTCGTGTGACAGCGCTTGGTGCGTGCTGACCTCTGCGGGGCAGAAGTGCGCCGCCTTCTGCGGCGAGGGATGCGGCGAAGGCTTCGAGTGTCGCACGGTCTCCGCGCCGGGTGCGGGAGCCGACGTGTCCCAGATCTGCGTCGACCGCGCGGTGTACCTGTGCTCGCCTTGTACCGACAACTCCGACTGCGCGGCGCTCGGCTTCGAGGGGGAGGACAAGTGTCTCGACTTCGGCGACGCCGGGAAGTTCTGCGGCATCGCGTGCTCGGCGTCCGGCTGCCCGGACGGCTATGAGTGCGGCGAAGACGGCCAGTGCATCCCGCTCACCGGTGAGTGTGCGTGCTCGCCCCTCGCGGTCTCGAGCGAGGCATCCACGAGCTGTGCCGTGACCAACGCCTTCGGCTCCTGCGTGGGCGCCCGCTCGTGCAGCGAGGAAGGCCTCACCGACTGTGACGCGGAGACCCCGGCGGCCGAGACCTGCGACGGCAAAGACAACGACTGCAGCGGCGGCACGGACGACCTCGTCATCACCGCCTGCGTCATCGCCAACGAGTACGGGTCGTGCCCGGGGACTCTGCTTTGCCAGGGAGGCCAGGGCGTGTGCCAGGGCACCCCGCCCACGAGCGACCTCTGCGACGGCAAGGACAACGACTGCGACGGCTCGATCGACGACTCGTTCCCGAACAACGACGGCGACAGCCTCGCCGACTGCGTGGACCCCGACGACGACAACGACGGCCTCATCGACGACACCGACAACTGCGACCTGAACCCCGCTCCCGACCAGACGGACACCGACCTCGACGGCGAGGGCGACGTCTGTGACGCCGACGACGACGGCGACCAGTCGCCAGACAGCCAGGACTGTGCGCCGCTGAAGAAGCAGGTCTATCCCTTCGCGCCCGAGGTCTGTGACGGCGTAGACAACGACTGCGACGGCGCCACCGACGAGAAGAGCTGCACCGACGACAACGCCTGCACCGACGACGTCTGCAACCCCACCTCGGGCTGTGAGCACCCGTTCAACAACCTCGCGTGCAGCGACGGCAACCCGTGCACCGAGAAGGACGCGTGTTCGTTCGGCACCTGCACCGGCTCTTTCATCAAGTGCGACGACCTGAACCCCTGCACCACGGACTCCTGCACGGCGGCAGCCGGCTGCATCAACACCCCCAACGGCCTCCAGTGCTCAGACGGCAACGCGTGCACCACCGCAGACACCTGCGCCGGTGGCGCCTGTGTCCCCGGCGTGGTGGAGAAGTGCGAAGACAACAACCCGTGCACGTTCAACGACTGCAACACCGCCACCGGGTGCGCGAACAGCCCCTTCGACAACGCCTGCTCCGACGGCAGCGCCTGCACCAACGGAGACAAGTGTGTGGGCACCACGTGCGTCGGTGTCGACAAGGTCTGCGATGACGGGAACCCCTGCACCGCCGACACCTGCGACGCCTCGGCGGGCTGCGTCCATCCTCCGCTCACCGGGCCCGCGTGCTCGGACGGGATCCTGTGCACCACCGGCGACACGTGTGTCGGCGGGACTTGTTCGGGCGATGACGCGGGATGCACCTGCTTCACCAACGCCGACTGCACGGCCTCGGAGGACGGGAACGCCTGCAACGGCACCCTGTTCTGCGACACCTCCACAGGACCCTTCAAGTGCCGCGTGAACGTGGAGTCGGTGGTCACCTGCGAGCTGCCGGCCGGCGTACACCCCGAGTGCGGCGTCGTGGCGTGTGATCCGGTGACGGGCGCGTGCAACACGACCCTGGCGCTCGATGGGACAGCATGCGACGACGGTAACGGCTGCTCTGACTCGGACGTCTGCGTCGCTGGCGCGTGCACCGGTACCAAGAAGATCTGCAACGACGGACAGCCCTGCACCGTCGACAGCTGCGACTCCGCCCTTGGCTGCGTCTTCATTGCGGTCCCCGGCGTCAAGCCCTGTGACGACGGCAACGCCTGCACCAACAACGACCTGTGCGAGGGCGGGTTCTGCTCTGGCAAGACCCAGGTCCTCTGCTCCGACTCCAGCCCCTGCACCGATGAGACCTGCGTCCCCGCGATCGGGTGCGTCAGCTCGAACAACACCAAGCCCTGCAGCGACTTCAACAGCTGCACGCTGGGCGACCAGTGCTTCGGCGGCTCGTGCAAGCCCGGTGCTCCGGTCAGCTGCGACGACGGCGACAAGTGCAACGGGGCCGAGAGCTGCGACGCGGCAGCCGGGTGCAAGCTCGGCAACCCACTCGTCTGCAACGATGGGCTCCCGTGCACGGCCGACTCTTGCGGCGCCGCGGCGGGCTGCGTCCACCTCCCGAACGACGCATCCTGCTCGGACGGGATCTTCTGCAACGGCGTGGAGAAGTGCGTGGCGTCGCTCGGCTGCACCGGCAGCCCGCTCCCGGACGAGACCGTCTGCAACGATGGCAATGCCTGCACCTCGAGCGACAAGTGCGTGGCCGGCGTGTGCATCGGGCAGGGGCTTCAGTGCGACGACAACAATCCCTGCACGGTCGACGCCTGCAACGCCGGCGGGACCGGCTGCGAGTCTACGCCCTTGCCGCAGTTCTCCGCCTGCAACGACGGGAACCTCTGCACGCCCACAGACACCTGCGACAACGGCTTCTGTACGGGCTCCGGCGTGGTCGACTGCAATGACGGGAACGTCTGCACTGACGACCAGTGCCTCCCCGCCGTCGGCTGCGTTCGGTCGAACAACCAAGGGGTCTGCACAGACGGCGATACATGCACGTTCAACGACAAGTGCGCTGGCGGGAAGTGCGCGGGCACCACGCTCGACTGCTCCACCGTGGGCGACGGGGACCCGTGCACGGAGGACGACGTCTGCGTCGGCGGCGCGTGCATAGGCTCCCCCGTGGACTGCTCCAGCCTCAACGACCAGTGCAACTCGGGTGTGTGCCAGGGCGGCCTCTGCTTCGAGCAGCCCCTGACCAAGCCCTGCAACGACGGCGACGCCTGCACCACCGGCGACTCGTGCCTCGCGGGCAGCTGCGCGGGCGCGGCGCTGGACTGCACGCACCTCGACAGCGCCTGCGCAACCGGTGAGTGCCAGGGTGGCGTCTGCGTGGAGGAGCCCATCGCATGCAGCCCCACGGATGTGCGCGTGAGCTTCTCGTCCGCGAGCCTGTTCATGACGCCGGTCTCTGGCTTCCGCACCCGCGGCTCGATGGGGCAAGCGTCGCCCGTCGGCCTCACGTCGGGGGCAACCGGGCTCAAGGTCCGCCTTGGGTTCCCGGGAGGTCTGTGATGCCCGGTTCACGCAGGGATCGGGTGTTTGTTTCGAACCCGCGCGGGCCGTTTGCCCGGCGAGCGGGTGTGATTTCTAGTTTCGGGGACCGCGCGGCGGTCCTCGTGTCGGAGGGTGTCCCATGCTGAGACGGTTCTTGAAGGCCCTGTCCGTCGGGGCCGTGCTGGCGTCCGCCAGCGCAACGGCGGCGGTTCCGCTTCAGATGAACGTCCAGGGCTCGCTCCTGAACGCCGACGGCAGCCCCGTGAGCGGTACCTACTCGATCAAGTTCACGCTCTACGACGGCTCCGGCGCAACCGCCACGCCGTCCTGGAGCGAGACCATCGCTGACGTCGCGGCGTCGTCGGGGGTCTTCGACGAGGTGCTCGGAAGCGGCGGAACGCCCCTCCAGGCGTCCGTGTTCACGGGCACAAACCAGCTCTGGTTGGGCATCACCGTGCTCTCCGGTCCGGGGGTCCCCAACGGGGGCCAGGCCGAGCTGCCTCGCCGGCCGCTCGCCACGGTGGCCTACGCGTTCGAGTCGCACCACGCGGTGTCGGCTGGCAGCGCAGACAACCTCTCGTGCGCTACCGGCTGTGTGTCGTTGTCCGAGCTCGGCTTCGACGTGGCCACACAGGCGGAGCTCGACGCGTCGAACCTCCTCCCGGCGAATAGCTCGCTCGACCTCCAGTGCTCCGGCGGCTGCGTGTCAGTCTCCGAGCTGGGCTTCGACGTCGCTACGCAGGCCGAGCTGGACGCCGCAACCTCCGGGATGATGGCGGCGATGGGCCAGGCGAACGCCGCGATTGGCGCGCTGACCACCACCGTCGATGGCCACACCGCCTCGCTCACCGCGTTGGCCGCGCGGGTCACGACGGCGGAGGGGATGATAGCGACGCTCGCCGCGAAGGTGGCGCTCTCCGATCTCGCGTGTGCGGCGGGGCAGATCGCGGTCTCCTCCGGGGCCGGAGTCTGGGCCTGCGGCGACGCGCCCAAGTCCACGCCGTCCGCCCCCTGCGTGGGTGAGTACAAGGGCCTCCAGTGGGATGGCACCGACTGGAAGTGCGTCAACGTGCTCGGCTCGGGCCTGTCCGGCGGCAAGGCGAAGGCCTTCGAAGCCAAGGACTCGTGGGGCTTCGTCTGGGACGGCCTCGAGCGGCAGTCCGGAACGTGGCAGGAGGCCACCGCCGCGTGCGCCACCCTCGGTGGGCGCCTGCCCACCATCAGCGAGCTCTGGCGTGTGTCGGGCGGCCAGCGCTCCGAGATCGGGAACAGCTACGAGACCAACTACCTCTGGTCCCGCACGCAATGGGACAAGGGCAGTCACGCCCGTCTGCGTTTGACCGACGGCTCGATCGACGGTCAGGGCGACACGAACAAGAACTCCTACCGCTGCGTGTGGAGCAACAACCAGCTCACGTACTTCGCGGGGAACCACTGCTATGGAAACCCCGGAACGGAGTGTCAGAAATCCAAGGTCGAGGGCGCTCGCTTCAACTTCGACACGCTGGACCGGCCACCGGTCCCGTACCTCTCGGCTGTGGACGACTGCTCGTTCTACGGAGCGCACGTCATTCGGCAGCGGGAGTACGCGGAGAACATCCCGGTCACGGGCGGGCTCCCGAACGGGAGCTACAACTGGCTCTGGACGTCAGAGAACAACCTCTATTACTGCAACCAGACCGTGCGGTGGACTGGCGTGGATCCCGCCTACACTGACAGCGTCGTGAGCCCGCAGTCCACGACCTACAACGACACACGGACGAGCCAGGGCACCCGGCTTCGGTTCCGCTGCTCGGGCATCAACTATGACTCGGGCGTGCACCCCAACACCATCGGCGATCAAACCAACCCGGAGTTCGTCGCCACGGGCGTGAAGCTCAAGAGCCACGTAGGCAACAAGGGCTCCGTGCACTACTGGGACGCTATCACGGACTGCTTCAACGGCGGCGGCCACGTGCCAACGCAGCTCGACTACACCGAGCTGATCCGGGCCGGCCTCCCCAACGGCGCCGGCACGGGCAGCCACCTCTGGAACTCCGACTTCAGCCGCTACGAGTACACCAACGGTGTGCGGTGGACCGGCACCGATACGCAGTTCACCGGGTTCCACAGCGAATATGTGGACTGGTTCTACGTCGGCCTCGCGGCGTCCTACAAGATGCCGTACCGGTGTGTCTACTACCCGATCGACGCCGAGTACGCCGGGCCGCCCAAGGCGACGAGCTGCGACGGCTCCGGCAACTTCCACTGCTGCAACACCGGACAGTTTAAATGTTACGGCGTGGAGAAGGGCGGCAGCACCAAGATCAAGATGTGGGCCGACACAGTGGACCGGGGCGCCGTCAACTACATCAATGCGGTGAAGGCGTGCGCGTCCGAGAACGGTCGCCTAGCCTCGTCCCGTGAGATGACCGAGCTCATTCGGTCCGGCCTGCCCAACGGTAACGGCACCGACTACCTGTGGACGAGTGACTCCATCGTCTACCACGACAACGGGAGCCACGACTACGCCCTGACGGTGCGGTGGAGCAACATCGAGACCAGCTGGACACCCACCGCAGAGAACAACAACCACTCCTGGCGATACAAACACCCGAGCTCGACGGGCGACCGCAACCGGTTCCGCTGCGTCTGGAGCAACGAGCTTCGTCAGTAGCGTGGAGCGGAGCGGGCGGGGGACTCAACCCCGCCCGTGTGGCCACCCGGCAGCGGTCGGAGCTGCCAGGGTTGCGACAGCGGCGGGGGGCTCAACCCCGCCGTAGCGCGGCTTCGACCGCGCGCATCCCATCGATAGCGCTCGACACGATGCCACCCGCGAACCCGGCGCCTTCGCCGGCGGGGTAGAGCCCTGGCGTATTCACAGCCTCGAGGCGCTCGTCCCGCAGGATTCGGATGGGCGAGCTGGTCGTGGTCTCCGCCGCCACCAGGACCGCCTCGTTGGTGAGGTAGCCACGGAGCTGGCCCTCGAAGCGGCGGGCCGCCTGTCGCAGCGCGCGCACCACGAAGTCCGGTAGCACCTCTGCCACGTTGCCCGCCGTGAGCCGCGGACGGTACGACGAGCGCGCCGGCAGCGTGCTGGAGCCGCGGCCTTCCACGAAGTCGACGAGGCGCGTCGCCGGAGCCGCGTAGTCTCCCCCGCCGGCGAGGAAAGCCCGACGCTCGATGGCGCGTTGCCACGCGAGGCCTTCGAGGGGGTCGCCGCTCGGCGAGTGGTCAGAGGGCTCCGTGGTCACAACCAGCGCCGCGTTGGACAGGCCGTTTGCTCGGGACGCGTTGCTCATCCCGTTCACGTTCAGGTGCCCGGGCTCCGTCGGCGTGGGGATGATGAAGCCGCCGGGGCACATACAGAACGAGTAGACCCCACGGTCCTCGAGCTGACACTTCAGGAAATACTCGGCCGCACCCACGTCCTCGCGGCCGGCCGCCGCGCCGAGCTGGGCTCGGTCGATCAGGTCCTGCGGGTGTTCCACGCGGGCACCGACCGCGAAGGGCTTCGACCCCATGGTGACGCCGCGTTGCGCCAGCATCATGTACGTGTCGCGGGCAGAGTGGCCCGTCGCCAGCACGACCACATCGGCGGCGATGTGCTCGATCATCTCCCCGCCCCGCGCCCTTACCAGCAGCCCGCGCACCCGGCCGGAGGGGTCCAGCTCCAAGTCCTCGAGCCGCGTGTCGAAGCGGAAGGTGACCCCTCGCTCCACGAGCCAGGCGTGCATCGTGTGCAGGACGGGGATGAGCTCGTTCGTGCCCACGTGGGGGTGCGCCACGCTGAGGATCTCGGCGCTGGCGCCGAAGGCTACGAGGCGCTCATAGACTTCGCGCACTCGCGGATCCTTCTTCCGCGTATAGAGCTTCCCGTCCGAGTAGGTGCCCGCGCCGCCCTCGCCGAAGCAGAGGTTGGTCTCGGCGTCGAGCTCTCCATGGGCGCGTAGGCGCCGCGAGCGCTGGTGTCGGTCCTTCAGCGCCCCGCCGCGGTCCAGCACGGTGCACGGGATGCCAGCGTCCGCGCACCGCAACGCAGCGAAGAGCCCCGCGGGCCCGGCGCCTACGATGACCACGCGGCGTCCAACGTCTGCAACCTCGGGGGCGACGATCGGCGTGGGCTCAGGCACCGGCGCTGGGGCGCCCCGCAGCCCCACAGCGAGTGAGATGACCCAGCGGGGGTGCTGGCCGCGCGCGTCGAGTGACCGCCGCAACACGGCGACGTGAGTCACGTCCTTCGGCCGCACGCCCAGCGCGTTGGCGGCCAAAGTGGTGAGGTCTGCCAGTTTGTCGAGCGGGATCCTGAGGTCGGTGAGAACGGGCACGGCCTAGTAGCCCTGAATCATCTCCAGCGTCTCGCCGGCCGCGAGCTCACGGCCGCTGCGAAGGACGATGCACATCGAGGTGTTCTCGAACGGCTCGAGCACCATGACCTCGCCGATGTTCTCCCAGGGATACCGCTTCGCGGCCTCGTTGGACTCGGGTGGATAGAGCCCGTCGCCCCGGGTGCGAACGACCAGACGGTTTCCGCGGCGCACCTTCTGCTTGAAGCCCTTGTCGATGATCACGTAGTCGTGCTCGCCCATGAGCGACACCGCCGCGAAGTTGTCTACCACGCGCGCCCAGAGCCCCACGGCGTTCTGGACCGGCGTGACTACTTCGTTCGTCCACGTGCGCTTGGTCAGGAGGTCGCCGCGCTGGATCTCCTCCCAGCTCTTCAACACGAGCGACTTCATCATCGGCTTCGACTTGTCTACGGAGAGCACGCGCGAGATGCCGAGGTGCCTCACCAGATAGCCGAGCACGGCGTTCGTCTTGGGATCGAGCACCGGCCGGTCGACCCGGTAGATGGTGTACTCCTCACCGGGAAGGATCCGCTTCGGGATCGAGAACTCGACGTAGGCCTCGTCGTACTCGCCCAGAAGCGTCTTCTCCTCGCGGGAGCCCGTGATCTTGCCGGACTCGCGGTAGTCGCGCTCCGTGACGAAGCCCTTGAAGCGAGCCAGGATCTCCTCGAGGCGCGGCGCGTCGGAGAAGCGGCTCTTGGCGTAGGTGATGACCTCGGTCTTCTCTTTGATCTTGGGCTTCAGGTAGAGCAGGTCGCCGGGATAGATCCAGTGCGGGTTCGTGATCTGTGGGTTGTAGCTCCAGAGCACCGGCCAGAAGAACGGGTTCCCGAAGTTGAGATCGGACAACGTCCACAGCGTGTCGCCCGTCTGAACCACGTAGGTCCCCGGCGGCCGCCAGTTGCTGGTGGTCTGGGTGACGATCGACGGCTCGTAACGGTCGTCCGCGAGAGCCGGGGTGGCAAGCGCCACGGCGAGGGCGAGCCAGCGCATCAGAGCGACTCCAGCTTCTGCTTGGCGAGGTTTGCGACAGGGCTGTCGGGATACGACTGAATGACGGACTCGAACGCGTTGCGCGCAGCGGTGGGGTTGCCGAGGTTCATCTGGCAGAGCCCGATCTTGAGCATCGCGTCAGCGGTCTTGTTCTCCATGGGGTAGACCTCGACGACCTGCAGGAAGTAGTCGAGCGCCTTGTTCCAGAGCGAGCGCGTGTAGTACGCCTCGCCCGCCCAGTAGAGCGAGTTGTCTGCGTATTCGTGCGCCGGCCACCGCTCCACGAACTCCAGGAACTTGTCCACGGCCACGTTGTAGCGGCCGGCCTTGAGGTCGGCCATGGCCTGGTCGTAGGCCGTCTTTGCGTCTTTGTCGCTTCGAGACGCTTTCTTCTGCACCGGCTCTGCCGACTTCGGCGGCGGCGCGCCTTCGGGCTCGGCTGCGGGCCCCGCCGGGTCCTTGGCGCAGCCCGGAATTCGGCGCCCGTCGGCGGTGATTCGGTCGAGCTCGTCGCAGGGGGGCTCGCGCCCCGGATCTGGCCGCTCCACGCGCTTCGCGGGGCGGTCGTTCATGGGGTCGTAACGATCGGTGACCATGTCGGGTTTGACCCGGAGCTCCGGCAGCTGTTCGGGCGACTGAATCCTGCGCGCTCGGTTGCGCTCGGCGGTCTCCAGCCGGTCCTTCAGCAGAAAGAGCTCGGTCTCGAGGTTCTCCAGCATGGCGTTGAGCTGTGCGAGCTGCTTCTTGATCTCGCCGTTCTCACGCTCAGTGACGTCGAAGCGCTTCTCGAGGAGCTCGAAGCGCGCGGTGCCGCAGCCCAAAGCGCAGCACAGCGCCGACCCCACGGCCATGCGGCCGAGGAGCCCGGGTCGAGTCGTGCTCGCCAGCGCCCTTCGCTCTCCGGAACCCGAGACCTCAACGCGGTCGCGGGCGTGCCACACAGTCATCGTCGCCTGCCTCTCGTAAGCCGGTTTCTCCGGCACACGAAACCCGGCGCGAGGCTAGTCCGGCGTTGGACTCGCGTCAAAATTCGTCGGCGCGCGCCGAGTTTCACCGGAGCGCGGGAGCGCGGAGGTGAACCGGGCCGGGGAGCTCTGCTGCCCCGGCCCCCGCATGAATTCAGCCCGGAGCGCGGGAGCGCGGAGGTGAACCGGGCCGTTGAGCTCTGCTGTCCAGGCCCCAGCATGAATTCAGCAAGGGCAGCGCGCGGTGTACTCAGCCGACCGCATCCAGGAGCTTGTAGATGCCGTAGGCCAGCGCGGACAACGCAGCGCCGGCGATTATGCCGCCGCCGACGAGCGAGTTCGTGCTCATGTCGGCAGGCAGCTCCTCACCGTCCGCCGCCGCGGGGGCCTTGCCTCGGGCCCCCTCCTCGAGCGTCTGCGAGTAGGAGGCGATGATGCCGCCCAGTCCGAACCAGAGGCTGGTGCCGAAGTCCACGAAGCCGCCGAAGGACGAGGCGTAGGGCGTGGGCAGCACGACCGCGTCCACCATGAAGCCCGTGACGAAGCCCGCCTTCGATCCCTCGGTGAAACGACGATAGGCGCCCCACGCGTGGAGCAGCTTCCGGCACAGCTCCATGACCAGGCCGATGGCCACGCCGATCTGAAGCGCGGTCATGACGAACGGCTTCTTGTCGGTGAGGCCGGTGATGGCCCCGACGAACTTGTAGGTCATGGCGGACTGCCACTTTGCGGCCTCCGGGTGGTCCGTCACCACGTGCTGATTGAGCTCCAGCACCGGGAACGCTTGCATGAACAGCTTGGCGAAGGCCACGCACAAGATGGCCCCCATCACGATGCCGGCCACCTGGAATCGGAACTGAATCGTGCGGTTGGTGCCGAGGCGCCAGCCCGTGGAGCGGTCTTGCTGCATGTCTCCGCCCACGCTGCAGGCGATGAGCACGATGGAGGCGCAGAGAAAGGCCACCGCCGGGTCCACGAGCCCGAGGCCGGCGAGCAGCATGACGGTGAGCACGAAAGCCGATGAGATCGGGTTCGAGTCCGAGATGCCGAGCGAGATGCCGTTGACCATCACGAAGACGAAGACCAGCCCAATCGCCAGGAGCACGTAGCCGAGCGGGAGGTGGAGCACTTCGCTGGCCACCAGCGCGAGCGCCACGCCGGTGAGCCCCACCCAGGCGTAGAGGCGGCCGCTGCTGACCTTCTTCCAGTCCGCTTCCGGCTCGGTGGCCGCGGGGCGTCCGGAGCGCAGCTGCTGGGCGAACTTCCAGCCGATGATCGACATGTCCACGATGGCGGCGCCCAGGATGGTGCCGAGAGCGATGATGAAGAAGATCTTGCGGAAGGGCTCACCCTCCCGGAGCCAGCCGATCTCTACGAGGTAGGGCACCATGCTCTCGCCGATGAGGCCCACCACGATCGCCGGGATGGTGATGCGCGCACCGACGATCATGCCGGCGCCTATCGTGGTCATGTTGCCGGCCAACGCTACGGCCCCGAAGGGCGCTGCGAAGAGGTTGGCCGCCATGTCGCCCGCGAACCCTACGCTCGCGCCGGCGCCGAGCTGACCGACCGACCGCTTCAAGAGCTTGGGATCCGTCAGCGCCCGCAGGATGTTGGCCACCGCCAACCCGGACGGGAAGGTGAGCTGCATCCGGTCGACCAGGACCGGGGTGTAGAGCATGCCGACGCCCACCCCGAAGAAGCCGATCAACGTGAAGTAGAGCACCAGCTGCCACGTGGGCGGCGCGGGCATGCCGAGCCACACCATGGCCTGGACGATCACCGCCATACCGGAGAGGCCGGCGATGGAGGCCGACATGGTCTGGATGTAGTTGGCGCCGTGTTTGCCCTCGGCCCCGTAGAAGCGGGTAATCGTGCTGCCGAGGATCCCTGCCAGCACCTGGCCGCCCACGAAGAATCCGAGCGAGAAGTTCATGTAGGCCGCGGTCACGCCGCCGAGGGGCCCCAGGATCAGCGTGGCGATCGCGGCCAGCAGCACGTAGTAGCCGGTGGTGTTGACCTTGGGGAGCCACGAAGGTGGACTGTGCGGCGCGTTGCTCATCGGGCGACCCTAACACGCGCTGCTGGGCGCGCGCAGCCCCCTGTCCGAGGTCAAAAACTCGGGCGACCCGCCGCGGCGTTAGTCATCGAGGGGCGGCGACTCGGGCACATCGAAGGCCAAGACGCGGAGGCACGGACCCTCGTCGCAGCGACCGTGCTCCCGCGTCAGCGAGAGCAACCCCTCGATGTCGTGAACACCCGCGAACGGCGCCGTGACGGAGAGCTCCGTGCCCGGTGGTTGATCGAAGGCGATTCGCCCGTCGCGCTCGAGTCTCAGCTCCACGCGGTCTCGGTCTGCCTCGCGGCGTCGCCCGCGCCCCTCACCGTACGCGAGGGGGAACGCGAAGCAGTGCGCCGCCTCCTTGGGGCCGGAGTCCACGCAGAGGTGAGCGGTACGGACGAAAGAGTCTCCGTCGTCGACTTCGCTGATCACCAGGACCTCGGGCTCCGGGCCGAGCGTCCGGTCCTCCATCACCAGGGTTCGCACCCGCCCCTTCGAGCCGTCCGAGCGGTCGATGAGTAGCCCGAGGTGGACCCAGCCGAGGCCGGTGACCCCGAGCGCGAGGTGCGTCAGGTTGGCGGCCGCTGCCGCCTCTCGGAGGCGCACCGTGGCCACCCCGAAGAACCTGCCCGGGTTCGGCGCGCTCCGGACCTTGTACCGGCAGGTCCAAGCGCTGGCCTCCAGCCCGTGAACAGCCGCGGGGTCGTCGCCCCAGTCCGAGGTGCCGATCGGCGCCTCTTGCCCCACCTGCCAGGCGGCCGACAGATCCATACACAGGGCGTGCAGCCCCGACGCGTCCGGCGCCTCGGGGCTTGCGGTGAGGAGGGCGAGCGTGAGCAGCGTCATCGGAGGCGCATGTTCGCACGCAGGCCGCCGCGCGTCCCGGACTTTGGACGCCGGCGCCGCGCCCGCGCCCCTCCGCGATGTTCTTGAGATCATTGGCGCTCCTGCTCTGGTGGAGTGCTTTCCGGTCAATGATTTCAACAACATGGACGGGCGCGGCGCGGTCCAGTATAAGGCGGCGGCCATGATCGTGGACGCACTCTTCGGCTTCGGCAGCCTCATCGTGCTCACCGCCGTCATCGCCATGAGCTTCACCGCCTGGCGATGGTACGAGGCCGGCAAGACCAGCCTTGCTTCGCTCTCGGGCGCAGCGCGCGCGCTGCGTCTGGTCGCTGGCGACCTCCCCGACAACCACCCGATCCGCCGTCGCCTCGAGGCAGCTCCCATCGTCGAGGTGGCGCTGGAGGAGCTGGCCAACCTGATGGCGGGCACCGAGCAGGGCAACGCCGCCAGGGGGCTTGTGCTCCTTCAGGATCGCGCGATCTGGGTGGAGCGCTTCGCGCAGGTGGCCGTGCACCTCGGGTTGCTGGGCACCGTAGCGGCGCTGGTCGCATCGAACCCCAACGATCTCGAGGCGTTCCGCTCGCAGCTCCCCTTGGCGCTCGGCACCACGCTCTGGGGTATCACCGGAGCGCTCGGGTTGTCCTGGCTCGGGGGCTCGGTCGAGAGCCTCCTCGCGCGCGCCACCCGCGAGGTCCGTGATGGCCTGCTCGCCTCCCTCGCCGCCAAGGAGCCGTCCTCGTGAAGCGGCGCGGCGCGGGCGTGGATCTGCTGCCGCTGCTCGACGTCATGATGACCGTGACGTTCACTTTCGCCACGATCCGCGAGGTGGAGCTGGGCGGCGCCGTCACCGTGGCGGCCACCGCTCGGACCGAGAGGCTCCGAGCCGAGGAGCGTGCCGTCTCGGCTGAAGACCAGCGCCGGGACGCCGTGACTCGGGCCGCCGCCGCCGAGGCTCTAGCCGACCGGGCCACCGCTCAGAGGGCCGCGTCCGAGACCGTCCGAGCGGCCGCCGTAGCGGCCCAGAAGCACCTCGAGCGCAAGCTGGCCGACGCGAACCACGAGGCCAAGCTGCTGCGCGAGCGCGCGCACGCGGCGCCTGACGGAGAGCGGATCGACAGCGTGCTCGCCCATCTCCTGAAGCGTTCCAGCGTGGTCGAGGTGGAGTTGGTGGGCGTCGTCGAGGGAGCGGGCGGTGTGCCGGAGAACCGCTGCTGCTTCCGGGCCGACCCACGAGGCGCGCAGTGGGCCTCGTGCGGCGTGCTCCCGGCGCAGGCGGCGGACCTGGACGAGTGGGCGCGGGACGCGGGCGAGCTCTTCCGAGCGCTGGAAGAGACCAAAGGCGGCAACGCGATCGCCGTGGTGCGTCAGGCGAGCAGCGCCACGTACCGCAGCGGCGAGAAGCTCGAGCGCTTCATCCGCGAGCGGGTCCCCGATCGCACGGTCTACCGAGAGGAGCGCGGGCTGGACTTGCCGGCGCGTTCGTGCGGAGCTACGGCCCCATGACGCCCCCAGGCGACCCCCCGCAGCGGAAGCCGTCGAAGACTGGCGCAGTCGTCGCCGTGGTCCTCATCCTCCTCATGGTGGTGTTCGGCTACTTTGCTCGCGACTTCGGACTCGGCGGTGGTGGCTCCGGCGCGGCGGAGACCGCACCACAACCCCAGCAGGCTGCCGAGCCCCGGACAGACGCGCCGCCGGTGCGCGTGATGGTCCGCGGCGAGCGCTGCGCGGTGGACGGCGGCGAGCCGCAGCTCTGCAGCGCCGCCTGCGAGGCTGTGGCGCAGCGCAGCACCGCCGCCACGCCCGTGGACGTCGACGCGGCCGAGGGCACACACGCCTCGGTCGAGACGCTGCGTCGTTGCCTTGGGTTGAAGGGTTACAAGTCGGTCCGCGTCGACGCGGGCGAGAGTCGAGGCCCCCCGTGAGTGAAGCTAAACCCAACGATTTCGGCCGGTTCGTGACGCGGCTCGGCAGGGCGGTCGCCCGCCCCGAGGCGTTCTGGCAGGAGATCAAGAGCGACGCCCCCACCCTCGGCGAGGTGGTCTTCCCCCACATCGTGGTGCTCGTGGCGGTGCGCAGCGTTGCCCTCTTCGTGGGAGCGATGCTGGGCGGACAGGGCTTCGGCACAGCGCTGGGCCAGCTGTTCACCAGCTTCGTCACTTGCTTCGCCTTCGTCTGGACCTTCGCGTTCGCGGCCGTGACGATCGCCAGCGCCCGCGGCGGCCGACCCGCGCTGAACGAGGGGGTAATCTTCGCCGCTTATGCCGCGATCCCCATGTTGCTGGTGAGCGTGGTTGGCCTCATCCCGCTGCCCACCATGGTCCGCATCGCGGACATGTTGGCCATGCCGGTCTCGTTCTACGTCCTGTCGTTGGGCGTGAAGGACGTCCTTGGAGTGACCGAGGCCAAACTGCCCTCGGCGGTGGCGTTGCTCTGCGGCGCGTTCCTGGTGCTCTGGGGCCTCATGCCCAGCCTGCTCAGCGACATCATCTCCCGGCTCGGGGCCCGATGATCTCGCGCGCTGACGACCTCGCTGACTTCAGCGTCGCCCAGCGTTCGTGGTATGGCGAGGCCTATCCGGTCTACACGCTCGGGAGCGGACCGGGCGTCGTGGTGGTCCACGAGGTCCCGGGGATCACGCCAGAGGTGGCGCGCTTCGCCCGCCGCGTGGCGGCCGAGGGCTTCCGCGTGTACCTGCCCTCCCTCTTCGGTGAGCCGGGGCGCCCGTTCTCGCTTCCGTACGTAGCGGAGCAGATCAGCCGGGCCTGTGTTCGCCGTGAGTTCGCCGTTCTGGCGGCGAAGGGGTCGAGCCCCATCACACACTGGCTTCGTGCGCTCTGCCGCGACGCCCACGCAGAGTGCGGCGGCCCCGGCGTCGGTGCCCTCGGCATGTGCCTCACCGGCAACTTCGCCCTGGCGCTCATGGTCGACGAGTCCGTAATGGCGCCCGTCCTGTCCCAGCCCTCGCTCCCCTTCCCGATCGACCGCGAGCGCCGCGCCGGCCTCCACCTCTCCGAGGGCGACCTAGCGTGCGTCAGGCGGCGAGTAAAACAGGACGGGGTACCCGTGTTGGGGCTGCGCTTCACCGCCGACCGCAGTTGCCCGAGCGAGCGCTTCGACACGCTCCGCACCGAGCTCGGCGCTGGCTTCGAGGCCATCGAGATCGACTCCGGGCTCTTCAACCCCCACGGCATCGTCCCCTGGGCCCACTCCGTCCTAACCAACGATCTCATCGACGAACAAGGACACCCCACCCACACCGCCCTCCTACGCGTCCTCGCATTCTTCCGCGAGCGTCTCCGCTAACGAGGTCGGCGCCCCCGCGCCGACCTCGCTAACGTCGGCCCTCGCGTCGGCGTCGGCGTTCGCGTCGGCGTCGGCGTCGGCGTTCGCGTCGGCGTCGGCGTTCGCGTCGGCGTCGGCGTTCGCGTCGGCGTCGGCGTTCGCGTTGGCGTCCGCGGCGGAGTGGCCACCCTTCGATCGCAAGGCAGGTGCGGTCGTGATCGGTCCGCCTCACGAGGCGCCAAGGCGCTTGCCCTTACGCCAGGCAGATCGCGCCACGGAGCGCGTGTCCCGAACCACCACTTTCGGACCGCAGGGGCGGGGCCGGGCGGCCTGCCACCTGCTCCCGCGAGCACGAGAGGCGGGAGCACCTCGCGATGCGGCATCCGCCTTGGCCGGCCTGTGAGCGCCGATCCTGCTTGAGGCGGCCGCCAAGGCGAGTCGACGGTCGGCGCAACGTGGGTGTACTGGAAGCGAACGCCCACGCCAGCGCCGCCGAGCGGCCGCGAACGCCGGCGCCGACGCGAACGCCGCCGCGAACGCCGCCGCCGACGCGAACGCCGACGCGAACGCCGCCCTCAAAGACGCGCGCATCCCGCTGGTGCGCACCTACCGCCAAACCACCACCGGCAAAGCCGTCGCCACGGGCTGGGCCCTGCCCGAGTCCCTCCGCGACAC
>SXGT01521113.1_pt1 | contig 32214 bp, 22 predicted proteins | sample 3176221 | NCBI WGS metagenome assembly SXGT01 (sample SAMN11356862, study PRJNA531348) | freshwater metagenome | isolation source: freshwater sample F1-120 | place: China: Fuxian Lake, Yuxi | collected 2017-12-25
GCAAGGAGGTGGAGCAGTCCATCGCGCGGCTCGCCCAGATGGCGCGCGCGGCCGGCCTCCACCTCGTCGTCGCTACGCAGCGACCGTCCGTGGACGTGATCACGGGCCTCATCAAGGCCAACTTCCCCACGCGTATGAGCTTCATGGTGTCGCAGAAGGTCGACTCCCGCACCATCCTCGACCGGATGGGCGCAGAGAACCTGCTCGGCCAGGGCGACATGCTGTTCCTGCCCCCGGGGACCAGCCGGCTTCAGCGCATCCAGGGGTGCTTCGTCAGCGACGAAGAGGTGGAGCGCGTGGTGGGCCACCTCAAGCGGTATGGCCCGCCCACCTACGAGATGAACATCCTCGCCGACGACGACGAAGACGGTCAGAAGGACCTCTCCAAGGAGGACTACGACCCGCTCTTCGACGAGGCCGTGGCCATCGTCGTCGAGTCGAACAACCCCTCGATCTCCTACCTGCAGCGGCGCCTCAAGATCGGCTACAACCGGTCAGCGCGCATCATCGAGCGGATGGAGTACGACGCGATCATCTCGAAGCCCGACCACCGCGGCGTCCGCAAGGTGTTCGCGCTCGCTACGCAAGAGCCGGACTAACGGCCTCTGACGGCGTCTCGGCGCCGAACGAGCGCCAGGCCGAGGAGCACTAGGGCCACGGCCGCTGCGGGCGAGCCCCCTCGGGAGTGCGCCGCGCAGCCCCCGTCCTTGGCTACGGCGTCTGACGCCCCCGGGTCCTTCCCGCCAGCAACGACGTCCTCGTGGGTCCCTTCGCCAGACGCCTTGGTGTCGCTCCCGGACGCGCCGCCGGTGTCTGCGGCGGCTCCCGGACCGCCGGCATCACCGGAACCCCCGCTCACGTCAGCCGGCTGGTCGCCCAGGTCGTCCGACCCTGGCGAGTCCGCCTCGGCGCCCTGGGAGAGACAGGCACCGTCAGCGCAGCCGTGATAGCAGTCGGAAACGAGCGCAGTGGGGGTGCCGCACGAGTCGACTCCGAAGACCGAGTCGCCGACGCACACCGTCCCAGCGGAGCTCGCGCACTCACAGAGCCCATCCGCCGCCACACACACCGGGCCGCCTTCGCTCGCGCGATGTGGCGGTTGGCAGTCGAATCCCTCGGGGCACTCGCTGTCCGGCCCGCAGGCCACGGCGCAGCGCCCACCCTGGGCATAACCGAGGCACCGCGCGCCAGCCATCGGGCAGTCGGCGTCCTTGCCGCACGGCGCGCACAAGACGCCCACGCAGCCACCGTCGACACACACGAACCCGTCACCGCACCCAGCCTCGCCGTTACAACAGGGTGTCACCGCTGTGTGGGTGCAGCCCTCGGCCGGGTCGCAGGCGTCCACGGTGCAGGGGTCCGTGTCCGTGCAATCGAGGGCCACGGCCTGGCAGACCGCGAGCCCGCCCTCACACACCAAGAGCCCGGGCGCCGAGCACTTGCCGTCGCCCACGGTGCACCCGCCACCAACGTCGAAGCCGTTGTCCACCACACCGTCGCAGTCGTCGTCGACCCCGTTGCACTCCTCGGTCTCGGGTGCGCCTGCTGTGGCGGAGCAGAGCGTCGCGAGCCCGTCCGCCGTGCATTGCACCACACCGGGGGCCTTGCACACCCCGAAGCCGAGCGTGCAGCCGACCCCGACGAAGTCGAAGTCCTCGTCGAGCTGCCCGTCGCAGTCGTTGTCTTGGTAGTCGCACAGCTCGACGGGCTCCGGCCCACAGAGACCACAGGCGTTCTTCACGTCCTCGTCGATGGCGCCGTCGCAGTCGTTGTCCGCGTAGTCGCAGACCTCCGACGGCACCGCGCCGCAGAGGTTGCACGCGTTGCGAAGGCCCTCGTCGACCGTTCCATCACAGTCGTTGTCGGCGTAGTCGCAGATCTCCTCGCTGACGCCGCAGGCCCCGCACGCGTTCTTCACGCCCTCGTCGATGACGCCGTCGCAGTCGTTGTCTTTCGCGTCGCACACCTCGACCGGCGCGGGTCCGCACCCCGCACACGCGTTGCACTCCTGCCCGCCGGGACACGGCTTCTCCTCGATGGCCCCGGTCGAGGAGCAGTGCCACCGGCTGCCCGCGAAACACACGTCCTTGTTCTCGGGGTTGCCCGCAGCGTTGAGGCACGACGGCACCACGCACGTGGGCTCTCCGCTCCACATCGAACAGTCGAGCCCGAACACGCCGCAGTCGCCCTCCGCGCAGCTGGCGCCGATCACCTTCGTCCCTTCGCAGTGCGGGGTGCAGGCCTTCACGGCGCACTCCACGCCCTTGTTGAAGATCCCGCAGGTGAGGCCGAACGCGCCGCAGTTCCCGAGCGTGCAGTCCGCGTGCTTTACCTGGTCGCCAACGCAGCCCTCCTGACACGCTTTGTCGGCAGCAGCGACGCACTTCGGGCCATCGCCGTAGAGGCCGCAGGTGACACCAAAGGCCCCGCAGTCGCCCCTGCCACACTGCGCGTCCACCGCGACATGCCCATCGCAGTGCGCGCGACAACCGCACTTCGGCTGTGCGTTCGCGTCGTAGATACAGACCTTGCCGGCGGGGGCACAGTCGGAGCGCCCGCAGGCCGCGTCGACCACGATGCTGCCCTCGCAGTGCGGCGTACAGGCGGTCTGGCAGTGGGGGTAGCCTCCCTGCATCGTGCAGTTGAGCCCAAAGGCGCCGCAGTCGCCCTTACTGCAATCGGCGGCCACGATCTGGGTCCCCTGGCACGTCGGAGTGCAGCCCTGGCCACAGGCCGGGCCGTTCGCGGTCTGCACGCAGGTCTGCCCGCTGGCCGCGCAGTTCGTTGTGGAGCAGTCGGCCTTGACCACGTTCGCCCCATCGCAGCTGGGCTGGCAGCTGGGCGCCTCGCAGGTGGGCTGGCCGTTCACCATCTTGCAGGTGGCCCCGAAAGCACCGCAGTCGCCCTTGCTGCAGTCGCTACCCACAATGACCGTGCCCTCGCAGTGCGGAGAACACGCCAACACGCAGGTCGGCTTCCCGCCGCTCATGACGCATTGCGCGCCGAAAGCACCGCAGTCGCCTTGGCTGCAGTCGGCAGCCACCGTGACGCTGCCCTTGCATTGCGGCGTACAAGAGAGCTCGCACGTGGGGGAGCCGCCCTTCATGGCGCACTGAGCGCCGAACGCGCCACAGTCGCCCTCGCTGCAGTCGGCCCCCACCATCACGGTTCCCTTGCATCCCGGCGTACAACCGCTGGACGCGCAGTTCGGCCCCCCGCCGCCGGGAGGGTTCACGCAGGTGAGGCCGAAGGCCCCGCAGTCGCCGACGCCGCAGTTGTCGGCGATGATCTTGGTCCCCTCGCAGTGGGGGTCGCAGCTGGCACCACAGGCCGTGTGGTCCACGGCCTGGAGGTACGGGAAGGGGTCGACGCCGCACTCGTAACACCCGTCCGGGTAGATCGAGAAGTGGAGGTGCGGCGAGGTGCCAGAGGCGTTGCCGGTCTTTCCCACCGTCCCGATGGGGGTGCCCGCGGTGATGGCCATACCCTTGACGACGCCCGGGTCGATCACGTCCAAGTGCGCGTGGTAGTACGACCATCCACATGCATCGCGTATGGTGACGCGCCGCCCGCCGATCGAGGTCTCGCCCACCGCGGTGACCGTGCCGTTGACCGGCGCGACCATGGGCGTGCCCAGCGCGGCGAAGATGTCGTTTCCGTAATGGTCGCCGCCGATGAAGTCGGAGTTGTCCGGCGAGCTCGAGGGATGCCCGGGGCACGTGTAGGTGAGGGCGTTCTTGTCGTAGCCCCCGTTGTGCGGGCCGTTAACGGGGTACCGGATGAGCTTCGGGTCGCACGTGACGGCACCAGCATGGCTGCCCCACGGGCTCGCCGAGGGGTCGTGGGCCTCGTGTTCATGCCCGTGCGGGGCCCTGCCGAATGTTGGGGAGGTTTCGGGCTCGGCCGCACAGCCCAACCCGAGTACGAGACACAGGAGGACGCGCTTGCCGTTGTGACGCATCGCGCTTAGGCGCGTTCGATCTGCTCGACGACGATCTCGATCTCTTCGACCATGGCGCCCTGTCCCTTGCCGTCGAGGCGGAAGCTGCCCCACTTGCACGGCCAGCACTCGAACAGGTTGTAGCGGCACACCTCGGTGCGACCGTCGTCCGCCAGGAGCACGATGGACATGGACTTGCGGCTGACGTCTCCCTCGAGCGCCTCCTCGCACCACTCGAACAGCGCCGGCGTGTTGATGTAGCCCTTCACGAGCTTCACGTTGTCGACCTTGATCTTGCCCATGCGCTTCCGCGGGGTGAGGTCGTCGCTGTGCTGGTACTCGATGGGCTCGATCGAGACGTTCAGCCCCTCGACCTTGGCGAACGCTCCGGCGTCCACGCCCTCGATCTCCACCCGGAAGTTGAAGTCACCCCAGTGATCGGTGGGGTGGCTGCTGGGGAGCTGCGAGCCCGGGAAGCCCTTCTGGGCCGGAGTCTCGGGCCAGTTGTACTCGCCCTTACCGGGTCCCGGCAGGTTCGGGTAGCTGCCCGAATCACCCATGGCGGGGCTCTTCAGCTGGGGGTATTGCGACGCATCGCCCGGCCCCGGCTTCTTCAGATTGGGGTATTGGGAGGCGTCCCCCGGCCCCGGCTTCTTCAGCTCAGGGTAGTCGTAGGGCCGGAAGGGTGCCTTCTGGGGAAAGGCCGACATGTAGAGCTGCTTCCAATCCATGCCCGTGCTCCATCTCTGAACCGAGGGAACCGCGCTCGACGTGGGCGGGAGACCCCACCCTCCCGTCGATTGCGTGCGACCACCGCGTGTAGCAAGGAGCGGGCCACATCCCCGTCGTGAAAGCCGACGGCGCGCGATCCCCGCTGTGTTGCCGCTACGGCAGCTGCTGATGGCGATACTAACACCGTCTTCGAGGCTTGGAAGGAGACGGACATGCGGTACGCTGGCCGCGGCGTATGGCCCTCGACCGGTCCGCATGGGGAGCGTTGTCCCCAAGGGCGGGCTCCATGACCCCAGGGCGTCCGCGAGTAACGCATGCTCCACCTCTTCGCAGCGGCCCTCCTGTCTACCAGCCCCCCCGCGCTGCCTCCTTCGGGCCTCGGCCCCGACGCGCTGATCCTGCCGGCGAGCGCGCATCGCTTCGAGCTCGACCGCCACCGCGGGCTCCCTCCGGCGGAGCGGCTACCGGGCTGGGTGGATCGCTCGGTCCGCTCGGGCGTCTCGAAGCCGACCCGTGAGGTCCATGCGTACCTGCCCTACTGGTCGCTGGACTACGACGCGTTTCACTGGGACCTCCTCACCACCCTCGCCTACTTCTCGGCCGAGATGAACGCGTCGGGGAACATCACTGACGACCACGGCTGGTCCGACTCCGCCACGGTCGCCGCCGTGAGGGCCGAGGCACAAGCCAATGGCGTCCGCTTCATCCTCACCATCACGCTCTTCGACGACGGCGCCATCGCCACGCTCGTCAACAGCGCCACGAACCGGGCCAACGCGATCGAGAACATCACGAACCTCGTCACCCTCGCCGATGGCGACGGGGTGAACATCGACTTCGAGGGCGTGCCATCTTCGGCCAAGGCAGGGCTCGTCACGTTCATGCAAGACCTCGAGGCCGCGCTCACGGCGGCAGGCGCCGGGTACGTCACCATCGCCACGCCGGCGGTCGACTGGAACGGCTCCTTCGACTTCGACCAGCTCGCCATGGCCTGCGACGGCCTCATGATCATGGGCTACGACTACCACTGGAGCGGCTCGTCCCAGGCCGGCCCGAACAGCCCCGTCACCCAAGGCACGATCTGGGGCAAGTACACGCTCACGTGGACGCTGGACGACTACTTCAAGTACGGCCTGGCGGCGAACAAGCACAAGTTCATCTTGGGCCTCCCGTTCTACGGGCGCGACTGGCCCACGGCGAGCGCCGCGATCCCGAGCAACACGCTCGACACCGGCTCTTCGGTGGTCTTCACGAAGTGCAAGACGCGGGCGGCGGCCGCGGGCGGTTTCAAGTGGGACGCTCACAGCCAGACCAGCTACTTCATGGAGACCAAGGCCGGCGTGACCCATCAGATCTGGTGCGACGACGGCCCCTCCATGGCGGCGAAGATGGCGCTGGTCGAGGAGTACGACATCGGCGGAATCGGGATCTGGGCGCTCGGCTACGACGGCACCCTCATGGACTACTGGGATCCGATCGGCGAGGCGATCGGCGGGGCGCCTCCCGTGGAGCCGGACCCGGGTCCGGTGGACGCGGGCGGCCCAATCGAAGCGGACGCGGGCGGCCCGATCGTGGTCGACGCGGGCCCCAGCGTCACCCCGGACGTGGTCGAGCCAGTCGACGCGGGCGGGCCCATCACCCCGGAGGACGCAGGGAGCACGGAGCCAACCGACAGCGCCGCGCCGGCCGGGGACGCGGGGAGCACGACGGACTCGAGTGCCACCAGCGACCTTGGAGGTGAGCCCGTGGAGGCGCCCACCGACGACACCCTCGAGCTCCCCGCGGACCCAGACGCCGGAACCCCGGGCGGGCGCTCGGATGCGGGCACGGCGTCGCAGACGGGGGTCGTGGGCGTCCAACGCGTCGAGGGTGACGCGGGATGTTCCCACAGCGGCGGTGGGCCCCGCGGAGCGGCTCTGGGCGTGTGGCTGGCCGGGCTGGTCGCGGCCGGGGTGTTCCGCCGGCGCCGCTGATGCTGGCTCGCCGCAGGCGCCGCTGATACCAACTCGCCGGAGGCTCGACGGGTCAAGCTTCCGCGAGCCGATCTCGGAACGCTCGGAGATTGGCCAGGGCCTGGGCCATGAGGCTCTCCTGGTAGCGATAAGCCATCTCGCCGCCCATGGGCACCAGCATCGAGAGCGAGTGGCTTCGGCAGCGCTCGTTGAGGCGCTCCAGAGCCACGATCGCCTCTTGGAGCGCTCTCCGTGTTTCCGGGGCGGCGTGTGCCCTGTCCGGCTCCATCCGGCCGATCTCCTCGACCGTGGTGGTTGGACCGAAGACACGCCCGATACGCAGCTCGATCCCCACGCGGCCAGCGTCGATGCGCCAGAGGCGGAACCGATGCAGAAAGCCCATCACGTTGAAAAGGACGCTGATGCCCATCACCAGGTAGACCCAGTTCTCCATTGGCATCACGTCGGCTACTCGCGGCAACCAGACCTCCAGGAAGTCGGGTCCGCCGGCGGCGAGGAAGCGGCGGGTGCTGTCCGCCAGGCGGAGACCGCTGACGTTCGGGGTGTCTCGGTTGAACTCCAAGAACTCGGGGAACACGTCCGTGAGCGCGGTCAGCAGCGCCACCTGCTCGCTCCGTCGCGCGCAGCCGTGCACCACCACGCTGGTACCCACCCGAAGTACCTCCACGTCCTCGGCGGGCCGCACGGCCACAGCGTCGAACTGTCCGGCGCCTATCCGTCCGTGGCCCAGCCACGGGAAGCGGCGCGCCAGCACATCCAGGCGGCGTAGCGGCGCCAGCTCCAGGCCGTGAACGAGGACGGCCTCGCGGATGAGGGGTGCGTCCTCGTCGACCACCACCATGCCGAGCGCGAGCTGACCCGCAGCCAAGCTCTCGAGCTGCTCCTGCATCGGCATGGGTCGGAGCACCACGCCGAGGGCCGCCAGCTCCGCCTTACCGAAGAGCGCCCGTGCGAGCCGGGCCGTGCCACTCTGCTCCGGTCCGATCGCGATCTCGAGGCCGGCGAGGTCAGTCAGCGCAGTGAACCGCGACGCACCCTTACCCAGAAAGAACACAGACTCGGCCTTCCGGAGGCGCCCCAGCAGCCGAACGTCGGCCTCCTCCTCGGGCCACGGAGTTCCGTCCTGGACGAGCCCGAAGGGCGCGTCGCACTCAGCCGTTTGCGCCCTCAGCCGCGCGACGTTGTCGAGCGAGCCGTCGGTGGTGATCGCCTCGAGCACACCGCCGCGCCGTCGCGTGGCCTCTGAGAGGCTGCGACCGATCGCGGCGTAGTTCCCCCCCGCTCCGCCCGTGTGGAGCCGGGTGTCGACGTGACCCAGAGAGGGTGAGAGATCAACCGTTGCCAGCAGCGCGACCAGGCCGCCCAGAAGCAGCGTGGACAGCAGCCAACCCCAACGGCCGGCTAGGGGAGCGCGCCCCCCCGAGCTGCCCTCCGCCGGGCCCGGGGACTTGCCGGGGTCCGCGCTCATCGCTCACCGAAGCGCGGCATGAGGTCCACGAGGTTGCAGGGGCGGTGAGAGGCGTCCAGCTGGTGCACGAGGATCTGGTCCCAGGCCAGTCGGCACGCGCCCGTTGATCCGGGCAGCAAGAAGACCAGCGTCCCGTTCGCGAGCCCACCCGTGGCCCGGGACTGAATCGTGTTGGTGCCGATCTCCGCGAAGCTGAGCCAGCGGAAGAGCTCGCCGAACCCTACCATCTCTTTGTCGAAGAGCGGCTTCACCACATCCACCGTGACGTCGCGACCGGTGAAGCCCGTGCCTCCGGTGACCAGGATCACGTCCACGTCGGGTGAGGCAAGCCACTCCTGCACCTTCTCCCGGATGGCCCCGGCGTCGTCCCGCAGAAGGTCTCGGTCGGCGAGCGCGTGACCCGCGGCGAGCAGCCGCTCGACCAAGAGGCCTCCTGACCGATCGGTCTCGAGCGTGCGGGTGTCGGAGACGGTGAGCACCGCGAACCGAACGTGTCGGCGCGTGGCCTCCGGTGGTGACTCGACGCTAGACATGTGGACACCCCTCGACTCGTTGTGATGCCCGACTATTATTCGCGCGCCGCTGGGCCGGGAAGGCCCCCTACCGGAGAAATCATGAACGCCAACGTCGTCGAAGTCGGTCTCAACAACATCCAGCAGATCATCCAGCAGAGCCTCCAGAAGCTGGTGCTCTTCGACTTCTGGGCCACCTGGTGCGGCCCCTGCAAGACGCTGGGGCCACAGCTCGAGGCGCTGGCGGAGGAATACAAAGGCGCGTTCCTGCTCGCCAAGATCGACGTCGACAAGGAGCAGGACCTGGCCGCCCAGTTCCGAATCCAGTCCGTCCCCACGGTCTACGCTCTCTACAAGGGGCAACCGGTAGACGCGTTCCAAGGCGCGCTCCCCGTCACCGAGATCCGCCAATTCATCGATGGGATCATCGAGCGCTTGGGGATCAAGGCACCGGCTCCGCAGGGCCCGCCACCCGAGCCGCTCAAGGCTCTCCGATACTGGCAGGACAAGATCAAGGCCAACCCCCAGGACAGCGCCGCGCTGCTGGCCGCGGGCCGTCTGCTGGTCGGGTTCGGGAAGGCGCTCGACGCAAAGGAGGTCTTCCAGAAGATCGACGCCAAGATGCCCGAGTATCCGGCTGCCGTGGCGGCGCTGGCCACACTCGGCTTGGTCGAACGCGTGAACGACGCCGGTGGTGAGGATGCCGTCCGGGCCCGCCTCGCCGCGGATCCGAACGACTACGGGGCGCAGTACCTGCTCGCTTGCGCGGCGGCCGCGAAGGGCGAGACCCTGGAGTCCCTCGACGCCCTGCTCCACGTGATCTCGAAGCCGTCTGGCGAGGTGAAGGACGACGCCAAGAAGGCGGCCGCGACGATCTTCGAGGCCGCGGGGCGAGACAAGCCCGAGATCGAGGAGCGCCGGCGACGCCTCGCACGCCTCCTCTTCTGATGCGGTGACATCGCCGAGTTCCCTTCGGTTACCGAAGAGAACCTCAGCTCCACCCGCCTGATCGGCTGCGCCGCCCCCTCGCTTCTCTACGGGAGACCTCACCCATGGACATCAAGACCCTGGCAGACGCGGACTTCAGAGGGCGAACCGTCCTCGTTCGCGTGGACTTCAACGTCCCAATGAGCGCGGAGGGCGAATCCCCCGGCAGCGCCGTCATCACGAGCGACCGCCGCATCGTGCAGGCCCTGCCCACCTTGCAGGCCCTTCTCGCCATCGACGGCGTACGCCTCGTGCTGCTCTCGCACCTCGGCCGCCCCGCAGGCAAGGGCCTCGAGCCAGAGTACTCCCTCGCCCCCGTGGCCCAACGCCTCGAGGAGCTGCTCGGGAGGCCGGTGACCCTTGGTCCCCCGGAGGTCGTCGGCCCCGAAGCGGCCGCTCGGGTCGCGTCCCTGCCCGCTGGCGGCGTCCTCCTCCTCGAGAACGTGCGGTTCTGCGCAGCCGAGACCCTGCCCGACAAGGCCTCGAAGAACCCCGACAAGCGGCTCACCGACGAGCAGAACGCCACTCTCGATGCCTTCGTCGCAGCCCTCGCGTCGCTCGGCGACGCTTACGTGAACGACGCCTTCGGGACATGCCATCGCAAGCACGCCAGCATGTTCGGCTTGCCGAAAGCGATCGCGTCCCGTGGCCAACCGGCCGTCGCCGGCCTCCTCGTCGAGAAGGAGGCGCGTTTCCTCGGCGGCGCAATCGCGAACCCGAGGCGCCCGTTCGTGGCGGTCCTCGGCGGCGCCAAGGTCTCCGACAAGATCCCGCTCATCGAGCAGCTGCTACCCAAGGTCGACCACATCCTCGTCGGCGGGGCCATGGCCTACACGCTGCTCCGCGCCCGCGGCGTCGCGCTCGGCAAGAGCCGCGTAGAGGCCGACCGGGTCGAGGCCATGGCGGCGTTGCTCGAGCGCGCCGGAGACAAGGTGGTCCTCCCGGTGGACCACGTCGTCACCGACCGCTTGGAGCTCGCCCGCTCCGCGAGCGCAGAGGAGGAACAGGCCGCAGGTGGCAGGCCCAGCGTCGAGGTGACCGCGGGCGTCGAGATCCCCCACGACCGGCTCGGGGTCGACATCGGCCCCCTCACGCGGGCCCTCTTCGCTCAGCAGGTACGCTCGGCGGGGCTGGTGGTCTGGAACGGCCCCATGGGCGTCTTCGAGAACCCGGCTTTCGCGGCAGGGACCGAGGCGGTGGCCAACGCGCTCGTGGACGCGACCCGCGGCGGGGCGGTCACCATCGTCGGTGGCGGCGACTCCGCGGCGGCCATCGAGGACCTGGGGCTCGACGCGCAGGTTAGCCACGTCTCCACGGGCGGCGGCGCGAGCCTCGAATTCCTTGAGGGGAGAGCGATGCCTCCGCTGCAAGTCCTCGTTTCGCAGCGTTCCTGAGTGAAGTTCAAGTCATCGTGACGGAAACGGGTTAGAGTCACTGTCCTCGGCGGTCGACCGTCCCCCCCAATCCCCGGTCGACCATCCCGAGTTAGGCGCTCTTGCGCCTTGGAGGCGGAGCAACGAAGTGTCCTTCGAAGCCACCAAGCGGTCTGCCATGAACGGAGACCTCGAGGCCCAGTTGACGGTCGGACTGGCTTACCTCACCGGGCGGTCCGCGCCGAAGGATGCCACCGAAGCGGCGCGCTGGCTCAAAGCCGCCGCCAGCGCCGGCCATCGCGTGGCGCAGCGCGTCTTGGGCACCATCTATTTCCGCGGCGAGGGCCTCCCGAAGGACCTTCAGCAGGCGGTTCGTTGGCTCGAGACCGCCGCGGAGAACGGTGACGTCGAGGGCGCCTTCCTCATCGGCCGTGCTTACCTCGGAGAGGACGGCGCCCCCCGTCGCCCCGCACAGGCCGAGCGCTGGCTGAGCTACGCGGCTCAGCATGGACACCGGCGCGCCCGGCTCGCTATCGGTCAGGCGTTTCGGACCGGCGGCGGACTCCTCCAAGACATGTCCAAAGCCCGCTACTGGCTGGAGAAGGCCGCTGAGGCGGGTGAAGCCGAGGGCTCCATGGCCCTCGCAGAGATGTACGAGCTGGGCGAGGGGGTGGCCGAGAACCCCGGTCAGGCCGCCCACTGGTTCCGGCAAGCCGCCGAGCAGGGAATGCCGGCCGCGCAGCACCGGCTCGGCCTCCTCTACGTTCACGGAGCCGGCGTGCGCCAGAGCTTCGATCAAGCGCGGACGTGGTTCGAGCGGGCAGCGGCGCTGGGCTACGCCGATGCCCAATACGAGCTCGCCGTGATGTTCCAGCGGGGCGACGCGGGGCGGGTGGACCTCGACAAGGCCCGCGGGTGGTTCGAGAAGGCGGCCAGCCAGGGGCACGCCGACTCCGAGTTCATGCTCGGGACGTTCCATGTATTCGGGCACGCTGGGCTCCCGAAGGACGACGGGGCTGCCCTGGCGTGGTTCGACCGCGCCGCCACCCGGGGACACCTGAGGGCGGCGTACCACATCGGCCTTGCCTACCGCGAAGGCGCCGGCGGGCTCGAGAAGGACCTCCCGCGCGCAATGGATCGGTTCCGACAGGCGGCCAACGGCGGCTACGCGCCCGCCATGCTGGCGCTAGTAAGACTCCTCCGAGCCAACGCCACACCGGCAAGCCAAGGCACGTCCGGCGAGGCTCGGCTGTGGCTCGACCGCGCCGTGCAGGCGGGCGACCCCGAGGCGCTGGCGATCCGTGGACTCGAGATCCTCGGCGGCGAGGACTCCCGCGGTAGCGTGCTCGATGGGGTCCAACTGCTCCAGCGATCCGCGAGCGAGGGCAACGCGCTCGGTCAGTACGCTTACGGCAAGGTCCTGCTCGAAGGGCGCGGAGGGGCGCCTCGACCTGCGGAGGCCCGCCGGTTCTTCGAGGCGGCCGCCGAGGCCGGATCGATCCCTGCGTGTGTGCACGCGGGCCGCCTCGCGCTCGAGGGCGTCGGCGGCCCGCGCGACCCTTCATCGGCGATGCGGTGGCTCGACCGGGCAGCCAGCGCGGGCGATGCGGAGGCGGCCCGACTTCTGGCGTCGATCCCTGGGGCGAAGCGCCCTGCCCTAGTCAGCGATACCGACCGAAACTGAGCTGCGGCCCGGCGCCTGCGGGCGTATTCCGGTAACGGATGCGTTCTGGCGCCCCGCGACGGTACGCCCACCCCACTAAGGGGCTCATGCGACCTCCGCGATTGATGCGGCCGGAGGCCCTCGGTCCCACGGTCTAGAGGTCGCGCAGCGGGAGCTGATGACCGATGAAGTCCGCCTTGCCCACGTCCACGCCGTTGTGCCGCAGGATGTCGTACGCCGTGGTGGCGTGGACGTAGAAGTTGGGCGTGGCGAGGCGGGTGAAGTAGTCCGCGCCCAGCAGCGCCTTGCCGGGGAAGAAGCCGAGCGGGACCAGACGCGTCGCTGCGCCCTCGAAGTCCGCGGCGTCGAAGGTGCCGAGGAACTCGACCACCGATCGGATTCGAGCGCGCAGCTCGTCCACAGTGGTCTCCGTGTCCGGGTGCTTGGGAGCCTCCTTGCCGCTGCTGCGCGCCGCAGCGAACTTGGCGGCGTCGCACGCCGCCTGGACCTGACGGGACAACGGGAACATGTCGGGGAAGAGGCGGGCGTTGAGCAGCACCGAGACGTCGAACGGCTTGCGCTCGGCGTACGCCACGGCCTTCACGAGGCAGCCGTCGAGGTTTCCTAGGATCGTTGCGAACTGCTTGACCTGATCGATGTACACGGGAGCGGCTCCGAAGCGCGTGAGGGCGCTGTTGCAGCGAGACCATTCATAGTGACGGCCGACGCGGAGAGCGCCCCGGCCCGTTCGCCTGGGCGCCGATGCGCCGTGGGCGATTCATGGGGCCGCCTCGTCCCCTGGGGGCGAAGCGCGCGGGAAGCGTAGGCCGGAGTGCGCGGTCGACAAGGTCCTGGCGTCCGCGCGGGAGAACATGGCTGAACTTCGCGCAAGTCCTGCCCAGGCGTTAGCATGCCGCGCGTGAAAGAGCGGCTGAACCACAGGACGATCGAGCTCGGGCGCGAGCTCTTCGCGGGCATGCGAGACGTGAAGCCCGGGCTCTTCTCCTCCGAGCGCTGGACCGCCGAGGTGCTCGAGTGGGCCATGAAGGACAAGGCCTTCAAGACGGAGCTCTTCAGGTTCGTCGACGTGTTCCCCGTGCTGGACTCGCCGGCGCAGGTCGCGACGCACCTCGAGGAGTACCTGCTGCGGCCCGATCTCGAGGCTCCGCTAGCCGTCAAGGTGGCGCTGAGGGGCGCCGCGACCGGCCTGGGCGCGCGCGTCGCTACGGCGCAGCTCACGAAGAACCTCACGGGGATGGCCCAGCGCTTCATCGCCGGTGAGACCGCCGCCAGCGCGGCGGAAGTGGCCGAGCTGCTCCGCAAGGAGGGCTGCGCGTTCTCGGTGGACCTGCTCGGCGAGGCAGTTGTGGGCCAGGCCGAGGCCGGAGCCTACGAAGCGCGGGTCCACGATCTCCTCGAACAGCTCTCGGACGCGGCCGCCCGGTGGCCAGGCAGCCCTACGGACGCGGATGACGCCGGCGAGCTGCCGCGAGTCAACGTGTCGCTCAAGCTCTCGGCCCTGCTGCGCCCCACGTCGCCGCTGGCCACGGACGCCGACCTCCCGGACGCAATCACGGCGCTCAGCCGCGTCTTCCGCCACGCGAAGGACCGCGGCGCCGCCATCAACGTGGACATGGAGCACTCGGCCCTGAAGGAGCTCACGCTCCGCGCCTTCATGGGCGCGCTCGAGCTGCCCGAGTTCTCCGGGTGGCGGCACGCTGCGATCGCCGTGCAGGCTTACCTCCGGTGCGCCGAGGACGACCTCGAGGCCTTGATCCGGTGGGCCCGCCGGGGCGACCGGCGGATCACCGTCCGGCTGGTCAAGGGCGCCTACTGGGACGCCGAGGTCTCTGCCGCCGCGCGTGAGGGCTGGCCGTCCCCGGTTTGGGCCGAGAAGTGGGAGAGCGACGCGTCATACGAGCGGTGCTTGGCGCTCCTGGTGAAGGCGCACCCGCACGTCCGCGTGGCGGTCGCCAGCCACAACCTCCGCTCCATCGCCGCGGCCCTGGCGTTGGGCGAGGCGGCAGGGCTACCGAAGGGCGCGCTCGAGTTTCAGTCCCTCTACGGGATGGCAGAGCCGGTGCGCGCCACGCTCCTGGCCGCCGGTCAGCGTGTCCGCGTCTATTGCCCCGTCGGGGAGCTGGTCCCGGGGATGGCCTACCTGGTCCGCCGGCTCCTCGAGAACACCTCCAACGCGGGCTGGCTGCGGCTCGGCTTCGTGGAGCAGCGGCCCGCGGACGAGCTGCTGGCGGCCCCCGCGCCAGGCGGCCCCGCGGTAGTGGCTCAGCCGGCGCGCCGGTGGTGGTGGCCGTTCGGGGCGAGCACCAGCAAGAAGGGCTCGGCCGTCATCGCCCCTCTGGACGCCGGGCCCGTGCTTCCGCCTCTCGCGGCCACCTCAGCGGGTGGAGGGGCGGCAGCCGATGCAGGGGACCGCAAGCCGGCCGGCGACGGGTTCCGCAACGAGCCCCTGCGCGACTTCTCCGTGCCCGACATCCGCGCAGCTTTTCGGGCGGCGCTCGCCGCGGAGGCTGCGCGAGCACACGTTGCATCACCCCGGGTGGGTGCAACCGAGAGACCGTCACGCGACATCATCTACCGCGAGGACCCCAGCCACAGCGACCGCCGTGTCGGCGAGGTCCGCCTCGCGAGCGTGGAGGACGCCGAGTCCGCGGTGGCCGCGGCGGAGTCTGCTGCACGGCCGTGGGCACGGACTCCCGTGGGCGAGCGAGCCCGGCGGCTCCGTGCCCTGGCGAATCGCCTGCGGGCAGAGCGGGATCCCCTGGCAGCGCTCATGGTGCTGGAGGTGGGCAAGCCGTGGGACGAGGCCGACGCCGACGTGTGCGAGGCGATCGACTTCTGCGAGTACTACGCCAGCCTCGCCGAGCGCTTGTTCGAGCCACGCCACACGCAACGGATCGTCGGTGAGGTGAACCTGAGCACGGTATCGCCGCGAGGACCCACGGTCGTCATCGCGCCGTGGAACTTCCCCCTGGCCATCCTCTGCGGCATGTCGGTGGCGGCGCTCGTTACGGGCAACCCCGTAATCATCAAACCCGCGGAGCAGAGCAGCCTCATCGCGGCGCGCTTCGTCGCGTTGGCGCTCGAGGCCGGTTTCCCGCCGGACGCCGTGGGTTTCTTGCCCGGGCTCGGTGAGCGCGTCGGAGCGCACCTGGTGGCGCACCCCAAGGTCGCCACGATCGCCTTCACGGGGAGCCTGGCCGTGGGCACCCGGATCTGGGCCACCGCCGCTGACGTGCGACCCGGCCAGTCACGCCTCAAGCGGGTGATCTGCGAGATGGGCGGAAAGAACAGCATCATCGTCGACGAGGACGCGGATCTCGACGACGCGGTACTGGGCGTGGTGCGGAGCGCGTTCGGCTTCGCGGGCCAGAAGTGCAGCGCATGCTCGCGAGCCATCGTCGTGGGCGCCAGATACGAGACCTTCCTCGCTCGCCTCGCGGACGCCGTCACCAGCCTCCGCTTCGGCAGCGCACACGATCCCGCCGTACGCGTGGGCCCGGTGGTCGACGCCGAGAGCCGCGCGCGCCTCGATGGCCTGGTGGCGCAGGCCACGTCGCGAGCTCGGCAGATCACCCCGCCGCTGGACCTGCCCAAGCAGCAAGGCCACTACGTGTCGCCGGTCGTCTTCGCCGATGTGCCCCCGGGAGACCCGCTCGCCACGCACGAACACTTCGGCCCCGTCCTCGCCGCCTCCTCCGCGCCCTCCTTGGAGGCCGCGCTCGCGATGGCGAACGCCACTGCCTATGCGCTCACCGGGGGGGTCTACTCGCGGCTCCCGTCCTCCATCGCGCGCGTGATCGAGGAGCTCGAGGTGGGTAACCTCTATATCAACCGGCCGATCACCGGCGCGCTGGTGGGCCGACAGCCCTTTGGCGGCATGCGACTCTCCGGCGGCGGCACCAAAGCCGGGGGCCCCGAGTATCTCCTCTCCTTCGTAGAGCTCCGCGTTCGCACCGAGAACACGCTGCGCCACGGCTTCACGCCCGACCTCTTCTGACCATGCCCAACTCCAAACAACCCTTTGGCCGCTTCGCGGTCCTCGCCCTCGTGTCCGTCGTGCCGGCCGCCATCGGAGGGCTGTGGTGGGCCCTGCGCCCGGAGCCCCCCGCGGCCGAATCGCGCGCTGAGCCGGAGGCGGCGGCCGCGGAGCCTGGGGATGAGTCGCCGCCATCGAGACCGCGACGTCCGCAGGCCCCGAGTGACGTCCCATCCGGCGACGAGCCTCCCCCGCAGCGGCTCGAGGTGCCCCTGCCTCGCGTCTCGGGCCTCGAGTGGGTCAGCCTGGATGCGCAGGTGATCAGCGCCCCCAGCTCCGCCATCCGCGTCCTGGGCACAGCCGCGGACCCAGTGATCTGGCGCGCGCTCCTCGATGTGGCCGTCGCCGCGGCGGGTACCGGCCGCTCGCTACAGATCGAGCTCGACGTACGAGGGCTCCCACCAGCGCTCGAGTACGCCTTGCCGCTCGCCCTGGCGATTCGCTTGGAGCTCGCGCAGCGACTGTGGCCTCAGGGGGTCCTCGTGGCTGGTTTCCCCGGTCCGGACGGCTCGATCTTCGACGTGAGCGAGGCCCGCTACGTGCCGGACGTGGCCGCGAAGGCCGGCCGGGTCCTCGACCGCGCGCGGGATCTCGAAGCCCTCTTCGCTTCGTGGGCCCCTGGCCTCACGGACCGCTGGTCGGGCTGCGCAGAAGCGGCGCGCCCCGCCGGGGACCGCCTGGACGGCCGCCGCTCCCCGCTGCCAGCGCTCGCCGCGCCCGATGCGCTCGCGCGGTCTCTCGACGAGGCGATAGGGAGCCTAGCCGCCGGCGGACCGCCGCCGCGCCGCCAGCCGGAGGACCATGCCCGCCGCCTGAGGGCGCTCGAGGGCGCCCTCTCGATCGCCCGACTCGAGGAGAGCCACGAGCTCATTGGCCAAGCGTGGATGGCGGGTGAGATCCGAGCCGCGGTGCGGCTCTCCGACCTCGTGGCGGAGCGTATCCCCACGCTCGACCGTGTCGTCCGGAGCCTCGATCGCAAGGGCGCGCGCAGGTCGACCGGCCGACCGGCCGAGCTCGAGCCCGGCGCCGTGGCGTGGATCACCTCGTTGCTCTCCGCCGAACTCGAGGCCAAGGCGGTGCTCGAGGTGGTCGGTCGCGACGCCGCGCGGCTGCCGCCGGGTCCACGATCGTTGGTCACCACCGCAGCGCCACAAGTCGCCGAGCGCACCGCGGCGCTCACGACCCTCGGCGATGCCACGGCGGCGCTGCTCAACTGGCGGGTCCCCCAGCCCCGGCGCCTGCCCCACCCGTACCCGTGGATGAACCTCGGCGTCCTCGACGCTGCCCGCCCCATGCCGCCGGCCTCACGGCATCCGGTGGCGGAGCTGGGCACGGCCCTTGTCCGGGCGGCCACGACGTGGGCGGCGCTGGCTCAAGTGGTGGGCTTCGCCCCCCGCCTCGACGCCCGAACGGGCACCTTCGTATTGTCCGACCTGCGCGCCGCCCGCGAGGCGCTGGCGCTGGCGGAGGACCGCGTGCAGCGGTGCCTCCAGGGAGCCGCCCGCCGCCTCGGCGCGCCACCGCGGGAGGTTCAGCGTCGGCTCGCCACCTCGCTTCGTCGCACCGAGACGGGGCCCGCCGATGACGTGGTCGTGCTGCTCGCGCGCCTCACCGACACCTGGCAAGCCGCCGTGATGCTGGATGAGGCGGCGCTGCTCGACTGAGCGTCCGGTGGGGACGGCGGCCCCGTCTCCGTCTAGCCGCGGTGTATCGCCAGCGAGATCGTCGACGGACCGCCAGCTGCGCGGAAGACCAGCGCCTTCAGCGCGCCCTCGCAGCCCCCCAAGTCCCCGAGGCTGGCACCATCGAGGCGCACCGACACCACGCGACCGCTGGCGTCTACTGCGATCTCCAGAGTCCCCGAGCCCTGCCCCGTGAGGCAGAAGAGGGCGCGACGGAGCTGAGCGACCATTCCCCGAGCGTCGGCCGCGGTGAGCGCACCCGACACCTGCGAGACCTGCACCACCATGTGTAGGGCGGTGGGCGCGTCTTCCCTCTTGTCACCGCCCTTCATGGCTTCACTGGGACGGACCCGGCGAACCGGTGCCGCTGCCGGTGGCCCGATCCTTCCGGTCGCCACGCCACCCCCGCCGGAGCCACTTCCCCGGAGCATCAGCCCCTGCACCACGGGCATGGCCACCGTCTCAGGGATGGCGGTGTCCTCAACGCCGAGCGGCAGCGGCAGGGGCTGGGGCACCTCCACGGGCGTCCCGTCGGAGCGCACGCGCTGATCAACCGCGATGAAGCTCGTGTATGCGGTGAGGATCCCGTAACGGAGGCCCAGGGCCGTAATCGCTGGCTTCAGCGCCTCGCGATTGCCGAACTGCTGGTTGTCGGCGAGGCGCGCCACCTTGTGCCGCGCCCACAGCACCCGGAGCGCCTCGTTGTCCGCGTCTGGGCGGACCGCTCCCGCGTCGATGAGCCGGGTCACGGGCCCCTGTCCCGAGTGGCCGCTCACCACGATCCGTCCCTTCGGCGTCCCCCGGTACTTGCCGAACACCACCACGGGCCGCTCGGCGAAGAGGTCCGGTACGGCCTCGGGCTCCACGTCGTAGGCGTCGAAGCCCTCGAACGCCACCTTCACGCGGGTGAGCGCGGGCGTGGCGATCATCTTCTGCAGTCGGCCCACCTCACGGGTCACGTCGTCGGGGCCGAGGACCACGAACGGCTCCCCAGCGCCGGCGCGGGCGAGCCCGTCGATGAGGTGACGGTTGACGCTGGTGCCGATCCCGAACGCGAACAGGCTCGCCTTGCCGAGGTTCTTCGCGACCAGGTCGAAGGCCTCGGCCTCGACCGACACGTAGCCGTCGGTGACCACGACGAAGACGCGCGCCATGTCGTCCGCCGCCGGTAGCGACAGGGCCTTCTTCAGCGCGGGGACGATCTCGGTCCCGCCCCCTCCGGCGTACCGCGACATGAAGGCCAGGCCCTTCGAGACGTTCTGAGGAGTGGCGGGCAGGCTCCGATCGGCGAGGGTGTCGCTCCCGCCGGAGAACGTGAGGATGTTGTACTGGTCCTTCGAGTCGAGCCCGGCGAGCAGGTCGTTCATCAGGTCCTTCGCGGTGTTGATCGGGAAGCCGTGCATCGAGCCCGACACGTCCACGATGAACACGTACTCCCGCGGGGGGACCGCGGCGTCGTCCACCACCTTCGGCGGCTGGACGTTGAGCAGGAAGAACTGCTCGTCGCCCGGCTCGTGCCCGGGAAACAGGATCAGCCCAGAGCTCATCGCGTCACCGCGGAGGGCATAACGGACCACGAAGTCGGCGTTGCCCAGGGCCTCCCCGTCGCGCGGCGCGGTCTTGGCGCGCGTCCCGTCGATCCGGGTGTCGATCCGGTGCGACGGCGAGGTCACGCCGATCACAGGAACACCGGCGTCGATGGTCACCGTGGCGTCCCAATCGAACGGGGCCGCCTGCCCGGCGCGCAGGTGGGCGGTGGCGGGCATGGACGGGGTCTTCGCGGTAGCTCCTCCCGTGTAACGCGGACCCACAACGCCCGGGATCACCACCTCGTACTCGCCGTCGACTGACTCGAGCAGCTCGGCGTAGTCCAGCTCCACGTCGATGACGTCTCCTGGGAGGATGTTGGCCACTCGCATCGTGAACACGTTGGGGCGATCCTGCTCGAGGAGGCTCGCCGTCTTGCCCTCGGCCTTCGCCGCGTCGTAGGCCTTCCGGGCCTTCTCCTTCTCGTCGATCCGAGCGCGGACGACGCGGTCGCCGATCCGCATCACCAAGGCGTGCACTGCGGAGCGGTGCGTGCCTGGAAACACGTAGACGGCCTCGATGGGGGTCTTGCCGCGATTCCGGTAGCGCTGCTTCACCACCGCGTTGGCGACCACCCCAGCCACGGTCACGTCAGTGCGTGTGGACTCGAGCGGCAGACCCTCGATGCCCTCGCCCGCGGGAGACGCGAAGTACGGGGCCTGGGCTCTGCCTGGAGGCGCGGCGGCGGCCACGGCTCCAACGCTGAGCGCCACGATCTGAATGAACAGGGACGGTCGAATCCACACGGCGAGCCTCCTTCGGGGCGGTGAGCGCGGGTCGGCGGACCCGCGCTGGAATTCATGTTGGGGCCGGGGCAGCAGAGCTCCCCGGCCCGGTTCACCTCCGCGCTGCCGCGCTCCGGTGAAATGCGCGCGGGCCAACGCCGCGCCATGCCGGTAACGCACGGGACACTCGAGCGATCTGCCGGCGTCGGAAAACGCGAGTCCCGCGCGGTGGCTTCACGCGCCAAGCGCCTTCGAGTATTTTGCCAGCGGCCCACGGGGCACGGCGACTCGCGCGCAGTGACCCAAAGACACCGGGCCGTGAGGTTCACATGCTCCGTCGCTTGCTCTTCCTGGCACCGCTCGCCCTCGCGCCGCTCTTCGGACCGGGCTGCCATCCCCCTCCGGGTCAGGGTGGTGGGGTCGGCAGCGGTGACGGCGCAGCGCGTATCACGGTGGTGGCTCTGGACGTCGACGGCCGTGTCGACCGCCGGCGCGTCGCTGACGCGGTCGATGGCGCAGCGCGCTCGGTTCAGTGCGGGAGGGTCGTCGGCACCGCCACGCTGATCGCGCGGATCGGCAACGATGGCCGCGTCGCTCGGCTCGACATGCCCGAGGAGTCGGGTGGGCTCTACGCGGGGCGCTGCGTCATCCCGCAGCTGCGCGAGGCGCTCTCTGGCGCGGCCCCGGCTGGGACGCGGCTCGTCATCCGTATCCGGGCCGACTAGCGCCAAGAGACTCGCGTCCGCCACCGCCCTCCCCCCTCGGGCGCCGGCCACGCCGCGCCCCCGCAGCGTCGCCGTTGACACACTGGGCCCCTCGTTCGCGGGCGCACTGACACAAGGCCGTTCGCTGCTTGCCCAGTGCTCCTGTGCACGCGGGCGTCGGTCGTGCCGGCACGTCGTTTGCTTCTGGTGAGTTCTGTGACCTCCGTCGCCCCCAACACCCCACCCCGCCGCGTACTGCGCCGCCTCCTGCTGGGCGCTTTGGGCCTGCTCGTCCTCGGCGGAATCCTGGTGTGGCTCAGCGCGCCCTCCTGGCTCGCCGGAGAGCTGGTGCGCCGCCTTCAGAGCGCCGCCGAGGCCCGGGGGCTGCGAGCCACGGTGGCGAGAGTCGAGGTCGACCTTCTCGGCGAGGCGCGGCTGTTCGGCATCACGCTAGAGCGCCAGGGGGACCGTCTGACGGTTGACACCCTCACGGCGCGCTTCGACCCGCTGGCTTACTCGGCGAGCGACCCCTTCGAGGCCGTTCGCGGGCTCCACGTCGGCTCCGTAGCCGTCACCCTCGCCACGCTCGACAGGAGTCCAGCGCCGGCGCCGGCTGCCTCCCGAGACCCCAACGCCGAGGGCGGGCGGTCGGAGACCCTGCGCCGGGCGCTGACCTGGCTGGACTCGCCGTTCTCGCTTCGGGTGGAGGGTCCGCTGCCCGGTGTTGGTGTGGCCGAGCTCCTCTCGGCCGAGGTCCGCGTTGCCCTCCACGGCTACCGCCTCGAGGTGAACGCTGAGGGCCGCGTAGACGCCCGCGTGGCCACGGTTGTGCATCCGGGACTCTCGGTCGGCGACGCCACTTCCCTTACTGGCCGCGCGCTGCTCGAGGCCCAGTGGCCGCTCCGGCTCGGCGACGCCGCCTTGCGCCTCTGGATCGACGACGGCCCTCGCTTCACGCTGCGGCACGGCGAACGCTCAGCCGAGGTCACGGGGCTTCGGGAGGCCACCGTCAGCGCGGCGGGCATCAGCCTCTCGCCACTCGCGGTCACCAGCGTCTGCGCCCCCGGGGAGGCCGGCACCTGCGCGCTCCGCGCGTCCCGAGCCAGCCTCGCCCTCGTCGGGGGTCTCCCAGACGCGCTCACCCTCTGGGATGTGGAGGCCTCGGCCCCGGCCGGTCTGCTACCGGCAGCGCTCGAGCCGGTCCTCGAGGCGAAGCGACTCGAGGTGCACCTGGACCCAGACCCGACCGGCGCTCGGCCCACTTGGCGCGCGCTCCAGGCATTGGGCCTCAGCGTGACGGCGCACGGTCAGCGCTTCGGCCTCGACGCCGCGCGCCTCTCCCCGACGAGCGATGGTTACCTCGTGGCACTCTCGGGTCGCTTCGGTCCGGCCACGTCGGTCGACGCGCACGACGGCGTTTCTCTCCCAAGGCTCACGGGTCAGATCCGGGTCGACCGCGATCTGCGGCCAACCACTGCCACATTGGACCTGAGCAACGTCGGGATCGCCTTCGACCCCACGGGCGTGACGCGTACGCTGGCCGTCTCACCCGCGAGCCGAGCAGACCTCCACCTCGAGGCGCGGCTCGAGCCAGACGGCCGCATCGTGGCCCAGGGCACCGCCGCGCTCCGCGACCTGGTGCTGCAGCACTGGCGCATCGCCGAGCTCCCCGTAGGCCCGATCGAGGCGGCCATGGGCTTCGACCTCGTCGTGGACCCCGCCCGGGAGACCGCCCGCTTCGTGGCCAGCCCGGTCGCGGTTGGGGGCGCACGCGCGGTGGTCGCCCTGTCCCTCGACGGCTTCGACCCGCGCAGCGCCCGTTTCACGGTGGATCTCGACGTGCCGGATCAAGACTGCCAGGCCCTGGCCGACGCGATCCCGGAGACCCTGACGCGGACGATCGGCCGAGTGACGGCGCGTGGTACGGCGGCTGGCAGGGCCTACCTGTCCGTGGACCTCGCGCACGCCGAGTCTCTGGACTTCACGGTCCAAGGCGACATCGAGCAGTGTCAGCTGGTGAGCCTCGGCCCCGTGGTGGATCCGAAGCTCGCAAGCCTCACCGGCCGCTTCAAGCACACCCCGGTGGTGGATGGGGAGATCGTGGGCCCTCGCGTGGGCCCCGGGACCCGCAGCTTCGTGAAGCTCTCCAAGATCCCGATGTTCGTCCGGCAGGCCGCGCTCAGCACCGAGGACGGCGGCTTCTACAAGCACGACGGCCTCAAGGAGAGCCTCGTCCGGGGCGCGCTGAAGCTCAACTTCGAGCACCGCCGCTACGTGTACGGGGGGAGCACCATCACGCAACAGCTGGTGAAGAACCTCTTCCTCACGCGGAAGAAGAACATCGCTCGCAAGCTGGAGGAGGCCATCATCGCCACCGCCGTGGAGCGCACTTTGACCAAGGACCGCATCTTGGAGCTGTACCTGAACTGCATCGAGTACGGCCCCAAGATCTGGGGGATCGGCAACGCCTCGAAGGCGTACTTCGCGAAGAACGCCGAGGATCTCCTGCCGCTGGAGGGCGCGTGGTTGATGGCGATCAAGCCTTACCCCGTCCATGCCTATTACGTGGCCCGGGACCGCAAGTGGAACGAGCGCTGGGTGTCCCGGATGCGGGGGGTCATGGAGAAGCTGGTCCGACGCGGCGCCCTTCCGCCGGAAGCGCTCGACGGCGTCGGGCCTGAGTACCGACCGGACTTCATCGGTCTGCGCCGCATTGCCGTGGCCCCGTAGCCGAGGGTGAGCGCGCGACCCTAGGGCGGGCTCCTCTGGGCGGCCGCGCCGCGACACCGCCCCCGCAACACGCCGTCATGAAACAGCAGGAGGTCGATCATCGCGGGGCCCTTCGCGAAGCGCTTGTCGTGACGGCCAGGTAACACGCGCACCTCGGTGCTGACAGGGACCTTCGCGAGCGCCGCACCGAGCCGGAGGACATCCGGGCGGAACGGGTCGTGGGTGCTGGTGAGCAGGTTCACGACCGCCCCGGCCCGGGCGCGAGGCGCCGCGCGCAGCACCGCCGCGGGCCGCCTCACCGCGGCTTGCTGGGTCCCAACGGCGTCGAACTTCCCGGTGCCGAGGCCAAGGATCAGCGCGTGCCTCGCACCGAGCGAGATCCCGTCGATGCCCCGCCGCCCCGGGACGACGTTCAGCGTCCGCTCGGCCCAGGGCACCACGGTCTCGGTGACGTACCGCTCGAAGCGACGGCTGTAGTCAACGGGCGCCGCGACCCCCACGAGGACCAGCCCGCCGAAGCCGCACGCCAAGCGCTGCCGATAGCCCTCGAGGTCGTCGCCCGTCACGAGCCCCTGGAACGACTCCGCGTCGAGCCGGCCGGACAGGACCGCCCGATACGCCGGGACGAGCCCGTAGCGCTCCACGTGCCCCGCGGCCCCGGCCTTGGCACCGCGGGCGAGCTCACCGAGCCCGGCGATCAGCACGACCAACGGCAACGGACCCTTGGCCTCCTTCGGACGCACCACAACGACGGGGCTCCCGCCCACCTCGTAGTGCTCTACAGACACGTCGGGCGCCGAGGCGAACGCTCCCCGCGGCGCCGCGAGGGCGGTGACGGCAAGAACGAGGGAGAGAGGCTTGACGAGGGTCCACCGCATGCGGCTAGTGTCGCGCCCATGAAGGCCGTCGTCACGTGTGCGCTCACTGGTGTCCTCACCGATCCGAAGGAACACGCCGTCCCGGTTACGCCGGAGGAGATGGCCGCCGAGGCCCGACGGGCGATGGATGCTGGCGCGTCGATCGTGCACATCCACTTCCGCCGCCAGGAGCCCGGTATGGGGCGCCTCCCCTCGTGGGATCCGAAGGTGGCCAAGGACGTGTGCGACGCGATCCGGGCGGCTTGCCCGGGCCTGCTCCTCAACCTGACCACCGGCGTCATCGGGCCAGACATCTCGGGCGCGGTGGCCTGCCTCGAGGCAGTGCGCCCGGAGATGGCGGCGCTCAACGCCGGCAGCCTCAACTACCTCAAGGCTCGCTCGGGGGGCCGCGGGTGGGCTTGGCCGCCGATGCTGTTCGACAACCCCGTCGAGAAGATCAAGGGCTTCGCGGACGCCATGGCGCGCCTCGAGATCATCCCGGAGTGCGAGTGCTTCGACACCGGGATCCTGCGGAGCGTGGGCCTCTTCCTGGAGGTGGGCCTCCTCCAGGCGCCCGCGCACGTCTCGCTGGTGATGGGCGTGGCCAGCGGGATGCCGAACAAGCCCGAGTGGCTGCCGTTGCTCCACGCCGAGATGCCACCCGGGGCCGAGTGGCAGACGATCGCCATCGGCCGCTCGGAGGTCTGGGATCTGCATCGCCGCACGGCCGAGCTGGGCGGCAACCTCCGCACTGGCCTGGAAGACACCTTCTATCTGCCCAATGGGGAGAAGGCGTCCTCCAACGGCGAGCTGGTCGCGGCGCTGGTCGCCTTGGCCCGCGAGGCGGGCAGAGAGATCGCGTCCCCCGAGGAGACGCGGGCGTGGCTCGCTTCGGGCGGGCGCGGGGACGCAGCCGGCCCCGCTCACAGTTCAGGCGCCCCGCAAGCGCTGGGCCGCGGCGCCGCGTGACCCCCACGGGTGCGCTGCCCCCAGGCGGATCGCCCGCGCACCGGGTCACCCGCTACGCTTGGTTGTCCATCGCTACGGCGCTCACCACCATGGCGCTCAAGGCGGCGGCGGCTGCGGCAACGGGGAGCGTCAGCCTCCTTTCGGACGCCCTCGAGTCCCTCGTCAACCTCGCCGGCGCGGCGTTCACCCTCTGGATGCTGCGCCTCGGCGCCGAGCCCCCCGACGAACGGCACGCACACGGCCACGAGAAGGCCGAGTACTTCGCCAGCGGCTTCGAGGGGCTGCTGATCCTGATCGCGGGCATCGCCACTGCGGTCGCGGCGGTCGATCGCTTGCTCAACCCCGCGGAGCTCGGTGGCCTGAGCTTCGGCGTCGCGATCTCCACCGTCGCCACTCTCCTGAACCTCGCCGTGGCGCGGGTTCTCCTGGATGCGGGCCGCCGCCATGGCTCCGTGGCGCTCTCTGCTGACGGCGCCCACCTGATGACCGACGTGTGGACCACCTTCGGTGTCCTCGCGGGCCTTGGCCTCGTCTCCGCCACAGGGGCGGACTGGCTCGACCCGGCGTTAGCGCTCGTGGTGGCCGCGCACATCCTCTTGACCGCCTGGCGCCTCCTCAGCGGGGCCGCGGATGGACTCATGGACGCGGCGCTGCCCACCCAGACACTGGCAGACCTGGAACGCCTGCTCGACCAGCTGACTCAGCCGCGGGGCGCGCAGTGGCATGCCCTCCGCACGCGGGTGGCGGCCACGCGAGCCTTCGTGTCGGTCCACCTCCTGGTGCCGGGCGATTGGAGCGTGCACGACGGCCACGAGCTCTGTGAGGAGATCGAAGCCGCTATCCGGGGGGCTCTGAACGCCCCCGGGACTCGTGCCACGGTCCTCACGCACCTGGAGCCGCTCGAGGATCCCCGAGCCTACGCGGACCAGCACCTCGATCCCGGGCACTGAGCCGGCGCGAGGGGGCCTCGAGGGCTGGGCGCAGTCCGGAGGCGCGAAGCGCGTCGCCCAGATCCGAGTGTCCCCGGCACGCGCGCTGGGCCGCCGTGGGTGGGAGGATCGCAGCGCCGTGAGGCAGTGGCCGCGCGCCCCGTCGGGTTCTGAGTGTTTACAACTCGACGCGAGGCGTGCATGGTCTGCAGATGCAATCGATTCGCATCAGGGCGCTGTTGCTGGTCTGCTTGGTCTCACCGGCCGCAGCCTGGGCACGCGTCAAAGTGGTCGCCAGCATCCCCACGCTGGGCTCCCTGGCCGCGCAGGTAGGCGGAGACCTCGTCGAGGTCACCTCACTCGCGCCGGCCACCAGCGACCCCCACTTCGTCGACGGTCGACCGAGCTACGTCGTGGCGCTGCGCAGTGCCGACCTCCTCATCCACGTGGGCCTCGACCTCGAGGTCGGCTGGCTGCCGCCGCTGGTCGAGAACGCGCGCAACCGGAGCATCCTGCCCGGCAGCCCCGGCAACCTGGACGCAGCCACCGTGGCCGGGCCGCTCATCGGCGTGACACAGTCCACGGACCGGGCGCGCGGCGACGTGCACGCTGGCGGCAACCCGCACTACCTGCTGGACCCGCGGATGGCCGTGAACGTGGCCTTGGCCATCGCCCGCCGGCTCACCGAGATCGACCCGGCCAACGCTGCCGCCTATCGCGCTCAGGCGGCGGCCTTCAAGCAGGCCATGGTCACGCGAATCGCCACGTGGCAGCAGCGTCTGGCGGCGCACAAAGGCGCGGCCATCGTCACGTTTCACGACTCGGCCCAATACCTGACGCGCTGGCTCGGGCTGCGGTCGGCCGGGACTATCGAGCCGCTGCCGGGCATCTCGCCCACGCCAGGCCACCTGGCAGCGATCATCCTCGCCATGCGCAAGGCCACGGTCCGGGTGGTGCTCACCGAGGCCTGGTACGACGCCAAGACGGCGCGCTTGGTCGCGGAGAAGGCGGGCGCCCAGCTGCTTCGCCTGCCGGGGGACGTGGGCGCGCCGGGCGTGGCCAGCTACCAGGACGTCATCGAGGTCATCGTCAGCGGGCTCGCCGAGGCGCTGTGAGCGCGCTGCTGGAGCTCCGCGAGGTCGGGATCGGGTATCGCCCGGGCTCGCCGCTCGTGCCGCCCATCAACCTCACGGTGGGCCGTGGCGCGTTCGTCGGCGTCGTCGGACCCCACGGCTCGGGCAAGACCACGCTGATCCGCACCCTGTGCGGTGTCTTGCCCCCGATCGCGGGCGCGATTCGGTTTCCGTCCGGGCCCCCCACCATCGGCTACGTGCCCCAGCAGGCCGCGCTCGATCCGGTGTTCCCGCTCACGGCGCGCGAGGTCGTGGCGATGGGCCTCCTCCCCGGCCTCCCGCGGTGGCAGGGGCTGGGCCGGGCGCAGCTCGAGGCCGCCGAGGCCGTGCTCGAGACGCTACATATCGCGGACCTCGCCAAGCGCCGGTTTCGCCAGCTGTCCGGGGGCCAGCGGCAGCGGGTACTGGTGGCGCGCGCGCTCGTGGCCGACCCGGACTTGTTGGTGCTGGACGAGCCGGCGGCCGCGCTGGACGCAGTGGCCGAGCAGCAGCTCTACCACCAGCTCCGCGCCATCCATGGCTCGGGTAAGTCGGTGCTCCTGGTCAGCCACAACCTCGCCCACACCGCCGGGATCTCCACGCAGCTCATCCTCCTGAGCCGTGAGCGGTCCTTCGTCCGCGCCGGGGACACCGGCGAGGTCATGACCAGCGCCGTACTCAGCGAGGTCTTCGGCGTTCAGGTGCACGTCGAGAAGCACGACTGCCACTACGACCTCCACATCGGCGCCCACCAGCACGGGCACCCTCACCCCGGAGGGGCGGCTGCGCACGCGCACCATGGATGACGCGAACCCCCTCGATCTCGCCCCCCTCGATCTCGACCCGATCGAGATCCCCACCGAGCCCCTGGAGCCCGCATCGCAGGCCGTGGAGGCCGCGCTCCTGACGGTCTCCACCCCGGGGTTCTGGGAGTCGGCTGACCTCTGGGCCACGCCCATCCTCGCGTCCTCGATCGTGGCAGCGCTGCTCGGTACGGTCGGCGTCTACATCGTGCTCGCCCGCGCGGCGTTCGTCAGCGCGGCCGTCTCGCAGCTGGCGGGGCTCGGGGTCGTGGTGGTCCTTCTGTTCTTCGGGGGCCTGCTCGACCACGTGGAGCCCGCGGCCCGGCTCGGCGGGCTCGCGTTCGGCGTGCTCGGGACGGCGCTGTTCGCGATGCCGGTCTCCACCACGCGCACCCCCAACGACGCCCTTCTGGCCATGGCCGTGATCGCGGCCTCGGCGCTCACGCTCGTGGGCGCCGCCACGCTCACCAGCGAGTATCAGCACGTTCAGAACGCGCTCTACGGGGACGCGGTGGTCGCCGCGCGCTGGGAGGTGTGGCTCATGGCCGGAGTGGCCGTGGCGCTGCTCGCTCCGGAGCGGCGGCTGCGGTATCGCCTGCTCTTCGCCCTGTTCGATCCGGACTCCGCCACCGCGCAGCGCGTTCGCGTGACCCGATGGCGCCTCGCCCTCGGGGTGGCGATCAGCCTCGCGATCGGCCTGGCCACCGTGGTGGTGGGTGCCCTGCCCGCCTTTGCGTTCAGCATCCTCCCAGCCGCCACGGCCCTCCGCTTCGGCCTGCCCTTGGCGGGCGTCTTCGTGCTCGCGCCGGTGCTCGGCCTCGTCGCCGCCGGCCTGGGCTATTACCTGGCGTTCGTGTGGGCGCTCCCCGTCGGTCCGACCATGGTGGCCGTGCTCCTCGTCCCGCTCGCGGCCTCGGCGTTCCGTCGGGGCGATTGAGCTTCCGCGGTCGGCCCTAGGCCAAAGCAGTCGGTTCTAGACCATTGGCAGGACCGTGGCGCAGCTCAGCCGTCCTGCTCAGCGCGCTCCTGGCCGGAGGCCCTTGCCCCACCGCCGAAGCGAGGCATAGCGCAGCACGCTTGCTGATGCACATGACTTGCATTTGCGACAGCGCCCCGCTATAGCTGGCCCGTGCTCTTGCCCCCCCTACGAACGGCGCTCCGCTGCTGCCTGGCACTATTGGCTGCAGGCGCGCTGGGCCTCGCGCGGGTGGCGGGCGCCACCCCGCCCGGAGACGAGGCCGAGAAGCGACAACTCGAGGAGGAGTTGCAGCGCGAGCTCGCGGAAGACCCGGCGGCGCAGCCGTCGAAGGTCGCAGACCCACCTACGGCAGTGGCCACTGGCTCCAACCTGCGCGAGGTCCTGAAGGGCCTGATCCCAGACATCTCGTTCATCCTCGATGTGGCTGGCGCCTACTTCTCCAGCGAGCCCATGCAGACCGGGGCGCACGATCCCGCCAAGACCGGCTTCACGTTTCAACAGCTCGAGCTGCACGTGGAGTCGAGCGTGGATCCGTACTTCCGGATGGAGACCAACATCGTCTTCGCCGAGTTCGGGGTGGAGGTCGAGGAGGCCTACGCGAGCACCTCCGCTATCCCGGGAGGGCTCGAGGTACGCGTGGGGCAGTTCCTGATCCCGTTCGGGCGTCTCAACGGGACGCACCCGCACGCCTGGAAGTTCGCCGACCAACCCCTCGTCAACGGGAAGTTCTTTGGCGGCGAGGCAAGCCGGGGGCTGGGCGCCGAGATCTCCTGGCTCGCGCCCCTGCCCTGGTATTTCGAGCTGGGCGCCGCCATGACGGAGCCGGCCGGCGAGTGTTGCGCGCGCAGCTTCTACGGCGGCAGCGGCCTCGAGGTCGAAGGCTTCGAGGACTTCGTTTACACCAACACGCTCAAGCAGTTCTTCGATCTCAGCGAGGACTGGGGCCTGTCGTGGGGCCTCTCGGCGCAGCTTGGCCCGAACCCCACGGGACAAGGCAACCGGAGCGAGATCTACGGCACTGACCTGTATCTGCGTTATCGGCCGGCCGGCTCGACCGACCGGGTCGCGGTGTCGCTCCAGACCGAGGGGATGTTTCGCGCACGGCAAGTGCCGGGCGACGTGCTCTACGACTGGGGCCTCTACGCGCAGCTCATCGCCAATCTCACCCCGGCCTGGGAGCTCGGCGCCCGCTACGACTTCGTGAGCGGCGTGGACGGGGACTATCTCGATCCGCTGGAGGACGCACCCCGGCATCGGGCCAGCCTCCAGGTCACCCTGTATCCGTCTCACTTCTCCCGCGTCCGGCTGCAGGGCAACTACGACGCCCCGCAATGGAATGGCGCCAGCGACATCTGGGCCGCGATACTCAACGTCGAGTTCCTCATCGGGGCGCACGGAGGCCACGACTACTGATGCGAGCGCTCCTCCCGCTCCTGCTCTGGCTCGCTGCGATCACACCCGGTTGTGCCTTCGAGGCGGGTGCCCCGTGGGGCGAGGTGGCGCTCACGCTCACCGCCGTCCACGAGGTCCCCGCTGGCCGCCTCGACGGAGAGGGGCGGCTCATTACGGCGGCGGACTTCGCGATCCGCGTCGACCGCCTGGAGCTCCGGATTGACGCGGTAGCGCTGCGTTTCTCCGGCGGTGCCTCCGGCCCCAGCGCCTTCGACCCGGCCAATCCCCCACCCGGCTACACCCTCTGCCACAACGGCCACTGCCACTCAGACGCCGGGGGTCTGGTCGACTACGCCGACATCGAGGCCGAGCTAGCAGGCGCCGGCGCGGCCGGCGGCGCCACGCTGGCGCGGCTCCCCGTCTCGCCCCTCACAGCCATCGGCCGCGAGGTGACCACCGTCCCCCTCGGCGCCTGCCCGGAAGGGGCCGACGGGGACCACTGCTTCGTGGACGCCGGCGCCATGCAGGTCGCTCAGCTGTCGCTCACCGAGGTCCGTGTGACCGGGCGCGTCTTCGACCGCCGAACAGGCGAGGCGCGCCGCTTGCCCGAGGAGGGGCTCTCCGTCACCGAGGCGTTGGCCGTGAGCGAGGCGCTGCAGGCCCCGGCGTTTGCGGACTTCGGGCGCGACAGACCCATCGGCGCCACTGTGGCGCTGAGCCTGGTCCTCGACGCGGCGCTCTTCGACGGGATCGATTGGTCACAGCCGCTCACGGGGCAGGTCCGTGAAGCGTTCGCTACCCGCATCGCCGATCACCTGGGTCTCACCGCGGCGGTGGGTCGGTACGACCAGTAGCCGTCCGTGAATTTCACCGAAGCGCGAGAGCGCGGAGGTGAACCGGGCCGGGGAGCTCTGCTGCCCCGGCCCCAACATCACCCGGCCGGGGAGCTCTGCTGCCCCGGCCCCAACATCACCCGGCCGGGGAGCTCTGCTGCCCCGGCCCCAACATCACCCGGCCGGGGAGCTCTGCTGCCCCGGCCC
>SXGT01674620.1_pt1 | contig 32185 bp, 38 predicted proteins | sample 3176221 | NCBI WGS metagenome assembly SXGT01 (sample SAMN11356862, study PRJNA531348) | freshwater metagenome | isolation source: freshwater sample F1-120 | place: China: Fuxian Lake, Yuxi | collected 2017-12-25
GAGGAAGAAAAGCCTCATTACAAAGAAATAGTTGATGGAAGAATAATTTATCGATTCACGAAACCAGAGCCTACGAAATACTGATTCGTTTATAACTTTTTTTGAATTATTATACATAATGTGGTTTGTGACATGACTCCTTGAATTAATAATTCAAAGCTTCTTTAGACTTACGGTCTGTAGAGGTTCGAATAGAAAAGTATTTTTTCAAATCAAACATTTCATCACTGCTATCTGGGTGTGTCGCTCACCCCGTTAGAATTTTTCCTGGTACAGTCGGTGATGAGGCTTGGATTGTTGACGGAAAAAACAATGACAGAAAATATTTTGGCAATAGGAAAAATTGATTAAGTAAATTACAAAAAACATGAGGTCGCTAAGAGACTTGGCGATTGTAAAGATTACCGATCCAACGGTTTTTAATTCACAAGCCTACGCTGATGCAGAAGTTCAATACATCCAAAATTGGTGGCAACGAATACAACAAACCAAGCAGATCCACTTTATGAGATTGTGTAAATGGTATTACGTCAATGCTTTGTTAGGTGAAAAATGTGCGTATAAGGATGTGAATTTTTCGGAAATGTCGCATTGGAAAGTGGCGCAGTGGTCTGCTTGTGAAATGTGTTTCGGACACTATCACAAAAATAACGAGCCGGCGATTGTTGCTAGAATTCTGGCGGAACTCAATTATGAACACCAACACGGTCGTGAATTGAATTTTACGCAAGAAAAGATTATAGATGCTTTAGGTGTGTATTATGCAAATGACGACTGTACTGTGCACGACTGGTACCAAGTTTTGCTTCATGTACCTAAAAAAATTCTACTATACGAGGAGTTCTTCGGATAGATTACTTATTCTTTTTTAGATCATGCGAGTTATGTTCAAAAAATTAAAATTGTTTTCGAACCTTTATAATGGTCTTTGATACTCAAACGGCATAACGCCCAATTTCACCCCGACACACATTGATTCTAGTTCTTGCATGAATAGCTTGCTCCCCCAGGCTGATCTAATCTTTACTGTATCCACATCATCTCTGCATGTATTACAAACCTCCATACCTAGAAATTCGTTAACTACAGGTCTGTTACCACAGTTTCGGCAGACATAAATGTCAAATCCATCACTGTCATCTCTAAACTTCTCCATAATAAAGTGACCACATCCTTGTCCAATGATCACATCTTTTTCCATTTCCGGTTTTATCCTTACATATCAATTCGCTCTTGGTCAAGAACTAAGTTGATATCCTGAGTTTCCTCAGGGGCCGGCACGTACCTTAAGCCTTTAAAATTTTAAGTACTTAAAATTTTAGAAGACCAACAACCACCCGTGCTCTGAACATTTGTCTTCGTTTAGTGACTAAAAGAAGACAGTTTGCTGCGGATTACCCAATCTTTAACATTTTTACCATCCTCAGGCCGTGATACCTGATGCGCATAACATATTTCTATGTTATTGCGGTAGTTAAAGTTCTAAGGGCGTTCCCGCATTTCGATTGTTTCGCATGTAATTTCCAATACCTATTAAGGGAATTACACACTAGGATTCTGTTACCAGTCTCCTTTTTGGCAAATGTTCACCAATTCTCAGACCTCCTTTATTTGATTTACCTTCTACATTTTGTACCTTTAAAACAGAATGTTTCAAATCTTGTTATCTATTGAATCTAGAACATTCTAAATTTCAAATACCTCACAAGACATGCTTTCACATGGGATTAGACTATATCTTAAGCAAGACTTTATGGTTAACGTCTGCCCACTTCCTTTTTAGTCGTTGAACACATCTCTTTGTTTGAAAGAGAGTTCGCTGCGGATTATCCAATCTTTAACGTTTTTACCATACCCGAGGTCATTACCCTGGTGCATTTTTTGTATTACTACGAAAAATGCGGTAGTTGAAGATTTTAGGAACTTCCCGCAATTTGAAAGTGTTGCCTTAAAACATTGAAACTTTTAAGACTAGCATGGCCTTTTACCATACTTTTAACCCCTAGAATTAAGGGTTGCCTACTAATTGCAGACGTTGGTCCCGCGCTGATCGAATAGACTTCGTCGATTGCGAATTTTTGTAATCGCTGATAATATGTTGGACCGATGAAAATTGTCATATCAATCCATTCCCCTGTCATTCCGTTGAACATACGTTCGTTGCCATGACGGTCAAATCCGAGTTCTTCGAGTTTATCTCCGATAGAGTCAAGATCAACTTTATTGAATACTGTTGCATCAGCTATACCACCAACTAATGCTGATAATTTGGCAGCAAGACACTCCATCGGTTGATTTACTGTCATACGAGAGGGGATAGCATGTGGATTTACAACTAATGTAGGTACGATACCTGAAGTGGTAAACATCATGTCTGCTTGTGTAAATTGCATTCCAGTCATGCCTTTTTGACCGGCGCGTGAACTGAATTTACTACCGATTTCAAGCGGTCTAACAGATGAAATTTTCGTTTTGCAGAATTCATTGTCATCTTCATTTCTGGCACGAATAACCATGTCCACAACACCTTCTTCATCATATGGGTATGGCACCGATTTATCTTGATAAAAGTACGCATCTTCTGGCTTTGGAAATTGGTAGTATTTACCAATAACAATGTCTCCTTTTTTGAGATGTGTCCCTGGTTTTACAAAACCCTCTTGAATTTTGCTATAATCTGCATGTTTCTTAATATCCATTGTATGTGCTTCATCTGGATTTCCGAATTTCTCATGCGAATCAAGTTCGGTTTTAATAAAGTTGCTGTGTTGGCCTTTGTATTCGCCGCGATCAGAACAACTTTTTGTTAACAGGAGTGAATCTTCCTGATTTGAACCTCCATAAGAGGCAATAGCAACAATTGCATTACTTCCGTTTGGATAAACGTACTTATTTGCAATTGTTTTAATTAATGGCATTTCACAATAATATTGCAAAAACGCGTGCTTATCAACTCTGTAAGGCCAATTCAAAGCATACCATCCACAAGTTTGCTTAACCTGATTGGTTTGAAAAGCAGTTCTTACAGGAGGATTATGACCAGCAAACGGTGATGTTAGCGCCGGCACCCCAAGAATTCCAACAGGAATGTCGCAATGCGTGAATCGTCGTTTGGAATTATTTCTATTTTCATGAAGTTCTTCAAGGGAACTAGCAAGATATGTATTTTCTAATTCTTCAGGACTAATATAGTCGATGAGACCATTATCATGAAGCATTGCGGTATCGATTTTCTTTTGACGTAAAGCCACAATACGTTCTTTGTTTAATAAAATATCTTGTACGAATCCCTGATCCCCTATAGCATCATATTTGGAACCTAAAATCATTTGACCGATTGGGTCCATATTTGTGTTATTGCGCACTACAAGTAGTGGGCGAGTTAATCTTCCTGGATCGACCCAGAAGTTAATTTCATTAGCATTTGTATCCCAATGAATTGTACAATTTCTATCAATTGTATTTTCAACTCTCGCAGTAGCGAGTGAACTTGCTTCAATGTCGTATCCACGTCGTAGATCGCGATATTTGAAGAACATCGCAGGACTGTTTGTACAGCATCCAATCCAATCCCCATTGACGAATAACTTTGTTAATGAATTCTTGTGAATATCGTCTGGAAAGATACGTTCTAAAGAAATAACCATAGGATCTTCCAATAATTTATGCTTGAGCAGATGCCCAATTCCAGGTTGAGCAATTGATGCGGTTAGCGCCAATTGTTTAACCATTCCCACTTGTTCACCTGTATCGGCTGATTGAATTGGACAAATATAGCCCAAATAACTAGGATGTACACGACGCATTTCATCTGCACGTTGATCCTGTTTACTGGCTGATGTATTTGGTGTACGAATTACACGCAATGTACTCAGCACATTTAACTGATTTTTACGATTTAACATCTCACTAGCAAGTCGATTAGCGATTTGCTTGTTTTTGAGTGTCATTTCTTTGTTACCACTTACGATGGTTGTAATCAATGCACGTTCCAAATCAGGTCCGTAGATTGAATTTTTAAAACTTTGGGCAAGTGGTACTTGCGAAAATGGCATATTCTTAAATTGCTTGCGAAGCTTTTTCTTCACTTGCTGAACAATAGCCAAGTTAAATTGCGTTTTAAACGCTTTTGCATAACCATTACCAGCTGGATTAACTCGCTTATTAATGAACGAATCACGATCAGTGCTGTCCACAATTTCATACTCAACAAGAAGTAGCTTGTGAATAAGATAGCCCAAGTAACGGAGCTTTTTATGACGGCTTTCATGCGAAAGTCCTATGTGCGGAAGCACATTTTTATCAAGCAGTCTGAGAATGTTAGTATTTAAATAACTCAGATTGTCTTCATCGATTTTGGCTTCAGCAGAAATAGCACCACTCGTAAAGAGAATTGATGTTTGTTTTGCGAAGTAGCGCAAAAGCTGCGCTTGATCAGTAATGTGCATTGCACTACCAAACACAGGGTCTGATGTGCGAAATGCTGTTTTTAAAATCTGTAACATATGATCACTAACAACATCTGGTTTTCCTGGTTCGGAATAACCATAAACAATGTTATCTATAATCTCTTTATCACTGGTCATACCAAAAAGTCTGAACAGCACAAAGAATGGAATGTCTAATAGTTTTAAATAAACATTTGATGTAAAAGTCATGAATATGTTTCCTGAGTTAAGATAACGCATAATTAATTCAGAGGAATTTTCATATGCATCACCTGGTTTGGAAATGATTTCTAAACGCGTAATTTCCTTAGCGTGTCCAACGTTACGAAATACGTGTGGATGGTTGTATAGACGGGTTTCTAAATTGCTAACAACCCATTCCTGCCCTCTAAGAATGAAATAACCACCCGGGTCTCTTGGGTCTTCTTCACATTCTTTTAATGCTTCAGATGTCATTCCATTCGTGTGGCATAAATGAGATCGTACCATGATTGGCATACTTGCAATACGAAAGTTTTTTACTTCTTCCGTACGTATACGCGGTTCTGTCGAATTCTTCAGATATGCTTTTGCGGTAATAGTTGCATCAACACTAATAGGTGCTGAATAATTAAGATTATGTCGCCTAGCTAGACCAGGCATAAGTAAATTCTTTTTTCCTGATTTATAACTAACCGTAGTAGGTCTTGAAATTTCCACACGATTAAATCTAACATCAGCTTGAATATGACTAATTTCATTATCTTCTGCTGTCTGCGTACGTTCATTTGGCATAGCCAATTCAACTTGAAATAACTCAGTGACAATTTGGTTAATACCTATTGATGCAAATTGGTCAAAACTTCTGATGTGATGACCTGAGAGTTGTTTAACATCTACTTCGCTATCTAATACAATTGTCAAATCCTCCTGTGCTAAGTCTAAAGAATCTTTTAGTGCTTCTTTTTTAGATGACTTTGGTGAGGTTGATTTCGACATAACCGTTTATATTTATGATGGGTAATTCTCTAAATAGTTTTCATTTTTTTATTTCACTAAATATATTTATATTAAAAAACATAAGATGACCGTTTATGTCGTGGTTGTGTTGCTTCTGATCATGGTATATTTATGGTACGATCAGAAGCAAGAATACGATGCTGTGAAAAATAAGTTGGGTGCTAAATCGGGTCAACTAATCGACCTCGTAAACACGCTTCGAGCAAGAGATGCTGATTTGGCATCGTCGGTAATGTTAGTTGAACAAAAAACAGAAGAACTTCGAGTGTTAATGGAGCGTTATAAGAAACTTGAAGACGATAACAAAGCACAAAGCGAAGTGTTATCGTGGGCGCGTAAGGCATTATTTGATGCAGATGACTACATTTTAGCCCACTATTTGGGTGAAAACAAAGAAGTAATTGCCAAATTACACCGATTACGAGATATTTTACTCGTAGTTGCAACCCATTACAAAGGTATGCTCTGTACAGCTGCGAAAGATCCCACCTTAAGTAATCGAATTGATTTGATTACGTCAATGAGCCCGAAAGAACTAGCTGGTGATATTCCAGAGGTGTATGCTGTCACTACCCAAACTGCAACCGGTGGTAATGATATAGCACCTTTGTTAGCATGCCCTGATGACACCCAAATCCAAAATGGGTATTGGAAATATTATCCGGTACAGGGTCAGAATGGTAAAGATGCTGCAGGACCTCTATATTCCCTTAAAACTAGTTGTTTCGGTAAACAAAATTGTCAACTTGGTTTTATGAACGTTGAAACGAGGGATACATCAACGGGTGTTAATAATGCATGGGATATTAGTTACACATGTAGCTTATCAAAACAACAACAGCTGTTATATAATGAATATCGTACAAAACTAGAGCTGTATAAATTATATCAAGAATTAAGCCAAACTTGTAGAATCGGTGCTATTGAGGAAAAAATGTCAATGTTGCGACAAAATGCTTTTATGCATGCAAATATGTTTGGTAATAAACAGAATGTATTAGACTTTATCGATGCTTTGGAACCGCTTTTACTCAATATGAGAGCTGTAAATTGCGAAAATAATTTAATTATTGTAGACCGAATAAGAACAATTTATAATAACTTAATAAATTTATTATGCACCGATGATCCGGTGATGCGTGGCCTCGTGAGCAAGCCACTAGACATGGTTTTGGCCAAATCAGCCAATATGTTTCTTGGTTAAACACAAAAATTATTCCGGCTCGACGTAGACTCTTTCTCGTTCTTTCTAGAATTAAAAGTCGTCATGGAACATTCTTATCGCGTGCAACACGTGCATCATCAATACTAGAAGTAATCAAATATACATTATAAACTGCTATCTGGGCATGTAGTGGTAGAACTAACCCACCACAACCCTAGAACTAAAATCAGAAAAATGATATGTCTTTTTATTTTTTTGAAGACCAAATAGATCGTATACATTTGTAACATAGTTCCCGCTACAAGAAATCTTATATAGTGCTCTAATCTCTTAACTAGAAGCTAGTCAAGACCAAAAACACCCACTATAACCTTTATCCAAAGTTAATGCCAATCGTTATACAGGTATGAATATAAGATGAAAAATTCGTCTTTGTTCTGAATCTGTACCGTAACCGGTGGTTTCCATTTAAGATGTGTAGCACACCTGAGAATGTTATTTCTATTATAGTGATAACCTGTATTTAAAAAATATTCACTATATAACGGTTGATTTTTTGAGGCTCTTTTTAGGTTTTGAAAACTCCGATCATAATTCACCCATTGCATTAAAATAATTAGAAAACTCTGATTCACCAACCATCGCATTATGACGTTCTAGAGGAGGAAATGCGTCCTCTGGCAGCAAATCATCAGCGCCTGTTTGCTCATCGGATCCAAACTCAATTAAATATGAACTAATGAGAAGACCCATTTAAATATATATTGTACAAATGTTTAAAATGAATTGTACGAAGTGTAATCAAGAACGTTCAGCTACATTTTCTCATCACTGCGGTGCCAGATTGTGTCGCGAGTGCTATTCCCATTGTCGAATAGATTATCCCATACCCGTAGTCCTGCAAAACACGGGTATGGGATAATCTTATAAAGAGCCTCAAAAAATCAACCGTTATATAGTTAATATTTTTTAAATACAGGTTATCACTATAATAGAAATAACATTCTCAGGTGTGCTACACATCTTAAATGGAAACCACCAGATTCATAACTGTGCAACGATTGGCATTAACTTCTTGTGGTGGTAAAGTAACACACATTTACGGGAATTAGAACAAGTGATATCTGTTCAAGATGATCTTCTGAGATGCGTACAGATTTACCTTTATGTTATGAGTGTACGAGATTATTAAAATCTGGCATATAAATATGCTGCGTTAAAAGTTAGTGCTTGGCTTCAAAAAGAGATTTAGAAATTTCACGCCATTTTCGCTCTGCTTTTTTGAATTCCTTCACAGCCTTATCAAAAGAACTATCTTTGGATTTTTGGAGTTTCCAATCGGTTATAAACTGAAAATCACTCTGTTGAGCAGCTACCACACGGGTCCAAGCTTCCCAGAAGCTTTCATTTGCTTTTGTGTAATTTGCAGCTGAAAACTTTTTGAAAGCATCAACAATTACTCTATTATGCAACACAGGTAGTGGCTTAGCAATTTTTTTGATTAATTCTTCATTAGCTTGTTGTTGAATTACAAGCCACTTTTGAAGCAGAATTTCATATTCATCGGAATAATTAATACATCTATTCTTTTTGTGGCATGATGTTCCACATGGAACAACAGATTCACAATTTGCGACTTCACAACCATATCTTACACAACACAGGCTTGTATCACAAATTTCATACTGTGGTGAGATTTGTGCTAGTTTTATGGTTTCTTTGTGCAGTTTAAGATATTTTGGATCAATGTCCAACCATTTTTCCGGATACCATCCGTAGAAAAGAGGTGGACACTCCGATATGGCGTACCATTGATTATAAATAAAACCAGCACTATTATGTAACACAACACCAACAAATTCGCCTATATTTGCTATTTGTCCAATATGAACTTCTTTTAATGTCCATTTAGTGGAATTGTGAATAAGAGCATTACGCTCATCGTTCTTTACAGAATATGCAATTCCACCAGAAATAGGTGAAACATACGGGCGGAAAGCCAACTCAACATCAAAAACTAATATCGAACGATTGTCTTTAGGGCGTATTCTTGCTAAAGGAATGTGTTCCAGAAAGCGTTCTCTTTGACCAGTTCTCGGATTGTCTCCTAACGCAACCACCATATTTGCTGGTTCCTGATTATCCCATTCATCAAGATGATATGGTGTTTTGTTTCTAAAGAACTCCTCCAAATCAATACCAAAGGGGGTATTCATTTTAATTGCAAATAAAATTTCAATTTCTTTTTTCAGTTCTCTGAGGAATGCTTTTGTTTCCACTTTTCCAATTTATTATAGATATATCTTGCAAAAAAAGATCTAGAAACCCGTAATAGATTCATTTCTTTTTTAGTCTGCTTTGTAGAATGCGCTTCCATTGGGCTTCAGCTTTGGTAGCGGCTTCGATAGCTTCTTCCAGAAAAGTGTCTTTAGCATGTTGAACTTTCCAATTATCCATAAAATGGACATCAGAATATCCACTGGCTTTAGTTTTGGCCCAGCTTAACCAAAACTCCATACCTTTTTTTCGTTTTAGTCCGTTTTTTGGCAATTTTGCGATATGTTGCACCATAAAATTACCAAAGGCTTGTGCACAAACATGGTCAATAAGCACGGGGAGCGGTTGATTAATCTTTGCGTATAAATCATCGATGACTCGTTTTTGTTCGTCAAGCCACTCTTTAAGCAAATAGTCATATTTGCTGTTGAAGTTGGCGCATTTTTCTTCACGATGACAAGGATGGTCATCTGTAGAGCATCGTTGATATCTGGCAGCCGCCTGAGCCAGTTCAAGTGTGCGTGCATGTAGCTTGATGTATTCCGGGTCAACATCATTCCATTTAGGCGGAAATTTCCCATAGAATAACGGTGGACATGTTGGTTCACTTTCCCATTGAAAATATTCATAATCCGGCTCTTTGTTATCAAGTAGACTACGATACAGCAATATTCCAATAAATGGACCGTATTGAGGATCGTCGCCGATGTGAACTTCAAACAAACCCCATCGCAATGAATGTTGCAAATTCGCTGGGTATAAGCATTCAGATCCCGGATGTTGAATACTTGTTGTCTTTTCGCTTTCTTTAACACGATACGCCAATCCACCAGACAATGGTGATAAATATGGGCGGCATCTTGCATCAACTTCTACAGTCATAATACTTCGCCCGTCTTTTTCACGCCATTTTGTACACGGAATAAATTCATAGAAGAATGCAGGCTTACCTGTGCGCGGATTGTGCCCAAGTGTAACAACCATTTCAGGTGGCTCATCAGGCTTCCACTCATCAAGAGTGTATTTCTGCCCACTAAGATAAGCCTTCATGGTTATGTTTGTTAATTTATTCAAATTTTTCACAAATGCGGTCTTTGCTTACAGCACTTAGGTTAACTTTTTTGGTGAACCAGTTGGCCGATGAAATTTTCATATAAACTCAATAGCTGACTAAGCTTACTACGTCGACTTTTTGATCGGCCAATATAGGCTCGCCATTTTAAACTTTAGGTACTTCAATATATGTTAAAAAGTTCTCCGATACTTTTAAGCAATGAACCCATATATACGTGAACTTATATTAGATAAAAGAACAGCTGCTAATGACCTTGGTGATATATTGTTAGAATGTGAAGTAGAAACTGTAGAACCAATTATGGAAATTATAGATAAAGAAATAGGCCAGATATTTGAAGAAGAATTGGATATATTTGATTGGATAAATGAGGCTAATAAAAATAACAAAATGTTGCGGTCTTTAGCGTTTCAGGAAGAATGGTGGATTATACATAAAAAACTACGACGTATGATACGAAAAAACGAATATTTAGCACGTATTATAAAAGAAAAACAAAGAAAAGAAGCACTATTAAACCAGTCCAAAGGATGGAATAATATGCATGAAGCTATACGACATAGATTAAACGACAAATCTATAGATGAAAAAATACAAATTGCTAGTGCATTTTATGAACCTACTTTTGTTCGTAAAATACCAACATCATGTAAAATAACTAGGAATGTCATTTGTTGATTTATTTTTTTGTTCAAAGTATGCTCGCAAAGCATAAAGCTCGTTTAAAAGTTGTTCTACTTCAAAGATTTTTCTATCGATTATATTCATATCTATTGTTGTTATTGGACCAAATCCAACCTCATTTTCGTGTTGCATCCTGCGTTTTTGGTTAGGTTGTATGTAAAAATCCTGAGACATGCCTGGGTTATCAAGCATTCTCTTCGGCTGCATTTGGAAATTCATTTTTAAGATAGCTATAGATTATTAATCTTTAATTTTTAAAAGAAATTGAATCTAAAAAGAGTTCTTTAACTGCAAATTCAAAATAAAAACCAAAAATTTCGGTCATTTTCGAGGTAGGCTTTCTTAATTAAACAAATAATAACATATTATTAAAATGGATTTTTCTGTTGTTCAGCAAGATTTGGAAGAAGTTCCAAATGGAGAAGTGTACTTCATTTTCATGGAAGACGATAACGAAAAATGCAAAATAGGTAAATCAGATAATCCGAAGAAACGAACTTCACAACTTCAAACGGGTAATCCTTACGAATTATACGTTTACAAAACAGTGAAAGGTTATGCAAGATTGGAAAAAATGTTACATGCGTATTTTGCAAAATATCGAATTAGAAAAACAGAGTGGTTCAATATCACGTTCGCCGATGTTGATAATATTGTTGATCAGTATAATGAACTACAAGCTGAAAATGAACAGATTTCCGATGATGAAATAGAAGAGAACGATAATATCCAAGAAAGAGAACTCGTAGAAGAGACTGAAACAACAATAATCACAAAGACAAAAGTGTACAAAACTACGGAAGAAAAATACACGTGCGAGAAATGTGGAAAAGAATTCACACAAGGAAAACATTTTCAAAATCATTTGAATAAGAAAGTATCATGTGACAAAAAGCACACATGTGTAAAATGTGGAAAAGAGTTTCCTTCAAATAGTGCATTATCAGCTCATTTAAATAGAATTACATCATGTGTTCCAGAAAACAGCTCTATAATCACCAAAGACAAAAATAAGTGCCAATATTGTGGTAAAACATACTCCAATGTTTATAATTTAAAACGACATGTTAGTGCATGCAATAAGGATAAAAATATAATTTATTTGATGGAAAAACTATTGGAAAAACAACAGAATGCTTTTGCAAAACAAATCAATCAGCTACAACAACACATAAATAATAATGCAATGAAAAAATAAAAACACGTTAAAGAATTGGATGAGTGAAAAATACCACACTAATTCGTGGATCATTTACGGCTGATGACTTCGGAATGCTGTGTTTGTATTGGGCATTAGTTGCTTGATCAAAGAACAGGATATCACCACTTTGTAAAGCATAAACGCTACGATTAGCGTCTGCATCTTTTGTAAAAACACAGTTTCTTGTACCACCGAGACTCAAGGTGTATACATCTGTATTGTAGCTGTCTTTATGCGGTGGTGTGTAGTCGTTACCATCACGGTAAAAGTTACACCAAACTCCCTCTACGCTTACATTAAAAGCTTTCTCGATCAGTTCAATTAACTGGTCTAGCGAAACTAACGAACCAACCTCATAACTACAAACAAGTCGTGGTAGATTTCGCCCAGTGCTCCACTGCACAGTTTGCCACGGTAAGTGCTCTTCTAACATGTGAAAATAATCAGTTGCTTGCTCATCAGACAAATATTTTGGAATATGCACAATACCATTCATCTCGTTTTTTTAATTATCCCGAGTCAATTTTTAAAAATACAAAAAACTATCTTTTTTCCACTTCGTACGAAGCTTCGGTCCCGTTTAAGGACCAGTAGGTGGTTAGTTATCACCTAAGGGACAGTCCCTGGAGCTTTTTCGCGACATCGTGAATTTGCCGCTCTACACGATCCATTTTTTAGACTGAAAAAATAAACGGTAATTAAAACGTGTAGCCTCGCACCATGTAGTATGGTTTTTAGCTGGGAACATATCCAATGCTGTTTAGAGCATTGTCACAACTAATGTATGAAACGACGCCAGTGGATCGATCCTTATAGCGAAAGAGAATATCGTACTCATCAAACTTCTTCGGACTAATTCCAGCGATGACACGTGTCTTGACAATTCGGAAAGTGTCTGGCGACACACTCGAAAACCACTTTTGTACGTATTCTTTGTCAAGATCGTTGATTGTTTCTTCGTAAATCATTTTCGGCAGTTTTCTGAGCATCAATCGGTGACACATCTCCTTGGCTTTGTCAAGATTTTCTTGCCATCGTAGAAGTTGGTCCAAATTATCACTTCCACGTTTAAGCAGGTTGTTGCCACAAAGCACCATACTTAACAATGTGGTGTCATTGAATAAGCAGAATTGTTGTGGATCTTGCACAAGCTCAACTAAATCAAGTGGCTCTGTTACTAAGCGCATAATCTCTTCAACAAGAACACTGGCACCCATACTTGTTTTGTGGAAGTACACATCATGATAAAGATAAAGTCGTCCATCAAGGGTGTGTATAATGTCAAGCATGCATTTGAAATTGTATGTTAGTTTCCAAATACCATCCATATCAACTACTGAGCTATTATCGATAATACGGTGATGAGGAATTGTTCCAAAATGCTGTGTTCCTGTGTAATAAGCATCACGACATGTGAAGTCAATGCGATCAGCTCCTAACGGCCCTTCAACTACTGCATGAATAATCTTGAACATGCCGAAATGAGCATCTCGTGATTCCCATACCGCAGCAATATGATCCACTTTTACGCCACATGCTTCGATATAAGGTGCAAGTAATTCACATTTAATTAGATCAAATCTAGCAATGTCATGTCCACCGTCATCTATATTGTAAACATGTTTGTAAACTGTGTGATCAAAACTATGTGAAAATGGCCCGTGACCAATGTCATGTAATAATGCAGCGAGTCGCGCTACTTGAATGTAATACTTTGAAGGTTGCGGAAGCTGTGCATCTCGCAAAGGTGTATATGTAAACAAATGTTGCATATAGTCTCCAGCGATTTTCATAGCACCCAAACTATGTGAAAACCTACTATGTGTTCCGCCATTGAATACTTGATTCACTAAACTGAGTTGCATTACCCATTTCAAGCGCTGCACTAGTGGTGAGTTCAAAACCGCTTTTTCAGCTGGCGAACACTTAATCCACTCATGAATCGAATCCCTAATCGCAAAATGTTCGTCCATGTATTTCAAATGTATTTGAAATGAGTTCTTCGATACTTTTCGTTTCTTTTTCGGATACTTTTCGTTTTGTTAAACCTGTAAAAAACAAATCAAATTTTAGTAGGCTTGGAATTGGTGGTGAATTTGTGAAATTATGTCATTGCGCGTTTTTTTGTGGCTCAATTCATCTTCGAAGAGTATGCAACTCATCACACAAAGACACCACAGAGCATCTTTCTTTTTGTTGGCTCGTGCATGCTCATCAGTCTTGTCAAACCAGATTTTGGCGTCAAGTTGATCTTTTGACATCACAGCCACGTGTTTTCTGGCATTACAAACAACCCTACGGATATTGTCCTTAGATGTCCACATGACGTTTTTACCCCAATAAAAAATCAATTTATTCACTCATACGCGTTGACATCACCAGGGTCCAAAATTCCAAGACGGATTCGCTCCTCAATTGAGTCGTCAGAGTCACTTTCCTCATCATAATGAATTTGCAACAATCCTTGTGAAATCCACTGACGGGCTGGCTCAGAATATGGACATGAGTATGAACCACAATCTGTCTTCTGGATTTTCCTCTTCGACTGTTTTTGAAACAGGAGATCTGGGGTCGAAACCCGCAACCACCTCATCCCAAACACCAGCCACATGAAACTTGTTCATGACTGCAACACTTTTATTGGCGGAAAAAATTCAATTATTTCCATTCAGAACTTGCTCGGCGATTCCTTGCAGCACATCGGTGGGAAGTTGCCTGGATGCCACATCGTCGAACAGGACGATCTTTAATCGATCCTTGTAAATGGGATAGACCAAGTCCACTCCTACAAGGCATCTGGCCACGATCTTGCCTGCATCATATGCGTGGCGCTTTCGAAAGCAATGGAGTACCGTTGTGAGGATTCTGCGGTTGGTGATGCTTCGATCGATCTGCCCGAGAGGAATGATGCCAGACTGCACGCGCAGGACCTCGGTGTTGCCATCCATCAAAGGTACGCCTCCGTACATAGAATGATAGATGAACAAACCGGCACCATTTCCCTCACCTGCTGGAAAGAAGAACTTGTTATTCACCATGTGGAAGTATGCCTCCTTCAACATCTTCTGGAGATCACTGATGTTAGCTGCTGGATCGCCATAGAAGTATGCGTGTGCAGTAATCGCACGGAAGTATGAATGATCGGGATCAACCCTCAAACAGTCCGCCACGGAGGGTGTGCCTGGGATAAGACCAATAGCAACTGGCTGGGAAGCCATGCCGAACGGAAATCCGTCGTCCATGGAGCCAAAACCCACAACCCGCATTTGTATTTCCTCAAAAAAAAATCAATTTATTCGTAAATGTCGCGTCGCTAACGCTCGCTAATTCAATGTGCGTCATACCATTTTTGGATGGCATCGGTCCCGGCTTTGGCCAAGGCTTTGCCAGACTTTGTAAAAATCCACTCGTGGAGAATCAGAAGCTTTTCATCACAATGTTGTTTGACTAGTGTGATTAGCTCGCGTTCAGTTGCATTTGGGTTCACCATCTTGCTGTATTGGTAACAGCGATAAATCCCCATAGGCATATCATGGATCGGCGACGCTTCAGGGGATATGCTATCGAGTCGGTCGGCATCTGCGAGAATTCTAGCGCAACTACCGGTCTTGAGAACTTCCACAACATGCGGATCACCGCGTTTTTCTTTGCTCCAACTAGTGTGTGTAATCCACTGCATAATTCGATCGATGTCAATGCTGCGTCAAGATTTGTGGTCTACTATGTCATAATCATCAGGAGTTGGATTTCATCCGCGCAAGCGCTCTCGTTTTTAGCAATCATTTCTACTAGATCTACTACTCGCTGGTGATGTTTCCAGTCATGCGATTCATCATATTCAGCAGTCTTGACCATGCAGTAGCCTTGTGCGGCAACCAGAACCAATCCCTTATCAGATTCCATTTTCTGTTTACATCCATTTAAAACAATTCAAAATTCACAGGACCAATTCCACGAAGAAGCGTTTGGCTGGGAGAACGTGGTCGGTTGAGAATCGTTCGCCTGGTTTTACATCTGCAATCAGGTGTAGGTTGGGATCGGCTTTCAACACGTGTTCTGGTATTTGATAAGTATTGTAGAAGTCGGTAAGGGTTGTTTCTACAGGCGAGTAAAATCTATAGGCCCATACACGTGCACGCCGAGGCCCGTGCATTAATGATTCAGGTCCGTCTTTTGTTAGATTGATATCCATAGATTTAACATCACCGCGCCAGATATAACGAAAATACTGAATATCTTTAGCGTCTGACTTATTTTCCATTTCAAATACAGGATGTTTCATATCAAAATCATCATAGAATCTCACATAGCTTTTATCACCGACCGCATCAACAAAGGCTTCTTTCTTTAAAGTCACCCAATAAAGAATTAGTATAAGTAAAATTAAAATCAATACTTGTGTCGGACACATCGGAGAACTTTTATGTATATATGTGGAAATATAAAAAAAGAATATCATCTACGCTCGAGATAAGTAGCTGCATTATTCAACACCTGTGCAACATCTCGAAGGAATTTTGCCAAATACAGCAGTGACGGTGTAGTTCGGATAACTCTCTCAGAAAAAGAGTATTTCTCGTCCGGCACTGCACTTTGGTTCACCATGATGATTTTAACAGAAAAAAATCCGTTTTTATCTATTGCACATTAAACTTCCGAAGTTTGGCTTAAACTTCGTGGTACTCTTCTAAATTACCGGTGTTGAGGAGTGCAATGTTTTTGAGCTTTTCGTTCATGTTTTCACACATCATCTGTTCGATGCTTGGCTGTCCATCTTCAGATTTAACATAGATAACCCGTTGAATCATATCTGATTTAGCGTTGGCACGATATCCACGACCTAAGCATTGTTTTAGGTGAATGGCTTTCCAGGTTGGACTAATCAAACTTGCACGAGCATGTTCACCGCGGATATCATGTAAACTAATTCCAACACCGCCTGCTTCAATGATGCAAACAAGTACTCGAATTTCATCGTTCTGAAATCTTTGAACAATATCTTCTCGCTCCTCACCTGACTGCCCACCGCGAACAACGTCGACAGAATCTGCCGATAATACATTGGTAGTGTTCAACTTTTGAACGATAGTATCCATTGTTTCAATAAAGTTCACAAATATAATGACAGATTTACCTTCGTTAACATAGGTTTGGGTTTCTTCTACGAAAATTGGAATTTTCAGGAGTTCAATTCTTTGACGAGCACGCAAAATAACTACAAGTGGATGTTGACCATCAACAAGTTGTTTTTGTCGTAATGCAGTCATTGCTTGTCGAATACTGTCATGTGCAGCTTCTATTTCGGCACAACTAGCCGCATCAAGTGTATAGGTTTTTGCCTGAATGTCATTTTTCTTAAACTGGCTATCACCAGTTAGTAACTTGATTTGTTTAATGTCCATACGACTTGCACGCGCAGGATAAAGTAATTGATGAATAGCTTTAAGACTATCCCCTTGTAGCTTATCGGTAAATTGTTTGTATGATTTTTTTGAATAAGTAGGAAATAACCCAAGGAGATAACCAATCACATCAAAGTTTTCGAGCTTATCTGTAATAGTTGCGCTAAGAAAGAGTCCGTAAACGTTTCGTTGCGAATCAAGTTGCGGCTTTGCCATAACCATTATTTTGCTATTTATAGTTGGAATACTATTGTTTAATCCATTTTTACCTGTATGGGCTTCGTCGAAAATAACCAGTGTGTTCTCAGGAATGCTCCATGTAACACCAGTCACTTTCATTTTTGCATGTCCGTTTGAGTCGACAACCGTCTCTCGCACAAGACTAATATAAGGACAATCAATCCGCTCATCATCAAGAAAATCTTCCAATGTGACGAAGTATTTTCCACCACGAAGCGCTTCATAATTAACAATCATTAATTGTTCTACATCCAAAATAGTACAAACATTATGCCAGTTTGGAATTACTGCCTTTGGACAAATGATAATAACTCGCAGGTCGAGTGATGCTGCTGCTGCAATTGCTGAATATGTCTTTCCAGTCCCGGTATCGCTAGTATCAAGTGCAACTTCGTGCTTTTTTAAAGCGTACAGTAAATTCTGCACATGTTCAACCTGAAACTGTTTTAGGTGACTAACCACCGCATCTGGTATTTCCATCATGGCAATGCTTTCTCGAATTTCCATTTCGCGAAACTGGCGTTCGATTTCGTTAATAGGTTCTTCCGCCGGTATTGGCCTTGGGTTGTGTAATGGTCCGTTTGATGTTAATGTTGGAATTGCTGGTGGTGTATTTTGAGGAGGCGTGAATTCATTACTTGTGCCTGAACTATTAAGTTTGCGCATCCTGCGTTGAATCCGCGCAATATCATCAGGATTAAAACCGTCCATTGCGAAAAGTATCGCAGAACTTTTCGGATTTTTTCAATGATTACAGTCAATTTTCTAAAATAGAAATCAGAATGCTTCGCATCCTGGGCCGAAGTGCTCGGCAGGTAAAATTGAGGCTTAGCGCGCCGTCGAAAAAAAGTCCCACAAGCAGACCGATTTTTGCCTCGCACTTATATAGAAATTTCTTCGGCCAATTGGTTAAACAAAAAATTGATTGTTTAAAGTATAAAACACTTTCAAGATGGACTCGAAACCGACCGGCACAACTATGAATGTGATGGACTTGAATGGAACAAGCTACATGATTCAAGGAAACACGGTCGGTGATATACGGGCAGGGGTTGCACAGGCACTAGAGGTTAGTCCTAGCGATGTAAGGCTTTTTAGAACTGGTGTGCAGCTCTCTGACGACAGCGCCACATTGGCGGAAATGCGAGCCACCCTTGATACATGTTGGCACTGTGTATTGCGCAAATAAGTGACTTTTTGCTAAGAATTGATTTTTTGGACAGCAAGTATACACGCGAGATGCAACCAGGCGACGTGCAACCAGGCGACGTGCAGGACCAATTGGCCAAAATTGGTCTTATGATGGCGAAATTCGACCATAACGAGCCGCGACTTGCGACGGCAATTGCTGCTCTGAAGGGACTTGATGTGAGCGACCTGTTGTTGGTTGTGGCTGATGATCGGTCAGTTTTGATCGCTCATCTGTGGGCAGTGCTCAAAGTCATCAAACAAATGATCTTCGACATCGAATTGGACAAGCTGGATGGGTCAAAGGTACAGAGCCCCCTGTACACACCGGGGGTTAATTTGCGCAATGCATTGCAGCGGTTGATATGTGACTTGAAGAGTCAAGCGCCGCGCTGATCTCCCTGGCGAGGGTAACACGCAAAAACAGGTCGGATGGATAAGCCGATCACGAAAAGGAAGAAGTTTCTTTCTTTGTATTTTTTGCTAAGAATTGATTTTTTGGATAGCAAGTATACACCGCATCGATAAGATGTCGGAACCGCCGCAGAGGATGCCGCTTTGGAGGCAGTACCAGAAGAAGCCCCTATCGTGGCTTCTGGATCGAGCAATCAGGGGGGTTGCGTATTGTCGCGAACAAGTGGCCATCAAGGAGAGTGAACTTGGTAAGGCGTCTGACCCAGATAGGCCCGTCGCACTGAGTCGTCTACGTGTAGCAGAGGCGCGAGTTGTGGAGGCTCAAAAGAATGTGGCCTCGTTACAGGGTCGCATAGCAGCACTCACGCTGCTGGGTCTGCTCAAGTTCCGATGCACTGTGATGAACCCGAATGACCGCAACATCATTCGATTCATCGGACGGCTGGTCGTCGCTGACACCACCTGGCGAGGGTAACACGCAAAAACAGATCGGATGGATAAGCCGATCACGAAAAGGAAGAAGTTTCTTTCTTTGTATTTTTTTTTTGTAAATTGATTTTTTGGGTAGCAAGTATCTGCGAGTGGCGATGTCAGATCCAATAACGTGGCGACTGGCTCAAGCAAATGGTCATTTGGAGGATTGGAACGCCGTTGTACTCGACAGGCGAGCATATTTGGCTAAAGCACTCAAACGGCGGTCCCGTGAGAACATTCTCAACATGACATACCGTGTGCGCGAGGCAGAATCACGAATAGAGCTGTTTGAGGGTATGACGGCCTTGTTACAGCGTCGCGTAGCGGCATTAATATTTCTGGGTCTGCGCAAGTATCGACGCACCTTGCTGAACGACCATCCACACGACGTCGTTCAAATCATAGCACAGATGATTATTTATTCCTAAGGGTACCGAGTCACTTTGTGAATTTTGGGTATTTTTTTCGCATGCGGATTACGGCTTGTTCTTTTCCTTTGGCTTCAACCATTAAGTCTAGTTTGCAATTGTACTTGCGACGAAAATCAAGAAGTAGCTTTGGTATTTGTTTAATGTAGTAGCTGTGCTTACCTAGCGGACCCCGGCCTTGTTCGCTAATATGCATTTTGATTCTTCGACCTTTCCAACTTTCAATGATTGCCGGAAACAGCTCCTCCATAGGCTTTTGATCCAATATCTGCTCTATACCATCTTGTCTACGTCGTACTATTGTAATGTTGTAACAGAAGTAATGAAAAATATCAAATACAATTGGGATTTTGTATTTTGCGCCACTACCAGGAAATTTTCGGAGATTTTTGCTTATCGCTAGAACATCTTCAATAGAATAACAAGTTTCATCGTTTTCTAGTACGAGGCGTCGTTTTATGTTCAGTGGTAGTTTATTGAAGTTTGTGACCCATCTACGCATTGCCGCAATTTTATCTCCATACAACCCACCTCCGTGAATCACCATTACACTATTATTATCTAATCCCATCATATCGAAAAATTTGGCATGAAAATATAATTCTCTTGTTGTACGTATAACTACATCGTGATCAGGGCTTCCTAACACATTAAATTGTCCAGGATGAAAAGTTAATCGGTGCCCGTGCTTTTTAGCATAATTACCAATTTGTTTTAGTAGTTTTCTTACAGGCTCTAGTGAATAAGCAAACACTCTTGGATTTCGTAAATCCTTCTTAGGAATAAAATATGGATTTGTGATATGTGGCGCAATCTCACTACTAACACGATAAAGCCGAATTTTGTTTTTCTCATTCCATTGTAATATTTTAAGCATGTCTTCTAAGTTTTGTTTTAAAAGGTCTTGTGCGTATTGTATTCCCTCTTTTTTTAAAGTTTCTTGTCTAGTTGTTCTACCAGTAAAAATATGTCTACCGCGTAAATACGTATTTATACACGCATATCCAAGACGTATCTTGACACTCATTATATATGTACGGAATAAAATTTGGGCATTTTTTGCCCTAAATCCCGCTGATAAAAAGTCGGCATGATAAGGTGAGCCGGTCAAAAAATACAAATAGAATTAATTAACTATTATTTGGTTAGCCAATAATCCAGATTTTATTGCTTTTACATCATAATTTTTTGAAATCTCCGATTCACACAATTCATTGTCGAACTTATTAATTTTTGTACCTTCTTTAAATAATTCATCTGGACATTTATCCATCAAAAGGTCCGAAATTTTTTGTTGCATCGGTTTGGCTACTCCGTTCATATCTTTTTTTCTCCATTCACCTTCTGTATGAACAGCTACGACCATACATGCTGGATCATCACAAGGACATAATTTTACAGTCATATTCATTGGAAATTTTGGATCATTATAAATTCGTCGCACAATGTCTGTTAAGACTTTAGAAAAACCATATTTGTCAACGAGTCGTTGAATTGCTTTTTTGGGAATATGAGTAGTTTGTTCATTACCAAAATTTAAAGGTTTTTGCTCTGTGTTTATATTGACATAAATATGATAATTATTTTGATCGCCGTTAATTATTGTGCCTTGATTTACTAATGTTGACGGTTGTTTAATCGTCGTTAATTGCGACACTTGTGTTTTGAGCTCTTTGTTTTCTTCTTCTAACATATTAATTTTATTTGTGTTTTGAACAGTTTCCTCTTTCAAGCTTATCATTTCTTTTTTCATTTCAATAAATTGTTTAATAAAACGAGACATTATTTCATTTTCACTATTTATTATACTCTTTGTTTGACAAGTTTTAACATGTCTAAGTAAATTACTATTATTAGCAAATTGCTTATCACAATATTCACAAGTAAAATTCATTTAACAATGAGTTATACTTATGTATAAATATTTGTTTATATCATAATAAATCATAAAATCATAAACGGATTTATTAAAGTAAGTATATAATGATTTATAATAATAAAAATAGGTCTATTATTAAAAGTAAGGATGATCATAAAATGATTTTATGAGTGTGGAGTTTTTGCCGTAAAATTTTTTAAGAAAAAAAGTAAAAGTAATGTATTCAAATGTATATATTTTATGTGCCTAACTAGGGTGAAAGTTCAAACTAATCATAAGAAAAATGTTTTGGTGTTCTTAACACGTAGTGTTTTAAAAAGAAAAAAGGGTAGCCTAAATTGGGCGATCGAAAAGTCGGCATAGTAAGCCGATTTCGACAAAAAATACAAATGCTATTTAGATGATTTGCGATTTGGCTTTGGCTTTGCTAAAATCATCGCGAAGTTTTGTCAGCGCAGCGTCATCTTTTTTGATTAAGCCGGCAAGAAACTTACCTTCTAGATCGAGTTGCTTCTTTGATCGCTCATATTCAGGGGTTAGTTTGAAATATTCTAGTTGTTCAATCATTTCTTCAGTACAATAAATTGGTCGCGTTTCCTCAGGCTTTTCTTTATAAATCATGATAAACCATGTTTCGGCCCGTCCTGGAAAACTCTTGACATTTCGCATTTTCATCTTAACCGAGAAATCTTGGGTAATATCATCCAACTGTTCAACTTCATACACTGGTAAGTTCTTGATTTGATGGATTACAAACTTTGCAATAGGCATACCCTTTGAAATGTTGAATTCCATATGCCCCAGATTTCTAATAATTACTTTAAGTTCCCAAACAGTTTGTGTTCCTGAGTCAAACTTGTGACTGTGATGGTTAATCGAGCAAAAATTGCTCACTTCAATATTATGAGCCTCTGCAGCTCTAGTGGAATAAACACGTGCATGATATCCAACCGGAATACTCAGAGCTAATCCAGTACTTACAGTTATTGATTCTGACGGATTAATAATATGATTCTCAGCACTGTAGAGATCATAACTACCGTCATTATTCATACCCGGAACATGGGCTTCAGGCACAAGTCGCTTAACATTCAAAGACATTGTTTTTGTTTAAAACCAATCAACCAAATGATGGAAAAAGGGTTATATTTTCAATTTTTACTCATTATCGAAAATTTTATTTAAGAAAAAAATAGTTTATATTATTTTCCTTTTGTGGGCTTAAGAGCCCCTTAATTTTTCACGATGAATGTGTAATGGTTGAAACTAGGATCGTCATCAACAACGGCTGTTAACTTTTCGAGCATGGTTGTTGATGACGAACTCATCGTACCAGCTAATCCGGTGTCTGGCACGTTTGTGTTGACTGTTTGTCGAATTTTGTCAATAAGTTCTCCTGTAAAGTGAATTGCGTGCAACTCTGGTATTCGTGATGCAACAATTCTGTTTTCTTCAATGAATTGTTTTAATTTCAACTTCTCCGCAGCAGTAAGTGATTTTTTGAACTCCACAACAGCGCCTCTAGTAGGATTTACGAGAATTCCCATGTATGTAACCTCTTTAGATACTACCGCATTACCATTATCATCTATTGCATAATAGAGTTTTGGTGAATCTGAAAGAACCTGAACTACCTTACCCGGCTTCATTTGATTTAGAAAAAAAAAAGAATCTTCAATTTTCATTCAATCTAAATAGCAAGCAACCAGCACCCTCAAAAGCATGGCCAAATTCCAATGAATCGTCTACTCGGCGCACTCGTCCCAGTCCTGTGTACTCATCAACTCTCTTAATGGAGAGATCTTTTCCATACAGATCACGCAACATCTCCTCTGCCTGATCCCACCCTGTCGCCGACTTCTTTTGTAGACTTTCCATCTTTTTAAACGGTACAAAAAACACGGTGAAAGCCATGGATTGGTCCTCGGGTGATGATGACTGGTACCCCGATGGTCCATCGAGATATCCTGAGGACCCGTGGGATGACATATTCGAAACCTTACTAGATGCGGCTCGAGCTGATAATCTAGCTGCGATGTTGAAAGAACTAAAGTATGCCAAGCGAATCTTTTCCGACCTCGAATATTGCTATCTTCTCGACAAAGCCTTGCTTGTGATAGCTGACACAAACGTATCTGGAGGAACAAAGCACCGAGCCAATACTGTGAAGTTTCTTTTGGATCAAGGCGCCTATGTCCATACGCGTGACGAATATGGAGAAACTGTTCTACACAAGCCCCGACTTGTCTGTGTTGTGAAGATCCTCGTACAATACGGCGCCAATATTCACGCACGTAATAGCTACGGAACATCAGTCCTTACGCATGCACGCAGATGTGAAAAACCCAAGGTCGTTGCTTTTCTAGAACAAGCCTTTTCTCGACGCCGAAAGAGGGCTGTGATTTTGCTCGGAATGCGCCAGCGCTTTGTCCAAAAGGATGTGCTTGCAATCATTGCCAGAATGGTCTATGGTACCCTTTAAACACTTTCAAAAGTTTTTATGCATTGCTTACCCTCGTTGCTTATTTTTGATGCCATTCAAATACATCGTTTTTATAACATGATTTTTTGGCCTTTTTTTAATGTGGACAAAATGTCTTTTTTTGAATTAAACAAACACTAATGTAGTATAAAATGAATTATTCATTAATCGAACAAGACTTGGAAGAAACCCCTGAAGGCGAAGTGTATTTTATTTTCGAGAAAAATACACTAAAACCATGTAAAATAGGAAAGTCTAAACATCCAAAAAAACGTACTCTTCAGTTGCAAACTGGTAATTATAGAGAGATGTACATCTATCAAACATTAAAAGGTTACAGTAGACTTGAAATAGTTTTGCACAAACATTTTAATGAACATCGAATTAGAAAGACTGAATGGTTTGACATCACATTTGAAGACGTTGACGAGATAATAGAACAATATCAATCTGAGAAAGAACAAATTCTAGAAAATGAATTAGAAGAAAAAGACAACATTTTGGAAGAAGAATTGGTTGATGAAAATGAATTAGAAGAAAAAGACAACATTTTGGAAGAAGAATTGGTTGATGAAAAAGAACTAATAGAAGAAGTAATTGAAGAAACAAAAACAATTCACAGAGTCTATCAAGTAAAAAAGCACATTTGTGAAAAATGTGGAAAAGATTTCACTGAAAACCGATATTTACAAGTACACCTCAAAAGAAAAACAGCATGCAACGAAAAATTTACGTGTCCAAAATGCGAAAAACCATTTACTAATACACATAATTTGCAAGCGCACTTGAACAGAATTACACCTTGTGTGTCAGAAAAAATACCAAAAATTAACATTACAAAAAGCGATCATCGATGCAAATTTTGCAACAAAACATATTCGTCGACTTACAATCTGAAACGACATATGAAAACTTGTGATAGAGAACCAAATATGCGATACATAATCGAATTAATGGCCGAAAAAGTAATTGCTGAAAAAGAAAAAACCATTCAATTACGACAACAACTTCAACTTTTGGTTGATAACGATCAAACGTCAACATTGAACCAAAACAATATAAAAAATTAAGATTTATTTAATTTTATAAACTTCATAAATTTAAAGTCAGATTCTCGATGTGAATGTAAATTCCTGCCTTGGATGGTGCAGCACGGGTTTTGACCTTATTTTTGATTGTTTTTTGGGTAGAACGACTATAAGATAAATCGTCGTCAACCATGCTTGGCATTGTTTCATCATCTGAACTTTGACTTTGACTCTGGCTCTCGCCACGGCGTTTGGATTGTAAACGATTAACTTGGTCAATAAGTTCGCTAGTATTGCTAAAATTCATTGACTCATCCTCCTCTTCTGCTGCCTTTTTACGATCTTCCTCTTGTTCTTGAATGTATTGTGCACGAAACTCCGAATCCTCTTCTAAGCGCTCTGCCAATGCTCGGCGTTCGAGTCTGTGGTTAATTAAGTTCGGATCCTCACCAGCAAGTTCTGCCTTTTTAAAAGCTTTTTCTTTGAGCTTTTGTGTAAGACTCTTCAACCCTTTAGAACGGTGGTTTAACGTACCTCTATCAGCTGGACCTTCCGACGCAGTTTCTTCATTAGATGCTTGTACATCTTCTAAGACTTCTTTTTTCTCTTCCGCGGGCTCTTCATCGTCTGATGAGACTACGGGAACTCCGTCATATGTTTTTGGCTCTTCTTTCTTTTCTACAGGTTTTTCGTCATAGACGGAAAGTTCCTCACTGTCACTACTTAATTCAACATCGCTCATCTTATTTGAAATGCTTCTAAGATTTAAAATAAAAACAACAACTGTTTAATACAAAAATTTTTGAAACTTTATGTTTTAAAGAAATATTGGTAAATTATTTATAATACATTTCAAATACATTAAAAGTTCTTTGATACTTTTATGATGAATGATGAGCAATCATTGATCCCTCGGCTGCAGCGAGCATATCGCCAACTGCGCAAATCGCGTCTTACAAAAAAGACTGATCCTCGACAAACTGATGAAGAGGCACTGCAGCACTTTGTGAGCATTCTCAATTCTGCACTACCGAGGGCCGGAAATCCCGCCGAACAAGCTGTTGATGAAGTCATCAAAATGCAATATTTTGATAACCCGCACGGCTTTATCAGATCTTTGCACCGCAAGAAGTCTGGAAAAAACCCACGAAAAGAAGTTCGTTGTCTCGTTTTGCTAACTATTGGTTTGGAAATCGTTCGCGAATTTGAACTTGAAAAAGTAGTCCATCTCCATTGGAACAACGAAGCACGTGAATACAACATTAGTGTTGTAGGCAACGCTTCTCCTAAACTCCCACGCGCTGAAAGTGGTGAAGTTGAGGAACTCGAACAAAAAGTCCGCAGACTCGAAGAAGTAATGGAGAAAATGAAAACCGGTGGATCAGACGGAGAACAAGATTCCCTAAAACCATGGGGTGATCGAAATAACGACGAACATTAAAGGGTTGAGTTTCTTCTTGAAATCTAATTTTTTTCTTTTCCAACTGTTTACAAAACTTAAAAGTACTACCTTCCGTTTTCTTGGAAGTTTTCTAAATGTTCCTTTGGACTGTTAGCTGGTCCATCGTATCTGCCGAAAAGGAAATTTGCATATGGATAAAGCGCAGATCTCAATTTTGGATAAATTTTATCTTGTCCAGGTAGAATAGTACCGTGACTTCTAATGACAGCCATTTCATCACTTTCCGCTGCCCAATGTTCAGTTCGTCTTGACATCTTCTATATTATAGTGTATTTTTTAAAGTCAATTAAAAAGATATTGTTTAGGAAATACTAAAAATACAAAAGTATCGAAACATTTCAAATATATTTGAAATAGAATGAACAACATAATTGTTAAGTTACTATATAATTATCTCAATTTGAAAGATTTGTCAACGTTGAGACCAACATGTCAAGAGGTTTGCGCACTAATTGACCGTGATTTTGAAATGCTTTTTCAACGAGAATTGGATAAATTGGGCCCACATAATGACATTAATGTTTTACTATCCATCGTTTTTCATAAGCGAGAATTATTAATTCGCGTTTTACAACGTATAAAAAACGCAACTGGATTTGTTTTGGAAAATAGCGGAATGTTTCTTTATGCACAGATGATTATTTATTATCCGGACGATGATGAAATTGAGGCGTATTTTCAATTAAAGCACATGCCTAAAATGGACAATAAAGTCGCTAGTGCATATCATATGGATCTTCAGGCATTTAAAAAAGCATACAGGGCGAATACTTTTTCTATATCATGGAATTTGATACTTACTGAATATATTCATGGAATTTTTCATCGAGCAACCAAGGACTTTCAAATCAATTGGGAATTAGTAAGCGGATGGAATCAAACTCCATTCTTTAAGTTTATTAAAGGTGCTTTAAACAAATCTGATTATGCATTCATTCTAGGTGGTATTAGTAAACTATCGAAAGAAACTCAACGTCGTAATGCAGTGCAAATTCAAGAATTCGCCAAAGAGATTTTCAATCCAATGATAGACGGAGAGATTCAGTTGTTGACTGATATTCAAGAAGGTAATGAAGTTTCACTTGCTGGATACACTGTGGAACTCAACAACCGAATGCCGGAAATCCGCGGTGCTCGCGATGCTCATGCAGTTTCAACATTTCATAAACTAAAATTTGTAGTTACCGGATCTTTAATTAGAGCAGTAACCGCTTCGGCTGCTTTAATTTCGTATGACTTGTTTATGTATTTTTGGGAAATAGCCAATCGTGTATTTGACTTCTCAGACGATGAATACATTGATGTTATACGCCTTAATTCCATTGCAAGTCGCGAACATAAAATTTCAGAAATTATTAATCCGATACAATATGTTTCAGTTGATATGATTAGTTTAATGGCATATTATAAAAAACTAATTCCATTAGAGTGTTTTAAGGCTGATGAGTCACAAAAAATTAAAATGCAATTACTACGTGGTGAAGAATGCGATGTATATATAAATGGTCCTATCACACCCCTAATTCAGGAAACTCCAATACCAGTTCCTGTTTGCAGCATGCCATGGATGAGTCTGAAACAATGTAAACGATTGCGAAAAAAACTAGAGTGGGAACAAATTCCCTATTTCTATGACGTCTTTTTGACGCGTGATTTGGATTTCTGGATAGACTTTGTTACATCTCACATGGAAACCTTTAAAAACGATGCTGATTTAAAGGAGAGATTTCTTGCGTACCACATTACTTTAAACAATGTTGATTTTGTTAAGTATGCCTTGGAAGCGGGAATGTTAAATGAAGGGTTGCGGCACGGCATAGTTTCAGGCTGGCTAAATGACCTTATCGATGAATACAATGAGGCACATCCAGTTGAGGAGGAGCCGGAAGACTATACATATAGCGGTAGGATGTTCTAATACATCTGGCCCATAGCTGGGTTGGGAAGGTAATCGTCACCCCTCGAAACCACAAACCCGCCTTTTTTAAGTTCTGAAACTAAGAGTCTAGTTTCATTAATTTCGCTTTGTGTAAACTCATAAGTGCTACCACTTAAATATTCTATTTGAATTTCTTCAATTGCTTGAATTTGTGACTCATCAAGTGTATTTAAATGATCCAACATAATGTCATACTTTGTTGAATGTATTGAGGCTCTGTCTCTAATAATTAGTGGTGCGCAGTGTGAAAAATGTAATTCTATTGTGTAAGCTATGATTCCATATTTCTCCGCCAATTTACCAATGTTTGCATCAATGTCGGAGTTCTGGGTTGGTTCACAACACACACATGATCTTCTTGTCTGCTCTGATTTCGGCCTGGTATATCCTCGTAACCTTGCGCCACCAGGAAAAGTTCCTTCAGGCTGCTCAGGTAAACGAATATTACGGTGTCGCGGAAAATTACGCATCTATGTCTATAAAAAAATAAATGTTTAGTTGTTTATTCATCACCTTTATAAATAAAGGTGGCTTTAATGAATGCAACGAAAAGTGGATGTGGCTCCCAGTATCGTGAGCGGTATTCTGGATGAAACTGGCATCCAATCATGAATGGATGATCCGGCAGTTCGGTTATTTCGCACAATCCAGTCTCTTTGTGGTATCCACTAAACGTCATTATTTCGCTTAATTCATCAACGTATTTTTTGTCGACTTCATAACGATGACGATGACGCTCGGTGATATGAGTACTCCCGTAAACTTTGTGTGCTAATGTTCCTTCCTTTAATATAGTTTCGTAGTTTCCAAGGCGCATAGTTCCTCCGAGTTGTTTTTGATCTTGTTCAGGTAATAAGTCGATGACTGGATAATGTTCAGCGTATTTCGGTTCTTCCCATTCAGTGCTGCAATAGTACTTATTTAAACCACTTACGGAGTTCATAATACCAGTGATCATAACTTGCATGCCGAGACAAATCCCAAGATACGGAATTTTATTTTCGTAGCAATATTCAACTGCGTGTTCCATACCAGTAATTCCGCGCTTGCCAAATCCACCCGGAACAAGAATTCCGTGAAAATTAGCTAACATCGTTTTCGTTTTATCCGGATTTGTTAATGATTCAGCATCTATCCATGTGATTTCGACATTAACATTGTTGGCGAATCCACCGTACTGAATGGCACGAATTAGTGATAAGTAGGTATCATTCATACCTGTGTACTTACCAACAATTGCGAGTTTGACTGATGGAAGGTCAGGTGTGTCAAAATATTCCAAAAGTCGGTAATATGAGTTAAGATTCCATGTACGACTCAAATGCAAACTGAGTTTTGTTTCAAGGAGTGCCAGAACATTTTGACTTTTGAGCACGTCAGGTACATAGTGAATATTCTTAACATCATAACATGAAATCACACCTTCTAATGGTATAAAGCATTGTGTGTGTAATTTCTGGTGAGTGGAATTTGGAAGTGTTTTTTCGCATCGCATGACTAGAATGTCCGGGCGAATACCTTGTTGCCATAACTTCTCAATGTTTTGCTGAGTAGGCTTTGTTTTGGGCTCACGATCACCGTCAGAGCTGCCCACATACGTGAGCGCACTCACATGAACAAAGCAAAACCGTTCAGGCGTATCAGAATCCGCACACATGCGCTTAATTGCATGAAAAACAGGGAGTGTCTCAATATCTCCAACTGTACCGCCGATTTCTACAATACAGACATCTGGTTGGCAGACTTGTCCGTCTATTTTAACTTCCATATCTGCCACTTCTCTAATCCATGTGGAGATTTCGTCGGTCACATGGGGAATCGTTTGCACTGTTTTGCCAAGATATTCGCCAGCACGTTCGCGGCTTGCAACACGCTCATAAATTTTCCCCATGGTCATACTGTGCGCGCGTGTCAATTCCAGCCCGATGAAGCGTTCGTAGTTGCCGATGTCTAAATCTGTTTCGCCTCCATCGGCTGTTACGTATACTTCACCGTGTTCGAATGGGGACATTGTACCAGCATCGCGGTTAAGATATCCGTCAATCTTGATAGCCGTGACATTTATGCCTCGTGCTTTCAACAACAATCCAATTGAACTAGAAACAATACCTTTGCCGACCCCCGAATAAGGTCCGCCTGTAACAACTATAAATCGTCTCATCTTTTGTATTTCCACACAAAAATCATTTTTTATTTTGTGGTAAATATTGATTTTAAAAACATTTTAAGGTAAGATATATTGATATAACGGATGAGCGAGAACTTTGTTGATTTTGCTGGATATACCAAAGCTGAAGTTTTACAAGCTTTGCATGACAGTGCTAAACTGTATAATAACAACACATATTATTATCGGTTTGGATCTGTTACATTAGATTATGCTGAAAATTTGCTTAATACACGTGATAGTGTTGTATATCTGAATGGACGTTTCTTGTATGTTAATTTTGTAACGTTTCCATTACTAGAGTCAACTGATTATGATAAACATAATGGAGAAGATGCCATGTGGAAAGCACTTGAAATGTTAAAAAAACAAAAAGCACTTGAGAATTAGCTTTTTAAAATATGTTTTCTTTTTTAAATAATGGATTGGCAACAAATAGTTACAAGTTCTTATAATCAACGATATCCGCGAACAGTTGAAGATGAAATCGAATATCAATGGCACAAATTAGTGTCTGCTGAAATGTCGGGTAGCCTTGAAGAATACATTAAACATTTATACACAGATGCTCTTGAACCATATGTATTTATTAAAAATAGGTTCACATATAACGTTACACCCGACATTAAACACTACTTGTTATGGATAAATCCCAAACATCAAATTTCAGCCGGGTGTGCGGAACAAATTATTCGTGAACGTTTTCCAACACAGGAAATCTATTTTCGATTAAATCCTGTCCAATTTCGAAGCATCATGGGAGTGACACACTATCATGTTTTTATCAGGATCTGATACTTACCGTGCAGATAAAATATCGGCCTTATTTTTTGGCCATTTTTTAATGTGGACTCAAGTGCGGTTTTTGAAATAATGTATTTCCAAAATCCTATAAGTTATAAGTATTGTGAAGTTGATTCATAATGTATACGTATATAGACAAATTTCCTGTTTTTAAGCTATTTTAATATAGTTCTAAAGAAATTAAAAATGTGCATGAAAATTAAAATGGTGAAGTTGATTCATAAGTTTTACGTATAAGGGTTGTTTTTTAATTTTAGAGCAATTCTGATGTACTTCTATAAATTATGAATATGTGAAATACCATTTAAATATTTATATGCTTAAATATAAGCCCTATAGTTTACTTTAAATTTTAATTTAATTAGAAATTTAAATAAAGCTTTTCTCTTTTGAGTTTAAAAATTTACTAAACTCAATTCAAACTCATTA
>SXGT01045509.1_pt1 | contig 32165 bp, 24 predicted proteins | sample 3176221 | NCBI WGS metagenome assembly SXGT01 (sample SAMN11356862, study PRJNA531348) | freshwater metagenome | isolation source: freshwater sample F1-120 | place: China: Fuxian Lake, Yuxi | collected 2017-12-25
ATTTCATCGGCATGCCGGAGCACCTCCAGGCGACTTCTGGTGATCGCTCCCAGGCATCTTACCGCCAGCCCAGGCCCCGGGAAGGGGTGCCGCCAGATCAGATCGTCAGGGAGCCCCAGTTCCTTGCCCAGTTGTCGCACTTCGTCCTTGAACAGATCCCGGAGCGGCTCGACGAGCTCAAAGCCGAGCTCCGCCGGGAGGCCGCCGACATTGTGATGCAGCTTGATGGTGGCGGCCGGGCCGTCGTGGGCGGCACCGCTTTCAATCACATCGGGATAGAGCGTCCCCTGGGCGAGGAAGCGAGCGTCCTGGATTCCCTTGGCCTCTTCCTTGAAACATTCGATGAAGGCGTGGCCAATGCGGCGGCGCTTTTCCTGCGGCTCGGTGATTCCTTTCAGAGCTTCCAGGAACCGCGATTCGCCGTCCACAACGTGCAGGTCCGTTTTGAAGTGCCCGCTAAACTCGGCGATGACCGCTGCCTGCTCATCTTTGCGGAGCAAGCCGTTGTTGACCAGAATGCACGAGAGCCGCGAGCCAATCGCCCGGTAAAGAAGCGCTGCGGTAACGGCGGAATCGACGCCGCCGGAGAGACCGCAGATGACCCGGCCCGTCCCGATTCGCTCCCGCATCTGCTCGATGGCTTCCTTGGCAAAATCACCGAGCCGCCACGAGCCGCTGCATCCGCAGACCGCCATCAGGAAGTTATGGAACAGCGTGCCGCCGATGGGAGTGTGTGTTACTTCCGGATGAAACTGCAAGCCGTAGACCGGCAGCTTCTTATGCTTCACCGCGGCGATGGGGCAGGTGGAAGTGCCGGCCAGCGAGACGAAGTCGTCGGAGACTCGCGTCACCTGATCCCCGTGGCTCATCCAAACGTCAAAATGGTCGGTCACCCCCGCGAACAGTCCCTCCGGCTGCTTGAGTTGGCAGCGGGCTCTGCCGAATTCGCGTGCCGGAACATTGGTAACCTTTCCGCCAAGCGTTTCGCAAGCAAGCTGCATTCCATAGCAGATGCCGAGCACGGGAATCCCCAGCGAAAAAATCCGCGGGTCGCACTTGGGGGCACCCTCCTCATAGACGCTGGAAGGGCCTCCCGAAAGGACCAGCCCCTTGGGATCATGTTTTTTCACCTGCTCGGCCGTAATGTCGTGCCGGACGATTTCGCAGTAGACGTGGTTTTCGCGGACGCGGCGGGCGATGAGCTGAGCGTACTGGGCTCCGAAATCAAGCACCAAAACGCGCTCGTCGGCAATGCGGGGAGATTTGGCGATGGTCATAACGCAAGCGACCCGCGGGGAGGCGGGTCGAAAACAGATCAGGTTGGAAACGGCCCATTCTACCGCGAGTAGGGCCGGACAGCATGGGGGTCAAGGCGATTGGTTGCCCGCCCGCAACTGGGCAAATGGCTAGAATGGAAGATGAATGATTCGCAATCTTTTGACTATCCGCGTCGCTCCAATCCTGATTTTGGTGCTGCTACATGTCGTGGCCTTGGGCCTGCTGGTGATGGTGCCCGAAGGGGTCTGGCCAGTTTCCCGCATCGGCGGCCGGATGCGGATTGCGTCGGGCTTGGTGCATGGGGAAATCGCGGTCGTCGCGGCATGGGCAGCCTGGACGCCGATGACATTCGCCCTCCGGCTGCCGCTGGCCATGCTGGGTTCTCTGCTGGCGGGGTTCGTGCTGCTAATGGCATTTCGTGGTAATCCGGGACCGTTTCGCATCGAGGCTGCTGTAATGACGCTCGCCTCAGCACTCCTGCACTGCCTGGCGATTCTGGGCATGTTCCTGGCAGCGCGGGCTTTTGGCATCGATTGGCGGAATGTCGACAGTGGCGAAATCCCGCGACCGCGACGAGCTCAGTTCCATCTCTGGGAATTGCTGGCCTTGATGGCCGCCATCGCTTTGCTCCTCGGTTCGCTGCGGATGCTTTGGCCAGAAAACGCCGTCTTCGACTGGACGAATGTCAGCGAAGACAGCCTGTTGCTCGCCAGTGTGCTCCTGGTTGGAAACCTGCTCCTCTCCAACACGGTCGTGACCATCTACTGGATTCCCCGCGGCCCGCTCAAAGACCTGGCCATTACACTGGGGCTGGCCGCGATCATAACGCTGCTCCAGTGGCTGGCGGCGCGCGGACTCGACCTGCGGCGGAGCATCTTCATGTTTGCTTGGATGAATGGAACTTTTCTGGGCTGGCTCTTGATGTCGCTGGGGCTGATGCGGCTGGCCGGTTATCGGCTGGAACGGGTGCGGTTTCCCAACTGGAGCCGAATCCGCCCCGTGGCAGATTCGACGTGAGGCCAGGGCTCATTTGCAGCCTCTGTTTTCGTCGTTAGGCTAAAGGCCAATCTGGATGACTCTGAATTTCCTTGGAGCGAAACGGTCTCATGCGCAAGAACTATGTGAAGGAAAAACTCAAGCGTGGCGAAGTGAGCTTTGGCACCTGGCTGAGCCTCGGCGATTTGTACGCCACTCGTATCCTGGCCCGGATGGGGTTTGACTGGCTGACACTCGACATCGAGCACTCCGCCATTGACTGGTCGCAGGCGGCTATGATCTTCGCCGCCGTCGCCGAAGCGGGTTGCGTGCCGCTGGCCCGCGTGCCCGAAGGGAGCCACCATTACATCAAGCGGGTTCTCGACGCCGGTGCCTGGGGCATCGTCGTGCCGATGGTGGACACTGTCGAGCAGGCCAAAATCGCCATCGCAGCCGCCTATTATCCCCCCATCGGCAATCGGAGCGTCGGCGGCGGGATGCACGCCATGAACTTCGACATGGCGGCCAGCGACTATTACACCGCCGCCAACGACAATATTCTGGTGGTGCTTCAGACGGAAAGTCCGCGGGGCGTGGCCAACGCCCCGGAGATCTACAGCCTCCCCGGCGTGGACGCCATCTTCATCGGTCCCAACGACCTGCGGTTCCAGATGCGCAAGCCCGACGGCACCTTCCCCACGCCCGCCGAGCACGAAGCAGCGATCCAAAAGGTCATCGAAGTCGGCAAAAAGGTTGGCTGCCCGACAGGCATCCACGCGATGGATCCCGAGAATGGCCTGGAGCGCGCCAAACAAGGAATGCAGTTCCTCGCCGTCGGCAGCGAACTCCGGTTCATGTCGCAAAAGGCCGAAGAGACGTTGACGATCCTGCACCCCGATCGCAGCAAGAAAGACATGGCGCGTTACTAACGTAGCCACACGCGGCCCGCTTGTCGGCTTCCGTTGCTGCCGTGAAAGACTGTTACTACCGTGTCCATTTACCTCCTCGTCACCCTCGACACCAAAGGCCCCGAAGCCGCATTTGTCCGCAACCGGCTGATGGAGCTGGGGCTGGACGTAACAGTTGTCGACACAAGCTGCATGGGCACAACCGACCGCGGAGCGGCTGTGACGGCCTCGGCAAATCGCGCTGCCAAACTCGTGCGTGATGCCTTCTCTGCTGGCAAGGTGAGCGGCGTACTGGCGCTAGGCGGATCGGCAGGAACAGCCATCGGCACCGCGGCGATGCGGGAACTTCCTATCGGCGTTCCCAAGTTAATGGTCAGCACGCTCGCCTCCGGCCAGGTGCGGCAATACGTCGGGGACAAAGACATCCTGATGCTCAACTCCGTCGTCGACATCGCGGGCATCAACCGTGTCAGCCGCAAGATTCTGGGCGAAGCCGCCGCGGCAATGGCGGGAATGGTGAGATTCGACTGCAGCGTTGTGGCCGGTCTCCCGACCGAGCCACAGGGCGTGACCGAAGGTCTCCCGAATTCGGACGGGGAGACCTTCGGTCCAGCGTTTCGGCGGGGTCGGGAGACCCGCGCCGAACGAGAGACCCGCGCCGAACCAGACAAGCCGCTCGTCGCGGCCACCATGTTTGGCGTGACGACTCCCTGTGTTCAAAAGGCACGGCAGGTTCTCGAAGCAGCGGGTTACGAAGTCCTCGTCTTTCATGCCACGGGAAACGGCGGACAGGCGATGGAATCGCTGATTCGTGACGGCCTGATTGCCGGCGTGCTCGACATTACAACCACGGAACTGGCGGACGAGCTGGTCGGCGGCGTCCTCTCCGCGGGACCAGACCGACTGACGGCGGCCGGGAAGCGTGGCATTCCCCAGGTGGTTTCGGTCGGGGCGCTCGACATGGTGAACTTCGGCCCAGTCCCAACGGTGCCGGAGAAGTTCAAAGATCGCAAATTCCACGTCCACAATCCGTCGGTCACGCTGATGCGGACGACGCCGGAAGAGAACGCCAAGCTCGGCGAAGAAGTCGGCCGCAAGGTCGCCGCGGCAACTGGCCCGGCCTGCATCCTGCTGCCGCTGCAAGGAGTCTCGGCCATCGATCGCGCGGGACAACCCTTCGACGACCTCGCCGCGCGCAGCGCCCTCTATGACGGTATCCGCCGCACGCTTGGTGCAGTCGAACTGGTGGAGCTGGATAACCACATCAATGATGAGGCGTTTGCCATTGCGTGTGCGCGAAAGTTGCTGGAGCTGGTGAGGCAATAAGGGTAGGACGCACCTCCGGGGCGTTCGGGTGTAAAGGTAGCGCCGGAGCAAGCGTGATTTGCAAAGGGACTCTGCACAAGCAGTGGAGTTCACTCCAGGCACGTCTCGGAGAGACGGCCTACTCTAGCGACTTGAAATACTCGAGCAAATCCGACATCGCCTGCTTGTCCACTTGCTTCTCCAGCCCTTCGGGCATCAGCGATTGACCGGTGCTCTTGAGCCGCTCGATGTCGATCCGGAGGACGGTATCGGTGGCATTGTCGGCTCGCTTGAGCGTGAGGCTTGTGGCGGTTTCGGCGGAGATGATGCCGTTGAGCGTGCGGCCGTCGCCAAGTTGCACGACGTAATTGAGGTACTGCGGGTTCACTTCGCGGTTGGGATCGAGGACGTTCAGCAGAATCGCCTCCGGCCCGCGGTTCTTCATCGCGGCCAGATTTGGAGCGAGCTCGAAGCCAACACCTTCCAGCTTGTGGCAGGCGGCACAGGTTTTCTTGAAAGCCTCCTTGCCGCGGGCGACGTCCCCCTTCATCTCCAGCACTGGCTTATAGACCGCCAGCACGTCGCCGCGCTTGGTCACTTGTAATTTGGCTACGACTTTCTTAGCCCGTTCACGGACGGATTCGTCGCCATGATCCGTCAGGAGCTTGAGCCGGGCGGGATCGACGTCGCCCAGCGGAATGCTTTCCGTCTCGATGGCATCGAGCAAGGCTACAATCCAACTTGCGCGGGAAAAGAGCACATCGGCTGCCTGCGACTTGAGGCGTGGGCTCATGGTGGCGTAACGGTCGACCAGCAGGCCGGCCACTTCGGGGCTGTCGAAGGAGCCGAGCGTGGAAAGGGCTGCCCCCTGCAACTCCGCCGGCTGGGTCGGCTCCAGAAAACTCGTCAGCAGCTCGGCGGCATCGGCGAAGGAGCCGGTGGAAAGTTGTTTGACCGCAGTGGCGCGTTTGGCGGCAGGCAAGTTTTCGTCGCCAGCGGATTTGAGGGCGCTGGTGAAGACTGCCTGCATCACCTCCGCCGCTTTGCCGCCGGTGACCTGTTCCAGGCTCGTGGCCAGGTCGCTTCCCGGCTTGGCGGCCAGGGCCTGAATGATGGTCTGAAATGCGGCGGGGTCTTCCTTGTCGAGGTTCGTCAGTGTTTGCAGCAAAGCGACCGCATCGCCGGCGTCCTGCTGCTTGCCGATTTGCGTGGCGAGCAGTTTCAACAGCTCACGGCCGTGGGGGGTGGCACGGAATTCAGCATTCTTCCGTAGCCGCAAGAGGAGATCGCCGGCTCCTTCTTTGACGGAGCTCAAGATGGCGGTCCGCATGTAGGAGTCCGCGCCGTCCTTTGCCGCCAACTCCGCCAAGGCCGCATTGCGGGCGGCAATTTCGGCGGGGAGCTCGCCCAGCGAGAGAGCGAGTTGATATCGGACATGGAGAGATTCATCCTTCGTCAGCTTGTCGGTCAGCAGCTTGCGAGTGCCAGGTGAGCCCTCGATAAACTGCTCCGCTAGCCGAACGGCATGTTGCCGGACGCGGCGGTTCTGGATCAGCAGGTTCGCGTTCACGACGTCGGCATCCAGAGCATCGAGCCCCGCCAAAGCGTACATGGCATGCACATGGGCTGGAGCGAACTTCGACGAGGTTGCCATTCGCTTCAAGAAGGAAACCGCCTTCTGATCCTGCCGCTGATAAATTAGCCTCGCTGCCGTATCTCGATGCCAGCCGTTGGGATGCTCCAATAGCGCCACCAGTTGCTCGGTTGTCTTGCCGCCGAGCTTCTCCAGCTTCGGCTGTCGGAAGTCTTCGGGGATGAGCCGCCAGATGCGCCCCCGATCGCGGCCGCTGGTAAGGTCGACGTGCTTTTTGATGGCCGGCGGCAAGCTGGCGGGGTGCTCGATGGTTTCGCGGTACATGTCGCAGATGTAGAGCGAGCCGTCGGGAGCGTTGGCGTACTGCACGGGACGGAACCAGTTGTCGGTGGAGGCGACCAGCTCCGATTTTTCGTCGATCCGCACCGCTTTGAATTCAAGTCCATTCTCTTCCAACTTTTTGCGATGAATGATGTTGCTTCCCACGTCGCCGACAATCGCCAGCTCGTCATACTCACTGGGCCAGGCGTTGCCGCGATAGATGGTCACGCCGGTCGCACTCGTGAAATAGCCTGAGTCCCGCCCGCCCCCTTCCACGATGCCGGGAACGATCCCCTTCTTCCGCAGCCGCGTACGGACCACGCGCCAGGGCTCGACGCGGCTGTTGCGGAAGACGTCGGCCTGCGGGCCGTCGGCGGCGATGCTCTTCTTCGGCATGGCCGCGGCGAGGTACGGATTGCGGGCCAGATAGCGGTCTTCAATCATCACCTGGATGATGTGATCGCTGTTGGAGCAGATGAAGCGATTCCCCCAGTCGTCGAAAGACATGCCGTGCTGGGCACCGCCGGTCGTCGGTTCAATGGTCATTTTGCGGCAGTCGAGGGCGAAATCACGGCCGCGCAGGGGGAGCGGTTTGAAGCTTGGGTCGCTCGGCTTGGTCGCTTCCGCCCCGGTGCTGCTGGTGGAGCAGTAGTAGCGGTTATCGAGCCCCCAATTGAACGAGTTGATGAGCCCCTGCACGTTGGTGAGGCCGAAGCCGGTGAAGAGGACTTTCCTTTGGTCCGGCACGTCATCCCCATTGGTGTCCTTGAACCACAGGATGTCGGGAGCATCGGCCACAATGATGCCGCCGTCCCAGCAGGCAATCGCCGTGGGCCAATGGAGCTTGTCCACGAAGATCTTGCTGGTCTCATATTTGCCGTCACCCTCCTTATCATCCAGCACGCGAATCTTGCTGAGCTTCTCGTCCCGATTCTCGCTGTAGCCGTTCATTTCCACGACGTACATCCGCAGGTTCTCGTCGATGGCGACGGCGATCGGGTCCGTCACCAGCGGCTCGGCGGCAACGAGGTCCATTTTGAACCCCTTGGCAACCGTAAACGTCTTCAATGCATCTTTGGCCTCCGTCGGCGGAATCCGCGGCAGTTCCGCCGCATAGTCCTTGTCCGCCGCGTCGGTTTCGACGGGCTTTTTTTCCTGGCTGACGAGGCCGCTACCAACCAGCAGTGCGAGTAGGCCCGCCAGAAGGGCGATGGTGAAATTGGTGCTCAAGCTCTTGGCCGACGAGGGCATGATTTCTCTCTCAAATGGATTGGGCAAACGTCGCCGACCATCTTCGCAGGGAAAGTCGCGAGCATCAACCCACGGCGGCATCCCGGCGGATGCTTGAATCAAACAGATCTTCCCTGCCAAGGGATTACTTGAACGTTGAGAGACGCTTGAAGACGCCAAACATTTCCACCATCTCTTGCGCCAGTTCCCCCACCAGTCCAGACGTCTTGGGGTTTTTAGCAGCGGCAAGCTCGGCCGCCGAGGAGCCCATGGTGAAGCCCATCGAATACCCTTCCTGCCAGGCCCGTTGTTCGATGGAAACGGTGATGCTGGTAGGAGCAGAGGGAATCTTGGCTGGAGGCGGAGGGGTCTCGGTATGGGAAAGCACCATACCGGCCGTTTCACGGTCAGTGGCCCCCTGGCGAAAGCCGAGATTGAAGACCGCGGTGAGCTTCGCTTTATCCATCGCAGAATTGCCGGTGATGAGCAGAACGCCGTCCGTTTCCAGGCTTGATTGTAGCTTGCCGGGGTCGTTCGTAGCAAATGCGACTTTTTCAGTGCCGTTCTCCCGCCTTTGACACTTCTGGGTTTCCCGCCGATACTTGCACACTAGGCTGTGATTGCCCAGTTTCTCTCGCGCCTTGCTACCGGCGGAAAAATGAACACGTTGTTCCTCCCAGAACTGCGCGAGATGCTCGCGGAGAACAACGCCCACGACCTGGAAGAATTCTGCACCGCCCTCAACCCGGCCCGGACCGCGGAGTTCATGGAAGGGTTGGATCCCGCCGAGTCCTGGCGGGTGCTGCGACATGCGGACCTGAAGCTTCGCGAGCAGATCTTCCTCTATCTCGTCCACGAGAAGCAGATTTCCGTTATTGAGTCGCAGGACCGGGCCGAAGTTGCTGAACTGCTCGCCGATCTTCCTGCTGACGACCGAGTGGACTTGCTCCACGATGTGCGGGAAGAGGTAGTCGAGGAGATCCTGCCACTCTTACCTGCCGACGAGCGCCGCGACCTGCTTAAGCTGCGGGAATATCCGGAGAATACGGCTGGCGCGATGATGACGACGGAAATCGCCATGCTAGACGAGGCCCTGACCGTCCGCGAGGCGCTGACCGATCTCTCTCACCAGGCCGAGCACCTGGAAACCATCTACTACATTTATGTGGTTGACCACGACCTGCACCTGCGCGGCGTCGTCTCCTCCCGGCAGCTTGTTTCCGCCATCGGCAAGCAACAGCAGCGGCTGGGGGAGTTGATGCGGTCAGACTTGATTACGGTCAATGCGCTGGATGATCGGGAAGAGGTCACTCGCAAGGTCGCCAAGTATGACCTGCTCGCCATACCGGTCGTCGATGCCCAGCGGCGGCTGGTGGGGATCATCACGCACGACGACGTGCTCGACGCCTTCCGCGAAGAAGCCACGGAAGACGCTCAGCAATTGGCCGGCGTGGCTCCGCTCACGGAAAGTTATCTCAAGACCGATGTCTTTACGCTGGCCTGGAAGCGGGGCATCTGGCTGACCATTCTGTTCGTCACCGCTTCGCTCACCGCCACTGCTCTCAAAGTCTTTGAAGCCCGGCTGGATGAATGGCCGTGGCTGATGCTGTTTGTGCCGATGATCATGTCGAGCGGCGGCAACTCGGGAAATCAATCGGCGACGCTCATCATCACCGCCATGACGACCAGCGACGTCAAGCTTTCGGACTGGCGGCGGGTTCTGTTCCGCGAAGTGCTCGTCGGCATGATGCTTGGCGCGGTGTTGGCCGCATTTGGGCTGTTGCTCTCCTGGTTCATGACCCGCAATCATCCGGTCGCGCACCACCACCTCCTGTGGCCCCTGGTCGTCCCCATCACGCTGGTCATCGTCGTCACCAGCGGAGCAATCACGGGCTCGCTCTTGCCCCTGATGTTCAAGCGACTGGGGCTGGACCCCGCCATGATGAGCAACCCGTTTGTCGCGGGAATTAGCGACATTTTGGGGATCGTCATCTATATGACCGTTTCCATGACGCTGTTGGCAAAGATGACGGGAAAGCTGTAGCAAGGGGGACGCAGTTGGCTTTTTGGCCTGCGCCAGCCAGCAAGTTGAGTTGCGTTGTTTTCAAGGTTAGACTGGAGGCAGAGAAGAGGACGGAAGGTAGTTACGCTGGGTGTGGGTGGAATATGCCAATCAATGCCAGGCTCGTTGTCGTCGGCGGCGAAGTGAAGACGGCCGAAATCAAACTGCGCCTTCCCAGCACCATCGGGCGCGGGCGGGGCTGCACCATCATGCTGCCGCAAGCCCTGGTCAGCCGGCAGCACTGCGAGATTTTCGAATCCGATGGCAAGCTGATGGTTCGCGACTTGGGTTCGCTCAACGGCACATTTGTTAACAACCAGAAGATTGCGGAACCCTCGCTGATCGATTCGGAGGAGCTGTTGTCGATTGGGACGGTAACCTTTCGTGTGGTTTATGAAGGGGCTGGCGCTTCCAGTCCCCCGGCCGGTCCCGGACCGGTCATGAAGTCCTCCGCCAAGGAAACGCTTCCGGCCACAAAAGCCGTGGTAGTTGCCGCCGCCACTCCCGTGATCGTTGCTTCGCCTGCGGACATCGCGGATGCGGAAGATAATTCCCAACCGCTGGAGATTGGAGACTTCAATTTCGACGAAACAGTGCGGCCAGGTTCCGACACGGTTTCACCAATGCCAGTGACCGCCAGTTCCAAGACTCCCTCAGGGACGCTGTTCATCCCTGCCATCAACATAGGCGAGCCCAAGAAGCCGCCGGTCCCCGTTGCCGCTGCGCCGCTCCCCGTGGCTGCGCCCATGCCGATTGTCGCTAAGCCTGTCGCGCCCCTAACTGCACCCGTCGCCATGCCGCTTCCTCCCCCCGCGGCCAAGCCCGCCAGCCCCGCGGTCGTTGCCACCCCAGCTCTCCCAGTCGCAGCGCCGGCGGCGAAAGCTCCGGATACCGAGGAAGCTGCCGAGGAGGAAGATGATTTCCAGGATTTTTTGAAGAGCCTGGGAAAATAGGCCCGGTGAAGGAAGTTGCCCTACGCTACGGGATGAACGGCACCTTTTCTGGCAGCGTCAGTCCGCCGGAAATAATCATCTTCCAGGGCGAGGCGGAATCCCAATTGGTGATGGTCACATCGTCGCGCAAAAAGACCAGCGTGTACCCCGACGGCGGAAAGAGGCCGATGGGAATATAGACACAGGCGAGCTTACGCCCCGACTTTTCGTCTTCGCTTTCTCCCATCAGGTAGCCGGTAGCCCGTGCCCCAGCATGGGGAAACGGGACCAGGACTACTTTGTCGAAGGTCTTGATCCCCTGCGGGCCGTGCATGGCGGAGGAGGCGTCGCGGATGGCCCGGTAGAGCAGGGAGATGCCCGGGATGCGGTCCACAATCCAGTCAAGCCACCGATTGAGCCGCGTCTGAAAGACATAACCCATCAAATACAGGAACAGCAGCACGGCTGCCACGGAAAGAAAGGGGGTAACGTACGTCTCGGCGGCCTTCCAATACACGTTGTCGCTGCCGAGCGGCGTGATGACTTGGGCGAGCGGAGAAATCACCCATTGATTGAGGAGGTGGTAAATCTGATAAACCACCAAGATCGTTAGGGCGATGGGAAGGACGAACAAGAGTCCCAAAATCATCCGGCGGATGACCCCCATCCGGAAAGAACGGACGAGCGAGGGGGCTGTCACGGGAGTGACTGACTCGGCGGACGCTGGTGAATCGCTAGCAGCTTCACCAGCAATTGGATTTTGCGGCAACTCGCCGTTTGGCGGCCGGGTCGAATCCGCGGTTTCAATCGGAGATGGCATTGGGCATAGCCTGTCGGCAGGTGAGTAGTTCCGGGTTCCGCGGGGCGAATCAAGGTTCCCCATCCTACCGCGACCAGGTGATATTTGGGGATTTTGGCCATTATTGCTCTTGCCTGGTCGGCGGCAGCGGCGGGACAATCTTGGCCTGGTGGGGGACCGCCGGTTCATGGAGGAACGATGTCAATTCGCACCAGCTGTCTTTTTCTTGCCGCCGCGGTGCTACTCTGCACCGATTTGGTCCCCGCATCGTTCGGCCAGACCGAAGCGGAGCCCGAGCCGGCGACGAAAGCCAAAAAAGTCACCGCTCGCCAGGTGCTGGAAGCCGCATTTGCCAAGACCGCAGCGGCCCAGACGGTGGACGACTTCAGCGAGATTATTGAGCAGTGCGAACGGGTGCTGGGCGTGAAGCTTTCAGCCGAGAACTCGGCCTACGCTCACGAGTTGGCGGCCTGGGGATACAACAGGCGAGGAGAAACCTATGCCAGCCAGGCCGCGGCTCTGGCGGAGAAGGGGGAGGAGCGGAAGGCGAACGAACTCGACGAAGTTGCCCTGACGGATTTTGAAGCGGCGCTGACCCACGACCCCAAGAAGTGGAAAGCCGTCCAGAACCGGGGAGTCAGTCTTGCCCTGAGCGGCCGCACGGACGAGGCGGTTGCCGACTTCACCAGGGTCATCGAACTGAACCCGAAATATGACAATGCCTGGTTCAACCGGGCGGAGCTCCATTCCAAGCAAGGAAAGTTTGCCGAGGCCGCGGACGACTATGACCAGTTCCTTCAGCTCAAGCCCGAAGACGTGGCGGCCCTCCTTGGACGGGGGAATGCCTGGCTACGGCTGCAAAAGTTTCGCTCGGCGCTCAACGACTTCAACAGCGCATTGCAACTGGAACCAGAAAATGCCCAGGCGCTGGTCGGCCGCGGCGACGTGCGAACCGACATTGGCTTGTGGGAAGAAGCGGCGGAAGACTATCGCCAGGCCATCAAGCAAAGTCCCAAGCTCGGCCGCGCCTATCGCGGTGCGGCCTGGCTGATGGCGACCTGCCCCGAAGAGCGCTTCCGCAATGCTGAACTGGCGGTCGCTTCCGCGCGCCAGGCACTGGCCCTGGACGGCAACGGGGACTACGCCTATCTCGATACGCTGGCAGCCGCCATGGCGAGTGCCGGGGAGTTTGACGACGCCAAAGAAACGCAGGAGAAGGCGATTCAGATAGCGCCCGATGCCAAAGCGAATGAGCTCCGCGCCCGGTTGACGCTCTACAAGTCGAGCCAGCCGTATCGGACAACTTCGCGGACGGCGCGGGGGGAAGATTCTGGCGAGCAGAGATAGCACCAATTCCAAGCCCTGCCCACCGTTGTACGTCCGCTGATGTTCCACCAGAATGGACCGTTTCCCGCAGCCTTCACCCTCGCGCGAAACTTCCATGTCCAAGCGATTTCTCTCCCTTCTGGCCCTGTTCGTGGCCATTCCCTTCTCTTCGGTCGTCGCTCAAGAGCTTCCGCTCAAGCTTCAGAAGGGGGACCACGTCGTCCTGGTCGGCAATACTCTGGCGGAGCGGATGCAGTATTTCGGCCACTGGGAGTCTCTGCTCCACAGCCGCTTTCCCAAGGATGAACTGGTCGTACGGAACCTGGGCTGGTCGGCGGATGAAATCGGCTTGCGGCCACGGAGCAAGGATTTCAAAGACCACAAGCACACGCTTGCCGACCACAAGCCAAACGTGCTGCTGGCGTTCTTTGGGTTCAACGAGTCCTTCGCTGGGCCGGCGGGATTGGCCAAGTTCGAACAGGATTTGGAAGGGTTCTTGAAGGCTCCGCAGAACATCGACAACTACAGCAGCGTCCGCAGCAACTGGGATAAGACTTTCGATAAATCAACGGAACTTCCTCCGCTGCCGATGCTGCGGCAGATTGTGCTTGTGTCGCCGATTGCTCATGAGAATCTGAAGCGGCACGGGTTGCCCGACGGCAGTAAGAACAACGCGAATCTGCAACTCTACACCGAGGCGATGGCCCGCGTGGCCGCGAAGCACAAGGTGCCGTTCGTCAACTTGTTCATTCCGACCAGGCAAGCGATGACGGAGGTCAAACATCTGCCGTTTACAATCAACGGCGTTCATCTGAACGAGCACGGCGACAAATTCGTTGGCGAAATTTTGGACCGGGCACTTTTCGGCCCGCGACCCACCGTCGAGAACGGGCCGCAAATCGATTTCGCCCGCCTCCAGGCCGAGGTCAACGAAAAGAACTTGCAATTTTATTATGACCACCGCTCGGTCAACGGCTTCTATATTTATGGCGGGCGGAAGCAGCCGTTTGGCATCGTCAATTTTCCCGCCGAGTTTGCCAAGTTGCGGAAGATGACCGCCAATCGCGACCAGCGGATTTGGGAAGTCGCCCAGGGAAAGCAGATTTCCACGGTCATTGATGACAGCAACACGGGCGAGTTCACCAAGATCGAAACCAACTTCAAGTCGCCAGTCCTGCTTACAACGCCCGAAGAATCCCGGAAGAAGATGAAGCTGGCCGAAGGGTACGAAGTCAACCTGTTTGCCTCCGAGGAGGAGTTTCCCGATCTGCAAAATCCCGTTCAGTTTTCCTTCGACGCCAAGGGCCGATTGTGGGTGACGACGATGCCGAGCTATCCGCAGTATCTTCCCGGCACGCCGGTAAACGACAAAGTCCTCATCCTGGAAGACACCAACGGCGACGGCAAAGCCGACAAGCAGACCGTGTTTGCGGACAAGTTGCACGTCCCCACCGGCATCGAACTTGGCGACGGCGGCTGCTACGTCGCCCAGCAGCCGAACTTGCTGTTTCTCAAGGACACCAACGGCGATGACGTGGCCGATGAGCGGACGATTGTGCTGCACGGCTTTGATTCGGCCGACTCGCACCACAGCATCAGCGCGTTCACCTGGGACCAAGGCGGGGCCCTGTACTTTGAGGAAGGGACCTTCCATCACAGCCAGGTGGAAACGCCTTACGGTCCGACCCGCTGCGTCAATGCCGGCGTCTTCCGCTTCGAGCCCAAGACCTTCCGCTTCAGCACATTCGTCTCCTACAACTTCGCCAACCCCTGGGGCCACATCGTCGACGGCTGGGGACAGAACTTTATTGCCGATGCCAGCGGCGGCGACAATTACTACGGAACCGCCTTCAGCGGCGACCTCGATTACCCCGACAAGCACGGCGGCATGAAAAAGTTCCTCGTCAAGCAGTGGCGGCCCACCGCCGGCTGCGAGCTAGTCAGCAGCCGCAACTTTCCGGCGGAGGCCCAGGGGAACTTCCTGCTCAACAACTGCATCGGCTTTCAGGGAGTGCTGCAATACAAGATGAAGGACGAAGGCTCCGGCTTCGCGGCTGACCCCGTCGAGCCTCTGCTGTCGTCCACGGACGCGAACTTCCGCCCGGTGGATATCGAGTTCGCACCGGACGGCTCGCTCTTCCTCTGCGATTGGTTCAACCCGTTGGTCGGCCACATGCAGCACAACATTCGCGATCCCAACCGTGACCACATCCACGGCCGCATCTGGCGGGTCCGCTACGCCAAACAACCGCTCGTCACTCCGAGCAAGATCTCCGGCGAAACGGTTGCTTCATTGCTCGAAACGCTGAAGACCATCCCGGAAGAGCGAACCCTTTATCGCGTACGGACCGAGCTCCGCAACCGGCCGACGGAGGAAGTCCTGGCTGAAGTAAAGAAGTGGACCAGCAGCCTCGATCCAAAGAAGCCCGCTGACCAGCACCAGTACCTGGAAGCCCTCTGGATTCACCAGCAGCACGACGTGGTGAACGAGCCCTTTCTCAATCAGATGCTACGCAGCCCCGAACCCAAAGCCCGCGCCGCCGCCACCCGCGTCCTCTGCTACTGGCGCGACCGCGTCGCCAAGCCGCTTGAGTTGCTCAAGGCCCAGGTCAACGACGAAAACCCGCGGGTCCGCCTCGAAGCCGTCCGGGCCCTCAGCTTCTTCAATAATCAAGAAGCCATCGACATCGCCACCGAGTCCCTGATCTACGATCAGGACGACTACCTGAAATACACGCTGCAGGAAACGATGAACACGCTGGAGAAACGGGTCAAAAGGAAATAGTGGGGTTGGCTTCCAGCCTGCCAAGCAAACGGTATCGCTAAAAGGTGAAAGTTCAATGCTAAATGCCAAACGTCTGAATCCAACCACGTTAGCTTTTAGCATTTGCCTCTTAGCTTTTGCCTTCTCTTCTGTTCCTCTTCTCTTTGCGCGGGCATTTGGTGCAGAGACGAAGCATCCCAACGTCCTCCTGATCATCACCGATGACCAGGGCTACGGGGACATCGGCTTTCACGGTAACACGAAGATCCAGACGCCCCATCTGGATGCCCTGGCGAAGCAATCGATGCGCCTTACGAACTTTCATGTGGACCCGACTTGCGCGGAGACCCGCTCGGCACTGATGACCGGCAAATATTCCTGCCGTGTCGGCGTTTGGCACACGATCATGGGGCGCTCGATCCTGCGGAAGGACGAGAAAATCATGCCCCAGTATTTCGCCGAGGCGGGCTATGCAACAGGCATGTTCGGAAAATGGCACCTGGGGGACAACTGGCCCTATCGCCCGCACGACCGGGGCTTTCAAGAGGCTCTCTACTGCCGTGGCGGCGGCGTGGGGCAGTCGCCGGACCACTGGGGAAACGACTACTTCGACGACACCTACTTGCGAAACGGAGTGCCGGAAGAGCAGACCGGCTATTGCACCGACGTCTGGTTCCGCGAGGCAACGAAGTTCATCGAGAAACACAAGGAGAAGCCCTTCTTCTGCTACGTCGCGACCAACGCCCCGCATGGTCCCTACAACGTCGATGAGAAGTACGCCAAGCCCTACCTCGACAAGGGCGTTCCCCAGCCGATGGCCAATTTCTACGGCATGATCGCCAACATCGACGAGAACATTGGCAAGCTGCTCGGCAAGCTCGACGATTGGAAGCTGGCGGAGAATACGATCGTGGTCTTCATGACCGACAATGGGACGGCAGCGGGGGTGATCGGTCCTGGCACCGGTGGCGGGAAGAAGAAAGATGGAGAGAAGGAGAGACCGAGAGATGGTGAGAAGTGGCTGGGTTTCAATGCGGGTATGCGGGCACAGAAGGGCTCGCAGTATGAAGGAGGGCACCGGGTGCCGTGCTTCATTCGCTGGCCCGCGGATAAGCACCTGCGAGATAATGAAGTCCATCGGTTGGCAGCCCATTTTGACCTCCTGCCGACTCTGCTGGAGTTATGCCAATGCTCCCTCAAGGGAGAGTCGCCATTTGACGGCAATTCGCTAATTCCGCTGCTTCATTTCTACTCGCACACAGAATTATGGCGGCGGAAACTGGTTGTTCATTCGCAACGTGTTGAGCATCCAGAGAAATGGCGCAAGTGCTGCGTCATGGACGACAGTCATCGGCTCATCGACAGCAAGGAATTTTACTTCTTGCCCGACGATCCTCACCAACAAAAGGACATCGTTGCAAAGCATCCCGATTTCGTGAAAGGCTTTCGAGCCTTCTACGACGAGTGGTGGACTTCCGTTTCCAAACGCTTCAACGAATACTCCGACATCCCCCTCGGCGACGAACACGCCCCAGAACAGGAACTTTGCTGTCACGACTGGCATCCCGTTGACGATAAAACGCCACCGTGGAATCAGAGCGGACAGGAGGGGATCGGAAAGGATCCGCTGGTGAATGGTCAATGGGCAGTGGAAGTCGCCCGCCCCGGCAAGTACGCGTTCACGCTGCGAATGCGCCCGTCGGGAGTCCCCTACAAAATCCCCGCGGGAAAGGCCCGTGTGAAGATTGGCGACGTTGAAGGGGCTACGGACATTGCCGCGTCCGCCGACAGCGTCACGATTACGCTCGACCTCAAGCCGACAGGCCACGTCATGCTGCAAACCTGGCTCGACGAGGCGGATGGCATGTCGCGAGGAGCGTATTACACGACCGTGAAACGTCTCGATCCTTAGCTTGTAGTAATTTACAAATCAAGAAAGCATCACGCAGAGGCGCAATGGACGCGCAGGGGATTACATCGGCGGTCTTCTCTGCGTCCTTTGCGCCTCCGCGTGATGCTACTTCTGGAGAAGTATTGTGCGTCGCTCATTTTCACTGTTCTGGCTTTTAACTTTTTTTTCATCCTATTCTTCTTCTTCCGAGCCGCAGTGGATTTGGGCGACGAAAGATGCCGCCACGAAAGCCGACAACGGCTCGGCTTATTTCAGAAAGGCGTTCAATCTCGATGAGCCGGAATCGGGAACGGCGGAGGTTACGGTGGATGATGCGTTCGAGCTGTTCCTCAACGGCCGCAGCATAGGAACCGGGGACAGCGCGACCAAGCGATACAAATTCAATCTCACCAAGCGGCTGCTCCCCGGCCGAAATGTGCTGGCCATCGCCGCGGTGAACGGTGCCCCAGGTCCGGGCGGCGTGGCGGCAACGTTTACGGTGAAGGCCAAGGGAAAGGAAGCGGTGACGATCGTCACTGATAACACTTGGAAGTTCAATTTGAAGCCGCAGGGAACCTGGACCCGGACTGAATCCGACGATTCCACGTGGCCCGCCGCCTTCGAGCTCGGCGAATACGGCAAAACGGCTCCCTGGGGGAAAGCAGGCGAGCTGGTGGAGGGGAACACCGGAGTTAAGATTCTGAACAAGCCCAAGAGCCGCGAGAAGGGGCTGTTTGAATTCCGTGACGGCGACCGGGTGGTCTTCCTCGGCAGCGGGTTCATCGAGCGGCTGCAGAGCACGGGCTACCTGGAAACGATGCTGACCGCGGCGATGCCCAGCAAATACATCACCTTCCGCAACCTCGGCTGGAGCGGCGACAACGTTTGGGGAGACGCCCGCGCCGTCTTCGGCAGCCGAGCCGACGGCTTCGAACGGCTGCTCACCGACGTGGCCCTCTGCAATCCCTCTGTCTTGATCGTCTGTTACGGCGAAAACGAAGCCTACGCAGGCGACGCGGGGCTGGCAGAATTCCGCACGGGCCTGAACAAGCTGCTCGACTCTCTCGAAGCCACCGGCGCTCGCATTGTTCTCCTCGGCCCGCGGCAGCACGAAAAAGTGCCCCCGCCGCTGCCGGACCCGGCGAAGTACAACGCGGATTTGAGGAAGTACAACGATGTGATTGGGCAAGTGGCGAAGGAGAGGGAGCAAACGTTTTTGGATCTTTACGAGCTTTGCACCGACCGAGATCCAGACGAGCAGAACAGAAAGGTGAATGCGGACTTATACCAACTCACTCAGGATGGCATTCACCTATCCGATTATGGCAACGAAAAGATTGCCGAGCCGTTGGCCGCACTGCTGGGCGTCAATTATTACGAACGAACTTTTCAAATAGACGCCAATACTGGAGCGTACGATGCAATCGGTGCTACGATTTCCAAAGCTGACATAAGTACCAAAGGCGTAGTGATCGAAGCAACAGATCGAGGAGTCCCGTTTATACTCGGCGAGATAACTCATAAACGATTGCATGAGAATGCAGCGTCTGCTGGAACATTTAATGTCAAGGGGCTAGAAGCCGGAGAATATGAGGTTCGGGTGGATGGAGAGGTCATAGGCACACAGGTGGGATTCAAGCTCGAATACACATGGTATGTCGACGAAGGCTCCAGGTTTCGGTTTGATACACTCCGTCAACTGATCAACAATAAGAATACTCTCTTCTTCCACCGCTACCGCCCACAGAACGAAACCTACCTCTTCCTCTTCCGCAAGCACGAGCAGGGGAACAACGCCGCCGAAATCCCTCAGTTCGACTCTCTCATCGCCGAGATCGAAAAGAAAATCGCCGAGCTAAAGAAGCCGGTGAAGCAGAAGTACGAGCTGATCAAGGTGAAGTGAGATCGCTCTCGTCAACGCAATGGCGCTAAGACGCAGAGTCGCAAAGGGGAGAAGGACAAAGTGGGAGTGGGGACACGGAAAACACGGAATTGGGAGTCAGGTTTGGCAGAACGACGGTTGCAGAAACCTTCCGTGTCTTCCATGTTTTCCGTGTCCCATTCCCTCTCGACTTCCAGTCGCCGTCATCGCCAGAAGTACAGCCACCGCAACCACCTGGGGGCGTTGGCCCAGGCCCGCAGTCGTTCCTGACGCTTCTGGACGTCGGCGACGTTTCCGGCCATTTTGCCGTACGTCCCGAAGTCGTTGTTGAAGCCGCAGGCGACACAGAAATTGACCCCCTCGGGGAGAGCGCCGAGGCAACGCATGCACTTGCGAGAACCTGGAGAAAGACCCGCGGACATGAGAATGCTCCTGAATCGAAGCTCACGATTTGCCCGATATCTTAGGGCTCGCCGCTCCTCCTGCCAACTATTTTTCCAAAAGTCTCTCCAAAAAGGAAGCGGCGAGTCGCCGGGGAAATTTATTCCCGAATTCTTGCGGATGGGCCTTGACGGTGACACCTGTACATGTAAGAATACTGGCAGATAACTCCGAAGTACATTCCACGCTGTTTTTGAATATAACTGCCATGACACATCGGGAAGAAACGAAGAGAGACCGCGAAATAGTTATGGACAACAAGACCCCATTGCCGGGGATGCAAACCCACCCGGTGCTGAAAAACCCCGGGGTTTTTCAGTTTAGGTGGGGCCCCCAGTACCCCCGTCCCTGCTGAAAAACCAGGGGGGTTTTTCAGCACCATCCTTCCGGGTGGGCCGTCGTCCGCTTTCCCTCCCTGGCGCTTCGGGCTAGTATCTCTTTCTCCCAACTTGGAACCTTGAACCCCGAACTTTGAATTCTCCCATGTCCGAACAGCCTTCCGTCATCCTTTCCGGCTTTGGCGACGAAGCGGCCAATCAGAAGACCGCCGAACAGCAGTTTTGTGCTTTCGCGGCGCTCGGGCTGCAGTATTATTCGATCCGTTTCATCGATGCCGGCCAAGGCATTAAGAACGTGATGCACCTCACGAAGGGGGAGATTGCCCACATCCGCCATCTGGAAGGGGAGTACGACCTGAACGTCGCCACGCTCGGCTCCCCCATCGGCAAGGTCAAGCTGCTGAACCAGGAGGACGGAACGAAAAACCGTTTTGTGCCATTCAAGAAGTACCTGAATGACGAGGTGAAAAAGGCCTGCGAATTGGCCCACGCCTTCGAGACCAAGCTCATTCGCGGCTTCTCGTTCTATCACCCTAAGGGGGAAGACCCTTGGAAGCACGTCAAGCAGGCGGCGGACCAGCTTGGGCAGATTGCCGAGACCGTGCACCGCAGCGACCTGACCTTCGGCCTGGAGGTCGAGGCCAACCTGGTGGGCCAGAACGGCGAACTGCTGGCGGAATTGCACAAGCAGGTCGATCACCCGGCGATGGTCCTGATCTTCGATGCCGCCAATATCAGCACGCAGGGTTACAGCCCGACCGAAACCTACGAGCAGTACGAGAAAATGAAAAAGGGGCTCGGCTGGATGCACATCAAGGACTACCGCCATCCCGAGCGGATGAAGCGGACGACGCACGTCGATGAAGAAGCCCTCAAACACTTCGTCCCCGCCGACCGGGGCGACAGCGGCCATGAAATGATCCTCCGCGACTTCCGCGAGCTGATCCCTGCGATGGAAAAGAAGCTCAAAAAGCGGGGCATCCCCGGCGTGTTCTTGGATTTGGAGCCGCACGTGAAAGGTGGCGGCCAATTCGGCGGCTTCAGCGGCCCCGACGGTCTCGGCGTCGCCCTTCGCGGCCTGTGCAAAGTGCTCGACTACATCGGCATCGGCTATCACCTGCGGGACTTTGAGGACGTGCGGGTGGCAAGGGGGTTTTAGCAGAAGTTCTTCGCAAGCACCATTGTTATGGAACCGACCGCCGAGCTTGCCGACGAATTGCCTGATCCGGCCGATGAAGCCGTTGAGTTGCTTGTGGGCAAACAGGATGAAGGCTCCCGTCTCGACGCCTTCCTCGCCCGCGAGATTCCCCGCTATAGCCGTGTCCAACTGCGGAAAGTGATTGGCCTCGGCGGAGTGAAGGTCGATGGCGAAGGGTGCAAGGTGGCGTACCGGCTGAAGGCGGGGCAGAATGTGAGCATCATCGTGCCGCCGATGCCGGCGGCGGGGCCAAATCCGGAGAATATCCCGCTCGATATTCTCTATGAGGACGACCACATCATCGCGGTCAACAAGCCGCCGGGGATGGTGGTGCATCCGGCGCGGGGGCATTGGTCGGGGACGCTCACCAGTGCATTGGCCTTTCATTTTCAACAGCTCAGTACGGTGGGCGGAGCGCATCGACCGGGTGTGGTGCATCGGCTAGACCGAGATACCAGCGGCGTGATGGTGGTCGCCAAGACGGACCACTGCCATTACCGGCTGGCGGAGCAGTTTGCGGATCGGACGACGGAAAAGGAGTACTTTGCCATCACCGTCGGCGTCCCCGACCGGGACCAAGACATCATCGAGCAGCCCATTGGGATGCACCCGACGCACCGCGTGCGGATGGCCATTCGGGCCGACCATTCCACCAGCCGCGAGGCCACGACTTTTTACGAAGTGGTCGAGCGGTTCGAGGGGTTTGCGGCAGTGCGAGTGCTGCCGAAGACCGGACGGACGCATCAGATTCGCGTCCACCTGGCCCACATCGGCTGCCCGGTCCTCTGCGACAAGCTCTACGGCGGCCGATCGGAGATCACTCGCGGCGAAATCCGCCGCGATCTCAAGGATACGACCGTTCTGCTCAACCGCCAGGCCTTGCACGCCCGGCGAATCAAGCTACGGCACCCCGAGACACAACAGCCGATTGAGTTCACCGCGCCGCTGCCGGCGGCCATGGCGGGGGTGCTGGAGGAATTGCGGCAATATCGGGCTGTCAAAAGCCGCTAATCCGATGCGCCAGCGAGTGGCTACTTCCACGGATTGAAACCGCGGATATTTCCTGGCGTCGACGCGGGGATCGCCGAAGTGCGAGGCGGTGCGCCCGTGGGTGTTGTGGGCTGGGAATTCGCGGGAACGAAACTTGGATCGGCGATGTCGATGGGCCGAGCGCCGGCAAGTTGAGCGGTGGGAAGGTCGAACGGATTGTCGCCGGAAATCGGGCGGTTGATGACGTGTTGATCCAGGACAAGCTGAAACTGCAGGCGGGCTTGCGGGATGTCGATGTCGATCTTGTGCGGCAGCGTCACGCCATCGAGTTGGTGGAATTCATGTTCGGAGGCTTTCGCCGTTCCCAGCAACTGTCCCTTCGGGTCGTAGAGTTGTTGTTCCACAACGACACCCTTCTTGGCATCCATGAGAAGGATTTTGGTGAATTCACCCGCCCCTGTTTGCTGCCGCACGCGCAGTTGCACCTTGTCACCGGCGGGAATGGGGCCTTCAATAGGACCGCTCGGATCAAGCTCAATCAGGCCGATCGCTTCTTTCAGCCAGGACGGCTCCACGGGAATTGCCTGGTGGGCTCGACTGGCGGCGAATTGCTCGTGGCGAGCGAAATAAAGGGCCTTCGACGGGTCTTGATTGGCCCAGAACCAGAACAGCTCGTTATTGCTGCCGAGGTCAATCTCTGGCCCCGTAAAGCGAGTGCCCGCCTTGAACCGAAGATTCCGCGGCCGCTCGAAGGCGACTTCCGTGGACAGGGATGGCAACTTGGGAATGGAGAGGCTGCCGCTGGACTGCAGTGTCTGCACACGGCTGGTGTTGTCGTTGATTTTGGCAATCAACTCTTCACGCGTCGGCTGAGCTTGAAAGACTTGCGGCGGCTGCACGTACCTTTCCGGCTGGCGGAAGAAGCGGTTCCAGTTGCAGCCGGAGAGAGCCAGTGCGGCGGCGGCGAAGAGGAACCAGATGGAGTTGCGAAAAGTGCTATTCAAAGTGTGCATGATTTAGTATCAAGGGGCTCACGCCCCCCGCTCGCCTCCGTGCAGCAATTCCGACAGCTCTGCCTGGATTGTCGCTTCGCGCTCGGCAGTCGGCATGGCGACCTTGACTCGGTATTCCACTTCATTGCGCGGCGAGTAGACAACAAGTGTCTCATTCCCCGCGGCGTCTTTCTCCGTCGACTCGACTCGCACAATCCGCCGTCTCACCAGCAATAGCGCCAGCACATACCGCACATCTTCCTTGGCGGGATTGCCGTCGAGCTGCTCGAAGTAGTGCAGCATCACATCGTTGGGTGCCCAATGAACTCGCTTGCTACTGGCATCTGCGATTGCCCCCTTCCACCAGCCGAGAGCGTCCTCGGGCGGCCCCTGCCAAGCATCGGCCGCATAATCCTGCCGAGTGATGTTGCCTCCGGTTTCCACCAGGACCGAATAGACCGCTTCCCCCGGCGCAAGCTCTCGCCCGGTTGCATGGCAACGGCGCGTGCAGCGCTGGATGTCGTATTCGACCATGGGTGGAGCGCGGAAAGACGGTGTGTGGGCCGCAGATAGTACGCAAATTGGCCCAACCGCTCAATAGGCAGTGAAGAACCGTTCGTCGGTCCCGCCCGGCCCGATTTTCATTTGCACTGGCCGGCCGCAGCGGGGACAATGACCCCGGTAGGCATTTCGCTCCGGGTTGACGTAAATCCGGGCATAAACCCCGCAACACGCGAAATTTACTCCCAAAAAGCTCCGGCTGCTAGCGTCCTCCGGTGGCGGAGCGAGGCGAGGGTCGCTGGTCAAGTCGATGCGGGGATTCTCCATGGAATTGAACCACTACGGGGATCGGTGCCGACCAGCCCAAGTGTTAATCCATCCGTTATGTTAGGGGAATGGCAAATCCAAGGTGCCCAAGACAAGGAACCCATTGAAATGATCCGCGACCTCACTTTCGTGGCTATTGCAGCACTTGCGTCCTCCTCCGTTCTCGCCGGCGACTGGCAAGGCTGGCGCGGGCCGCATGGGGACGGCACTTCCGACGAGAAGGGTGCACCCCTCACCTGGTCGGCCACCGAAAACGTCAAGTGGAAAGTCCCACTGGATGGACCCGGCAATAGCACGCCGATCGTCGTAGGCGAACGGGTTTTCATCGCCCACGCTCCCGCCAAAAGCAAGCTCCGCACGCTGCAATGCTACAACCGCAACAGCGGCTCGCTCCTTTGGAAGCGGGAAGTTGAATACGGCAACCCGGAAGCGACCCACGGCACCAACCCTTATTGCTCATCGTCCCCCGTCACCGACGGAAAGATGGTTGTCGTCTACCACGGCTCGCCGGGGTTGTTTGCGTATGACATGGAGGGAAAGGAGCTTTGGAAGGCGGACTTGGGTAAGGTCGAACACATTTGGGGTTTCGGTTCCAGCCCGGTCATTCACGAAGGACTTGTCATCACTAATGCCGGTCCGGGTCTCAATGCCGCGGTCATTGCTGTGAACGCTGCTGATGGAAAGGAAGTCTGGCGGAAGGAATACGGCGCGATGAAGTCGCCGAAGGCCGAAGATTACCGCGGCTCCTGGAGCACGCCGATTCTGTTCCAGGAAGGGGACCAAACGCTGATGCTGCTGAGCCTGCCAGAAAGGCTGTACGCGGTGAATCCAAAGTCGGGTGAGGAAGTCTGGTCCTGCGGCGGCCTGAGCAAGCTGGTCTATACCTCGCCGCTGATCGGCAAGAAAGAAGTCGTCGCCATGTGCGGCTATACCGGCCCGGCGATGGGAGTCAAACGAGGGGGCAAAGGGGATGTGACGGAAACGCACCGTCTCTGGCTGAGCGACAAACCCAATCCGCAGCGAATCGGCTCGGGCATTATCATTGGCGATTACGTCTACATCCTGAACGAGACTGGCATCGCCTGGTGCCTCGACCCAAAGACGGGCGAAAAGAAGTGGGAGCAGCGTCTGGGGGCCGGATCGTGGAGCTCCATGTGCCAGGCCGACGGCCGGCTGTACATCACCAATTTCGACGGTAACACGCATGTGCTGGAAGCCGATCCCACAGCCTGCAAAATCCTCGCCGAGAACAAGATCGGGGAGAAGACCAACGGCTCGCTGGCGTTTTCCAACGGCCAGGTCTTCCTGCGGACCCACAAAAACCTGTATTGCTTTGAGGCCAAAAAGTAATTCGTGACGCCGCAGACTGTCTTGCCGCTGCTTGATTTGTCGCAATCGTCGCGGCCCGAATTACTTGCGCCGGCCGGCGATCGCGACTGCATCCGGGCCGCCATTGAAAACGGTGCGGATGCCGTTTATTTCGGGCTCGACACGGGCTTTAACGCCCGCGCTCGGGCCAAGAATTTCTCGCCGGATGAGCTGCCGGAGTTGATGGCCTTGTTGCACCGTCGCGGGCTGAAAGGTTACGTCACCGTTAACACATTGGTCTTCTCCAGCGAACTGGAAATGCTGGAAGAGCACATCCGTCAGATCGCCGCTGCCGGCGTCGATGCCGTGCTGGTCCAAGACCTGGGAGTCGTGCGGTTGATTCGGGAACTCTGTCCCGATTTGCCGATCCATGCTTCCACGCAGATGACGCTTACTAGCGCCGAGTGTATCGCCGTCGCGGAGTCGCTGGGAGTAGTGCGTGTGGTGCTGGCCCGCGAGCTTTCCATCGGCGAAATCCGCAAAATCCGCAAGAAAACGAAGATGCCGCTCGAGGTCTTCGTGCATGGCGCCCTCTGCGTCGCTTATTCCGGGCAGTGCCTGACCAGCGAATCGCTCGGCGGCCGCAGCGCCAATCGGGGCCAATGTGCCCAAGCATGTCGCCTGCCGTACGACCTGGTTTGCGATGACAAGGATGTGGACCTGGGGGATCAGAAGTATCTTCTCAGCCCTCAGGATCTGGCGGCGTATGCCCTGATCCCCGAGCTGATTGAGGCGGGAGTTTGCTCGTTCAAGATCGAAGGGCGGCTGAAGACGCCGGAGTACGTCGCCAACATCACGCGGCATTACCGGCAGGCGATTGACTCGGCAATGGCCGGCAAGCCGGTGCATTTCACGCCGCGGCAGGTGGAGGAGATGGAGCTATCTTTCTCCCGCGGTTTCTCGCCGGGCTGGCTGAAAGGGGACGACCACAAAATGCTCGTCCCTGCGATCAGCTCTTCCAAGCGAGGCGTGCTGGTGGGAACCGTGCGCGAGGTTCGCAAGGGGCGCGTGCTGGTGGAGCTGGCTCGTAGTGTAAAGCGGGGGGATGGAGTTTCCTTCGACTGCGAGCGGCCTGAGGACGATCTGCAAGGAGGCCGCGTTTATCAGGTCTTTCAGAACGGGCGAGATCTGACCGAACCTGTCAGCCAAGGTGTCGTCGAACTAGCGTTCGCTCATGGCGGAATTAACTTCGACGAAATCTGGCCTGGCCAGCAGATTTGGAAGACTGATGACCCCGAGCTCACGGCCAAATTGCGAAAGACCTTCACCGGCAACGATCCGCTCCGCAAACTCAGCCTTGAAATCTCAGCACACGCTGCGGTTGGTGAGCCGCTGACGCTGGAAGTCACTATTCCCCAGCAGGGCATTCGACTGGCACTTGCCACATCCGAGCCGCTGGCCAAGGCCCGTCAACACGCTCTGTCGGTCGAAGTGCTCCAGGAACAGCTCGGCAGACTAGGCGGAACACCGTATGATCTGCAAGCCTTGTCCGCTGCCATTACCGGTGAGCCGATGGTCCCCTTCAGCGTCCTTGGCAAGCTGCGGCACGAAATGGTCGAAAAACTAGAAGCGGCGCTTGCAGCGCCCGCCGAGCGGCGGATAGAGCCGGAGAGCGTGTTACCGAAGTTGCGCTCGAAGTTGGGCGAGGGTCTCCTGACCCCGCCCAGCGGGTTGACCGAAGGTCTCCCCAAGCTAGACGGTGACCTGCGGCCAGCGGTTTCGGCGGGGTCGGGAGACCCGCGCCGAACCGCGAAATCGGATGCACCTCAAATCCACATCCTCTGCCGCTCCCTCCCTCAACTCAAGGAAGTGCTCGAGCTCGGAGTTCGCAGCTTGTACGCCGATTTTCAGGACATCCGCGAATACCGCCCGGCGGCAGCAGCGGCCAAGGAACTTGGCGCAAAACTGTTCCTCGCCACGCCCCGGATTCAAAAGCCGGACGAAGTTGGCATCTTTCACGCCTTGGTAAAGCACGGAGCCAGCGGCATCCTGGTCCGCAACCTGGCGGGACTGGCATTCTATGGGGAGCGTCGAATTCCCATGGTCGCCGACTTTTCCCTTAACTGCACCAGTGAATTGACAGCCCGCTTTCTTCGCGAGCGAGGAGCCGCCCGTATCACCCCGTCTTACGACTTGAACCGCGAGCAACTGTTGGACCTCGTCGGTGGCGTGGCAGCAGCAGGCATGGATGTGGCATGCCTGGAAGTCGTCGTCCATCAACACATGCCCATGTTTCACATGGAGCATTGCGTCTTCTGCTCGGTGCTTTCGCCCGGCACGAACAAGACCAATTGCGGCCGCCCATGCGACACGCATGACGTCATGCTTCGCGACCGACTCCAAATCGAGCATCCCCTCAAGGCCGACGTCGGCTGCCGCAATACCTTGTTCAACGCAGTGCCTCAAAGTGGTGCTGAAATTGTGCCGGGCCTCCTCGCTCACGGCGTGAAGCACTATCGCCTGGAACTACTTGACCAGCGGGGAGGCGAACTGCGACAGATTCTCGACCTTTATCAACAACTGCTAGCGGGAACCGTGAAGGGAAAGGACGTTTGGACCCGCTTGCAAGCATCCAACCGTATCGGCGTCACCCGTGGCACACTGGAAGAACGCCGCAACCCGCTGGCGATCCTGTAAGCCGGGACACCTGCCGCTCCTACACCTTGCCCTCCCGGCATCCTTTGCCACAAAGCGCCTGCCCTACCTCTCGCAGAATGCATGATTAACTCCGTTGGCGGTGGTCGAAACAAATAGAGCCTCCGCGGGCTTCCCTCCCGCCGAGATCCGTCATGGAAGGACTCTCGTGACTCGGCTCTCCATTGTGATTCCGTGCCTGGGCCCCTGCGAGCAGTTTGAAGACACGCTCGCTTCCGTCCTTCAACATCGCCCAGACCGCAGCGAAATCATCGTTGTTCACCGCCGGCCTTACGCCGACCCGTATCATCTGCGGGGGGAAGTCACGTTTTCGCATGTCGAGTCCAAATCACTCGTCGACCTCCTCAATGATGGGGTGCAAGACGCCCGCGGTGATGTGATTCACGTCTTGGCCTCGGGAACGGAAGTCCGCGACGGCTGGACCCACACTGCTTTGCGGCATTTTGCAGACCCACGCATTGCCGCTGTCGCTCCGCTCGTGCTCCGGCAGGCCGCTCCGGGCCGGATGGAAACGATGGGAGTCAGTTACACTCTCGGCGGCGAGCGAATTTCCATTGGCCACGACCTGTCCATTCCCGATTATCACGCCTTTCTCGATGAAGTACTTGGCCCTTCCTTGCTCGCCGGCTTTTATAGCAAGGATGCCCTCCTCGCCCTCGGTGGATTCTGCCGCGAAGTGGGAGATGAAGTGGCGGATATTGATCTTGCCTTGGCCCTTCGCGACCTCGGTTGCCGCAGCGTGCTGGAACCGAAGTGCCAGGTGGCATACTTACCCCTAGAAGACGGTCGTACGGTTCTCGGAGCGGTATCCCGCGGCTGGAGGGCGGAGACGCTCTTTTGGCGGCACTGGGGTCGGGAAGGTCGCCTGGCCGGCTTGCTTGCCCATCCAGTTGCGACACTTGGGGACGCACTTCGCAACGAGGGCCTCGTTGCTGGTGGGCTGAAGCTCCTGGGCCGCACGCTGGGCCTTACCGGAATTCGCGCTAGCGTCAGTTACGAGCGTCAACTGGAGGCGGCCGCGGAATTGCTGGGAGACTTGGAAGCTCGCGGCGAAACTCTGCCGCTGGCCGCTGCCCGCGAAGACAGAACTCAAGTCCCTGTCAAGGTTAAGCCGCATCACCAGCGAGCTGCGTAAACCTGGCCGGTTTACCGGCATCTCAAGTTCGTGCCTCTTCCTGGGGTCGCCGATCGCGTATAATGGCCTTGCTCGCGCGCGATCCAGCCAGCCAACCCCAAGGAGTCTGAGGTGATGAATTCGCGATTATTCTCTTGCCTGACGTTTGCTCTGGCCTTACTGACCATTCCCGTCTCCGCCGCCGACCTGGACATAGGCGCGAAAGCTCCTGAATTCAAGGGCTTGGAAGGGGTTAATGGCAAGAAAGTGAGTTTGGATGACTTTCAGGCCGCCAAGGTGCTCATCGTTTGCTTTCACTGCAATGAGTGCCCGGTTTCCGCGGACTACCAGGAGCGCTTCATCGAGTTCGTGAAGAAATACCAGGACAAGGGAGTTGCCTTCGTCGCCATCAATTGCGATATCGTCAACGCGGAGGAAGAGAATCTGAAAGCAATGAAGGCTCGGGCGACTGAGATGAAGTACAACTTTCCCTACGTGATTGACCCCACCGGCAAACTGGCGGACGACTATACCGCCAAAGCCACCCCGCACCTGTTCGTCTTCGATTCCCAGCGGAAACTGCAATACTCCGGTGCGTTCGACGACAAGCAAAAGCGGGAAAAGGTCACCAAAAACTACCTGGCCGATGCCGTTGATGCTCTTCTCGCCGGCAAGACTCCCGCGGTTCCCAAAACCAGAGCTTTCGGTTGCGGAATTAAAAACAAGCCGGATGAGTTCTAAAGTACCGAGGTTCCGAGCACACAATTCGTCCGCAGGAATCACCATGACGTATGTCCCCGCAACTCGTTTTCTGATGGCGATCGTCGTAGTGACGTCTCTCAGCGGCTGCCTGCCGGATCAGAACGACTCGATGCCCGCGCAGGTAGCACAGTCTCCATCGTCCGATACGCTGCCCGTATCCTCGGCTCATGGAACTCCTAAGGTGGAGGTAGCGGCAAGCGCGACGGAAATCATGCTCGTCCCCGCCGACGAAAAGGACCTGGACGCCCTGATTGCCAAGAATAAGGGAAAGGTCATCTTCATCGACTACTGGGCCACATTTTGCGGGCCGTGCAAGAAGGCGTTTCCGCACACGGTGGACCTGCACAAGAAGCACCAGGCGGAAGGCCTGGTTGTGATTTCGATCGATTTCGATTTGCTCGAGGATGAAGCGAAGGTGAAGGACTTCCTGCAAAAACAGGGGGCCACTTTCGATAACCTGATCAGCAAGTACGACGGCGGCGGCACCGACGCCAACGACGCCTTCGGCATCGGCCCGCTCCCTCACCTCCGCCTTTACGACCGCCAGGGGAAGCTGCGGCACAAATGGGAAGGGAAGGCAGAAGGCCTGGACGCGAAGGTAAAAGAGCTGCTGGCGGAAAAGGAGTGAGAATCAGTCGAACGCTTCGGCGACCTCGCTCCGGTTGAGCACGGTGATTGCCCAGATGCCGAAGGGGATTCCCAGGCAAACGCAGGGACCCAGCGCCGGGATGCAAAGTAAAACGGCAGCTAACCAGCAAAGCTGATGCTGCTGCAACCTTTGCATCTGCACGCCGGCCCAAATCGAGAACACGCAGTTTGCCAAGACGATGAGGCCGAGAAACATCCGAACGAGAATCTGCATTCTCTTAACGGCCGGATTGTCAAATTGCTCGATGGCACCCGTGGATAACAGCAAAACATCAATTCCCCAGGCGAGAATCTGGCAGGCCGCTCCAGCTCCGGCCACGACGATCATGGCTATGGCAGGACTTCGCAGCGCGGCTTGTGCAGACGCTTTGAGCTGCTGATGCTGTTCTCGAATCGCGCCGAGATTGGGAATGTCATAGGGATGCAACATCGCAATCCTCTAGCGTCAATGCAGACGCTACTTGGCTTCCGCTGCGCCGGCAATTCTAATCCCAAGTTCCCTGAGCTGCTTCATGTCCACCTGCCCCGGCGCTTCCGTCATCAGGTCCGTGGCCTTTTGTGTCTTGGGGAAGGCAATGACCTCGCGAATGCTGTCCAATACGCCAAAGAGCATGACGATGCGATCGATCCCCAGGGCGATTCCGCCGTGCGGGGGTGCGCCCATTTGCAAGGCCTCGAGCAGAAAGCCAAAGCGATTCTTGGCCGTTTCGGCATCGATGCCAAGCAGCGAAAACACCTTGGATTGGACCGCGGAATCGTGGATGCGGATCGTGCCGCCCCCCGCTTCGGAGCCGTTGATGACGAGGTCGTAGGCGACGGCGCGGGCCTTGGCCGGATCGCTGTCTAGAAATGCGTAGTCTTGCGGCCGCGGGGCGGTGAACGGATGGTGCATGCTGGCCCATCGCTGCTCTTCTTTGTCAAACTCGAACATCGGAAACTCGACGATCCAGGAAAAGTTCATCGCCTTGGGGTCGTAGAGCGTGAGATCCACGCCAATTTTCTTGCGAAGATTGTGCAGCACCTTGCAACTGACAGCCCACGTGTCGGCGACGAAGAACATGATATCGCCAGGTTTCGCGTTCATCCGCTCCTTGAACTGTGCCAGTTCCTCCTCCTTGAAGTTCTTGGCAATCGGCGAGAACAGCTTGCCGTCCGGCTCGACGCGGAACCAGGCCAGGCCCTTGGCCTCGAATTGTTTCACGAACTCGGTCAATTCGTCGATCAGCTTGCGGCTGTAGAATGTGGCTCCTCCGGGGGCGCAGATGCCGCGGACCTTTTTGCCGGCAGCGGCGGTGTCCTTGAAAACGCGGAACTCGCAGGCCGCGGCCAGATCCGTGCAGTCGACAAGTTCGCAGCCGTAGCGGAGGTCGGGCGCATCGTGGCCGAACCGCTCCATCGCTTCGTCCCATGACATCCGGGAGAGCGGCAGCTTGAGGTCGAGGTTCAGGAACTTCTTGGCCAGTCGCAGCATCAGGCCGTCGATCATGTTGATCACGTCCTCGTGTGTCACGAACGACATCTCCAGGTCGAGCTGCGTGAACTCGGGCTGGCGGTCGGCACGGAG
>SXGT01230356.1_pt1 | contig 32161 bp, 25 predicted proteins | sample 3176221 | NCBI WGS metagenome assembly SXGT01 (sample SAMN11356862, study PRJNA531348) | freshwater metagenome | isolation source: freshwater sample F1-120 | place: China: Fuxian Lake, Yuxi | collected 2017-12-25
GCCGCCGGCGGCACGAGCCAGCGATTGAAGCCGGGGTCGGCGACGATCCGTTCCTTGTCGAGGATGGAAGCCAAGGGCGCATTCCTGTCGCAGATGGAAGCCGCGGAATGAATTGAAGTACGCGCGGTCAAGCACGTGTTTTTTTCGTTTGTACGGCTTCGTATTGGTCGCTTTCGGCCGCAGCCAACGTTGTCACTACTGGATGATCTGCCGCACTACGTCGCCCCGGCACAGCGGAATCGGCCGGCCTATTGCGTCGTGATACTCCGTATCGGGATGAATTCCCAGACAGTGGAAGATGGTTGCCAGCAGGTCTTGCGGCATCACTCTGCCGTCGCGCGGCAGACCGGCGATGCTGTCGGAGGCGCCATGGACGATACCGCCGCGGATGCCGCCACCCGCCAGCGCCACGGAGAAGACGCGGCCCCAGTGATCGCGGCCCGCCGAGCCGTTGAGCCTGGGCGTGCGGCCGAACTCCGCCATCCACACGACCAGCGTGTCGTCGAGCAGGCCGCGCGCGGACAGGTCTTCCAAGAGGGCGGAGTAGGCGGCGTCCATGATCGGCATCAGCTGTTGCAAGCCGCGCGTGTTTTGGCTATGCGTGTCCCAGTGGCCGTTGTTGACGGCGCCTGGCACGCGCGACCAATTGACGCGTACGAAGGCGACGTCCGCTTCGATCAGGCGGCGCGCCAACAGCATGCTCTGGCCGAACTTGGTGCGGCCATAGCGATCGCGCATGCCGGCCGGCTCTTCGTGGAGATTGAAAGCGCGGCGGGCTCGCGCACCGGCGATGAGGTCGATCGCTTGCTGTTGCTGGGCGTTGAAGTAGCCGAGGTTGCCCGCGCGGGCCATGCCGTCCATCTGCTGATTGACTTGCGTCAAAAGCGAGCGGCGGCCGTCGAAACGCGCAGTCGTGACATCGCTCGGCAATGCCAATCCGTCAATTTGAAAGATCGGCGTGTGCGGTTCACACGTCAACAGCCAGGGATCGGCGGCGCGGCCCAGGAAGCCGGCGTCCTGGCCCGGCCACGTCAGATTGCCGTCGTTCGCCGATTGCTCCGGCAGTGTAATGGCCGAGGAGATGCCGCCACGCCCTGGCACGACGCGTTTGATGAGAGCGCCGAGGCTGGGCCAATCGTTCGGCTTGCCCGGCTTGGCATTCTCGGCGCCGACCGGCTGATGCGGATAGCCCGTCGTCATGTAGTAGCCGCTCGACGAATGCGAACTGTCGTTCGTTACCATCGCACGCAGTACCGCGATTTTGTCCAGATGTTGAGCGGTGCGCGGCATCAATTCGCCGACGAGAATGCCGGGCACGTTCGACTGAATCGGACGCAGATCGCCGCGAACCTCGGCGACCGCGTCGGGCTTTGGATCCCAGGTTTCATGCTGGGGTGGGCCGCCGAGAAAATTCATGACGATGCACGATTTCGCCCGCCCGCCTTTCTCCCCTCTCCCTCTGGAAGAGGGGCCGGGGGTGAGAGCGTGAGCCCGCGCAGCCAGCAACTCCGGCAAAGTCAGTCCGAGCATGCCAAGCCCGCCGACACGCAGCCAGTCGCGGCGCGTGATGCCATCGCAAAGCGGCGTGCCAATTTCCCTGATAGATAGCATAATCATCCCCTTCGGAACGCGGCGAACGCGCATTTGAGAAGATAGCACTTGCAGGCAGTTTGGCGGGTCTGATATAGTTCTAAGCGATCCAGTGTTTATTTGCAATTCAAAACCCTGGTGGATACAAGAACAGATACCCGACGTAGCCCCACCTACCGACGGTTTCGCACTCAATTCGTAGCGTGCAGGTCCGATTGTACCCCGCGGCGGACGCTGCAACTGGTAGGAGAGCATCATGCGCAGTCTTTCTTGTCTGGCGTTCGGCCTTGCGACCCTCACATTCCCTCTATTCGCGCAGGCTCAGGATGGGCGGCTGCCGTTTCAGATTGCCGTCTGCAACGACGGCACCATCAAGGTCATCGACGCCCAGACCGGCAAGGACGTTCCCAGTGTCGTGATGCGAGCAGCCGACAAGCCCGCCGTGGTACGCATCGTCGAGGGGCCGAACTCGATCGTCCGCGAACTTTCGCTCGACAAGAAATCGGGGAACCTCATTCGCGTTCCGTACGCCGGCGACAAGCAGACCGAGATTGAAAAGCAACTGGAAAAAGCCCTCAAGGAATTGGAAGCGCGCCGCAAGGTCGAGGAAGGACATCGTCAACAAGCGGAAAAGGCCCTGGCCGAATTTCGCAAGCAAGCGGAAAACACGCGCATTTTGGCCGAGAAGCAAGGCCAGGAAGCGATCAAGGAACTGCAGAGACTGGCGCGCAAGCAAGAGGAAGAAACGCGCAAGAAGGAGCTGGAAGCGCGTGATCGCACCGAGAAACAGTTGGCCGAGACGCGCAGGGAACTGGAGAAATTCGTGTACGCCCAGGAACAAGAGGCACGCCGAAAAGAAGAGGAAACGCGCAAACGAGATCAAGAATCGCGGAGTCGCCTGGAAAAACAGCTCGACGATGCCCGCAAGGAACTCGAATTCATTGCACGCTTCAAACTGGAAAACGTACGCAAGCAAGAACAAGAAGCCCGCAAGCAAGCCGAAAAGGATGTGGAAGACGCGCGCAACTCCAAGCTGGAACTTTTGATGAAGGAAATCCGCGAGCTGCGCAAGGACAACGACGACCTCAAGAAACGGCTCGATGGCAAGCCGAAGGCGTCCTCGTCGTCATCATCGGACAACCTCTGGCAGCAATTCATGCTCCGGGGCGGCTGGGGCGGCTGGGAGAGGGACAAGAAGACCGGCGCTCCGAAAATTCAATTCGGGCCCGGCGGTCTGAAGATCGAACTGGAAGGCAAGCTCGAAGGCCTGGAACTCAAGGAAATCGAAGACCTCCTCAAGAAACACGGAATCCCGGCGGAGTTGCTCAAGCTGATCGAAAAAAATAGCACCTCCCCCGCTGCCGATCCGAAGCAAGTGGTGCCGAGCGATCTGGATTCTCGGCTTGAACGCATCCTCGAAGAAGCCGAAGCGCTGCGCCGCGAGATTCTGAAGGCGAAGTTGAAATAAGACCTGCATTCTCGAATAACACGAAGAGCACGGGAATTTCCCGTGCATCTTCGTGTTTTTTTGGTAGACTTCACGACGTGACAATCGAAATTGAGGTCCGGCGAGCCATGCGTAACGAATTCACCGCAGTGATTGAACGCGACGGCGATTGGTATATCGCCTATTGCCCAGAAATTCCGGGCGCGAACGGACAGGGGCGGACCATCATCAAATGCCGCGCGAGCCTGGCCGAGGCAATCGCGCTGATCCTGGACGATCGTCGCGAGGACGGTTTGCGCGGCGTGCCGAAGGGCGCCATCCGCGAAACGGTAACAGTCGAATGAAACGTATCGCGTTCATCAAGCACCTGCGCCGACACGGTTGTATCCTCAAACGTGAAGGTCGCGGTCACTCTCTTTGGCTCGATCCTCAGACAGGGCAAAGCGAAGCCGTCCCCCGCCATTCTGAGGTGCCCGATATCCTCGCTCGCAAGATTTGCCGTTGCCTCTCGATTCCGGTACTTGGGAAAGATGGATGATTCCTCGTGCTTCGGCGTGCTTTTTTTGGTAGACTTTAGATGGACTGATCCGGAAGTCGATTCGTAAAGGGGGGATACTGTATGAATCCGACTCAACCGCAACGCGAACTCACGCGCAGGCAACTGCTGCAAATCGGCGGCGTCGGCATGCTCGGACTCGCACTGCCGCAATTGCTGCAAGCGAACGCGCCACGACGCCGCGAAAAATCGTGCATCTTCATCGTCCAGTACGGCGGGGCCAGCCATCACGATAGCTGGGACCTCAAGCCCGACGCTCCTGACGATATTCGCGGCCCCTATAGGCCCATCGCCACCAGCGTACCCGGCACCCAGATCGGCGAGCTGATGCCGAAGCTCGCGAGCCTGGCCCATCGCTATACGCTCATCCGCTCGATGACGCACGCCAATGGCGGGCACGACGGCGGCATGCACATCTGCATGACCGGGCACTCCGCCCCGACCGTCGAGACGCCGTACTTCGGCTCCGTCGTTGCGAAAGTGCGTCCCTCGACCGCGAACATGCCGTCCTACGTTTGGCTGCAAAACTTGGCCGGCGATGTGCAGCCGCGTTATCTGAACGGCGGCTTCCTCGGCGCGTCGTACAGCCCCTTGCGTGTCAGCACTGATATGGACAACCCCGCCGAACCGGGCTTCCGCGTCCGCGCCTTCGACACGCACGCTGACGTTTCGCGCGAACGCATGCGCGAACGCCTGCAACTATTGCAACGCGCCGAGACATCGAATTCTCCCAGCACGCCGTCCGCGACATCCATGCAGATGTTTCAGGAACGGGCGGTCGATCTCTTGACCGGGCCGGAAGCACGCCGCGCATTCGATCTCGCGCACGAAACGACGCCGATGCGTGACCGCTATGGCCGACACGCGCTTGGACAGAACCTACTGATGGCGCGTCGTCTGATCGAAGCGGGCGTCCGGCTCGTCAGCGTCACTGCGTGGGCCGGCCTGCCGCCGGGCGAACGCTTCCGCAACGTGCAAACGTGGGATATGCACGGCGGCGGCGCGGGCCTGGGCAGCATCTTCGGCACCGGCGCGTTCGGCCTCGGCTGGGCGCTCCCCAACGTCGATCAGGCCGTATCCGCCCTGCTCGAAGATCTCGACGTGCGCGGTCTGCTCGACGATACGCTGGTTGTCATGGTCGGCGAGTTCGGCCGCAGCCCGCGTATCGTCAACACGGGCCGCGATCACTGGCCCGCCTGCTATTCCGCGATGCTGGCGGGCGCCGGCATCCGCGGCGGCTACGTGCATGGCTCGTCCGATGCCCAGGGCGCTTACGTGCGCGACGGCGCCGTGCGCCCCGAAGCATTCGGCGCGACGCTGTTCCATGCGCTCGGCATTCCGCCGGAAACGCGTTTGAGCCCCGATGGTTTCACGCGGCCGGCAAGCGTCGGGCAGCCGATCGTGAGTTTGTTTGGATAAGAATGGTCTGAGATGGGCGCAATCGAGTATGATGCATTCAGCGCTACACGGTAAACGAGATTTGGCATGTCGCGACTGAGAACGAAACCAGCCTCGCATTCCAGAGCGGCCCCGCAGGCCGTTCGCGCCGAAGTTGTTGCCTTCGAGAAGCGCGTTTCACAAGACTCGAGGTGGGCGTTGAGTGAAGCGAGTAAATTTCTTGCGGGCGCCGGCGCTGTCCAGGACACGCTGAAGAGAATTGCCAAGCGGCTTGGCGAGCTCGGAATTCCCTACGCCGTTGTCGGGGGAATGGCTCTTTCGGCCCACGGATTCCTGCGCGTCACCGTCGATGTTGATATCCTTGTGACACCGGAGGCGCTCAAAGAGATTCACAATCGGCTGGATGGTCTGGGCTACCTTCCGCCGTTCACCCACAGCAAGAATCTCCGCGACACCGAGACGGGTGTGAAGATTGAGTTTCTGCTCACCGGTGGATTCCCTGGCGACGGCATGCCCAAGCCCGTTGTTTTTCCCGATCCAGCCGCGGTTGCCTTCGAGAAGGATGGCATCCAGTACGTCAATTTGCCGACCTTGCTTGAACTCAAGCTGGCGTCCGGCATTTCCAGCACGGAACGCCTCAAGGATCTTGCCGATGCCCAGGAACTCATGAAGATCCTGAATCTTCCCCAGGCCTTCGCGGACCAGCTAAACCCGTATGTCCGGGAGAAGTACCTGGAACTGTGGCGCGGCGCAAGACCGCCGCGAAAACGATACGTCATGATTTGGAAAAACAACGCCCTTGCCGTTGCCGCGAGGAACTTAAGTGAGATAATTGCCGCTCTCGACACCGCATCATCAACACTCAAGTCCATGCTTGCCGACGGGGTGACGCTAGATCCGCAAGGCAGCACGCCCGACGACTGCGCCTATCTCGTCACAACCGATCCAGACGTTGCCAAGAAATATGACATGCACGATGAAGCAGAAGTTTGGGCTGATGTGAATCAACAAGCGAAGCGTTGAAAACGAGGAGGGGTCTCATGCTTTCAATTCTCGGCGCCGCCAATCGACTCTGTGACGGCGTCTCCCGCCGCGATCTGCTCAAGGTCGGCGCTCTCGCCGTCGGTGGCCTCACGTTCGCCGATCTCCTGCGCCTGCGAGCGACCGGGTCCGCGCCGACGCCGCGCAAGTCGATCATCATGATCTATCTCAACGGCGGCCCCAGCCACATGGATATGTACGATCTCAAGCCGAACGCGCCGGTCGAATATCGCGGCGAGTTCGCGCCGATTCGCACCAACATTCCCGGCATGGACATCTGCGCGCACCTGCCGATGCAGGCTCGCATCGCCGACAAGTTCGCGATCATTCGCAGCATGCGCTTCCAGCAGCAGGGGCACACCTCGCCTGAACTTTACACCGGCTCCCTGCGAGGCAATCGGCCGTCGATCGGCTCGATCGTCGCGAAGCTGCGCCGCGACGCCGGCGTGGTGGGCGAGCTGCCGCCGTTCGTGTCGATGGGGGACGGCAACCACGTTCCCGGCCCCGGCTTTCTCGGCAAGGCGTATGAAACGTATCAACCGGGCGCCCGCGCCAACAATCTCGGCCTCGCCACCGGCGTCACGCGCGAGCAAGTCACCGATCGTCGGCAACTGCTCAATACCTTCGACACGCTGCGCCGCGATCTCGACGACTCCCGCGGCAGTATGCAAGCGATGGACGCCTTCAACAACCAGGCCCTGGAGATGATCACCTCGAATCGTGCCCGGGACGCCTTCGACATCACGCGCGAGCCGCAGCACATCCGCGAGCTTTATGGCCGCGGGACCGATTACCTGCGTGCCCGTCGTCTGGTCGAAGCGGGCGTTCCGGTCGTCACGCTAACGCCCGACAACTATCCGGTGCCGCGCGATTGCAACGGGCAATGGGACCATCACGATCACGTCTTCACGTGCTTGGAAGCTATCCTGCCGGCCTACGATCGCTCGGTCTACGCGCTGTTGAGCGATCTGCACCAGCGCGGGCTCGATCAGGATGTCGCGGTCGTCATTTGGGGCGAGATGGGCCGTACGCCGCGCGTCGGCACACAGCGCGGCACCACCGGCGGGCGCGATCATTGGCCGCAGTCGGGCTTCTGCCTTATTAGTGGCGGCGGCCTGCGCATGGGCCAGGTGATCGGCGCCACCGACGCGCGCGGCGAAAACCCGCACACGCGTGCCTACACCCCGCAGAACGTGCTCGCGACCTTGTACTACGTCCTCGGCATCGACCCGGCGACGACGATCAACGACCACCAGGGTCGGCCGATGTATCTGCTGGATGATCGCGAAAAGGTAGCAGAATTGGTGTAGCGACAAACGCGGCATGCGATTCCAATCGTGTGAATCCCAAGTTCGTTCAATCACACGATTGAAATCGCATGCCACGAATCACTTCCTGGAGGGATTCATGCGTACTTCCACAGCGGCTTGCATACTTGCTCTCGTCATTGCCGTGTCTGGTCTTGCCCAGGAATCTCGTCTCACGCAACCAGATTTCGCCAAGCTCCACCGTGACCTTACCTCCGTCAAGGAACCCTGGCAGTCGATCCCCTGGCAAGTCTCGCTGCTCGAAGCGCGGGCGCAGGCGGCGAAGGAGAACAAGCCGGTCTACATGTTGTGTCGGGCGGGGCATCCCTTGGCCTGTGTCTGAAACAACGGCATCGCCGACCGTGCGTCGGTGTTCCAGGACGCGGAGTTGGTCAAGATCCTCAGCACCAAGTTCGTGCCCGTCGCGGTCGATCAGCATATTCATCGCCAGCGCAAGGACGATGAGGGCGAGCTGTTCGCAAAAGTTCTCAAGCAAGCGGGCCGCGGTCTCGACGGCTACTCGCAGGGCGTCTATCTCTTCACGCCCGACGGCAAGTTGCTTGCCTTCGCTAACACCGCAGACGCGGCCGGCGTAAGACGATTGACGGAGATTGCGCTCAAGAAGTTCGATCCGAAGGCGCCGCCGATCAAGCTCGCTGACCTCAAAGGGCCGCCGGTCCTGCCGCTGCCGCCGGAAGGCGGGCTCGTGCTGGACGTAAGCGCGAAGGTGCTCGGCGGCTACGATCCGGACGACCCGAAGACGAAACGCTATCGCGAATCGATCGGCCGCGACCACCTCTGGCTGCGCAAGGACGAGGCCGCGGCGCTTGCCAAAGGAGTCCTGCCCGCGAGTGTGCAGGATCGCCTGGTGCGCTATCACCTGATCGACAACACGCGCGGCGAGCCGCCGATGTGGCGCATGGATGAGGTCAAGAAGCTGGAGATGACGCTCAAAGACGGCAAACTCACCGGCCGCATTCACCTGGAGACCAAGACCAGCGACCGCGGCTACCACGCGGACCTCTTCGGCGTCATCGAGATGAAAGACGGCAAGGTGACGCGGCTCGATCTCTTGACGAAGGGCGACTTCTGGGGCGAAGGCAACTTCGCGCGCGGAGCGCCGAAGGGGCGCTTCCCGTTCGCGGTCGCTTTTTCGCTTGCCGACGCCGACTGCGCGACAAGCAAAGTTCCCCCACAAGCGGCGCGCGGCAACGTGAAAAACTATTTGAAGTAATCCGCGCGCTCCGAGGTGGATTGTCATCGTGGAACACGATCGCAAATCGCTCTCTAGCTCGGTCATGTCAAGCGTGGCGCCTACTTCAAATTCCGTTGCTGCACTAGAACGCACCGCGCGCACCAACAAAGCAAGCAGACCACGGCCCCATCTACGAGAGCACGCGGGACATGCCCATGAAGAATGACTTGCCGAGCGACACAAGTACGCTGCGCCGCTGGATCTACCACCTCGTCATCGCGATTGCGTTTGCCATTGCCTGCGGCCGTATCGCCTCGGTGCAGCGCGTTTACGAGCCCGCGTTTCATTTCGATCCCAACAAGAAGGACGCCGCGAAGCTCGACACCGAAGGCAAGAAAGGCGATCCGCGCCCCCTATGGCCGGCGGCGCGGCCCGATGCGAACGCGATGTTCGGCTCCAACGACCGAGCACGTTGGGCGACGATTCGCGCGCTGGTGCACGAACACACCTACGTCGTCGGCAAACGCGAGCGGCAAACCGTCGTCCTCTCGGCGGCGGCGCTCTTCAATGTCGGCGATCCAGTGCAGGCCGCGGTGCTTGCCCAGGCGGGTCATGGCGTCCGCACCGACGTGTCCAATCCCAAGAGCCACAACGGCATTATCTTCAAGGAGGGATTCAAGGAACACGGCTTCGCGACCATCGACCGCGTCATGAACCCGGACACGCTCGAATTCTACTCGAGCAAGCCGCCGCTGCTCTCGACGCTGCTCGCCGGCATCTACTGGATTTTCCTTAACGTCTTCGGCTTGAGCTTGATCGACCACACGACCATCGTGGTGCGCGCCATGCTGCTCCTGGTGAACGCGCTTCCCTTCGCCGGCTATTTGTGGCTCCTGACGCAACTCGCGGAACGCTGGGGCAAGACCGACTGGGGCAAGCTGTACGTCGTCATCGCCGGGTCGTTCGCGACCACCGTGAGTCCGTTCTTGATCACATTGCAAAATCACACGCTCGGCACCTTTGCGGTGATGCTGGCGTGGTGGTCGGTGCTGTGCGTTTGGGACAGGATCAGCAAGAACGAATCGCCCGCGTGGACCCATTTCGCGTCGGCGGGATTCTTCGCGTCGTTTGCATTCACGATGGAGATGCCCGCCCTTGCCTTTGCGGCCGCTGTCTGGGTTCTGCTGCTCTGGTGGCGCCCGCGTCAAGCGGTGCTGTTGTTTCTGCCGGGCGCGCTCGTGCCGGCCACGGCGTTCTTCGCCACGAATCACCTTGCGATTGGCAAATGGCGGCCCGTCCAAGCGCAATTCGAGGGCAACCCCTGGTACGAATACGAAGGTAGCCACTGGAGCCCCCCCGCGCCGGGCTACTTCAAACATGGCATCGACTGGACCCGGCGCGGCGGCAGCGCCAATGCCGAAAAATTGCCGCAATACGCCCTGCACGTCCTCGTCGGCCACCACGGGTTGTTCACGCTGACGCCGATCTGGATTCTCGCCGTCGCCGGCATGATTGCGAGCTGCGTCCGTCTCGGATCGCTCTGGCGTCAGGCGCTCTTCAAGGCCCCGACTGATTTCCCCTGGTTCGTGCAGCCGTTGGGCGTGGCGCTGACGGTCGTCGTCGTCGCCTTCTATCTCTACAAGAGCGACAACTACGGCGGCTTTACCAACGGCCTGCGCTGGTTGATGTGGTTGACGCCGATCTGGCTGACGTGCCTCGTGCCGGTCGCGGACTACCTGGCGACGCGCTGCTGGGGCCGCTGGCTCGGCGGAATCTTCCTGGCAGTTTCGGTCTTCTCCGCGAGCTATCAACTCTGGAGCCCGTGGCGGCAGCCGTGGATTTTCGATCTGATGATCGAGATGGGCTGGCCGGGTTACTAGAAAAAACAAAAATCGTGTATCAATCGCGCCGTTGGTCGGAAATAGACAAGTGAAACAAGCAGCGAGCGAGGCAGTGATGTCGACGAGTCCGATGGGAACCCTGGTCCGTTTTTTGCGTAAGCTCGTCCATCTCGACGAACTGTCGGATGGCCAACTGCTCGAGCGCTTCATCGAGGGTCGCGATGAACCCGCCGTGGAAATGCTGGTGCGCCGGCACGGGCCGATGGTGCTGGGAGTTTGTCGCCGCATCCTGCGCGACGCCCATGATGCCGACGACGCGTTTCAAGCCACCTTTTTGGTGCTGGTTCGTAAGGCGGCATCGATCAAGCCCGCGGACATGGTCGGTAATTGGCTCTACGGCGTCGCCTATCAGACGGCGGTGAAGGCGAAAGCGATGACCACCCGAAGAAAAGCCCGCGAAAAGCAACTAGCGGCCATGCTCGAACCGGCGTCAGCCGCCGAGGATCGCTGGTCGGACCTGAAAGCGATGCTCGATCAGGAATTGCACCAACTCCCTGACAAGTATCGCGTCCTCATCGTGCTTTGCGACATCGAGGAAAAAACCCGCCAGGTAGTCGCGCGACAGCTCGGCGTGCCCGAAGGGACCGTTGCCGGCCGACTGGCGCGGGCGCGGGCGATGCTGGCGAAACGACTGACCCGGCACGGCTTCGTTCTGTCAGGCGGCGCCCTAGCGACCTTGCTTACCCAACACGCGGCAGCCGCGGGCATCCCGCCGTCTTTCGCCGCCGCCACCGCTCAGACCGCCGCGACGTTTGCGGCAGGCAATACGGCGGGTCTTGTTTCACCCTATGTAGCAACCCTAGCTGAAGGAGTGTTGAAAGCCATGTTTATCGCGAAATTCAAAACGGCAACCGCGTTATTCCTGTCGCTGGCGATCTTTGCCGTCGGCGTCGTTTCGTTCGCCGGTAACAACGGCGACGGGCAATTCCCGCAGGCCAACGGTCAGCAAAACCAACACAACATTAGTGCGCAGCAAGATCAGCTCAACGCCGTCGCCCAGCAGAACGGCCAGGCGAAGGACGCCGGCAAAAAGGATGGCGACAACCAGAAGGACGACGGCCAGAAACAGGAGAACAACAAGGACGATGGCCAGCAAAACAACAAGGATGACGGCCAGCAAAACAACAAAGACGACGGCCAAAAGCAAGAGAACAACAAGGACGACGGCCAGCAAAACAACAAGGACGACGACAAGAAAATCACGGGCGTTCTCAAGTCAGTCGATTCGGCCAAGAACGTCATCGCCATCTATTTGCCAGGCGAGAAAGCGGACAAGATCCTGAGTGTGCCGCAGAACGTTCCCGTCACCGTCGGCGGCAAGCAAGCAGCAATCACCAATCTCAAGACGGGCATGAACATCGCGGTCCACATGACCAAGGACATGAAAGCGATCACGCGAATTCGCGCGACTGCCGCCCAGTAGCGATCTCACGTCGTCTTCCGTTTTGGTCGGCTCTGCGCAGGGGCGTTCCACGGGTCCTCCGGCCATGCGTGCTTCGGATATTTAATGCGCAACTGCGTGCGAACCTGCTGATACGTGTTCTTCCAGAAGCTCGCCAAATCGTCCGTCACTTGCTGCGGACGCTGACTCGGCGCCAATAAGTGCAACAACACGCGCACTCGACCGGCAGCCAGGCGCGGCGTGTCGTGCCAGCCGAACACCTCTTGGATCTTTACCGCCAAAATCGGCGGCCGACCGACCGCGTACTTGAGCGCAATTCGACTGCCGCTGGGAACTTGCAATCGCTCCGGAGCCTCGCGCTCGATCGCTTGAATTTGCGGCGACGTCAGCTTCGATTGCAAGAGGCCCAACCAATCCGCGCGGCGAACGTCGTCAAACGACCGGCATCCCGCACATGCCCACGGCAGCAACTCGCCGAGCGCGTCGTCGCCGAACGGTGGCAGGTCTAGCTCCGGCATCCACGTACGCAGACAACGCAACCGAAGAAGGAATGAACCCGCCGCCGAATCATCCGCCGGCAGCACGCGCGCCAGGCGCCTGCACGCTGCCTCCGCCAAGACGCGTGCTGCCTCCTCCGATCTCGGCAGTGCGGCGTCGTTCTCCTCGATTAGTAAATCTTCGTAGTACACGCGTTTGCGGGCCAGGACGCGCTCGGTCTTTTCGTCGAAGAACATCTCGATCCTTGACTGAAGCGACTCCGCTGGCAGCCAATCGCGCTGGATCGACGACGCTTGCCGCACGAGCGTCTCCTTCGGATCGGCGTCAACATCGATGCAGAGAAACAACTCCGCGTCCGAGGCCGCGCACCACGGCGCCAGCCGCACGCCGACGCCGCCGGCGACCATGACGCCCTTCGTCGGATCCGCGGTGCGCCGGCGCGCAACGCGATCGGGGAAGGCGCACAACAGAGAGCGGAGGACGGCCTCGTCGGCAGACAGGGATACGGAGAGACCCGGCGGCACGAAGTTCATGTCATCCTTCAGCGAACGCAGAAGTTGATCGCGCGCACGCAGAAGAAAACGCGTGCCGCCTTCGTGCAGCGTGCCCACGGCGAACGACGCGGCGCCGTTCGTCTCGTGCTCCTCCAGGGCGTAAACGCGCTCGAGTACATCGGAACCGCCGTCGCGTCGTTTCCGCGCCGGCGAACCAGTACCGCGCACGAATGGGTCGCGCTCGGACAGGAGCGCCGCCGTCAGTGCGACTCGCGCTCCGTGCCCAAGCCGTTGACCTTCGATCAGCATGCGCGCCAGCCGTGGATGCACCGGCAACCGTGCCATCGATCGGCCCAGCTCGTTGATCGCGCCCTTGTGGACCGCGCCCAATCGGCCAAGCAGTTCCATGGTCTGCGCAATCGCGTCCTCGCGTGGCGGCTCTAGCCAGGGAAACGAACGCACATCGCTCTCGCCGCACGACAAGAGCTGCAACGCCGCTCCTGCCAGATCGACGCGGCTTATCTCCGGCAGCGTCTGAGCCGCGCGCTGTGCATGCGACGCCGCGCTCCAGAGCCGGATGCATACGCCCGGCTGCGTGCGTCCGGCCCGGCCTGCGCGCTGATCGGCGGCATCGCGCGCGATCGGCACAAGTTCCAGGCGATCCATGCCGACGGACGGATCAAACGTCTGCATCCGCGCCAGCCCCGTATCGACAACCGCTGTGATGCCTTCAACCGTGACCGACGTTTCCGCCACGTTCGTCGCCAGCACGACGCGCCGCTGCGCTTGCGGCAACAAGGCGCGATCCTGCTCCTCTGGTGACAGATCGCCATGCAACGGCAGCACGAGTAGGTCGTCGCCAAGGCGCCCTAGCTCACGCGCCGTCTGGCGTATCTCCTGCATGCCGGGCAAAAAGCAAAGAACATCGCCTGGCGTGCGCGGCAACAAGCGTTCGATCGCACGCGCCGCCGCCACCGGCCAGGGCTGTTGCAGCGAGCGCGGCTCGTAGACGATGTCAACGGGATGCAGTCGGCCTTCGCTGGTGATCGTAGCCGTGACGCTCCGCGTGGCGCATTCCTCACGCGGAGCGTGAGGCCTACGGTCGAGATAGGCAGCGACCGTATCCGTCGCCAGCGTCGCCGACATGACGACGATGCGCAGCTCCGGCCTGACCGTCGTTTGCACGAGACGAATCATGCCGAGCGCGAGATCGTTGTCGAGCGAGCGTTCATGAAACTCATCGAAGATGACGATGCCGACCGATTCCAGATACGGATCATCCTGCAACATGCGCAGGAGGATGCCCGGCGTCATGACGACGACGCGCGTGTGCGGTCCGACCTGACGATCGAAGCGGACGTGAAAGCCGATGTCGCCGCCGACGCGCTGTCCGCGCTCCATCGCCATGCGGCGCGCGGCGGCGCGCGCGGCGAGGCGTCTCGGTTCCAGGACCACGATGCGGCCCGGCGTCAGTTTCGCGTCCAAGAGGGCCGGCGGCACGCGCGTCGTCTTGCCCGCTCCCGTCGGCGCGCGCAAAACCACCGACGGCTGCGCGCGCAGCTTCGCGATCAACTCAGGCAAAATCGCTTCGATAGGAAGTGATACGAGCATTTCATCCTCGCCGGCTCTCCCTTATAATACACTCCCCGTGGCAACAGGCGTCTCGCCTGTTGCAAGTTCATGCAGGCGAGACGCCTACACCACGAGGCTTCCGCGATGATTGACAATCCCAACGATCCCAGCCTGCGAAGTTTCATTGACGTTGCGCCCGATTCGCCGTTCCCGATCCAGAATCTCCCATTCGGCGTCTTCCTGCGGCGTGGAACGGCTGTGCCACGCATCGGCGTTGACATCGGTGACTTCGTCCTTGATCTCCCACAGGCCTCGCTCGATCTCTCGTTCGAGATGTACCCATTGCCGCGCGACGGCATGCTCGAAGAATGGATGGACCTCTGGTTTTTCATGTCGTTTGGGCGTGAAACCTGGCGCGCGGTGCGCCGACGCGTAAGCTACATGCTTCGGCATGATACGCCCACGCTGCGCGACAACGCAGGTCTGCGAGCTCAGGTCTTGATACCCCAGCGCGACGTGGAAATGCTGCTCCCCGTACGCATCCCCAACTACACCGATTTTTATTCATCGCGCGAACACGCCACCAACGTCGGCATCATGCTGCGCGGCCCGCAGAACGCCCTCATGCCCAACTGGACGCACCTGCCCGTCGCCTATCACGGCCGCGCGAGTTCGATCGTCGTCAGCGGCACGGATGTTATTCGCCCGCTCGGCCAGACCAAGGCCGACGACGCCGATTCTCCCACTTTCGGCCCGAGCCGATCTCTCGATTTCGAGCTGGAACTCGGCCTCTTGATTGGCGCCGGCAACGCGCTGGGCGAACCGATCTCCGTTTCGCGTGCCGCCGAGCACGTCTTTGGCCTGGTGTTGGTCAACGACTGTTGCGCGCGCGACATTCAGAAATGGGAATATCAACCGCTCGGCCCGTTCTTGGCCAAGAACTTCGCGACATCAATTTCACCGTGGGTTGTCACGCTCGACGCCTTGGAGCCGTTCCGCGTCGCCGGCCCGAAGCAGGAACCGGAGCCGTTGCCGTACCTGCGCACCGACGGCGTCTGGAATTACGACATCCATCTGGAGATCCGGCTGCAAACCGCCGCGATGAGCGAGCCGACGCGCATCAGCGCGACCAACAGCAAGCATCTGTACTGGAATATCTGCCAGCAGATCGCCCACCACACGAGCAACGGCTGCAATCTCGATACGGGTGACCTGCTCGCATCGGGCACGATCAGCGGGCCGACGCCTGATTCACTCGGCTCGATGTTGGAGCTGGCGTGGAAAGGCACGCGCCCTATCGTTTTGCCCAACGGCGAAACACGCGCGTTTCTGCAAGACGGCGACCGCGTCACCATGACGGGCTGGTGCCAGGGTCAAGGCTATCGCGTCAGCTTCGGCGAAGTGACCGGCCGCGTGCTGCCGGCGCGATCGTGAATTGCAATCCTATGCAACCCATCCACACCATTACCCTGCGCGGCGTGCGCGTACACAACCTGAAGAGCATCGATGTCGATATTCCGCTCGATCGGCTCACGGTCGTCGTCGGCGTTTCAGGATCGGGCAAGTCCAGCCTCGTCTTCGATACGCTCCATGCCGAAGCGCAGCGGCGTTACGTGCAGAGTTTCTCCGCTTACACGCGGCAATTCCTCGAACGCTTCGACAAGCCTGACGCGGACTCAATCGGCGATCTTCCTCCGGCGGTGGCGATTCGCCGCGTGTCGATTCGAGCCAACTCACGCGAAACGGTCGGATCGTTGACGGAACTTGGCGCTCAGGTCCGACTGCTCTTCGCGCGGGTCGGAACGCTCGTCTGCCCGGATTGCCGGCAGCCCGTCACATCTCATCAAAGCAGCGACGTGACGGCTGCGCTTTTGGCTCTGCCTACCGGCACGCGCGCGACGATCGCGTTTCCTGTCCTCGCACCGGCGCCAGTCGAGCAAGCTGCCTGGCGCGCGGCATTGCTTGAAGAAGGCTACGTGCGCACCAAACGTGGGGACCAGACATTTCGTCTTGATGAATCTGACGCACCGGTCCTTGCAACCGGCGAAGCGATCTGGATCCTGCTCGATCGCGTCGAACTCGGCAAGACTCCGGTCGAGCGCATGGCCGAATCGGTGGACGCCGCCATGCGCCGCGGCGAGGGGCAATTAGGAATCTTGACTGATACGAACGAATTCGTGTTTCAGCGCGGCCACGTCTGTTCGCGCTGCCGACGCGTCTTCCCGACGCCGGAGCCGCGGCTTTTCGACGCGCACGATCCGCTGGGAGCGTGCCTGACCTGCCAAGGAATCGGGAGCGTCGGCAAGAACCGCGAAGCTTGTTCCGCGTGCCAGGGCGCGCGCTTCAATCCCGCCGCGCTTGCGGTTCGCCTGAACGATGCGTCCATCGCCGACTGGCTGGCACAGCCGTGCGCCCGTCTGCTCGAATCCATGCGCGGCTTGACGCTGACCGACGAAGCCCGAGCGCCGGTCGCCATTCTCATCGAAGCCATCCAGGCGCGTCTGGAAGCATTCGTCACAGTTGAGCTAGGGTATCTGACGCTCAACCAAACCGCCGCGACGTTGCCCGACGGTGTTCTCCGCCGCATCGCGTTGACGACGGCTCTGGCATCCAGCCTGGTTCACGTGCTCTATTTGATCGATGAACCGACCGTCGGCCTGCATCCGCGCGATACCGTGAAATGGATCGATGCGTTGCACCGGCTGCGCGAACGCGGCAACACCGTCGTCGTCATCGAGCACGACCATCGCGTTATCGAGGCGGCGGATCACGTCATCGAACTCGGCCTCGGCGCCGGCGATGAAGGCGGCGCGGTCGTCTACCGGGGGCCGCCGGTCGGTTTGACATCGGCGCCCGAGAGTCCAACGAGCGACTTCTGGACGGGCCGCGACGCCATCGCCGTGCCGACGCAGCGACGCCTACCGTCGAGCCATCTCAAGCTCACCGATGCGCTGGCCGAGTACCGATTCCCTCTCGGCGTCCTGTGCGCGGTCACCGGCGTCTCCGGCGCGGGCAAGCATCGGCTCGTCATGGAAACGCTCTATCCCACGCTCGCCAGGAAGAAAAAAAGTCCTCTCCCCTCTCCTCTTGAGAGAGGGGTCGGGGGTGAAGGCGAAGCGCCGACGGCAAAAGTGAGCGGGGCTGAAAAGCTTGCCGACGTCGTCCTGCTCGATCAGCAGCCGTTGCCGCGCAGCTCACGCAGCAATCCGGCCACGCTATTGAAGATTTTCGACGACATTCGCACTCTTTTCGCCGATACCACCGACGCGAAGATCCGCAATTTCGGGCCTGGCCAGTTCAGCTTCAATCAACCCGGGGGCCGCTGCGATGCGTGCGAAGGCCAAGGCACGCTGACGATCGACATGCAGTTTCTCGCCGACGTGACGACGGTATGTCCCGAATGCAGCGGTCGGCGTTATCGCCAGGAGATTCTCGACATCAAGGTACGCAGCCGCAGCATTGCGGAGGTGCTTGAGCTGACGATCCGCGAGGCGTTTCGTTTCTTTCGCGCCCAGCCCGCCATCGAAAAAAAGCTGAAGGTACTCCTCGATGTCGGTCTGGAATATCTGCGGCTCGGCCAGGCGGTAGAGACACTCGCCGGCGGCGAATGTCAACGATTGAAACTCGCCGCCCATCTGACTTCGAGCCGCAAGACCGGTTGCCTATTCATCCTCGACGAGCCCAGCGCCGGTCTACATCCCGCCGATGTCGCAAATTTACTGGCGTGCTTCGAGCGTCTCTTGTCCGCGGGCCATTCGCTACTTGTAATCGAAAACGATCTCGACGTGATCAAATGCGCCGACTGGATCATCGACCTGGATCACGGCCACATCGTCGCCGAGGGGACGCCGGAGGAGGTCGCGGACATCGGAGAATCGCACACGGGACGGTGTCTCAAGCCGCTGCTTGACGGTTAGGTGTCGGCGGGGTGACGCCGATCAGGCGTCAAGCCGCTGCCGCGTCTGAAAGTCGGTGGTACGCCGCCGCTCGAGCCACGTAGACTGAGAGCATGAACATCACCCTGCCAACCGCCGAAATGGAACGGGCCTACCTCGAACGAGATGCCAGCTACAACGGCCTGTTCTTTCTTGGCGTACGCACGACCGGCGTCTTTTGCCGACCGACATGTCCGGCACGCAAGCCATTGCCCAAGAACGTCGAGTACTTCCCGACGACGCACGCCGCGCTCGGCGCCGGGTATCGGCCGTGCAAGCGTTGTCGGCCTTTGGAACTGGAAGATCAACCCGCCTGGGCCGCCGAGCTGGAACGCAATCCTGCCGCGCGTATTACGGACGCTGAACTGTCGGACGTCTTCAAACAGATTCGCGAGAACGGCACAATCGGCACTCCAAGCCAGTCCCACACGGGCGAATGCGTGCTGTTGTCCTCGATATGCAGCCCACTCGGCCCGCTCGTGGCGGGGGCGACGCACGACGGCGTCTGTCTGCTTGAGTTCACGGATCGACGCATGCTAGAAGGGCAGTTCGCCGCGGTGCGGAAACGGTTCGCCGCGCCGGTTGTCCCCGGCTGCAACGAACACCTGAAAACGCTGGAAGCCGAGCTCGCGAGTTACTTTGCCGGTTCATTGCGAGACTTCTCCGTGCCATTGGTTTATCCCGGCACCGAATTCCAGCGGCGGGTGTGGACGCAATTGCTCGCCATTCCTTATGGCGAGACACGCTCGTATGAACAGGTGGCCATAGCAGTGGGAGACGCGAAGGCGGTGCGCGCAGTCGGCCGGGCCAATGGACTCAACCGCATCGCCATCGTCATCCCGTGCCATCGCGTCGTCAACAAGAGCGGCGCACTCGGCGGCTACGGCGGCGGCCTGCAGCGGAAGCAAGCCTTGCTAGACCTTGAGCGGCAAGGAACGGCTGAACCACCAACAAAATGAAATGAGCCACGGATCAAACACAGATGAAACACGGATGAAAAAATTCAGTGTGAAGGATTCGATTTCATTGAACTGTCTTTTGTCCTATCCGTGTTTAATCCGTGTTTAATCCGTGGCCAAGAAATTTGTGCGAGCGCAGCTTACTTCGCCGGCAATTTGAGCAACTGCCGCCACGCCTCCGCGGTCGGTACCGTGTCTCGGCTCGTCAGTTCGCGCAGCGCATAGAGCGCAGCGCGGTGATACGGCGACCGCACCCCCGGTTCGGTTGGAGTCAGCTTTTCGCGGTACGATTTCGCCTCATCCACGCTCACCGTGCGAGAGCGAACGAGGAAATCGAAACGCTGCACCTCAGGCCATGGCGCCGCATTCGCCACCGGCAGGCTAACCGAAAAGTCTTGCCGCAGATATGTCACGTCCACGCGCACGAGAATGTCCGGCGAGGATTCGGGCTGATAGTAAGCCGCAGGCACGATCGGCTCGCCCGGGACCGGCATGCTGGCGGTGAAGACCTCGGGATTTTGATTTGGCGCGTTGCCCGGCGCGTGACACAACAGGCAATTGCGCTGGTGATTGACCCGTACGAGTTCACGCACCGTCAAGACTGACTCGTCGCCGACCGTCTTCGTGACCGGCAGCCGGGGATCCGGCGCTTCGAGCATCTCCAGCAAGCGCGGCACCAGATCGGTGCGTTGCAGGACAACCAACGCCTCGGCCGAGCGCTTCGCCACTGCGGGCAAGGGATAACGCAAACCGGCGAGAAGGATGTCGGTATAGTCCTTGTCGCGGCGGGTCTTCAATGTCGTCAGCGTAATCTTGCGAACGTCGTCCTCGTCGGCATAAATCGCGAGCTTGGCGAGGGCGCGGGTCGATTCGACGTGTGATAGCGTGGAAAGATACCTGGCGAGCCGTTGGCGGTGGTCGCCGCCGACGGGCCCGAAGATCTGCATCAAGGCGGCAATGCGGGCGCGGATGGCTTCGTCCTGCGCTTGGGCGTCGCGCTTGGCATTCGCCTTATCTTCGAGGGCACAGGCGTTGCGATACGTCTCCCAGATTTGTTCCGCGAAATCAACCACGCCCATCCCGCCCTGAACCTCCTGCGTCTGAGACACCGCTGACTCAAGCGGGGGATCGCCTAACCGCGCCGCCGCCTCGAGACGTTTTGCAAGCCCGCCCAGACCGCCGGCCGTCAGCATATGCGCTCGGATGGTGTTCACCGCGATGGCAAACTCCGTGTTGCGCGAACCGCTTAGTCGGCAGTCATCGCCCATGACGAACGGCAAACCCGCAAGATCGCTGCGCTGTGCCAGAAGTGCTTCCATGTAGGCGTCACGCTTTTTCTGATTCGCGTGATTGACTTTGGCAACCATGTGCGCGGTTTGCTTCAGCCCCTCGCCCGGTTTGAGCTTATTCGCCAGCGGTTCCTGAAAAGCCAGCTCCGGAACCTTTGCGAGATCGTCGTTCAACAGTGGACCGACAATTTGCGGATAGCGCGGCGGCGTCGGCAACAGCTTTTCGATCGGCGTCGTGGCGGGGATCTTGAACGCGAAGCGCGGCGTGCCCGGAATGTTCATCTGGATCCGCGCGGAAAGCAGGCGCAGCGAACGCTGCAAGCGATCGATCAGTGCGTTGCGTACCTCGTTGCTAATGTCGGGATGATCGCGTACCTGGATTAACGCCTCGCGTAATTTATCGGTCAACTCGTTCAGGTTGGCGAGGTCCGCGGTGGTCGGTGATTTGGTCAACATCAGGTGTGCTTTGGCTTTGGACAGAACGTCGTCCACCTGCTTCGTTAGCTTCTGCCCTTCGATCTTGATGCGCTCGCGCTGTTCTTTGAGTAGATCGTCCCCCTTTTGCGAATGATCTTGCGCCGAGCTGCCGTCAGTGATTGATGCGCTGGCAATAATGGCGAGGAAACCCACAAGCCTACGGAGCCGCCCTGTGCATGCCGACATGAATTGTTCCTTTCAATTGACCAGAACTTCCCCGATGTGTGGCTATGATTATGAGCGATTGGGGCCGTTCATGCAAGTCAATAATTCGATGAGCGATCGAAATGTGCTGCGGAGGTTTTCTTCAATGAAATGCGTAAGGCGATAGGTGGAAGAAAACATACCCGTCCTCTAATGCGACGCGGAGCGTCGCACCACATTGTGGCACGACGCTCCGCGTCGTGAACGGGTTCGGGCATTTGTTTGATTGCTCTTCGCTAGCAATCACGCTCGGACACGCGGATTTAGATCAACTCCCTGATCGGCTCGACATTGTCCAGCAAGTGCGTTGGCCGGCCGCTGTGATTCGGGAACGTGGTGCCGAGGTCGATGCCGAGCGTGTGATAAAGTGTCGCGAGCAGGTTCTGCGGAGTGTAGGGGACGCCGACCGGGTGGTCGCCGCGTGCATCGGTGCGGCCGATCACCTGGCCCATGCGCAGGCCGCCGCCGGAGATCAGGCTGAAGCCGGCATAGGTCCAGTGGCCGCGGCCGTCGGGAGTCGCGCCGCAACCGCCGCGGCCGACGACGGGGAAGCGGCCCATCTCGCCGCCGATCATCACCGTCACGTCTTGGTCCAGGCCGCGCGCGTAGATGTCGGTGATGAGCGCGTGAATCGCGCGATCGAGGCGTGGCAGCTTGGCGCGCAGGCACGGGAAGCCATGATTATGCGTGTCCCAGCTGGTGGCACTAATGCTGTCGCCGTTGCAATCGGCATTGGGCACGACGCCGCCAAAGGTCAGCGTCACGACGGGAACGCCGGCTTCCACGAGGCGGCGCGCCATCAGGAGTCGCTGCGCCTCGCCTTCGCCGTAGCAGGCGCGGAGTGATTCGGGCTCGCGGCTGATATCGAAGGCGTCGCGTGTCCGTGCGCTCGTGACCATCTCCAGGGCCTGGGCGTTGAACGCGTCGAGGCCTTCCATGATGCCATTCGCATCGATGTTGCGATTGAGTTGATCGAAGGTGCGGCGCAGCTCGTTGCGATCCTGGAAGCGATCGAGCGAGACGTTGCGCGGCAAGGCCAGGCTCTCGAGACGGTCGCCGGGCACGAAGGCCTTGTGCGCCAGGCCGAGATAGGCGGGGCCATTGCGGAATTCGTAGCCGGCCTTGCTGTCGAGCGCGATGTACGCCGGCAGCTGGCGCGGCCCAGAGCCGCTACGCAGTTTGCTGACCACGGAACCAAAGTCGGGACGGATAGCGAAGCCTGCCTCCGTCGGCTTCTTGTAGCCCGAGAACAATTCGACCGGATCGTGGAAGTTCGGATTGAAGCGCAGATTACGCACGAGGGCCAGCTTGTCGGCGATCTGGGCCTGGAGCGGCAGATATTCGCAAATGTCGAAGCCGGGCACGTTGGTGCGAATCGGATTGAACTCGCCGCGGATCTCGACGGGAGCGTTCGGCTTCATGTCGTAGGTGTCGATATGGCTGGGCCCACCCCACAGATAGACGTAGATGACCGCTTTCGAAGAGGAGCCGCGCTGATTGACGGCCCCACTCGCTCGCAACTTGAGCAGTTCAGCGAGAGACAGCCCACCCAGGCCCAGCGCGCCGGTCTGAAGGAAATTGCGGCGCGTAACGCCGCGGCAGAAGCGCAGATGGCTGTCGCCGAGGAACGTGAGCATGGACGGGTTCCTTTGGAAGAGGTCGGCTTGGTTCGCTTGTCGGTGGTCGTCAACGGGGGGGTGCAGTGATCATACCAGATACCTGGGCGGAATCAACCCATCGTTGGCATCGCTGCCATCTGGCGGGTGCGGTTGCCATCGTGTAAGTCGACCGGCAATTGATCGTGCCCGGCCACGACACGGAGCGTCGTGCCACAATGTGGTGCGACGCTCCGCGTTGCATGGCTCACGAATACGCCCAGGCCGCGAAGCGATAAACTATGTGGGAGGTCGGGCTACGAACCCAAGGGGAATCGTCATGAAGAAATCGTCTGTGGTTGCCGCGTTGACTGGTTTCGTCCTGATCGTGGCGGTCTGGTTGGCGTCTGGACAGGTTGTTTCGCCGCCGACGATTTCCTGGAATGGCAATCTCGCGACCATCGAGTGGACCGAGCTGCTCGCTGATCCGAAGGCTGCCAAGGATGAGACGCCGTTCGTCGTTCTCACCGGGCCGTACATCGGCTGGCTCACGCCGACGGAAGTGACCATCGGCTGGGAGGTTATCGCCGAGGCACGCGTCACCGAGTCGCCGTACGCCAGCTTGCCGGCCAAGTATCCTGACGACAAGATTCAATTTCGCTCGGTGCGTTTGATCGATCTCAAGCCCGATACGCTCTATCGCTATCAACTGAAGGCGCGGAATTACCAGAGCAAGATTATCAGCTTCCGCACGTTCCCGGCTCCGGATGCGACTTCCTTCAAGTTTGCGATGGTCGGCGACACCCAACGCGGCGAAGTCCCCGCGTCGGCGGCGATCGAGAGCAAACTGTTCGCCGATATTCTCGCGTGGAACCCAACGCTGCTTGTCCACCTGGGCGACATGCTCGGCACCGGCCGCGGCGATGGCTTGAACGGGCGCAAGGCCTGGTTCCGCACGTTGGCGCGCAATCGCGAGACGCGTGGCTCGATCTTCATGGCCCCGACGGCGGGCAATCATTGCTGGCTTGGCAGCGGCCACGGCTGGTACGCCGACTACTTTGCTGGCGTCAAAGGCCCGCGCAGCCTGGTCCGTGATGGCTCGCAGCCCCCCTTTTATTATTCCTTCGACGTCGGCAACGTTCACTTTGTCAGCCTGTGCACCGAGAGCGCCAAGCTCGCCGCCAAGAAGAACGTGGCCGACGACAAATTCAATGGCTTGCCATTCTCCTACAACGAACAACTGGCCTGGCTTGACAACGATCTGAAACGCACGCAGGCGGCCTGGAAGGTCATCTTCTTTCACAAGCCCTTCCACACGGCCGGCGGTTACCCGGCGCCGGATGACTTCCGCAAGGAATTCGGCGCTGTCTGCGACAAACATGGCGTGCAGCTCTTGCTCGCGGGCCACGATCATAGTTATCAGAAGACGAAACGCATCAAGAACGCCGACCGCACTTTGTCCGACACGGGCTCGGTGCAGGTCGTCAGCGGCGGCGGCGACATCAACCAATTCAACGCCGTCAAGAATCCGCCGGCGTGGAACGTCCTGCACAAGAAAATCAACCACTACGTACAGGTGGAAGTCAGCGCCGAGAACCTGCGTTTCACCGCAGTCGATGTGAAGGGACAGATCTTCGATGCCTGGAAGCTGCCGTTAAAAGGCCAGCCGGTATCGTTGCCCGTGCGAGAGGTGGAGGAAAAATGAAAGCTCAACTGGACCAAGGCGTAGTCGCACGTCAGGATGGCGTGTCTGCACCGGTGGGCAATGTCATGCGAAACCGATTACCCGATGCCGACTGGAGAACCGAATCATGCGGCTTGTTGACCACCCGACCGGCAACTATCGATTCTTGCCTGGAATTGCGCCCTACTCGTGCGGCGCCGTTTCCAGCCCTGGTTTCGAGATCGTCAACGTTACATTCCAGAAGCCCGTCCCCTACCGAACGGGTTTCGCGAGAATCGCGCGCTTGCTGGACGAGCAGGGCCGCCCCAAGACTGCCTTGTGCGCGATCTCGCTCCGGTCGCCTCGGCCGTACAGTTTCCAAGGCTTTGCGGACTTCAACACCGAGTACACGTCGATTCTCGAAAGCTGGGGTGTGTTCGTCGGTGACGCCAATCCGATCGCTCGGACGAACGTGGCCCCCGTCATCGACCCGCCCAGTGAACCCGTCTTGTACGGGTTTTCGTTCACGAGGTCCTGTCCGGGCGATCGACCGTCCACGTTTGTGGTCGCCGGCGCCGGCGAATTGCCCGAAGGGATCTTGACTCGAGACGAAATTGTTGCACGCGGCGACGCGTCGCCTCGAGGGCTCGCCAGCAAGGCTCGATTTGTCATGGATTTGATGGAGAGCCGGCTGCGAGGTCTGGGTATGGCCTGTGCGTCGGTCTCCTGTGCCAACGTGTACACGGCCCATTCAATCACCGATTTGTTGCCCGACGTACTCCTGAGCCGCATGGGTGCTGCCGCCATGCACGGAATCCGCTGGCATTTCAGTCGGCCTCCGATCGACGAAATCGAGTTTGAAATGGACCTGCGCGGCACGAGTACCGAACTCCGCTGCAATTGAACGCAGGCGCCTTTCGAGGAGTTTGTTTTCAGCAGCCGTTCACCTCTCTACCCCTGTTTTCAGGGGAAAGAGAGGTGAACGGTTACCATTCTTCATTGCAATGCGGAATGAAGAACAGAGAAGAGAGAATTGAGAAGCGATTCCAAAGTAGGGGGCATTCAGAGTTTTGGGGGGTCGAATGCCGCCCACTCCGGAATCTTGCAATTTTTTCAAGCAACTTGGCCTTCATCGTGTGGCGCAGGATTTCTGCCAATTTTGCCACGTGCGAGGAATTTTCGAGCTATGTTGTAAATGAGGACACTGTGTCACGCCTCGTAACCGTGCCGCGGAGGTCAGCGATTTACGTTTCCAACGGAGCCAGAGAGATGGCAACCCTCACTCGCAATGGCGTCCTGTGTGCGCCCGTCGCTCCCCCCCACACCGACGCGATTGACGATGAATTTTTCACCCTCGACGACTTCGAGGTCGAATTGCGCCGGCTTAACGAGGTCAATCAACAACTTCTTGACGAATTGAATCCCAGCGACAACACCCTCGATGAAGCGACGCCCGAAGCGCTCCGCGTGACGGAAGAAGCCGACGAGTTGGCGCAGTTGCGCGAAGAAAACCGTCTGCTCAAGAGTCAGCTGGAAGCATTCAGTGCGGCACAAGACGAGGAACCCTGGCTGGAACGGCAGCGCGAATACGAAATGATGCTCGAAGAGAAATCGGAAGTGATTCGCGGCCTGCACCAGAAAATGAACGAAATGCAGGAATCGGTCAGCTTCGCCCCTGAAGTCCCCGCGGCGCCGAGTGCCAGCAGCATTCGCCTCGGTCAGGCGGAGGAAATCCTGCGTTTGAAACGCGAGATGGACGAACAACGCCGGCAGCTTGAGCAAGACGAACAAGACATGATGGCCCAGATGCGCCAAATGGAAATAACGATGGCCAGGGAACGCGCGGAAATGGCCCGGCACCGTCAGGAGATTGTGCGCCTGCAAAAAGAATTAGCGCGCGAAACGGAGAACGCGAATCGCGATCCTGGGCTGCGCGAAAAACTGCACAGCCTGCGGCGCACGCAGGAATCAAAGATTGCCCCCCCCGCCGCGGCGGAACCCGTCGTGCAGAAAGATCAAGAAAGCGGCGGATTCTTCCGCCGCATGTTCGGATAATAATGCGCCGGCTAGCAGACGCCATGCACCCTTGCCAACCCGGTGCGTGGCGTTTTTTTCGCGGGTCAAGCGGCCTCGCTTGCCTTACGCTCCGTATTATTTCCTGATGGAATCCCTCCGCAACAAGACCGTCCTCATCACCGGCGGCTCGTCTGGCATCGGCAAGGCGACGGCCATACGTCTGGCGCAGATGGGGGCCCAGGTCGCGCTGTCCGCGCGCAATCGCGACGCGCTTGAGCAGGTTCGCAAGGAAATTCACACGGCCGGCGGCGCGGCGCTCGTCGCTCCCGCCGACGTCACCAATGCCGAGCAGGTCCGCACGGCCGTCGAAGCCACGGTCGCGCATTTCGGCAAGCTCGACATTCTGCTCGCGTCCGCTGGCCTGTCGATGCGGGCCTATTTCGAGGGTTCCTCCCTCGAAGCGCTCGAACGCGTCATGCGCGTCAACTTCTTCGGCACGCTCTATGCGACGCATTTCGCGTTGCCTCACATCAAGAAAACGAAGGGCTCGCTCGTTGCCGTCAGTAGTCTGACAGGCAAGCGCGGCATCCCATCGTACGCGGTCTACGGGGCGAGCAAGTTCGCGATTCAAGGCCTGTACGAAGCGCTGCGGCTGGAGTTGCTGAAGGACGGCGTTCACGTAGGCGTCGTCTCGCCGGCATTCGTCGATACGCCGCTACGCGCAAACGTGCTCGGCCCCAATGGGCAGCCGTGGGCCGTGCCGCCGCCGCCGCCGTTTCGCGTCTGGCCCGTGGAGAAATGCGTCGAGCGCATCATCCGCCTGATCGTGAAACGTAAACGGCAAGCGTTGATGCCGTGGTTCACTGGACCGCTCCTGGCGATCGACGAACTCTGCGGGCGCGTGCTCGGCGATCGCATTCTGTTGGGGAGGTTTCCGCCCGAGTCATGAGTTGGCCGCGCGCGGCTTACCGGTCGCCAGCAAGCACGCGAACGCCTAGCCGGAAGCGCTCGAAAGACATTTTCCTGGAATCCAGTCGGCGTTCTTTGACAAGCGGCAAATCGCGACCTACCTTTTGTCAGATAGAGATCTCTCGCGGCGCCTGTGAGGGACGGGCGGAATCGCGGCGAGATTTTTCCAACACTTCGAGGATTTGCCATGCTGTCTCGCATCAGGAATTTTGTCGTCGATTTCGTCGAACGTGAAGATGGGCCTACGGCTGTCGAATACGCAGTCATGTTGGCCTTGATCATTGTGGTCTGCCTCGCAGCCATCACGACGCTCGGCCAGAACGCCAATAGCACGTTCACCGCCATTGGCAACTCAATGAGCTCAGGGTCGTGAGTTCGAAACCGGCCGGCGCGGGCATTTCTCTATCCCCCCCCATGCCCGACCAGAGCTTGTCGCAAGCGGACAGGAACTCGCCCCCAAGAGCCGAAGAGAGTCAGCGTCAACCATATCGCTGCCCCTCTTCGGTTTGTTGTTGCGCGCCGCGACAATATGCTTCATACAATGATTGGCGTGGCGCAAGCGTCACGTTTGCGCATTTTTCTCGAGGCGTGGTGCGAGCGCGATACTTGCACTAGGATGTGCGTATGCGAACAGCGAAAAAGAAGTTCACCCTCGGGCTGATCCAGCCGAAATGCGAAGCCGAGCCGTCGCGCAACATGCGCGCGACGTTGAAGCGAATTCACGACGCGGCGAAGCAAGGCGCGGACATCATCTGTCTGCCGGAACTGTTCCTGTCGCACTACTTCTGCCAGCAGACGGATCTCAAGTTCTTCGAGCTCGCCGAGCCGATTCCGGGGCCAACCACGGAAAAACTCGGCGCGATCGCACGCTCGCTGGGCAAGGTGATCGTGGCGTCGCTGTTCGAGAAACGCGCCGCGGGCCTCTATCACAACACCGCGGTCGTGTTCGATGCCGACGGAACGCTGGCGGGAATTTATCGCAAATCGCATATCCCGGACGATCCGCTCTATCACGAGAAATACTATTTCACGCCGGGCGATCTGGGCTTTCGGGCCTTCGACACGCGTTTCGGGCGGATTGGCATTCTCGTCTGCTGGGACCAGTGGTTCCCCGAGGCTGCCCGGCTTACCGCGCTGCAAGGCGCACAACTATTGATCTATCCGACGGCCATCGGCTGGCATCCGCGCGAGAAGGCCCCGTTCGGTGTGCAGCAACACGACGCCTGGCAGACGATCCAGCGCGCCCACGCCATTGCCAACGGCGTCTACGTCGCGGCGATCAATCGCGTCGGCCATGAAGGCTCCGTGGACGGCGGGCTTGAATTCTGGGGCGCGTCGTTCGTCAGCGATCCGTTCGGTGTCATTCTCGCGAAAGCTTCGCACGACAAGGAGGAGATCGTTATCGCCGAATGCGACATGGCCCGCTGCGAGGAAGTGCGGCAAAACTGGCCGTTCCTGCGCGATCGCCGCATCGATGCGTAGGGCAATCGGACGAAGCGCTGGGGGGACGTTTAGATAAGAAAAATCGGAGGCCAGCGCGATCGGGCCGTGTTTGATCGCTACGAAGGTGGGGCGACAAAGCGAAAATCGCCCAATACCAGGGCGATAAAGCCGCGGCGTCGAGCGAATCGGGAGAGACATTGAAAATGAGGGCGTGAGCGGCGGCGTGTTACTTCTTGGCCGCAGCGCCGGTTTTCGTCTGTTCGGCGCGAATTTCCGCTTCGGCTTCATACCAATGTTGCTTGTCGCAACCGTGTTTGCAGCCCCCCTTCATCCATTTTTCGAAGGCGCGCTTGGCGACCTTCTCTGACGGCAGGCTGACCTGAGTGGTCGGCGCTTGGGTCATCGCCGTGGACGGGGCGGACTTGGTGCTGGCGCCGCTGGTGGTGGTCCTGGACATGTCGTCCTCCCTGAGTGGAAAGTGTGGGGTTACCCATTCCCATATCAACGGGGACATTTCATCAAATTCCCGCGCGTGCGGCAAGGATTATTTCGGAAAATCAATTGTTTTGCCAAGGATAGTAAGTCGCGTTGCCGGCGGCCATTTGCGGCTTCGCATTCGCCATCATGCGTTGAAAAACCGGCGTGCTATCGCGGCTGAATCGGTGGCTCGCCTTTGGCGATCGCTTCCGGTTTTAGCGCCAGCGTGGGCGCTCGATGGCCGAACACGAGGAAATAGACGATCGCGCCGACGATCATGAAACCGACAGCGATCAGCGATTGCAACAGATCCGTCACGAACATGTTCACGAGCACCAGCGCCATGGCTGACACGTAAAAAATTGGCAGCCACGGGAAGCCCCAGCAGCGATACGGCAACGCGATCTTGTCCACGGGGTATTGGCGTCGGCACACGAAGATGGTCGCCACCGCCAGCGTTTCAAAGGCGACGGCGCCGAACATCGCGTAATCGGTCAGGATGTCGAAGAGTGCTTTCTTGAGGACTTCGTTGTACATGAGCAAGGCCGCGCCGAGTACGAGCAGGATCGACCATCCCGTGAGCACGACCCCGGCCCGCGCCGGTGTGCCGAAGGTCGGGTGCAGCTTGCAGAGGGCGCCAGGCGCCAGGCCGTCCTGCCCCATCGCATACAGCAAGCGCGGGCCGACCAGCAGATTGCCGTTGAGCGCGCCGAACACCGACGTCATCACCGCCAACGACGCGAGCAGCACGCCGATCGAGCCGAACAGGTGGAGGCTGAAAATGGTCGCCACCGGCCTGTCGCCTCCTTGCTCAATCATCTCGGCTCGGCTGACGACGACGTGATACGCGACATTGACCGAGCAGTACAGCACGATGACCGCTCCCGTGCCCATCATGAAAGCGAGCGGTAAATTGCGGTGGGGCTCCTTGACTTCCTCGGCGACTGGCGCGAGGTTCATCCAGCCGTGATACGCCCAGAGAATGCCGACCAGCGCTTTGCCGAACAGGCTCCAGTTGACGCCGCTCCATTTTTCCGGCCAGATCGGCGTCAGCAATTCCGGGTTCACCGCGGATTCGCTCGTGAAGGCCAGGAAAACAAACGGCAACAGGGCGATGCTCAGCAAGGAGAAGACCTTCACGGACGTGACGAGGACTTGCAAGCCGCCGCCAAGCACGGTGCCGCAGCCGTTGAGGATAGCCAAAGTGGTGATGACGGTGACCGTAACTCCTTGACGTTGCCAGAATGTCAGGACCTCGCCGGGCGCCCGCACGTCGTTGGCATAGCGCAGGATGTCGTGAAAGGATTCGGTGAATACTGTGGCCAGGGCGGCAATCGAACCGGAACGGATGATCCAGAACTCGACCCAGCCCCACAGGAAGCCGGCCCATCGGCCATAACCTTCGCGCAAGAACGCGTAGTTGCCTCCGGCACGCGGGTGGATGATCGCAATCTCGGCGACAATCAGCGAGCCGATGAAGCTCAGGACGCCGACGAGAATCCAGGCGATCATGATCAGCCCGAACTCGGTGAGGTTCTTCGCCACATCGTGCGGCTTCTTGAACACGCCGGAGCCGATGACGGTGCCGACGACGAGCGCGGTCGCCATCCAGGGGCCGAGCACGCGCGGCAGCCTGTCGGTAGGGGTCGAATGAGGAACGTCCATGGCAGGCCTCTTGATTCGAAAGCGAAGATCTCATTCCGCGGCCCGGCGCAAGCGATCGTGCACGGCAAGCCAGTCGTCGCCCGCGGGAGGGCGCTCGACGACGATGCGATCCAGGCCAGCGTCGTCGAGTCGATGCAGGGCGGCGTATAACTGTGCGGAATAGCTTACCGGATCAGCCGGCAGTAGAATACCCAAATCTCCCGGCCCATCCCCCGTGTCGAGGTGAGTCAACCAACCGATGCGCAGGCCTTGCTGGCGGAGTTCTTCGACGCGGCGTCGGCTGTGAGACGCGACCTCAAGCGCCGTGCGCGGCGCATAATGACGCCGCATCTGGCCGGGCGAACGCGCGGGCTGCGCGCTTGCTTCACGCGTTGTGCGCTCGATCGAGCCGATGACCGCTTCCAGCGCCGCCAGCGTTGCCAGGCCGGGCCTCAGCAAGCGCGGCGGATCGGTCGTCACGTCAAGCACCGTCGATTCGAGGCCTCCCGTCGTTGGACCGGCGTCGAGCAATAGATCGATGCGCTCCGCCAGGCCGCGCAGCACATGCTCGGCCGCGGTGGGCGAAAGCTCCGTGGCACGATTCGCGCTCGGCGCCGCCAACGGCAGCCCGCTCGCGCGCAACAGCGCCAGCGCTACCGGATGCGCCGGCATGCGCAATGCCACGGTCGGCCCCCCCGCCGTCACCAGATCGGGCACACACGACGCTTTCGGCAAAACCAGCGTCAAGGGCCCCGGCCAAAAGCGCGCGGCCAAACACTCGGCGCTGTCCGGCCAGTCGGCGCTGAGTGCTTGGGCGTCCGCGATTGAAGCGACATGAACGATCAGCGGATTCGTCGCCGGTCTTCCCTTGGCGGCGAAGATCCTGGCGACGGCGTCCTCCGCGAGCGCGTTCGCCCCCAGGCCATATACGGTCTCCGTCGGAAAGGCAACGAGGCCGCCTGCTTGGAGGTTTCGAGCTGCGCGCACGATCAAATCGGGATCGGGATGGAAGGGATCAACACGCAAGACGTCGCAGTGCATCATACTTTCACAGGGCGCGAATCGTTAGCCGGACGCGCAAGCGACGGA
>SXGT01231343.1_pt1 | contig 32133 bp, 21 predicted proteins | sample 3176221 | NCBI WGS metagenome assembly SXGT01 (sample SAMN11356862, study PRJNA531348) | freshwater metagenome | isolation source: freshwater sample F1-120 | place: China: Fuxian Lake, Yuxi | collected 2017-12-25
CCTCCCTCTCCCTTCAGGGAGAGGGAGGCCGGGTGGGTGAGGTCTGCGCGGGGCTCGCGCGCTCCTCCGTGGCTTCGCGCTACGCGCGCGATGGGGGAGGCGAAGAGGTTCCGTGGAGGCAGTTGGGGCGCCCGCCCAGACCTCACCCCCTGTCCCCCTCTCCCTGAAGGGAGAGGGGGCATGTGAACGGGAGAATCGCCTCTCGCAGGGTCTCCCGGTTCAGTCGTGCGTGCCCGCGCTCCTCCCTCTCCCTTCAGGGAGAGGGAGGCCGGGTGGGTGAGGTCTGCGCGGTCATCCCGGAACCTCTTCGTCTCCCCCTGAGCACGCGTAGCGCGCGATTTGGGGGAGACCGACGCGCGTAGCGCGGCGAGTGGGGGCACCCCTTCTTTTTCGCTGGATCGCGCCCAACCGATCGGCATTGAGCCCAGCGCAGGCGAGGGCGTTCGGCGCTCTACGCGCCCTTCTGCCGCACTTCCCGGTTGATCCCGACGATCGCCGGGTGCGCCTCGAGGACCGCGAGCACCTCGTGCATCCCCGCGTCCGGTGCCCTGCTGCCGAGCGCAGACGCCACGGCGCACAGGAACCGGTAGTCTGCGATCGTGTCGAGGGTCCACCGGTGCATCGACAGGTCCTCCCCCTCCCCGCGCACCGACAGACACCGGAACGACTCCGGGTGCCGGTACACGTGCCGGGTCACGTGCTCCCGGTCCTCACCGCTCGCCTCCGCGTCCGCGCGCACGAGCGCCGCCATCGACACGATCTCCGTATCCAGGCCGCGAGGGAGCCTCCGATCCATCACGTTCGACGCGTAGTCGGGGGCCTCCGAAAGGAACGCGCGCACGACCGCCCCCGACCGCGCCGGATCGAGGAAGGGGCAGTCCGACGTGATCCGCACGATCGCGTCCGCCCTCGTCTCCCTCGCGGCGACCACGTACCGCGCGAGCACGTCCTCGAGGCTCCCACGAACGGCCCTCACGCCGAGCCGACCGCACATCGCCGCCACGAGATCGTCGGCGGGGTCGGTCGACGTGGCCACCACGACGTCGTCGACCCCCGCGATCCGCCGCGCGCGACGCAGCACGTGCGCCAGCACCGGCTCCCCCGCGAGGTCGAGGAGCACCTTCGCGGGGAGCCGCGTGCTCCCCACGCGGGCCTGGATCACACAGACGACGCGCACGTCACGGCCCGTCCGGCTTCTTGTCCTGCGGCTGCGTCGTGGCCGTCCCCGACGTGGTCGACCCGTACGCCCTGCGCTGGATCGCCTCCCGCTCCGCGAGAGCCGCGTCTTTCCAGCGGCCCTCCTCCGGGTGCCGCTCGGCCAGCCGTGTGTAGGCATCGAGCGCCTCGCCGTGCATCCCCTGGCTCGTGGCGAGGGTCGCGATGCGCTCGAGCACGTCCTCGCGGCGGTCGGGCGACTGCTCGTAGGCCTTCTTGAAGAGGCCTATCGCGCGGCGCCCGTTCCCGCGCGACACCTCCGTCTCGCCGAGGAACACCAGGTTCTCCGCGCATCTCTGGGCCTCTCGGCACATCATCCGCTCCAGCTTCGCGATCGCCGCGTCGGCCCGCGCCCTGTGTCCCGTGCGGCCCCCGATCTCGATGATGCCGCGGATGCACGCCGTCGCATCGGGGGCCTGATTGATCAGGCCGTCGAGCTCGTCCAGCGCCTGCTGGGGGTTCTCCCGGGCCATCAACTCCGCCACCGGTATCGCGGCCTCGCACTGGGTCGGGTTGGCGGCCCGCACCATGCGCGCGTACTTGAGCGCCTCCCGCACGCACGGCCGCTGGGGCACGTCGCACCAGGGCGCGGGCTCCCTGACGTCCGCGAGCGTGGCCGTCGCGTGCCGGTGGATGGCGCCCGTCGCCGTCCCCGGCCTTGCGAGGGCCTGCTCGTCGATGCGCCACGCGGTCGCGGGCTTGGTCTGGACGAGCGCCAGCGCCAGCGTGTCCAGCATCGTGATCGCGGCGGGGCCCGCAGGGACGAGATCCATCGCGTCCTCGTAGGTCTCGACGAGCCTGGACACCTCGACGGCGATGGCCCAGCGCAGGGTCGAGTCCTCCTGGTAGGCGAGGCGGTACTCGAGGCGCGCCTGCGCGCGGTGGTGCGTGTTGAGCGCACGCGCGAGCAGCAGGTGAGCCCGGCCGTAGCGCGGGTTGCGATCGAGCGCGCGGGCCACCCAGGGTACGACCGACTCGTCGTGCGCGAGCGTGGCGCGGAGCCCCCCCGCGAGCGGGAAGTAGGGATCCGCGGGATGCCGGAGCATCGCGGCGCGCACCTCCTCGTGGAACGCTGGCCGGAGCGTCGCGGCGCTCGTGGAGAGCTCCTGGAAGCGCCGCTGCTCGAAGAACAGCTCCCGCTTCACGTACGGCAACGTCACGAGCATAGACCCTAGGGCGAGGATCGGCGTCGCCGTCGCGAGGCGCGGCAGGAAGCGGGTCCACGGATCGGGCGCGGGCTGACCATGGCCTCCGGCGCCCGCGGTGACGATCGCGGCGCACGTGACGAACGCGATCATGATCCCGGGCACCTCGCTGCTGAAGTCCACGGTGTTGTGAACCAGGGCGCCCGCGAGCGCCGACCACGGTCCAACCGGCGGGATCGAGCGCATGAGCACGTTTCCCGGGGAGAGCGCGTACACGAGGAGGAGCATCGACAGCACCGCCACGGGCACGCCCCACTCGCTGAACCATTGCGCGAACACGTTCTCCGGGTGCGTGTGCACCCAGTTGTCCGCGGCGTGGCCCATGCTCGGGAAGACCGATTCGAACGCGCCGCGGCCCGTGCCGAAGACGGGGAATTGGGCGACCAGCTTGAAGGCCTCGCGGATGAGCCCCAGCTTGGAAAAGTCCTTCTCCCCGAGGACCCTCACCGACTCGTTGAACATCCCCGCGATGAACATCGCGCCACCCGCGATCCCGATCACGCCCACGACCGCGCCGATCAGACCGCCCGTCCGATCGCGGCGCGCCGCGCGGGACATGTTCGCGGCGGCGAGAACCGACACCACGATCGACAGCACGCCCCCACGTGATCTGCACCACAGCGTGATCGACGCGAGCACGACTGCGCACGCGATGGCGGCGAACCGCGGCACGCTGCCGTCGCGGCTCGTGAGCGCGGCCCCGACCGCGATGGCGAAGCCGATGTTGACGAACGCCGCGAGGTGGTTCGTATTGAGCAGCGGCGACAGGTGCGCCTGGAAATACGACGACTTGTCGACGAGCGGCTTGTACGCGCCGAACACGCGCTCGGCGCCGAAGGCGGGGTGGAGCACGGCCGTGATCGCCATCAGCAGGCACGAGGCGACGAGCGTGCGCTCCAGGAAGACGGCACCCTCGCGATGATGGGCGACGCGCAGCCCCGCCACGAGGATCGCGATGTACACGACGCCCCGCAGCACCTCCACGCGGGTCGCGACAGGGTCGAGGGAAAGGGTGACCCAGGATGGACCAGGCTCGCGAAGCGGCGACAGCGAGCGTGCCCAGACGTCCGCCGTCTCGGGGGCGAGCAGCCGGACGACCGCGGCCGGCAACGGCACGGCCTGGAGCGCCGTATACGCCGTGAGGGCCATCGCGACCAGCACGAGCGTGCTCGCCACGACCCTCGGCGTCCGTGGCTCGACGCGCCAGTGCACGAGCACCGCGGCACCGCTCGCCACGGCGGCGAGGATCGCCGTCGTGTACGTGTGGAGGGATCCGATCGCGAGCGGGGCCAGGACGAGCGCCAGCGCGAGCAGCCACCGCCCCGCCCGCTCGGTGCTGGTGAGGTCCACGGCCAGGCGCGCCTCGCCTCCCTCTCGCCCCGCGCGCGCTCGTTCGGCGCGCAGGTTCTTCACGAGGTCGGAGACGAGGCTTCGCATGCTCACGGTTGGCCGCCCGGAGACGGACGTAGCACGCGGACGGCCAACGCGTGGCATCAAAGCGGGAACGACCGACGCGCGGGGAGGCTCGGCCGGTCAGGTGCGCCGGGGCGAGACATCGTTCACGTGACGTCGCCGGCGAACCCAGCGTGTCCGCCCGCCCGCCCCGAGAGGTCGTCCGGGGATGGCCCGGCCGCGTGGCCCGTCGAGGTCGACGGCACCGGGCCCCGATCCTGGCTGGTCTTCAGAAGCCGATGAGGATCGCCATCGTACCGCCCAGGAGGAGCAAGGTCTCGCCCGAGCGTGTGTCTCCGGCGGGGAGGTTGCTGTACGACACCGGGCCGATTCCCACGTCGCCTTCGATCTCGAAGGCGAAGTTCGCGCCGAAGGTGTGGCGGTAGCCGGGTCGGGCCCGGAAGATCAGGTTGGTGGCGACGGCCCTCGTGCGGCTGGTGGTGTACCGCTCGACGCCGATCGCGCCGCCGATGTGAAACGCGTCTGCGAGATGGCGACCTAGCCCCAGCCTGAACTCTCCACCGAAATACCCCGCGAGGCCCCCGGAGGCCGTGGGGGTCCCGCTCTCGCCGAGCCCGACGTAGCCGCCGTCCGCGTACAGGCTGAAGGAGCGGCTCGTCGCGTATCGCAGGGTACCCCCGACGCCGTAGCCGAGGCTCGAGGGCGCGCGTCCGAGGAAGAAGCTCCGCAGGCTGAAGTACGGTCCGAAGATGGCGCCCGTGCCCGCGCGGAGCGGCGACTCCACGTCGATCTCGCTCTCCTCGCGATCCTTCACGACGGCGTTGTAGTTGCTGCTCAGGACCGGCGCGTCGCGCGTCGCGCTCGACTTCACGCCGTCGTCCTTGCGCTCCGCCGCCGTGCCGGTCTCCGCTTCCAGCCGCACCAGCCGCTCCCGGATCTGCTCGGCGTCCGGGGCGTTGGGGCGCGCGGTCACGTAGACGCGAAAGTCCTCCATGGCGGGGTACACGTGCCCTAGCCGCTCGTGGCAGAGGCCGCGGTCGCGGCGCAGGCGCGGATCGTAGTTGACCTGGACCGCGGCGTCGAAGCCGGTGAGCGCGCCGTTGCAGTCGCCCGCGCGGGCGCGCGCGCGCGCGTGGTCCCCGAGCGTCTGCCCCCGATCCTCTCGGTTCAGCGTGAACTGGGAGTTCGACTTGTCGACGAGCTTCGGGGGCGGCTCTTGCGCGAGCGCGGAGGACGGCGCGAGGGCGACGATCAGGGCCAGGCCGGGGAGCAGCGTGTAGGGAGCCCGCATGTGACCCAGGGTATCGGTCTTCCCCGGCGAAGCCCAAGTTCTCGGGGGTGGACCTCGACGCGGCCTCTCGAGCCCCCTCGAAACCGGTTCAGTTGGCGTGGCCGACGGGGCGGCGGCCGTGTTGCACCCCTTCGAGGACCCCACGAGGGAGGAGCCCTGGCGGCGTCGCGTCGCCGCCGGCCGCGGCATCCCCCGGAGCGCCGCGCTCCCCCGCAAGGACCCCACCGTCGCCTGGCGCGCCACCGTCGAGCGCCGCGTCGAGCGATCGCCCTCGCTCGGCCCAGACGATACGTCCGAAGCGTGAGGCGCGGTGGAAGTTCCCCTGCCCGAGGATGGGAGACCACGCGACGCCCCCCTCCCCCTTCATCGCGTAGAAATTCACCCGCCACGCGTCGCCGTGCTTCGGCGGGAGCGTCTTCGCGCCTTTGGCGAAGGCGGCCCACGGGATCTCCACCTCCACGGTGTAGCCCTCGTCCTTGTCGTCCTTCTTGTCGACGGTGCCGCTCACGACCACGGCGCTCTTCAGCTTGGGATCCCAGTCCTCGTGCCCGAAGGGCCCGTCGTCGTTGCCCCGCGGCGAGTTGTAGCCGTCGAACCGGGAGTGGAACACCCGGTTCTGCGGGTTGATCTGCAGCTCGAAGTAGTCCTTGTTGTCGCCGTCGCCGTCGGGGTCGATCATCATCTCGACCGTGTCGCGGAGCCACAGCTTGGGCTGGCCCGTGACCGTGAAGTCCTTCGGCTGCGCCTTCGCGTCGGTGTAGTACCCGACGACGTCGGGATCCTTCACGTCGAAGAAGAAGTACAGCTTCGCGTCATCCCACAGGACCTTGACGCTGCCGTTCACGGGGAACGAGCCGTTCGGCTTGCCCGTCCCCACCTCGACGAAAGGGCCGGTGCCCGCGGCCGCCCCCCACCCCTTCTCGTCGGCCTTGCCGTCGATCGTGATCGTCTCGCCCTTCGCGAGCTTCTCGGCCTTGAGGACGGGGATGTCCGTCTTCTTCGGCGGATCGGGCTTGCGCTCGACGCCGGTCTTCACCTTCATCACGATGCCGCGGTTCTCACCATCGTTCGGGCCGGAGATCACGCGCAGGCGCGCGTCGCCCTTCCAGACGCCGACGTACACGGTGAACTCCGGGCCCGCCGTGTCGGGCACGCGGTAGGTCTGCTCGTCGACGTAGACCTTGCCGCGCTCCCATCGGTCGGGCGCGAGGATCTGGCGCTCGCCCTTCTTCTCGCGCAGCGGGCCGGCGCCGTCGAGGTTCTCGGGCTTGTCCGACCCCTCCTGCTGGATGTGCGTGAAGAGCTGCCAGCCGTCCTCGACCGTGTCGTCGGTGCGCCAGTAATACGTGAGCTTCACGTCCGTGCCGGGGCGCGCGATCTCCGGGTCGGCCTTCCAACCGACGATGCGAACCTTGTTCTCGTAGTTGATGTCCACGCGGTGCGCGAGGTCCGCCGGGGGCGCCTCGAGCACGTACGCCTTGAGGCGCTCCTTGTCCTCCGCCGAGAGGGTCTTGTTGCTGCCCACGCAGGCGCCGAGCACGAGGGCCGCGAGGGCCCCCGCGAGGCCGCACACAAGGGTCGTCCGCATCTGCATCGATACCTCCCTATCTCCGGCTCTTGCGCCGCGCATCCTTCTCGCGCTTGCGCTGGGCCTTCTTCGCGTTCTTCTCCTTCTCGGAGAGGGTCTTCATCTTCGTCAGGCTCTCCTCCGAGCCGCCCATCCCCGCGCCGGGCATGCCCATCCCGGGCATGCCCATTCCAGGCATCCCGGGGAAACCCATGCCCGGCATGCCCATGCCCGGCATGCCCATCCCGGGCATGCCCATGCCCGGGATCTGACCGCCCGCGGCCATCTTGGCCATCTGCTTGCGCACGGCGCGCGCGCTCGCCATCTGCTTCAGGCCGGGGATCTTCCCCATCATCCCCATGTTCTGGCCCATGCCCTCCATGAGCTGCTTCATGAACACGAAGCGCTGTACGAGCTCGCTCACTTCCTTCTCGGGCCGGCCCGAGCCCTTCGAGATGCGCGTGACGCGCGCAGGCTCTCGGACGAGCGACAGCGGGTCGCGCCGCTCGAAGCGCGTGAAGCTCGAGATGGCCGCCTCGATCTTGACGAGCTCGTTGTCGTCGATGGTCGTCCCGGCGGGGATCATCGTGTCCATCCCCGGCATCTTGCCGATGATGTCCTGCAGGCTCCCCATCTTCTTGATCATGCGGATCTGCTCGAGGAAGTCGTCGAGGGTGAAGTTCCCCTCGAGCATCTTCATCGCGTCCTCTTCGGCCTTCTTCTGGTCGACGACCTCCTCGAAGTCCTTCATCAGGCCGACGACGTCGCCCATGCCGAGCACGCGGCTCGCCATGCCCTCGGGCCGGAACTCCTCGAACTTGTCGGTGCCCTCGCCGATGCCGACGAAGCGGACCGCCGCGCCCGTGACTTCACGCACGGAGAGCGCCGCGCCGCCTCGCGCGTCGCCGTCGAGCTTGGTGAGGATGACACCGGACAGGTCGAGCCGGTCGTTGAAGCCCTTCGAGACCTTGACGGCGTCCTGGCCGATCATCGCGTCGACGACGAGGAGGATGTTCTCGGGCCTGGCGAGCCGCTTGATCTCGGCGAGCTCGGCCATCAGCGCCTCGTCGATCGCGAGGCGGCCTGCGGTGTCGTAGACGATGACGTCGCAACCCCGCCGGCGGGCCTCGTCCCGGGCCCTCTCGCAGATGGCGACGGGCGACTCGCCGGGCACGTTGAAGACGGGGACGTCGATCGACCTGCCGAGCACCATGAGCTGCTCGACCGCCGCGGGCCGCTGCATGTCCGCGGCGACGAGGAGCGGCTGCCGTCCCGCCTTCTTGAGGTGGCGTGCGAGCTTGGCGCACGTCGTCGTCTTGCCGGACCCCTGGAGGCCAACCATCATGATGCCGGTCGCGCCCTTCTCGGCGAAGGTGAGCGCTTCCCCCTCGGCCGTCATGAAGGCGACCATCTCGTCGTAGCAGATCTTGGTGAACTGATCGCCGGCGGACACCTTGAGCGTCTCGCCTGTCTGCGCCTTCGCGCGGATGCGGACGACCTCGCCGAGGGCCTTCTCTTTCACGCGGGCGAGGAACGCCTTGACGACGCCTAGCTCGACGTCGGCCTCGAGGAGGGAGAGGCGCACCTCGCGGAGGGCGGTCTCGACGTTGGACTCGGTGAGCTCGGTGAGCCCCGCGAGGCGGTTCTTGGCCTGGCGGAAGCCCTTCGCGATGGCGTCGAACATGGGGGCGGCCGGATTGGTAGCATGGATCGGGGCGGGGGGGGAGCGGCTCTCGCGCTCGTCCTCACGCCCCCCCCGGGATGCAGATGAACTCGCTCGACCCCTGGGCGACACCCAGCGTCCTCTTGCACACGTACCCCGAGCGGCACGCGGGCGCGCCCGGGTTGCACACGACCATGCAGAAGCCCCCGTCCCGGAACTTCGCGCAGAACGCCGGCGGCTTGCTGTCCTTCTTCGGGCACACGTCGGTGCAGGGCGCGCTGCACGACCCGTTCGGGTACCCGGTGATGCACACCGGGTCCGGGTAGCCGCAGTTGCCGTCGGCCGCGCACGCGTCGCCGACCCACGCACCGTCGGTGCCGCCCTCGAGGGCGCCCGCGTACCCGGCGTGGAAGGTGTACAGCTGCCAGATGTTCCAGAACAGCGCGTTCCCCGCCTTCCCCCCCCCCACGACCGGCAGGTACTGGTAGAGCGCGGCGGTGGCCTCGTTCGCCGGCGAGACCTTCTTCCCGTCGAGGCTGACCACGGTCTTGTTCGGCCCCCACCCGCCGGCGGTCTCTCCGTTCGTCTTGATGGTCTCGAGGTTGTCGCGGAGCGCCCGGGCGAAGCAGTCCAGCTGCTTGTCGATCCCGGCGAACGCCGGGTCGCACGCCTTCGTCGTCCCCGCGTTGCACCCGCAGCGGAAGACGTACTCGACGCGATCGGTGGGGAACGGGTAGTCGCGATGGCCGAGCAACCCCTGCGCCATCTGCAGACGCGCGAGGAGGATGATCGGGTTGATGCGGTACACACGCGCGGCGCGGAGCACCGCGTCCGACGCGCGCACGCCGTTCGACTGGTAGGTCGCGAGGAAGCTGGGGCGATCGTACGGCGTCTTGGCGAAGAACGTCTGCACCTGGTCGTCGACCATCGCGTTCACGTCGATGAAGGACGCGTTGTCGACGAGGTTGTTCGGATCGAACAGCGGCCCGCCACCCTCGGGCGGATCGTAGTCCTCGGGCTGGAGATGCGTGTAGGGTGCATCCTTCGCGCACGCGCCGAAGCCGGCAGCGAGCGCGAAGACGACGACCGTGAAGCCAAGGACGCGGCGGAGGAGCAACGCGGTCAGTCTAGCGTGTTTTTCGGGCTCGGGCTCGGGCTCGGGGCGCGGGCTCGACGGGGGGGGATCACTCGGACTTGATGCGGATCTGCTGCCAGGCCGCGCCCCCGCGTGTGTCGCGCAGGACGACGAACATCGTGCCTTCCTGCGCCTCGACCGGGGCCTTGAACTTCATCTCGGAGCCCGCCACGCGGCCCTGACGCACGTCATAGACGAGCCGGGCGTCGCCCTCGAAGTCGCCCATCGTCGTGTAGTAGGACGCCCAGACCTGCTCGTGCAGGGTGTTGCCGTTCGCGTCGATCTCGGGCGGGTTGAGCTCCCAGCTCGCGGGCGGGACCTCGACGTCGAACTTGTAGTCCTTGCACTTCATGCGGTCCTTCTCGGGACACCGCTCGACGATCACGGGGGACCTCGGATCGATCGGCACGCCGTCGAAGGTCACCCGCTCCAGGACCGGGTTGGCGTTCGTCTTCGTGTTGTAGGCGTACACGCGGGTCAGGCCGAAGACGTAGTCTTCCGGGCGCACCGGGTTCCCGTCCCTGTCGACGCACTGGATGGGGACCTGCTGCGGCCCCTTCGTGGCATCGAACCCGGCGAACACGGGGCGCCCCGCGCAGGCGATGTTGAACAGGATGGCCAGGCCGTACTCCTCGTCCCTCCCCTGCACGCGCTTGTGCGTCGAGACGGCGTCGGGGGGCATCACGAACGAAAAGCGCGGCCCCCTGGCCAGGAAGGCCGAGAGATCCTGCCCGGGCTGGAGGCGGCTGGCGAAGTCGCCGAGGCTCGGGGGGATGCCCGCGTCCGGGGGGCGCGCAGCATCCGGCGAGGACGCGCCGTCCGCGCCCCCGTCGGGCGCACCGGCCAGCGGCAGGAAGCATGCATAATACAGGTCTTGCGGCGGATTCACGCACACGATCGGGATCCAGAACACCTGCATGGGCTCGGGCTGCTCCCGCCTCGCGTCGAACGCGAGGAGCTCGACGTTGACGCGCTCCCCCGGCTTCGCGTACGGCTTGTCGGCCCGCGCACCCAGGATGCGCACCGAGTCGAGCCGGTGGCTCGCCTCGAACTGGCTCGCGCACGCCGCCACCGACACGGCGGTCGCGAGCGCGATCGACGCGAGCACCCCGACCGGACCGGACCTGGCGCGCGCGGGCGTCACAGCTCCCCTCGTATGCCGAAGCTCGGCAGGAAGGGCAAGCCCGTCGCGAACTGGCGCTGGCTGTAGTTGAAGTTGTACTGCACGCCCTCGACGTTCGAGCGGTTGTAGGCGTTCTGGAGATCCATGTAGAGGCTGAAGGTGAAGTCCTTCGTCTTCCACACCTTGTCGACCCGGATGTCGAGCTGGTGGAACATCGGGAGGCGCTCGCCGAACAGCGGGAAGTCCTGATCCGGCAGGTACGCCCCCGCGTTCTCGTCGAAGAAGCCGTAGCGGTTCGGCGTGGTCAGGCTGCCGGACACGAGGCGGAACCGGGCGCCGACCTCCCACCCGCGGCCGAGTCGGTAACTGCCCAGGACCGTGAGGATGTGCGTCTGGTCGAACTGGAACGGCCTCCAGTCCTCCTCCGAGAGGTCCTTTCGATCGCTGCGCGAGAGGGTGTATGCGAGCCACCCGAAGAAGCGGGCGTCGGGCTTGTAGCGGAGCAGCGTCTCGACGCCGTAGACGCGGCCCAGGCCCTGGTTCCCCCGGCGGAGCACGACGAGGTTGTCGAGCTGCTTGTAGAAGCCCTCCATCCCGATCTCGACGTGGCGCGTGATCTCCTGCTCGAACCCCGCGGTGTAGTGGTTGGCGCGGTTGGACGACAGGCCCAGCTGGCCGAACACGGGGTTCGTCTCCTGGGGCTGGGGCGGTTGGCGGAACACGCCGACGCCTCCCTTGACGGTCGTGCGTGGGAAGCCGCGCGTCAGGTCCTGCCGGGCGACCATGCGGGGGGACACGTCCCACTTCTTGATGTCGCGCGAGTAATCGACGCGGACGCCGGGGACGATGCGGCCACCGCGCCACGGCGTGAGCTCGAACTCGTCGTAGAAGCCTGGCCGGAAGACCGCGTCCGTGTCCTGCGAGGTGAGCGCCGGCCGCGAGAGGAACGGACCGCCCGGGGGCTCTCCCGGTCGCGCCGGCGGCGGGAAGCGCGCGAAGACGTCGTACGGCACGTAGAGGAGATCGACGCCGAAGTTCGTCACCACGCCGGGCGCGAGCTTCTGTCCGAGCTCGAGGCGCGTCATCACCGGGAAGGTCGTGAGCTTGAAGAAGATGTCGCCCAGGCTGAAGTCGATGAAGTCCTGGCCCACCGCGCTCGTCATCCGGAGCTCGGTGTCCTCGCTGAAGCGGTTCTTGTAGCGCGCCTGCGCGCGCCAGAAGCCGGTGTGGGCGGCGAGGCCGCCCGTGAGGCCGGGCTCCTGCGCGTTCACGCCCTTCACCAGGATCTCGAGCTTGTCGTCCGATCCGAAGAAGGCGAGGCGGAAGCTCGACTTGCTCGACAGCTCCTTCGCGATGATCGCCTGGTAGTCGTAGTAGCGCGGCGCCGTCGACACGCCCGAGCCGGCCGCGGCCAGCACGGGGCCGAGCCACGCGTCCACGTACGAGCGGCGGCCGCCCACCATGAAGCTCCAGCCCTTGCCGATCGGGCCCTCCGCGAGGACGCGCGCGTCGATCAGGTCGACCTGCGCGAGACCGTGCACCTTTCCGTCGCGCGCACGCGGATCCCGGAGACCGACGTCCACGATGCCGCCCATCACCCGGCCGTACTGCGTGCTGAAGTTGCCCGGGTAGAAGTCGAGGCGCTCGAGGCTCTCCGTCGGTACGACGCTCGAGAGGCCGCCGAAGTGGTACACGATCGGCACGAGCGTGCCGTCGATGAAGACGTTCGTGTCCTGCGGCCCGGATCCGCGGACGATGAGGAGGCCGGCGAGGGCCGGCGGGCGCGCCACACCGGGCAGGTTCTGTATGGCGCGGAGAGCGTCACCGTTCGTGCCGGGGATGCGGAGGAGCTCGCGCTGCTCGAGCGTCCGGCGCGTGATCTCGCGCGGCGGACGTTCGCCGCGCACCTGGATGTCCACGACAGGGCCGTCGGACGACGCGGCAGCAGCCGCGCCAGGCGTGGTCGCCCCCGGGCGCGCGAGCCGGAGCGTGACCCCGACCTCCTCGCCTGCCTCGGCGGGCTCCTCCGTGTCGCGCGGATCGTAGCCCTCGGCGGTCACCACGATCTTGTAACGCCCGGGAGGGACGTCGAACGACCAGCTCCCGTCGGGGGCGGTGAGCGCCGTGCGCGCCTGCCCGTCCGCGCCCGTGACCGTCACACGGGCGCCCGCGAGGGGCGTGTCGCGCTCGCCACCGAGCGCCTTGCCGCCGAAGCGCGCCGGCGGGGGGGTGAACACGTACTTGTGCCGGATCTTCGCGGCGATGGCCTTGCCGTCCCTGCGGGCGGGTTCGAACGCGAGGCCCTGCGCAGCCTCGACCGCGGCCTCGTCGAAGCCGTGGCCCTGCGGCGACTCGACGGTCGCCGACGTCACCCCGCCCTGGGCGTCGAGCGAGAGCACAAGGACGACCGTGACGGGCTCGCGCACCTTGTCCGCGAGCGCGCGGCGCGGGTACCGCGCGCCGGGATCCTTCTTCACGACGGGCAGGGTCACGTTCGGGGGCGCGGGCTGCGGAGGAGCCGCGGGCTCGTCCTTCGGCTTCGTCAGCATCCCGGCCGCGCGGCCCCCCCTGTCGTCGTCCGGCTGCGCAGGTTGTGCAGGCTGCGCGGGAGGCGCGGGCGCACCGGGCGGGGGCGGATCGGCGAGCGCGGCCGCGGACCACGCCAGGACGGGGAGGACGGCGAGGGCGCCAAGGAGCCCGACCGGGCGCCACCTTCCGCGCGCGCGCGTCCGCCGTTCGAGGTCGTGGGAGCCCGGCATGGAGCGCGCACGACCTTAACAGGATCGAGCCGGATCACCATGGATTTTCGGCGCGCGGTGGCACCACGAGTCTGTGGTAAGGGGCAAGGTCGTGCTCAAGCGAAGCGGATGGCGGGCGATCGACCATCCCGTGTACCTGCTCGTATGCGCCGCTGCGACCCTCGGGTCCCTCCGCGCCTTCTACGGCTCGATGATGAAGCAGACGGGCGGCGAGTGGAGCGCGCCGCTCGACGACGTCTTCATCCACTTCGACTACGCTCGGTCGATCGCCGAGGGGCACCCCTTCGAGTGGGTGCCCGGGAACGGATACTCCTCCGGCAACACCAGCCTCTCGTACCCCTTCCTGCTCGCGATCGGGTACCTCGCCGGCTTCGAGGCGCAGGCCCTCATGAAGTGGGCGGCGGTCCTCGCGGGCGTCTGCGTGTTCGGCCTCCTCCTCGCGGCGCGGCCGCTGTTCGTCCGCGGCCCGCACGACACGTGGGGGCGAGCGGCGTCGTTCCTGCTCCCGCCTATCTTCCTCGGCGTCGGCGCGCTCGACTGGTCGCTCTGGAGCGGCATGGAGGTCGCGCTCTTCCTGGGGACGTGGGCGCTCGCGCTCCGCGCCTACCTCTGGCTCGAGGACGCGACGCCGCTCGGCAGCGAGGCGCGGGCGACGATCCGCCACCGCGCCTGGCTCCTCGGCCTGGCGGGCGCCTGCATGATCCTCACGCGACCCGAGGGCGTGACGACGATCGCGGTCTTCGGGATCGCCGCTGCGCTCGGGCTCCGTTCCGGGTGGAGGCCGAGGCTCGGGCTCGCGGCGCGCGTGGCGATCCCCGGCGTGCTCGTCACGGCAGCGCAGGCCGTGAGCAACCGCGCGCTCACCGGCGAGTGGAGCGCGAACGGCGCGATCGTGAAGCTCGCGGTCCACAGCCCGTTCCTCACGAGGGACGAGAAGTCCACCGACTGGATCGAGAACCTGCGCTACGCGGCGCTCCGCAACCTCGAGTACCACTTCGCCGACGCCACCGGCGACCTCACAGAGCCTCTCGACCGGAGCCGCTCGGCGCTCCACGACCTCGCGTGGCGTTTCTCGCACGATCGGGGCTGGGGCGTGGCGCTGCTTGCGCTCGCGTGCCTCCCGCTCGCCTTCCCCGGTGCCCGGAAGATCGCCTGGGTCCTCGCCGCCCAGATCGCGAGCTGGGGTGCGCTCGTCGCGCTCAACGGGCAGGTCCGCTGGCAGAACGAACGCTACGTGATGCCCGCCGTGGCGTGGCTGCTCGTGCTCGCCGCCCTCGGCGTCGGCGAGGCGTTCCGCCGCGCGCGACCGAGCCTCCCCGTCGCGCTCGCAATGGGCGCGATCCTCGCGCAGGTGTACGGGGTCGTCACGCGTCCTGCGGACACGCCGCCGGTGTTCAGGCTCTCCTGGACCTTCGCGCTGGAGGTCGCCGCCGCCGGCGCGGTCGTGCTCTCGGTGCTCCCCGCGCGCGCGGTCGCCACGGTCCTGGCGCTCCTGTTCGCGTACGATCACCAGGCGTCGAAGATGCGCGATCAGCGCTGGTTCTTCGGCCGCGCCAGCCGGAACATCCGCGACCAGCACGTCACGATGGGCCGCTGGCTCGCCCGGCAGAAGCCCCGGCGCGTCCTCGTCGGCGACGCGGGGGCGATCATCTACGCGTCGCACGCGCCGGGGCTCGACATCATCGGCCTCGGCGGCTATCGCGGCATGCCGTTCGCGCGCGCGAGCGTCCACGGTCTGCCCGCCACCATGGAGCTCATCGAGCGCATCCCCCCCGCCGATCGCCCCGACGTGCTCGCGATCTTCCCGACGTGGTGGGGCGTCTTGCCGATCTGGTTCGGCGCGCAGGTCCTCGAGCGCTTTCCCGTGGAGGGCAACGTGATCTGCGGCGGGTACGAGCACGTGGCCTACCGCGCCGACTTCTCCCTCCTCGGCAGCGGCGCCACGCTCCGGGCGATGCCGCGCGGAGATCACCACGTGCGGGACGAGGTCGACGTGGCGGATCTCGTGAGCGAGGGCGCGCACGGGTACGCGTTCCCGCGACCCGCCGGCGGCTGGACCGACATGCGCATCCTGGGCGACCCCTCGCACCCGTACAAGGACCTCTTCGACGCCGGCCGCCGCATCGCGCAGGGCCGCGCGGAGCGCTTCCACGTCGGCAACGTCGTCGCGGGGAGGCCCGCTCACCTCGTCTTCCGCACGGCCCCGGAGGGGGCGTCGCGCATCGTGATCCGCGCGGGCCGCGTCGAAGCGCACGCGTCGTTCGCGCGGACCGAGGCCTGGGTCGAGGAGGCCGTCGAGCTCCCGGCGGAGGCGATCGCCGACGCCGTCGAGCGCGCCGGCCGTCTCGACGTCGAGGTGACGAACGAGGGACCGTCCGACTTCGTGGACTACCACGTATGGTTGACCCAGCCGTGACGCCGCTCTGGTCGCAGATCCTCGGCCCGTGGGGCCTCCCGCGCGAGTGGCCTGCCCGGATCGCCATCGCGATCGCCGTGGCGCTCTTCGGCATCGCGCTCACGCGGGCCGGTCGCGGGCCCATCCCGTTCGGGTGGTCTCCGAGGCTGCGCGTGCTCGTCGCGTTCTTCGTCCCCGCCTTCCTCTCCCTCGCCTACGTGGTCTTCTACCTGCGCGGCGGCCCGCGGATCATCGACGCGACGACGTACTTCCTCCAGGGCCGCGCGCTCGATCAGGGGCACCTCGCGTGGCCGCTCGCGGAGCCGAGCGCGAGCTACCGGGGCCGCTTCCTGGTCACGCACGACGGCACGCTCGGGGGCCTGTTCCCCCCCGGGTACCCGCTCTTCCTCGCGCCGGGCTTCCGCCTCGGGGCTCCGCTCGTGATGGGGCCTGTCCTCGCGGGGCTTGGCGCGCTCGCGACCGCGTGGCTCGTGCACGAGATCGTGGAGGCGTCCGGCCCGCGAGCCTTCACGCGCGACGAGCGAGACTTCGCCGTGCGCTTCGCGGTGCTCGTGTCCGCGACCTCCGCGTGCCTCCGCTACCACACGTCCGACACCATGTCGCACGGCCTCGTCGCCGTCCTCTTCCTGGTCGCGTTCGCAGCAGCGGCCCGCGCGCGCCGCCGTCCCGGCCCTGGCTGGCCGTTGCTCTGCGGCCTCGCGGTCGGATGGGTGCTCGCCACGCGCCTGGCGTCCTTCGCGCCCGTCCTCGTGTGCGCGGTGTGGCTCCTCGCGGGCGCGTCCTGGCGGTCCCTCGTCCCGTTCGTCGCGGGCATCGCCCCCTTCGCCTGGCTCCTCGTCGCGTCGCAGCGAGCCGTCACGGGCGATCCGCTCGCGTCGGCGCAGCGTCTGTATTACGCGCTCAGCGACGGCCCCGCCGGCTGCTTCGCGTACGGGTTCGGAAAGGACGTCGGCTGCGTCGTCGAGCACGGCGACTTCGTCGCGAAGCGGCTCCCGCACGGGTACGGCGCCCTCGAAGCGCTCCTCACGACCGGCGCGCGCCTCCGGCGGCACCTGGCCGACGTCGCGAATTTCGAGCCGCTCTTCCTCGTCTGGCTGGCTGGAGCGTGGCGCCTCGACGGCACGTGCGCGCCGGGGGCGAGGAACCCGATCGGGCGCGCGGCGCTCGTCCTGCTCGCGCTGCAGGTTCTCGCCTACGCGCCCTTCTACTTCGACGGCAACTACCCTGGCGGCGGTGGACGCATGTTCGCGGACCTCCTCGGTGTCGAGCACGCGCTGTTCGCCGTGGGCGCCGTGCTCCTGTGGCGCGCGCGCCCGCTCGTGGCCCGGGGCGCGAGCCTGCTCGGCGTCTCCGTTCTCGCGTTCGGCCTCCGCGGTGTCCACGAGCACGAGCACCTCCGGGATCGCGACGGTGGCCACCCCATGTGGGACCCCGCCGTGCTCGCGCAGGCCCATGTCGAGCGAGGGCTCGTGTTCGTGTCCACCGATCACGCGTTCGCCTCCGCGTACGCGCCGCGCCAGGATCCGAAGACCGGCATCGCGATCGTGCGTTACCGGGGCGACGGCCACGACCGCATGGTCTACGAGGCCCTCGGCTCGCCGCCCTCGTTCAAGTACGTCTTCGAGCCCGGCGGTCCGACGCCATCCGGAGAGATCGTCTCCTTCGTCCCTCCCCCGGCCAACCCGCTCCGCCTCGAGGCCGAGGCCGAGTGGCCCGCGCTCTCCCAGCGGGGCGGCCACGCGTGGCCCGTCTGGACCCCGGAGACGTGCTCGGGCAGCCGCGCGCTGGCCGTCCATCCCCAGCAGGAGAAGGCCCAGGTGACGATCGAGCTCCCCGTCCCTGCGCCAGGCGCCTACGACGTCGAGCCCGTCGTCCACCACCGTTCGGGCAGCTCCGGCCGGGGCGAGCTCCGGATCGAGGGCACCGTGTTCACCTGGACCAACGACGCCGCCTCCACGGGCTGCGTGAGCCTGGGCGCACGGAAGGTGCCGTTCGCCACGACGACCGCCCGCGCGGAGATCGTGGCCGAGGGCGGAGAGGTCGCGCTCGACGTGGTGCTCGTGTCCAGGTAGTGACCAACGCCGCGTAACTGTTTGGTTCTTGACGATGCCCGGAAGTGGGGCTCTACTTCCGGCATCCCATGACGAAAAGCGAACTCATCGATGCGATGGCCGCGAAGGGCTCCCTCACCAAGGCGCGCGCCGAGCTCGTGGTCAACTGCGTCTTCGACTCGATGACGGAGGCGCTCCAGCGCGGAGAAGGCATCGAGATCCGTGGCTTTGGCAGCTTCACCGTGCGCCCGTACAAGGCCTACTCGGGCAGGAACCCCCGCACGGGGGCCCCGGTGCCCGTGCCCCCGAAGCGGCTCCCTTTCTTCAAGGTTGGCAAGGACTTGAAGGAGCTCGTCAACAACAGTCGCCACCTCGCGATCACGGGCGGCGACGACGACGAGGACGACGACGGGGAGGACTGATCTCCTCCTGTCATGAGCCAATTCCCCTCTGTTTCCGAGCAGATCGCGCTCCTCACGCGGGGGGCCGTCGACCTGTTCACCCGCGCGGAGCTCGAGGAGCGGCTCGAGGAGTCGCGCCGCTCGGCACGCCCTCTCCGGGTGAAGGCCGGCTTCGATCCGACGCGGCCGGATCTGCACATCGGGCACGCCGTGCTCCTCGCGAAGATGCGGCAGTTCCAGGAGCTCGGCCACACCGCGATCCTGCTCGTCGGCGAGTTCACGGCGATGGTGGGGGATCCGACCGGCGCCAACGAGCTACGCCCGCGCCTCTCCCGCGAGGAGGTCCGCGCCGCCGCCACGACGTACACGACCCAGGCGTTCAAGATCCTCGACCGGAGCGCGACCGAGCTCCGCTCCAACGCGGAGTGGCTGGATCGTCTCACGCCCGCGGACATGGTCGAGCTCATGGCCAAGACGACGGTGTCGCGCATGCTCGAGCGCAACGACTTCGCGAAGCGGTTCGCCGAGAACCGGCCCATCTACCAGCACGAGTTCCTGTACCCGCTCCTCCAGGGCTACGACTCGGTGGCGCTCGAGTGCGACATCGAGCTCGGAGGGACCGACCAGCTCTTCAACCTGCTCGTGGGCCGCGACATCATGCCCCGGTACGGCAAGCGCGGGCAGATGGTCATGACCACGCCCATCCTCGAGGGCACCGACGCGAGGATCGAGGACGGGAAGGTCGTGGGCAAGAAGATGTCGAAGACCGCCGGAAACTACATCGGCCTGCTCGAGCCGCCGCTCGACATGTACCGCAAGGTCATGCAGATCGACGACGACGTCATCTTCCGGTACTTCGAGCTCCTCTCGTCTCGACGCAACGACGAGATAGCGGCCCTGCGCGATGAACGACGGGCCGGGCGGAACCCGCTGGAGATCAAGGGCATGTTCGCGGAGGAGCTCGTGGCGCGCTTCCACGACGCGGAGGCGGCGACACGTGCGAGGGACGCCTTCGCGCGCGTGTACCGCCAGGATCACGTGCCCGAGGACGTGCCGGTGTTCACCGAGACCGTGCCGGACACCCTCTGGATCGCGAAGGCGCTCTCGATCTGCGGGCTGGTCCGCTCCACGAGCGACGGGCGTCGCCTCGTCGATCAGGGCGGGGTCGAGGTCGACGAGGTCCGCGTCACCGATCCCAACCTGAAGCTCGGCAAGGGCAAGACGTACCTCTTGCGCGCCGGATCGAAGAACCGGCGGTTCGCGCGCATCACGATCACATGAGCGGGGGGCCGCGCGTCGTCGGACGCCGCGAGCTCGGGGTGCTCGCCGCGCTGATGGCGCAGGTGGCCTGCGGTCCGCCGAGGCCATCGGCGCCGCCCGTGCCTCCGGAGCTGGCGCGCATCCCGCTCGATCCGCTGGTCGACAGGTTCCCGGCGGCGGGCCTGTCGTGGGTCGGCATCCTCGCGCCGCGCACGATCTTCGGCCACGCCGATCTCATCCCCGCGGTCGCGCTCCTCGTCACCGAGGAGCGGCTCGCGGCGTTCTCGCGCCACAACGGCGGGATCGATCTCCGCGCGGTCGACGAGCTCGTCGTCGCGGCCTACGGCGAGCACACGCGGCTGCAGGGCGTGCGGGTCCTGCTCGACCCGTCGGCCGTCGAGGCCTCGTTCACCCGGCGGGCCATCGTGGAGGGCCGCGCCATCGATCGCCCGTCTCCCCCGATCGTCCGCGCCTGGGGGGATCTCGGCGGGCAGCGCCAGGAGCTCGCGATCTTCGGTCGAGATGCGGCTGTCCTCGAGGTGGGGCGGCCCCCTGGCTCCGGCAGCCCGGCGGCGAGCCCGCTGCGAGCCGTCGTGGCGTTCGTGGAGGGACGCCTCAAGCGGGCCCAGCCGGTCCTCCGAGGGGCCGCCGCGGGCGTCGCCCGCCTGATCGGAGAGGCGCCGGCCCGGGCCTTCGTGATCGGTCCCTTCGAAGGCGCCTGGAAGGGAGCCCTGGGGGGCCTGCTGGAGGCGACCACGGTCGTCGGCGCGGGCGCCTGGCTCGACGGGGGCACCATCCGGGTGAGGATCGCCCTCGGCGGCGCCTGGGGCCCGGACGCGCCCGCGGCCGCGGAGCGCCTGGACGCGGCGATGCACGTGCTCCGGGAGAACGCCCTCGGGCGCGTCACGGGCGTCGACAGGCCCGTCTCGACGCCCAGGGCCTCCTTCGTCCCGGGCGCGCTGGTCTGGGAGTCCGGGTTCGACGGGCTCCGGATCGCGCGCGGGCTCCACGACGCGCTCGATGCGGAGATCGCTGAAATCATGAGACATTGAGGCCCTTCGGCCGCGGGAGCCCTTGACTTTCAAGGGTTTTCAATGCTACCCCCCCCCGCGCATGCCCAGTCCCGCCCGTTCCGCGTCACGGACCCCCCCGCCGAAGAAGGCCCGGAAGGTCCCGCTGCCTCCGCCGGCCAAGAAGGCCGTGAAGACGCCTCGAAAGAGCCTGGTGGTGCCCCGCCCCGCCCGTCCTGGCGCCCGGCCCGTCCCCGCCGCCGCGCCCGCGTCGAAGCCGAAGGAGGTCAACGGCAAGCCGGGCCCCCTGAAGGACGCCAAGGAAGCCAACGGCACCCCCCCTGGCGTCACGGTCGCCCCGGTGGCCAAGCCGGCAGCCTCGATGCCCCCTGCTCCGCCCGTCAAGGCTCCGCGGGTCTCGCCCTTCGCCATCAAGGCCCCGCCCCCGACCAACACGGCCCCCCTCAAGCTGGTCGTCGGGGACAAGGCGGTCCACCCGAAGCTCGGCCTAGGTGAGGTCGTCGCGGTCGAGGAGCGCGTGATCGGCGGTTCCTCGATCCAGTTCTACGTGCTGCGCATCCTGGACAAGTCGAACTCGCGCGCGATGGTGCCGACCAACCTCCCCTCGGGTCTGCGCGCGGTGATGAGCGACGCCGAGGCCGAGGCCGTCCTCGACACGATGCGCGCGCGAGAGGTCGCCATCGATCTCCAGCCCTGGAGCCGCCGCTTCCGCGCCTACACCGAGATGATCAACAGCGGCCTCCCCCACGAGGTCGCGAAGGTCCTCCGCGACATGTACCGGCTCAAGTTCGACAAGGATCTCTCCTTCGGCGAGCGCCGCCTGCTCGACCAGGCGAAGAGCCTCCTCATGAAGGAGCTCGCCGCCGCGAAGCAGATCACCGAAGAGGCGCTCGTCGCGCAGGTCGCGGCGATGTTCCAGAACTGAGGAGCGGGCCACGCCTACGGGCGCGGCGTCCAGGGCACGTCGGCGACGCCCGCGGCCTTGTTCGCGTGGCGCGCGAGGACGAACAGCAGATCGCTGAGGCGGTTCAGGTACACGACGATCTCGGGCCTGGCCGGCGTGTCGTCGACGGCGAGCACCACACGCTCGGCGCGCCTGCAGATCGTCCGCGCGAGGTGGAGCGCCGCGGCCGGGCGCGAGCCGCCCGGGAGCACGAAGGTGCGGAGCGGCGGGAGCTCGCCCTCGGCGTGGTCGATGGCCTGCTCGAGGCGGGCGATGTCCGGCCCGCCGACGAGCGTCATCTTCAGCTTGTCCTCCTTGCCCGGCACGCACGCGAGCTCCGCGCCGAGCGTGAACAGGTCCACCGCCACCTGGCCGAGCACGCCGTCGGTCCACGCCTCGAGCCCCCCGGCCCGCGCCACGGCCACCGCCGCGGCGAGCTCGTCGACGGTCCCGTAGGCTTCCACCCTCGAGGACGCCTTCTTCACGCGGGCACCGCCGAAGAGGCCCGTCGTCCCGTCGTCCCCGGTCTTCGTGTAGATCTTCATCGCGCGCATCCTGCCCCATCGGAGGGCACGAAAGAAGAGCGGATCAGGCCGCCTCGGCGGCCATCGACTCGGCGAGCATCCTCCGCCCGCGATGGAGCCGGCTCATCACGGTGCCCACCGGGATGTCGAGCGCGGCGGCGGCGTCGCGGTACGAGCGATCCTCGAGGTCGACCAGCTCCACCACGCGCCGGAAGCCGACGGGGAGCGCGGCGAGGCGATCCTCGGTCGACGCGGTGAGCCTGGTCGTGGCGTCCGGCGCCGCGAAGCGTTCGGGCGTCGTCCACGCGCACGGATCGGTCGCGAGGTTTCGGAGGGCGTTGCGCTCCCTGCGCGAGCGCCGGTACCGCGTGACGAACACGGAGAAGAGGATCTGGTGGGCCCACGCGCGCAGGTTCGTGCCCCGCTCGTACTGGTCGCAGAAGCGGAGCGCGCGCTCGACCGTGTCCTGGACGAGATCGTCGGCCACGGCCGCGTCACCGGCGAGCCGGAGCGCGCGGCCGCGGAGCTCCGGGACGAGCCCGACGAGGCCATCGCGGAGATCCTGCGTCGTCGTGGCGGTGACCTGGCGCGTGGCCGGGACTCGCCTCCCGTGCTGCTCGATCGGTGCGGTGCGGTGCTCGATGACCATCCGGTTCCTCCAGGCACCGTGGACTGCACTCCCGATGCCAGGGATGAACCCATGGTAACCCTTGAGGAATGTGGTGATCGCGCCCCCCCGGGCGTGTCTTCGCGTCCCGCGCTGTGTCCGGGGGGACGCGAGTGTTCGCACCTACATCGGCGCCAGGATCCGGTCCGCGATCTCGTGGGCGAGGAGGCCCCTGTCGCCGTGCGCCTCCGCCCACGCGTCGCCCGCTCGCCCGTGGAGCCATGCGCCCATCCACGCGGCGATGTGCGGCTCGTGCTCCACGAGGAGCGCGCCGACCACGCCGGCGAGGACGTCCCCCGAGCCCGCGGTCGCGAGCGCCGGTCCTCCGGTCGGGTTGATGAGGATCGGGTGCTCCGGCCGGGCCACGAGCGTGCGCGGGCCCTTCAGCACGACGACCGCTCCCGTGTCACGCGCCGCCCGGTTCGCCCAGTCGAAGCGGTCGGCCTCGACGATCTCGCCCGTCACGCCGAAGAGCCGCGCGAGCTCACCGGCGTGCGGCGTGAGGACGAGGCGCTCACCCCAGCGCGCGAGCCGGGTCGGATCGTCCATGAAGTGGCCCAGCGCGTCCGCGTCGATCACGCACGGAACGGAGGACCCCTCGAGCGCGGCCACGACCGCGTCGCGCGCCCTCGCGTCGAGCCCGAGACCCGGACCGATCACGATCGACGCCTTCCCCGCCAGCCGCCCCGCGAGATCGCCATCGATCGGCGCGAGCATGATCTCGCGCACCTGCGCCGCGAGGGCATCGCACACCTCAGGCCAGCTCACGATCGTGACCGCCCCTGCGCCCGCCCGGAGGGCGCCGTGCGCTGCGAGCCTCGCCGCGCCGATCTTCCCCGGCGACCCCGCGAGGATCGCGACGTGCCCCGCGCGGTACTTGTGGACGTCGGCCGCGCGCGGACGCCAGCGCGCGCGGACGTCCTCGGCGGTGACGAGGAACGCTCGAGGCTCGCTCCTCGGGATCTGCGGCACGCCGATGTCGACGACGAAGACCTTTCCTGCGAGGGCCGCGCCGGTCCCCGTATGGAGGCCCATCTTCTGGAAGCCGAACGTGACGGTGACGTCGGCGCGAATCGCCTCACCGAGGACCACGCCGCGGTTCGCATGGAGCCCCGAAGGAATGTCGAGCGCGAGCCGCGGCACCGGCACCGCGTTCGCGAACCGGATGAACTCGGCGATCTCGCCGTCGATCGGCCGGTCGAGGCCCGTGCCGAAGAGGCCGTCGACGATCGCGTGCGCCCCGTCCATCGCGTTCCCGAGCGAGCCCGCGCCGAGGACACCGCCCATCGAGACGTACGCGTCGCGGTTCGCGCGGGCGTCCGACGTCATCCGCCCCTCGTCACCGACGAGCCACGCCGTCACGCGCGCGGAGCGGAGGAGGAGGTGTCGCGCGACGACGAACCCGTCGCCGCCGTTGTTCCCCGTCCCGCACAGCACGACGACCCGCCTGCCGCGCGCGTCGCCGGCGAGCAGTTCCCGGACGAGGACGTCGGTGGCGCCCCGGCCGGCGTTCTCCATCAGGACGAGGCCAGGCACGCCGCGACGGATCGCGTCCGCGTCGAACGCGCGCATGTCCTCGCGCGAGAGGACCGGGATCACGCCCGCCCGCGCACGATGGCGTCGCGCATCGCCACGACCGCCCCCGCCATGGAGAAGAGGAGCGCGTCGGCCACCATCGCGTGACCGATGTTGAGCTCGACGATCTCCGGGATCTGCACGAGGTCGACGACGTTCTCCCGCGTGAGGCCGTGCCCCGCAGCGACCTCGAGCCCGAGCCCGTGCGCGAGCGTGGCTCCCTGGCGCAAGCGATCGAGCTGCCGCGCGCGCTCCGGCCCCGCACGAGGGTGCGCATACTCGCCCGTGTGGAGCTCGATCTGCTGGACGCCGAGCTCGCGCGCCGCGCGGATCTGGGCCTCGTCGGCGGCGATGAAGAGGCTCACCCTCACGCCGGCGGCGAGGAGCGTCCCGATCCGCCGGCGGAGGTCGTCTCCGCGCGCGACCTCGGCGGCGACGTCGAGTCCGCCCTCGGTCGTACGCTCCTCGCGCCGCTCGGGAACGAGCGTCACCACCTCCGGCCGCGTGGCGACGGCGATCCCGACCATCTCGTCCGTGGCGGCCATCTCCAGGTTGAACGTGACGCCGAGCGCGGCGCGGAGGCGTGCGACGTCGTCGTCCCGGATGTGCCGCCGGTCCTCGCGGAGGTGCGCGGTGATGCCGTCCGCCCCCGCACCGACGCAGACGAGCGCCGCCCGGACAGGATCGGGATACGGCGTGCCGCGCGCGTTCCGCACCGTGGCCACGTGATCGATGTTGACGTGGAGCCGCATCAGTCGTCGCCGCCGCCCGAGGCCTCGTCCTCCTCGGTCTTGGGCGTCTGGAGCGCCTCACCGTTCGGCCCGTCGCGCCGGACGATGAACATCTTGCGCGCCACGGTGTCCGGGCTCTCGCGTGCGAAGACGGTGATCACGTTCACGCCCGGCCTGAGCGGCAGGTCGGCCTCGATCGGCATCTGCTTCGGGTTCCCCCCCGCGCGGTTCGAGCGGTAGAAGACCTTCCTGTTCCCCACGAAGACGTACCCGTCGAGCAGCCGCTCCGTGTCGCTCGCGGTGCCCCGGATCACCAGGTGGCCGTCACGGACGGCGAGGGGCACGCTGCCGAGCTCGATGGTGGGCAGCAGCCGCTGCAGGGCGTCTTCGATCGGCACGATCGGCGCCGGCGCGCCCCCGTCCTCGAGCTCCGCCCTCAGCGCGAACCCGAAGCGGTTGTCGCCGAGGACGAGGCGGACGTACTCGCCGGCCGTCTGGTCCGCGCGCGCGGCGACCCCGGCAGGGAGCCGACCGAACACGCGACCCTGGGGCGACTCGAACAGCTGCGCGCCGCCGCCTTTGGCCTTCATCGCGCCCGAGTGCTCCGACAGCCCGACGGGCGCCGCGATGGGCATGCGGATCTTCTCGAGGATGCTCTCGCGAAGATCGCGGTCCGAGATCGAGAGCTCCACCTTGGCCTCGCTGTCGACGAGCTGGGGCTCGACGTCGAAGGTGAAGCTTATCTTCCGCTGCTCGCCGGGGGCGAGGTTCGAGATGTCGTACCTGCCCTCGCGCAGGAGAAGGCCGTCGCCCGAGAGGTTCTTCAGGTTCGCCTGCGTCTCGTACGCGCGGCCCTTGCCGACGTTGCGCACCGAGACGTACATGGTGAAGCCCTCGCCCTTCTGCGCGCGGCCGTCGCCGTTGCCCTTGCGGTTGTCGACGACCTGGTAGCTGTACGCGAACACGGGGCGCTCGAGCGCGCGCACGCTCACGCGCGTGGACGTGCTCTGCGGCGCCCGCCCTCGCGCCTCGTCGAACTTCAGCGTGATGACGTCGGAGCGCGTGTGGGTATCGCGCGGGATCCGGCAGGTGCGCGGCGCGTCCTTCGGGAGCGGCACGGTCGACCCGACCTTCTTCCCCTCCACGTCGCACCAGCCGAGCGGGATGCTGGCCGTCTTGGTCTTTCCGGGATCGAGCTTGCCGACGACGAGCTCCTTGTTGTCGAACAGCCCGTTGTCGCTCTTGGTCACGGCGTTGAGGCGGTAGAGCGGCGTCGCTCCCTTGTTCGTGAGCGTGAGCTTGAGGCTCATCGGCTCGCCCGCGGTGACCTCGTTGTTCGCGCGGTCGGTCTCGAGCTTGATGTCCACGCTGGGCGGCCCCGCCGCCGGCTCGTTCGCGGGGACATCACTCCAGTCGATGCCGATCGTCTGGAGATCCTGCGCGAGCTTCGCGACCTCCTGCGCGCGCACCTCGGCGACGAGCTGCTTGGCCGCCCGCACCTGATCGGGCCGCTTGCCCTGCGGGACACGGGAGACGAGATCACGCGCGAAGCGGATGGGAAACTCCATCTGGAAGTTGTCGTCCGGATCGCCGCCGCGCTCCCTGAGCTCCTGTCGCTCCTTCGACGGCAGGTTGTACCGGAGGACCTCGGACGGCTTCTGGCCCTCGCGCGTGCGCGCGTTGGAAAGGCTCCGCGACAGGTCGCGCTCCTTGACCATCCCCGTGTCGACCGTGAGGTCCATCTCCTGCAGGTCCGCGGTCATCGGATCGAGCTGGATGTCGGGCGTCACGCCCGTGCCCTGGATGGAGATGTCGCCGGGCTCCGTCAGGTACTGGGCGATCGTCAGCTTGAGCGCGGCCTTGTCGGGGAGGTCGCTGAAGACGAGCTGCACGCTCCCCTTGCCGAAGGTCGTCTCGCCGATGAGGACGGCGCGATCGTGATTCTTCATGGCGCCGGCGACGATCTCGCTCGCGCTCGCGGACGAGCCGCTGACGAGGAGGGCGATCGGATAGTTCGGCTCGGTGCCCGCGGGCGTCGCCACCTTCTCCTCGCGCTCGGGCTCGCCGGCGGACGGGTTGGGGTTCCCCACGGTGGCGACGATCGGACCGCTCGTGAGGAACTTGTCCGCGACGCGGGCCGACTGGTCGAGGAGGCCGCCGGGGTTGCCGCGGAGGTCGAGCACGAGCCCCTTGATCTCGCCGCTCTTCCTCAGGTCGGCGAGCGCGGCCTCGAGGTCGGCCGAGGTGTTCGCCTGGAACTGCTTGATGCGGATGTAGCCGATGCCCCCGTCGCCGGGCAGGACACGGTGCTCGACCGACGCGACCCGGATCGTCTCCCGGATCAGCTCGAAGGGCTTCACGCCGGGCCAGCCACCGTCGCCGTCGCGGTGGATCCACACGGTGACCTTGGTGCCTGGCTGGCCGCGCAGGTGGTTCACCGCCTCGTTCAGCCCCATGTTGAGCGTCGCCTCGTTGTTGATCTTGACGATGCGATCGTACTTCTTCACGCCCGCGCGGCCGGCCGGCGTGCCGGGCATCGGGTTGATCACGGTGAGCTGCTGGTCGCGGATCGAGATGACGATGCCGAGGCCGCCGAACTGGCCGCTCGTGGTGAGGCTCATCTCCTTGTAGGCCTCGGGCGACAGGAGCACGCTGTGGGGATCGAGCGTGTGGAGCATCCCGTTGCACGCGGCGTACTCGACCTCGCGCAGATCGACCTCGGTGCCGCGCAGCCCCTCCTGGACGAACGCGAAGACCTCGCGAAGCCGGGCGGACACGTCCCACGGGCCGAGCACGTTGTCGACCTTGAAGTCCTTCTCCCGCGTGTCCACGCGCACCTTGACGGTCGGCGCGCCCTCCTCGTAGATGACGATGACCTGGGCGACATCGCGCTGCACGTAGTTGAGCGCGGAGATGAGCATGTCCTTCGACTTGACCCGCTTCGGGTCCACGTAGCGGGTGCGTACCTGCTTCAGGACCTCGGTGACGACCTTGAGCTGGGTGAGGTCGTAGTTCGCCGGCGTGTGGCTGGTCGGGTTCGCGGCGATGGCGGGCGTCAGGCCTTCCCAGAGGCCGCCGCCGTTGAGACGGAGGGCAAGGAAGACGGCGACGCCGAACACGCCGATCGTCACGAGCAGGAGGAGGATCTTGCGAAGCGCGCGCATTTGTGGGTGTCCTGGGGCGCCCGGACGCCGCGGCGATGGACCGCTCGTGCGCCTCGGGACGTGGATCCGAGTATAGACGTGCGACGGCGCCCGCGGATGTGTGCCTGCAAGAAAAGTGTGGGGGCATGTCGGGCCCCGCCGTACCCGTCAGGGGGCGCCGTTCCGGATCACCGCGATGAAGAACCCGCCCAGGTAGGCGGCGCGCGTGTCCGCCAGGAGGAACTCGGTCCGGCGAAGCACGTCACGCAGACCGGGCACGTGCATCGCGCCCGCCACCGGGGTGACGATGCGGACACCGCGGACGCCCTCGAGCCTGCACCCGGGGGGCAGGATCTTGGGGAGCACCCGGGGGGAGTCGTAGCGCGTGTACACGGCGCTCTCGCGGGTGTGGTCGGAGATCTTGCCGGGGGGCCCGAGGCGCTTCACCAGCGCGCGGAGGCTCCACGGGTTGTAGAACTCGGCGAGCACGACGCCGCCCTTCCGCGTGACGCGCGCCATCTCGCCCAGGGCGCGGCCGATGTCGGGCACGTGCGCGAGCACCTTGAACGCGCAGGTGACGTCGAAGGAGCCGTCCGGGAACGGCAGATCCGCGACGGATCCCTCCTGGACGTCGAGGCCACGCTCCGTCGCGTGGGAGAGCATCCCCGGCGAGAGGTCGATCCCCTTGGCCGTCCGCGCGAACCTCGCGACGCGCTCCAGGATGAGCCCGGTCCCACAGCCGCACTCGAGCACGTCCTTGCCCGTCGCGTGGCGCTCGACGAGCTCGATCTCGAGATCGTCGATCATCGCGTGATAGCCGGTGCGGTCGTTCGGGCGCCGGTGCTCCTCGTACCGGGCGGAGAACTCGTCGTAGTAAGCGCGCGTCGCGCGGTCGTCGATCGTGTCCGCAGGCTCGGGGCGCATGGATTTCACGGAGCCGGAGACATCTACCATGGGGCGTTCACCTCTCGCACGTTCGTCGCTCCAGCCAGGTTCCCGTCGCGTCGCCGTGCAGGAGCCAGACGGAGCCCCGTGTGTCGGCGAGGATGGCGACCTCCGCCATCGGCGTGCCTGGCTCGAGGATCGCGTCCGAGCGAAAGTTTCCCGCGTCGTCGAGGTGGCCGAGTTCGAGGACCCTCGGGCCATTGAAGGTCGCGTCGAGCGGGCGAGCGCGGAGGACCCTCGGGGGCGAGCCAGACGTCGTCGCGGCCACGGGAGCGGGATCGAGGCCGTTCGGGTATCGCGACCAGGCGAGGGGAGCGTCCTCCTTCGGGGGATCCCCGACCTTCACGATCGCCAGGCCGAATGCCGACGAGCCCTCTGGCATCGGGACGAGGGCGAAGGCGTCCTTCCCGGTGGACGCGAGCACGCCGGAGAGCCCGCGCTCCGCGCTCCCACCGATCGCGAGGACGGCGTCCCGCTCGAGCACGAGCTGTGGCTTGCCCGCGTCGAGCCTCGCGACGCGCGCGTGGATGGGCGTCATGGAGGTCCGCGCGTCGACGTACAGGATCAGGGCACCGTCGCGGTGCGGAGCGACGTCGACCACGGTGGCGCCGCTCCCGTCCTCGGACACACGGACGGGGAGGCCGTCGTCGACGACGCCGAAGGCCTGGCGGGTCTTGCCCTCCGTCGTCGTGCGCTCGTCGATGAAGACGGCGACCGCGTGGTCCTTGCCGAGTGCGGTGGCGGCCAGCTTCGTGGGGCCACGGACCTCGACGATCTTCTTGCCCTCGGCGGCCGGCACGCCGTCGGGGCCGCGCCTGTACGCGAGGAGCGTCGTTCCCCGCGCGCAATACGTGAACGCGCCGCCCGCGGCGCACGCCGGCCAGGCCCCGGAGACGAACGAGGTGGGCCTCGGCGGGACGACCGGCGCCGCGCCCCGCGGCGGGAGCGGTGGGATCGCGACGGCGTGTGTCCTCGGGGCCCCCGCGACGTTGTACACCACGGCGATCTCGTCGCCGCGGAGCGACATCGTCGCGGGTCCGCGGAAGGGCAGCTCCGCGGGACCCCAGGTCCGGGTGCACGCGCCACCTGGGCCGCCGCCATCCACCGGCGGCGTCGCGCCGCCCGACGCCACGACCGTCACGGATGGACGTGGGACGGTCGACGGGCCCGAGGAGATGGACGTGGCCGTCGGCGCCGACACCGTGCTCCGAAGCGCGGCGTCCCTCGACGCGGGAGCGGGCGCCGGCTTCTCCGTGCACGAGGCCAGGACGAGAAGCGCCAGCGCCCGCCGCATCTCGACCGATCAGCTCCCCTTGTTGCGGCGCGCCATGGCGGCCTGGATGCCGTCCCAGTTCACTCCGGGGATCACGCCGTAGCGGTCGAACAGGCCGCCCATCTTCATGGAGAACGCCTCGAACTCGTCGGTCCGGCGGAGCTCGTCGAGTCGCGCGCGCTCGCCGAAGAGGATGAGCGCGCCGTTCAGGTCGCCGCCGTGCGGTGTGAGGCCGAGGACCTCGACGCGCTCGAACGACTTGCCCTTCTGGGTCTCGAGGAAGGCCATCCCCTCCGTCTTGAGGAAGCCGTACGCCTTCTCTTCCATGCCCGCGTGGGGGCGGTTCCATCCGATGAACAGGATCGCGGTTGCCATGTGGAGTCTCCTCTTGCGATGTGAGGTGCGCGACTCTATGCCCCCGGGCACACGAGATCAACGGTCCGCGACCACCTTCACGGTGATGCGACGGGCCCGATCGTCGACGACGAAGGGGCACCTCTCCTCATCCGATCGCGATCCGTGCAGCTTGCATGCATCCGCGCGGAGGTCCGCCGCGCGGCGCGCTCCGGAGAAGGCCGAGAGGGCGTACGCGCGCCGGGCGTTGGCGCGGGTCCGGCCGGCCAGGCTATGTTGTCTCCCGGGCCGCCCGCCGCCCCGAGCATGCACGACGTCTTCGGTCTCATCGAACCACGATCGGCGGCAAGTACCGCGTCGAGAGCCTCCTCGGAGAAGGCGGGTTCGGGGTCGTCTACGCGGGTCGGCAAGCGATGCTCGATCAGCCCGTCGCGATCAAGTGCCTCAAGCCCTCGTTCGACGCGATGGCGGACTCCAACTTCCTTCGCGAGGCGCGCCTCCTCTTCGGCCTGGCGCACCCCGGGATCGTCCGGATGTACGACGCCGGGGAGATCGACGGCCCGCAGGGCAAGGTGCCCTACGTCGTGCTCGAGCGGCTCGACGGGATCTCGCTCGATGTCGCCATCGAGCAGCGCATCCGGGGGGAGACGCCGCCCTTCAGCAGGCTCGAGCTCGCGCAGATCATCGTCCCGGTGCTGGAGGCGCTCTCGTTCGCGCACGCGCGGGGCGTCGTCCACCGCCACATCAAGCCACAGAACATCATGGTGCAGCGGCACGCGGACGGCTCCGTCACGACGAAGGTCCTCGACTTCGGCATGGCGCGGTCGCTGATGCCGGGCCAGGGGACCCGGTCGACGCCGGGCCTCACGCCGCGCTACGGCTCGCCCGAGCAGTGGAACGCGATGTACGGTCCGGTGGGCCCCGCCACCGACATCTTCGCGATGGGGCTCGTCCTCGAGGAGGCGTGCACGCTCGCGATCGTGCTCGACGGGGCGACGATCGCGGACATCGTGGCCGCGGCGATGAGCCCCGCGCGCCACAGCCGGATCCCCACCGTGAGGCAGGATCTCGCAGGGCTCGCGGCCGTCGTGGACCGTGCGACGCGCGTTGCCCAGGACGATCGGTTCCGCTCGGCCGACGAGATGCTGGTGGCCTTCCGGGCAGCGATCGAGCCGCGGCCGATCGCGCCGACGCCGCCCCTGAACCCCTTCGCGGCGACCGTGCTCGACGCCCGCGCACCGTCCCCGACGGGCGCTCCCTCCCCGCCGCCGCTGCATCGACCAGCCGCCGCGAGCGGCCCGGAGACCTCGATCTCGCGCACGGGGAGCCACGGAACATCCGCCGCGCCGTGGATCCTGGTCGTGATCCTCGGCGCGCTCCTCCTGCTCCTCGTGGTCGGCACCCTCGGGATCGCCGCGTGGGTCGCGCGCGACCCGGGCGCCACGGTC
>SXGT01309615.1_pt1 | contig 32131 bp, 21 predicted proteins | sample 3176221 | NCBI WGS metagenome assembly SXGT01 (sample SAMN11356862, study PRJNA531348) | freshwater metagenome | isolation source: freshwater sample F1-120 | place: China: Fuxian Lake, Yuxi | collected 2017-12-25
CCGCGAGTGGCGCGGCACCGAGCGCAGCGGCTAACGTCGAGGGGTGCGTCAGGTGCGCGCCGACAGGACTCGCTGGCGTGGCTTTGGCCGCGTGGTCTCGAGTGCGCTCGTGTTCGCGTCGAGCATAGGCGGGGCGGCACTGGCGAGTACGTCGCCGGACGCCAGCACGGCCCCCGACAGCGGTTCCGATATGGCTGCGCCGGGGGAGACCGCAGAGTTCGCCCGCGGCCCCGTGGCGATCGCCGCCACAGAAGGCGTCACGTCCAAGCGGCCCCGCTGCCAGAACGGTCGCTGCGCCTGCGGTGATCTCATCGAAGGCGAGGTCCGGCTCGAACGTGGGCTGCGCGACTGCGGCCGGGTCGGCCTCGTGCTGGCCTCGGGCGCCCGGCTCGATTGCGCCGGGCACACGCTGCGTGGACGCGGACCCTACGAGTCGGGCGTGGGCGTTCTCCTCGACCGTGCCATCGGTGCCACCGTGCGCGGGTGCCATATCGAGGGTTTCCGGCGCGCGGTACGGCTCCGCGGCGGCCGCGACAACCGCGTGATGGACAACGAACTCACGGGGAACGTCTACGGTGTCGAGGTGGCCGGGGCGACGCGGGCGGGGACCACGAGTCATCACGAGATTGCCGGCAACACCATCCGTGACTCGATCATGGATGGGATCCATCTCGGTACCGGCACGAGCGACACGATCGCCCGTGACAATCGCGTCGAAGCGAGTGGGCAGGAGGGAATCTACCTGCTCTGGTGCCAGCGCTGTGTCGTCGAGCGCAACGATGTCCGCAGTGATGCCGGGCCCGGGATCTACGTGAAACATTCGAGTGATGGGCGGATCCTCGACAACCGGGTCGAAGCCGGCTTCGTACAGGTGCGCGGCGACTCCGCCCGCAACGTCTTTGCCGGCAACGTTCTGGTCGGGGCGTCGTTTGTCTTCGAGGGCTACCGTGGCCGCGGGCCCGGTCGCGACGCCGGCTGGACCGTCGTGCCGCGCGACAACGAGGTGGTGGGCGGAGCCGTTCTCGGGCGCAAGATCTGCTTGCGCTTCAACGGCGCCAGCGGAACCCGCGTCAACGCTGTGCAGTTGCGTGACTGCCGGCCCTTTGCCGCGCGCCGCTTCGGTGCTTACCGCGCCGAGCGCAACACCGTCGATGCCGACCTCATCCGCGGCGGCGATCACGACGCCGACGGCGTGCCCGACGCGCGTGACGCTTGCACCGACGCCGATGGCGATGGCGCCGCCGACCCGGCGTTCCCCGAGAGTTCGTGCCCGCTGGACACGTGCCCCATGATCTTTGATGCGACGCTCGCCGACAGCGACGGCGACGGCGTGGGCGACGCGTGCGATCTCTGTGCCCTGGAGTTCGACCCGAGCCAGCGCGACCGGGATGCCGACGGGCTCGGTGACGCTTGTGATCCCTGCCTCGACGTCGACGGTGATGGGCGGGGCGAGGGGGCGGGTGGCTGTCCGGTGGATGCGTGCCCCGATCTGACGGGCGCTCCGGCCGACGACACCGACACCGATGGCGATGGGCGTGGCGATGCCTGCGACCCCTGTCCGGCCGATCCGCGCGACCGCTGGGCCGGAGACACGATCTGCGCCAAGACCCCCGGCTTGGCCGGTGCCCTCGCCCCGGCCGCAGCCGGTCTCGATTTCTTCACGCGACCGGTGACGGTGCAGGAAGGGCTTGGCCCGCTCTTCAATGCCGAGACCTGCGTCGCCTGCCACGACCAACCCGTCATCGGAGGCTCGGGGCGGCGCAGTCTGAGCCTCTTCGGCATGCAGCGGGCGGGAATATTCGATCCCCTGCGCGCGGCCGGTGGGCCTGTGCTGCAGCATCAGGGGATCCAGACGGCTGATTGTGCCGCCGTACCCGAAGAGGTGCCCGACGGGGCCATGGTCCGCCTGCGTGCCAGTCCGCCGCTCTTCGGGCTCGGTCGGATCGATGCTCTGCCGGCAGCGGACATTCTCGCGCACGAGGACGCCCGGGACGTCGACGGCGACGGCATCTCGGGTCGTGCGGCACGGGTCGGTGGCGGTGTTGGCCGATTCGGCTGGAAGGCGAGAGCCGCGACGCTCGAAGAATTTATCGGGATCGCGCTGGCCGAAGAGGTCGGCGTGACGAGCCCGGCCCATCCCGAGGAGGCCGCTCTCTCGCCGCGGGCCCCGGAGTGCGATCCGGCGGCGGACCCCGAGGACGACGGCACCCGGCTCGCAGCGTTGGTGGCCTACGTGGCGGCGCTGCCGTCGCCGGGTATGGCGGCGCCGGTGGGCGCGCCGTCCACCGCGAGCGGCGTCCCGGCTCGCACTGCGGCAGACAACAACAAGAAGAAGATGACATCCTCGCCACAGGGGGCGGCGGGCGTGACGTCCGCGAGCTGCGGCCCGGCCGCAGACGCTGCCTGCGCCGCCGGGGAGCAGCTCTTCACACAGCTCGGCTGCGCGACCTGTCATGTGCCCGTGCTCGGCAAACCTGGAACAGACGAGGCCGTCACTCTCTACTCCGACCTGCTGCTGCACGAGATGGGCGAGGGCCTCGCCGATGGCATCGTCGAGGGGGATGCGTCGGGTGCGGAATTCAGGACGCCGCCTCTCTGGGGAGTCGCGCTGCGGCCGAGTTGGTTGCACGACGGTCGCGCCGCGTCGATCGACGCCGCGATTGCCGCGCACGGCGGAGAGGGCGCCTTGGCCCGTGATCGCTGGCTTGCCCTTCCGGCCGGTAAGCGCGAGCAGCTCACGAACTGGCTGCGGGGCCTCTGAGCCAGCGGTGCGGATAGCTCGCGCCGCATCATCGACGTGCGCTGTGGCGACTCCTCGGCTCGGACCGCAAGCGCGGGCTTGAGGCAAGGGCGAGTCCGGGCGCCACCCGGGCGCGGGCCTGCGGGTGCTGGGGGCGCCAGCGAGACCTGGTTCCCTCGGTCGGTGCCCGTAGCATCAAAAAAGGGGCGCGGCCCGAAGGCCGCGCCCCTCTCGAATCGCCACGGGGCGATTCCAAACGGAGATCTGTTCAGTACTCCCAGGCGATGCCGAGCGTGCCGACCGGGTAGACGTCACCGAGGTCGTTGTACGCCTTGAGGTTGTCGCCGAACACGTAGACGTCGAGGCCGGCGGCGGCGCTGACGGTACCGAAGTCCGACGGGATGAAGCTCAGGGGCACGCTCGCGCCCAAGCCGAAGCTGAAGTAGCCGAACGTATCGCTGCCGAGTTCCGAATCATCGGGCCCGCAATCGGAGCAGGAGTAGTAGTCGTCCAGCGAGAGGCCGAGCGTCAGGGGCAGGGCGAGAGTGATCGGGTAGTCGCTCTCCGCCATCAGCGTGTAGGCGGGTTCGGCGGCGAGGTCGAGCGCGATGCCTTCGTTGGTGCCGAGCGCGGAGTTGTTGGTCTCGAAGCCGAACACAGCCGACGGGTTCAGGGTCACGCCGCCCAGCTCGAGCACTTCGCTGTCGTCCCACGAAACTCCAGCCGTGATCTCCTGGATGGTTGCGAAGGCACCGTTGGGGCTGGTGTAGGCGAAGTAGGTCACGTCGGTTGCGAGCCCATAGGGCCAGCCGACGGTCAGCGACGGGAAGACGTCAACCTCGTAGAGGTTTGATGCGCCTGCACCATCGTTGAGGGTCTTGCGCCCGTGAATCGCCGACCACACACCGAGGCCGACGCCCACACTGCGAACCGCGCCCTCGCCCTCATAGAGGTCGATGCCGATGTCGGCGTAGGGCTCGAAGATCTGGAAGCCGCCGTGCTCCTGGAGGATGCCGCGGAACAGGTAGGCCGTCGTCACGTCGATGCCGGCATCGAGCGAGATGCTGCCGTTGTTGCCGCAGGGTCCGTCCTCGGGACAGGGCTGACCGGTGGTCGTCGGTGTATGCGGGACACCGAGAGTATCGGACGGTGCCACATCCACCGGCGCTGCCGGCTCGACCGCCCATGCCTGAGACGCCGACGCAGCCAGCAGGGCGGTGCCCATCGCGACTGCGATCCGACGAGTCTGTCCTCGCCACGTGTGCATAATCTCCATACTCCCCCCCTCCACGTCAGGGCAGGCCAGCCACACCACGCCACTCGCCGCGCGGCGCCACCCCAGAGCGTCCTCGATAGCGCGATCCGGCGCGGGAGGCAACGCTTCGCCCCCGCTTTGGCCCTCGTTACGCGGCGACTCGCCAAGCCGCCGCCACAGCCCTAGGCCGGAAGAGACGCGGCGGGCGTGGCGCGCGAGAGCTGCTGCCGCAGCTCGGCAACGACCGCGGCCGGGGTGGGGTTGCGCAGCACTACGTCGCCCGTCCCCCGCGGCAGATAGGGCTCGGAGGAGGGGCAGCGGACGATGGCCACGATCCGGGCCCCAGCCCCGACCGCGAGGTGGAGCGGGCCCGAATCGGTCGTCGCCACGACCCGGGCCAGAGCGAAGAGCGCGGCCAGCCGGCCGATCGAACCAGGCGGGAGGAGGGCCAGATGGGCCGGCGCGAGCGCTGGGGCCATCTCCCCCGCCAGGTGCCGTTCCTCTGGTCCGAGTGCGACCAGCACCCGCATGCCGTCGGTGGCGAGCGTGGTCAGCGCTTCACGCCAGGCCGGGATCGGCCACCGCTTGTCGAGATGGCCACCGACGAACGCCACCACGAAAGGGCGGACCTGACCACCCGGTTCGAGCCATCCGAGTTCGCCCAAGACTTCACGGGCGCTGGCCTCGTCCTCGGGACGCAGGGCGAAGATCGGCCGTTCGGCGGCGTGGCCCCCCAGACGGCGGACCAGTTCGGGGACCCAGTCGTAGACGTGCCGGACCGCGATCGAACCGAGCGGTGCATCCAAGAAGCGCCGGTTGCGCCCCTCCTGGCCCGTGCGGTGGCGGGCCCCGGAGAGGGCGCACCAGAGCCCACCCGAGAACGAGCCCATTCCGGCCTCGACGGCGACGTCGTAGTGTTCGCGCCGCACCTTCCCGATCAGGGCGAGGACACCCCATGGGCGCAGGATGAAGCGGCGCGACACGGGGTACACCCGACCGACGCCGGGCAGACGCCAAAAGACGTCGGCGGTGGAGTCGGTGGCGAGGACGTCGATCTGCGCTCCAGGCCAGATCGTCGCGACTCCAGCAACGATCGGGGTCGCGAGCAGTGCGTTGCCCAAGCGGTCATTGGGCCGGACCACGAGAACCCGGCGTACTTGAGACCCTGCCGGCAGGGGGCGCGACGCGGGCTTTGGGATGAGGCTGTCCAGCAGCCGTTCGATCCAGCGCCGCGAGAGGCGTCCGGCGCGACGGCCGAGACGCTGGAGCAGCGGGTGATGGCGCACTCGCCTGCGTTCGGTTCCGCGGGGCATCTTCGGCAACCTCGAGCGCCGCTCGGTAGCACCCCAGGCCATTCGCACCAGGAGCCTTTCGATGCGAAGTGGATCGGAGAGACTCGTCGCGCGTAGCCTCACCCCCGGAGGGATTCTCATGCCATACGTCAGCGGACGCAGCGTTCACGATGCCGACGCCCACATCATGGAGCCACCGACCTGGCTGCGCGAGCACGCCGATCCGGCCATCCGCGATCGTCTCGAGATGCCGACGCTCGCCGCGGGCAATGAACTCCGCCAGACCGGGGATCCCGCCGAACAGTTGCGCGACCTGGACGCGGCATTCGCACGCATGCGCGAGAAGCACGCCTCTGCGGAGTGGCGGGCGCGCGATGCCGAGGAGATCATGCTGCGCAAGAACTTCGCCGCGACGGGCTCGTTCGTGGCCAGTGATCGAGGGCGCGCGCTCGACCTGCTCGGCTTCGAGAGTCAGCTCGTCTTCAACACTTTCCACAATCGCCGACTGCGTGACTGGGAACACCGAGGTGATCCCGAGCTGGCCTACGGCGCGGCTCGCGCGCACAACCGCGGCATGCTCGAATTCTGTTCGGTGGACCGGCGTCTGCTGGCGACCTGCTACGTGCCGCTGGTTGATTTCGAGCGCGCGGCGTCGATGGCCGACGAGGTGATTCGCGCCGGCGCCGCGGCCCTGCTGGTCGCTTCGAGCTGTCCGCCCGGCCATTCCTCGAGCCATCGCGGACTCGACCCCGTGTGGGCGCGGTCCGAGGAAGCGGGACTGCCGATCGTCTTCCATGTCGGCGGCACGGGCGATCTCATCGATAAGAACTATTTCAACAATGGTCTGCCCGTGCCCCACGATTTCCATGGCGGCGACGAAAATTTCCGTTCGGTGGACTACATGGGCATCCCGCGCCCGCCCGAGCAGACGCTGGCGACCATGATCTTCGATGGCGTGCTGGAGCGTTTCCCGCGCCTCATGATCGGCGTGATCGAGCAGGGTGCGATCTGGCTGCCCTCGTGGATGCGCCAGATGGAATCGGCATTCGACGCCTTCGCACGTCACGAGGAACGTCTGCGCGCGCTCTCGCTGCGTCCGAGCGAATACGTGCGGCGACAGGTGCGGGCCACGCCCTATCCGACCGAGGATGTCGGCTGGATCGTGCGCCAGGCCGGGCCCGAGGTCGTGCTCTTCAGCTCGGACTACCCGCACGTCGAGGGCGGCCGCCGGCCGGTCGAACGCTTCGAGGCTTCGCTCGGCGATCTGGGAGAGGACGTCCGACGGCGCTTCTATCGCGACAACTTCCTCGAACTCATGGGGACGGCGGCCGCGCGTCTGCCCGCCCAGACGGCATAGCGCCGCATCTCGTTCGCTTGCGCGGCGATGCCCCCACCGTCCGTGCCGTGCCTGCCGCCGAAGCGGGCAAAGCGCTCCATCTGGCGCGTATGCGCTGCGCGGGAGAGTATGGAGCCGGGCCCCGGGGCGGAGCGGGGCGTGCGACTCCCGCTGGCGCCACGAGCGCCCGGCCGGGGAACGCTGCGGTGCACAAAGCGACTGGCCTGCGGTCGTGCGGCCTCGCTATGCTCGGGCGCAAATGTCGTGGTCGGATCGTGGGCGGGTTTCGGGCGCGGCGCTGGCCGTTGTTTTTGGATTGATTGCCACGGTGCTGGTACGCCAGGCAGACGCTCAGTCCGCGGGAGCGGCTTCGCTGGCGAGTCTGGGTGTCGCGGGCGGGCAGGGCAACGGTCCTGCGGGCGCGCCGTCACTCTCCGATGATGGGCGCTTCGTCGCTTTCCACAGCCATGCCGACGACCTCGTGCCCGACGATACCGAAGGCACGGTGGACGTGTTCGTGCGCGACCGTCTGGCGCAGATCACCGAGCGCATCAGCGTGAATTCGCTCGGCGAGGAGGCCAGTGGCGCCAGCGTGCGGCCGGCACTTTCAGGTGACAGCCGCTGGGTTGCCTTCGAGAGCGAAGCCGGTGATCTCGTGCCGGGCGATGGCAACGGGCTCTCTGACATTTTCCTGCACGACAGGCTGACCCGCACGACGAGTCGCATCTCGGTCGGGCCGGGCGGTAGCGATGCCGATGGCGCGAGCCGCATGGCCGCGATCTCGACCGATGGCCGCTACCTTGCCTTCGAGAGCGAGGCCACCAACCTGGTCGAGGGCGACGGCAACGGACTGAGCGATGTCTTCGTCTTCGACCGACAGATCGGGGCGATGACCCGCGCCAGCGTCAATGCCACAGGCGGCGACGGCCAGGGCTTCAGCGTCGCGCCCGCACTGAGCGGCGACGGCCGCTGGCTCGCCTTTGTGAGCGATGCCCCGGACATCGACCCGGCGGCCGGCTATCTTCCTCCCTGGCGCCCGAACGGCGAGAGGCAGGTCTTCCTGCGCGACCTTATTCTGGGCCAGACGCAGATGATCTCTCGTGCCTGGTCCGGCGACTGGCCGAGGGGGAAGAGCGTCGCCCCCTCGATCGACGACCGGGGCGAGCGTGTCGCCTTCGCCAGCTATGACCGCCTGCTGGAGAACGAGAGGTCGCGGCCGTGGTCGACGCCGCGGGTGATGCTCTGGGAGCGGACGACCGGAGCGTTGCGCGAGGTCTCCGCACCCGATCCGTGGTGGGTGTGTCAGCTCATGGTTCCTCAGGAGCCGTGGCTCTGTCCGGGCATGGACATGAACCCCGCGCTCTCGGGCGATGGTCGCTGGGTCGCCTACCAGACGACCTCGAACGGTCTCCTGCCCGGAGACCCTGCCACGGCGACCTGGGATGAATTCTGGGCGGTGCACACCAACCTCACGGGAGGGCCGGTTCGTTATCAGCTCTTCCTCGAGAACCTCGACACCGGCCGCCGCCGTCGCGTCAGTGTCAATTCGGCGAGCGCGCCCGCTACAGCCTGCAGTTCCGTGGCGGCCGTCTCCGACGACGGCGGAGTGGTGGCGTGGCGCAGTGCCGCTGCCGACCTCGTGTGGGGTGACCTCAACGGCACACACGACGTCGTCGTCTCGGAGTGGGCCTGCGGCGAAGCCACCGGGACCTTGGGTACCGGTATGCCGCTCGGCTGCGAGGTGCCCGTCAAGTGCCCGGCTGCGCCGAGCACGGGTTGCGCGACCGCGCGCACGGGCGTGCTGCGCTTGCGCCGTCCGGGCCTCGACGATCCGCGCCCCGGCGAGCAGAGTCTCGCTCTGCTCTGGGCGAAGGCGGGCGGCCTCCCCGCGGCGAGCTTCGGCGACCCCACGCGCACGGGCGGCGGCTATGATCTTTGTCTCTACGCAGGCCCCACGCCGCGCCTGGTCGCGGAGGTCGCGATTCCGGGCGGCGCCGGCTGGCAGGCGACGAGCGACGGCTTCGTGCGGCGCGGCGGGAGCGGTGCGGTGTCGCGGATGTCGGTCGCCGCGCGACGCGAACGCTCGCGGATTTCGCTGCGGGGCGAGGGCGCGGGACTCGATCTGCCCTACTTGCCGCTCGATGAGCGCGCGTCGCTGGAACTTCGACTCGAGGTGCGTGACAGCGCCGACTGCTTTGCGGCCACCATCCCCGCCAGGGCGATTCTCGAGGATGAAGCGGGCTTGGGCGAACGCCTGGGCCGCTTCTCGGCGCGGTTGCCCTGAGCGATGTTCTGTCCGGTACTCGCGCCACTGGAAGGGCGTCGCGGATAGAAAGAACGGCTCTTCTCGGAGGTCCTGTCAGCTCTGGGTTGCCGTCCCCTACGCCCGCTCGGTCGAACGGAGAACGTGGCGGCTTGCGAGGAGGCGGGCCGCCGCAAGTTCGCCGGCCTTGTAGCTCGAGCGCACGAGCGGACCCGAGGCCACCTCGAGGAAGCCCATCTCGCGCGCCCGGCGGGCCCAGTCCGCGAAGCGTTCGGGCGGGACGAACTCGTGCACCGGGGCATGGCGCGGACTGGGCCGCAGGTACTGCCCCAGCGTCAGCAGTTCGACCCCAGCCCGATGCAAGCGCGCGAGGGCGTCCTCGATTTCGGCCTCACTCTCGCCGAGACCGAGCATCAACGAGGACTTGGTGAGCACGCCCGGAGCGAGAGCGCGCGCGCCGCGAAGCGTCTCCAGCGAGCGTTCGAAGGAACAGCGCGGATCGCGGATCTTCCGTTGCAGCCGATCGACCACCTCGACGTTGTGAGCGAGCACGTCAGGTCGCGCCGCCATCAAGGTCGCGAGCGCCGCGCCGGCGTAGTCCGGGATCAGCGTCTCGACCCAGGTTCGCGGCGCCTCCGCGCGGATTGCCGCGATGCACGCTGCATAGTGGGTCGCGCCGCCATCGGGCAGATCGTCCCGATCGACGCTGGTAATGACGACGTAGGAGACGTCGAGCGCCGCCACCGCCTTTGCCACATGGCCCGGCTCGTCAGGGTCGGGCGGGGGGGCGCTCTGCACAGTCTTGACGGCGCAGAAGCGGCAGCGCCGGGTGCAGGCGTCGCCGAGCACCATCAGCGTCATGGTGGCGTGCGGGCCGCGCCAGCACTCGCCGATGTTCGGGCAGTGTGCCTCCTGACAGACGGTGTGCAGGCGCAGCTCGCGGGTGAGCGCATCGAGACGGGCGTAGTCGGCCCCGCCGGCAATTCGTACCTTGAGCCAGGGCGGCTTCGGCTGCGGGCGGGTGCCGGCTCGCTTCGAGCCGCGGGTCCCGGTGGCGTGCGTGGCCGGCGCGTCGTCGCTGGGTTGGTCCACGTCGCGCAGCTTGGTTGCGGCGTGCGCGGCCGGCGTGTCGTCTCCGGGCTGGTCCACGTCGCGCAGCTTCGTCGCGACGTGCGTGGCCGGCGCGTCGTCTCTGGGCTGGTCCATGTCACGCAGCTTCGTCGCGACGTGCGCGGCCGGCGTGTCGTCGCCGGGCTGGTTCACGTCGCGCAGCTTCGTCGCGGCGTGCGCGGCCGGCGTGTCGTCTCTGGGCTGGTTCACGTCGCGTACCTTCGTCGCCGTGTGCGCGTGAAAGGAAGAGCTCTGATTGCTCCACGGTGCGCGGGTCGCGGCTCTGCTGCCCCTAGCACGTTCAGCTGCAGGGGGAATTTGCCGCCGGGCGCGTGAGGTTCATGTGCCCGAGACGTGGGCATCCCTGCGCGCTTCGGCGGCACGCGGTCTGTCCAGGTTCTGAACACCCGCTGCCGGCGTGCTGTGCACAGGGCCGGTCCTGCTCGCCTCCTTGCGCATCTTGCACGTCGGGCGCCTGTTCATCGCGCACGCAGGTCGCTTCTCCGAACGGCGTCGCCGCGCTGGCAAGGCCCTTGCGTTAGGGGGCAGGTGGTCGCGTCCTGTCGCGACTCGTGGAGAAGCGCAAACGTGAGCATCAAGGACCAACCCGAGCTGTCGCGAGTCGTCGTGATCGGCAGCGGTATGGCGGGTGATCGCGTCGTGGACGAAATCCGCAGCCGCTCCCCGGGCCGCTTCGCGATCACTCTCGTCGGTGCAGAGGCGCAGCCGCCCTACAACCGCATCCTGCTCTCGAACGTGTTGCAGGGAAAGCAGGAGGCGCGCGACACGCTGCTGAAGCCCGTGGACTGGCACGTGCAGAATGGCGTCAATCTACTGGCTGGCTTCCGCGCGACGCGGATCGATCGCGAGCGACGTGTGGTCGTGGTGCACGAATGCTCCGCCGATCGCGAGCCCTGGGCCGAACCCGGTGTCGAGCCAGCGATCGCGACGCACGAGCTGCCCTACGACCACGTCGTGATCGCGACCGGGTCGCGTCCCTTCGTGCCGCCGATCCCTGGTCTCGATCTCGGGCGCGCCGGCACGTTTGTCTTCCGCACGCTGGAGGATTGCGAGCGCATCGCGTCGTGGGCCTCCGGCGTCGAGCGGGCCGTGGTCATCGGTGGCGGCCTCCTCGGGCTCGAAGCCGCGCGCGGGCTGCTGACCCACGGCGTCTCGGTGTGTGTCCTCGAGGCGGCACCGCGCTTGATGGCCAACCAGGTCGACGTCGAGGGCGCGCGAGTGCTTGGCGCCGCGATGGCGCGGCTCGGCGTGGACGTACGGGCCGGGGTTGCGCTCGCCCAGGTGAGCGAGAGTGAGCGCGGTCGGGTGATCCGGCTCGGCGACGGCAGCGAGATCCCAGCCGACCTGCTCGTGGTGGCGACCGGCATCCGGCCGATCACCGACGTCGCGCGCACCTCGGGGCTCGGGGTCGCGCGCGGTATCGTGTGCGACGACCAGATGCGGACCAGCGATCCGAGAATTTTTGCGCTTGGCGAATGCATCGAGCACCGCGGCACTCTCTTCGGTCTGGTCGAGCCGATCTGGGAACAGGCACGCGTCGTCGCCGACGTTCTGACCGGTGTCGCGCCCGAGGCGAGCTATGGCGGCTCGAAGGTCGCGACTCGTCTCAAGGTCATGGGGGTGGACCTGGCCGTGCTGGGCGATGCGCGCGAGGCCGCTCCGGACGACGAGGTCGTGACCTTCGGCGAGCCAGCGCGCGGCGTCTACCAGCGTCTCGTGATCCGCGCCGGTCGCCTTACCGGAGCTGTCTTGATCGGTGACACCACGGCTTTTCCAGTGCTCGACCGGCTCTACCGGCTCGACGAGTTGGTGCCGGAAACGCGCGCCGAGTTGCTCTTCCCGGCAGGCGCGAGCCTGGCCTTCGATGCGGCCACGCTCTCCGACGAGGATCAGGTCTGTAATTGCAACGGCGTATCCGCAGGCGCCATCCGGCAGGCGATTGCGGGCGGCGCGTGCACGGTCCCGAGGATCGCGGCCTGTACCCGCGCCGGTGGCGGTTGCGGCAGTTGTCGCGGCACCGTCGCAGCACTGCTCGACCTGGCGGGCGGTCCCCGGGAGGACGAGAGCGAGCACTGGTACGTGCCCGGTGTCCCGCTGCGCAAGGCCGAACTCACCGCCGCCATCCGCGAGCGCGGTCTGCGCAGCGTCAGTTCCGTGTTTCGCGCGTTCGCTGCGGGGCGCGAGGATGCGGCGAGCAAGCCGGGGCTGGCCTCATTGCTGCGCTCGATCTGGAACGAGGCCTACGAGGATGAACGCGACGCACGCTACGTCAATGACCGCGTACATGCCAATATCCAGCGGGATGGCACCTTCAGCGTCGTGCCGCGGATCTATGGTGGTGTGACCTCGCCAGCCGAATTGCGACGGATCGCCGATGTCGCCGAGCGCTACGGCGCCGCGATGGTCAAGATCACCGGTGGCCAGCGCATCGATCTGCTCGGTATCCGACGGGAGGATCTGCCCGGCGTGTGGCGTGATCTCGGGATGCCGAGCGGCCACGCCTACACCAAGGCATTCCGCACCTGCAAGAGCTGCGTGGGCTCGGACTTCTGCCGCTACGGGATCGGCGACGCGGTGGCGCTCGCCCAGCAGATCGAGCGCCGCTTCCAGGGCGTCGAGTCGCCGGCCAAGATGAAGCTTGCGACCGCCGGCTGCCCGCGCAACTGCTCGGAGGCCTACGTCAAGGATGTCGGGCTCGTCGCTGTCGAGGGCGGCAACTGGGAGGTCTACGTGGGCGGCGCGGCAGGCGCGCACGTCCGCAAGGGCGATCTTCTCTGCACGGTCAGGTCGCATGACGAGGCGCTCGGGATCGTCGGCCGCTTCATGCAGTACTACCGCGAGAACGCGCGCTGGCTCGAGCGCACCTACGCCTTCGTGCCGCGGCTCGGGATCGAGCATCTGCGACGCGTCTTGATCGAGGACAGCGAGGGCATCTGTGCCCGGCTCGATCGAGAGATGGACGCGACGGCTCTGGCTTACGTCGATCCATGGGCAGCGGACACGGAGGCGCCGGCCTATCCGGGGCAGTTTGACGCGCGGCCGCCACTGCTCGTGGCCGGAGCGATCGCGTGAGATGGCGCACGCCCCGAGCAAGAGGACGCATGAGGTTGCGTGCCCGCAGTCCAAGGCGAGACGGCGCGGGACGAGTGCGGCGCACGCAGGCCGGCGCTCTGGAGGCTTGCCGATGAGCATGGTCGCGGTGGGTCCGGTCGCGGCAGCGGGAGCGGACAGAGTGCGGGCACTCGCGCCGGCATTGCTCGGGTGGCGCGCCGGCCGTCGCGTGATCGACGTCGGGCCCCTTGAGGAGTTGCCGCTCGGGCAGGGGCGAGCTTTCGTGTTTGAGCGCCGTCGCATCGCGATCTTCCGGCAGCGCGACGGCCGTCTCTTCGCGACCGACGATCGCTGCCCACATCGCGGCGGTCCGCTCTCCGACGGTCTTCTCGGGGAAGGCCGGGTGCTCTGCCCGCTGCACGGCTTTGCCTTCGATCTCGCCACCGGCTGCGGTCCGGCCCATCGCGCGGTCGTGCATGAAGTGCACGTCGAAGCCGGTCGCGTGGTGGTGCTGATTGCGGAGCCGGCGTGATGACCTCACGGGCTCCGGTGCGGGCCGCGTGGTGCGATGCCGGCGTGGTGTTCGGGCTCGCGCTTGCGCTGGTGGCCTTGGGGTCGGGCGGGTTCGCGCGTCTCGATCCGGCCCTTCTCGGATATCTGTTCGCGACGCTGGTTTCGGTGGCGCTGACCGCGCAGCGTGTCTCGCTCTTCTGGCGGCGGCCCCAGACGGCACCGCTCGGGCGCGCCTTGTGGGCCGGGCTTCGCCGACGCGAGGGTTTGGCGCGTGGTGCGCGCGGGGCAGGTAGGGATCTGCTGGCGCAGCGCTCTCTGGTGCGGCGCGGAGCAGCGTCGGGTGCGGCGCATCTCCTGCTCGCCTGGGGCACGATGGGGGCCTTCGCCATCACCGTGCCGCTGGTCTTTGGCTGGCTCGACTTCGTGGCGGCCGGGGAGCGGACCTATCGAGCGCGCTTGCTCGGCGTGGAGGGGATCGACTTTGGTGTCGACGGCGCCTTTGCCTGGCTCGTCTTCCATGCCCTGATCCTGTGCTCGTTCGCGGTCCTCGGGGGAGTGGCGATGCTGCTCGCCGCGCGCTTGCGCCGCCGGAGCGTGGCCGGGGCCGGTGGTTCCTTCCACGTGGGCCCGCTGGTCTTGCTCGCGGTGGTTGCCCTGAGTGGCCTTGCCCTGCCGGCGGTGGCGGCATCGGGTTCGCCGCTTGCGATCGCGATCGCGCGCCGGGTCCACGAAATTTGTGTAGTAGCACTGCTGCTGGCGCTGCCAGCGGGGAAGCTCTTCCACATTTTCCTGCGACCGCTTCAACTCGCCGCCGCCGAACTCAAGGCCGCCCCGGCGCAGCCTTGTCGCGCTTGCGGGGTGGCGCTCTCCAGCGCGCAGATCGAGATCGTCGCGCGCCTGCTGCGGGCGAGTGGCGCGGGCGTGCCCGAGCGGGTGGCCCTCTGCCCGGCCTGTCGCCGCCGCGGGTTGGCGCGCAGCCATGCGGGCCTTCTCGCGGGCGGCCTCGAACCGCCGCTCCCGGGGCCGGCTCCGCTGCGGCGGGCGGCCTAGGAAGGATCGCCATGGCCACCTTGCCCGCCAGTCCGGAGGATCTCGCCGCACGCCACGGTCCGCACCTCGCCTGGGAGCCGCCCGGCGGCTTCGCCGCGCGCTCGCATATCGACCGTCGGGTCGAGACCCACTGCTGCTTCTGCGGCCAGCAGTGTGGCGTCAAGCTCCTGGTGCGCGACGAGCAGGTGGTCGGCGTCGAGCCCTGGGAGGAGTTCCCCTTCAATCGCGGCAAGCTCTGTCCGAAGGGCGTCAAGCGCTACCTGCAGAACAATCATCCCGACCGGCTGCTCCACCCGCTGGTGCGCTCGGGCGACGGTTTCGCGCGGCTGCCCTGGGACGAGGCGACCTGGCAGGTCGTCGAGCGGCTCCAGCGCATCCAGGACCGGCACGGCAAGGATTCGGTCGCGGTACTCGGCGGGGCTTCGATCAGCAACGAGCGGGCCTATCTGGTCGGCAAGTTCGCCCGGCTCGGCCTCGGGACGCGACACGTCGACTACAACGGCCGGCTCTGCATGGTGGCCGCGGGCACGGCCAACAAGAAGGCCTTCGGGATCGACCGCGCCGCCAATCCGTGGGCCGACATCCCGCTCGCCGATCTGATCTTTGTCACGGGTTCGAATGTGAGCGAGTGCAGCCCGATCACCACCGACTACATCTGGCGGGCGCGCGACCGCGGCGCCAAGCTGGTGGTGGTCGATCCGCGGCTCACGCCGATCGCACGTACCGCGGATCTTTTCTTGCCGGTCCGCCCGGGAACGGATCTGGCCCTCATGAATGCGATCTTGCACGCCGTGGTTCGGCTCGGTGGCGTGGACGAGAGCTTCGTCGAGCGCCACACGACCGGCTTCGACGAGGTTCTCGCGACCGTGATGCGCTACGCACCCGAGGACGTCGAACGCACGGTGGGCATCCCGGCGGCACGTATCTGGGAGGCCGCGCGTCTGTGGGTGCAGGCGCCGCGAACGATGCTGCTGCACGCGCGCGGCATCGAACACCACTCGAAGGGCACCGACACCGTGCTCTCGTGCATCAACCTGGTGTTGGCGACAGGACGGATCGGGCGGCCCGGCTGCGGCTACGCCTCGATCACCGGACAGGGCAACGGCCAGGGCGCACGCGAGCACGGTCAGCGCTGCAATCAGCTTCCCGGCGCGCGTGACATCGAGAACCCAGAGCACCGTCGCCACATCGCCGACTTCTGGGGCGTGGCCGAGCAGGAGATCCCACACACCGGGGCCACCGCCCCGCAGATCATGGAGAAGATTCACGCCGGCGAGATCCGCGGTCTGCTCTCGCTCTGCTTCAACCCGCTGGTCTCGCTGCCTGATGCGAACTTCACCCGGGAGGCGCTGGAGCGGCTCGACTGCTTCGTTGCGATCGATTTCTTCCTCTCGGAGACAGCCCAACATGCCGATCTCGTGCTGCCGGGCGCTCTGCAGGAGGAAGACGAGGGCACCGTCACGAGCACCGAGGGGCGGGTCCTCCGGGTGCGTCAGGCCGTGGCCCCGCCGGGCGAGGCGCGACGCGACTGGGAGATCCTCGGTGCCATCGCCGAGCGGCTCGGGCGCGGCGACAAGCTTAAGTTTTCCTCGTCGCGCGAGATCTTTGCCGAATTGCGTGAGGCCTCGCGCGGGGGCATCGCCGACTACGGCGGCATCACCTGGGAGCGCATCGAGGCCCAATACGGCGTCTTCTGGCCCTGCCCGAACGAGTCGCATGCGGGGACGCCACGGCTCTTCGAGGGCGGCCGCTTTTACCATCCCGACGGCCGTGCGCGGCTGCATCCCGTCGAGCACAGACCGCCCGCCGAGCAGGTATCGGCGGAGTACCCGATCTGGCTCACCACCGGCCGGGTCGTCTCGCAGTTTCTCTCCGGCACGCAGACCCGGCGCATCGGGCCACTGGTCGAGCTCCAGGATCGCCCCAGGGTCGAGATCCATCCGCGCCTTGCCGCACAGCTCGGCATCGCCGATGGCGCGCGGGTCCGGGTCTCGTCACGCCGCGGCACGATCGAGCTCGACGCTCAGGTCGTGGCCACCATCCGGCCCGATACCGTGTTCATTCCCTACCACTGGCCGGGCGCGCTCGCGGCGAACCAGCTCACCCAGCGCGCCTACGACCCCGACTCCGGCATCCCCGAATTCAAAGTTTCCGCGGTGCGCCTGGAGGCGATCGCGACGCGGGGCGTGGTCGGCGTCCCGGCGGGGAGGGCGGCGTGAGGCTCGCGGCCGATCTCGGCGGTGGCGTTCCGGCGGAGCGCACCCTCTTTCTCGATCCACAGCGCTGTATCGGCTGCCGCGCCTGCATGGAGGCGTGCAGCGAATGCCCCGGACACGGCGGCATTCCGATGATTCACCTCGATTTCGTCGACCGCTCGCGGACGGTGCAGACCGCGCCCACGGTTTGCATGCACTGCGAGGATCCGGCGTGTGCGGCGGTCTGCCCGACCGAGGCGATTCTCACCTCGGGTGACGGGGTGGTGCACAGCGCGATGAGCGAGCGCTGCATCGGCTGCGGCCATTGTGCGCTTGCCTGTCCGTTTGGCGTGCCAAAGATCGACGAGAGCTTCGCGCTGATGATGAAGTGCGATCTCTGCTACGACCGCAGCGCCGCTGGCCTGGCCCCGATGTGCGCGACGGTCTGTCCGTCGGGGGCGCTGTTTTACGGCACGCGCGCCGACGTCGAGGATCTGCGGCAGTCGCGCCCGGCGGCGCGCGTGCGCTTCGGCGAGGTCGAGATCCGGACGCGCATCGAGATCTTGGTCCCGGCGGGCGGTGGTGGGATGGCCGTTCGCGAGGGCGAGCCCCACCTGCCCTCGGCCGCCGAACGGGCGCTCGAGGAGGTGCTGCTGTGATTGCGGGCACGTGCGGTGAAGCGGGCCGTCTGCACCGAGGTGAGGCGTGAACCTGCTCCGCTGCTGCGTGCAACCGCCGCGCAACGCGAGTGAAGCGCGTCGTCCGCGCCGAGGTGAGGCGTGAAACCGCTCGGTTCGGCGGCCCCGGCCGAGGCTCTGGATGCGCGGGCGCGGATGCCGCGGCGGCGTTTTCTGGTTGGTGCGGGCTGCACCGCGGTGGCGGCACTCGTTGGCGAAGGGTTGCGCGCGGCTCTCGAGGAGCGGCCGCTCCCGGCCGGCTCGATCGACCTGGCGCGGTCTGCGCTGCCGGCCCCGGGCGATGCGCTCGCCGTGACGCTCGAACCGGCGGGCATCGAGGCGCTCGTGCTCAACACCACGGCTGTGGGGCTCGTGGCGTTCGATCGCCGCTGCCCGCATCTCGGCTGCCCGGTGCTCTGGTCGCGCGACCATGCGCGTCTCGAGTGTCCCTGTCACGCCGCGTGGTTCGAGGCGGCAACGGGCGAGGTCGGAGGCGGACCGCCGCCGCGTGGCTTGACCAAGCTCAATATTGAGGTGGGGTCCGATGGCGGCATCCGGGTCGCCACCCGTCCGGTTCGGGCTTGAGCCCGTGGCCCGAGGCGGGGAGCAGCGACGCGCGGAGAGAAGTGGTGCGGGGCCCAGATTCCGTGCCGGACGCGAGGTGGGGAGGCGAGGATGAACGGCAAGGCGACGAAAATCGAATGGCGGCGCTTCGACACGCCCCAGATGCGCGCGTTCCACATGTCGTGGTTTGCTTTCTTCCTTTGCTTCTTTGCCTGGTTCGGGGTGGCGCCGTTGATGGCCACGATCCGCGAGGAACTGGCCCTCACGCCCGATCAGATCGGCTGGTCCATCATTGCTTCGGTCGCCATCACCGTCGTGGCGCGTCTCGGCATCGGCTGGCTCTGCGACCGGATCGGGCCGCGTCTCTGTTACACCGGCCTCCTCGCGTTCGGCTCGATCCCGGTGATGGCGATCGGGCTGGCGCATGATTTCGAGAGCTTTCTCGTCTGCCGGCTCTTGATCGGCGCGATCGGTGCGAGCTTCGTCATCACCCAGGTCCACACCGCCGCGATGTTCGCGCCGAATTGTGTGGGTACGGCAAATGCGACCACGGCGGGTTGGGGCAATCTGGGCGGCGGCATCACGCAGATCGCGATGCCCGCTCTGTTCACGGTGTTCGTCAGCCTTGCCGGCGTGTCGGCGGCCGCGGGCTGGCGCCTGTGCATGGTGGTCGCCGGTGCGGCCTGCCTCACGGCATCTGTTGCCTATTTCGTTCTCACGCAGGACACGCCGGAGGGCAACCTTTCGGCGCTGCGCGCCTCCCGGATACCCGGCCGGGCGGCCGTCGCGCGCGGCGGCTTCGCCGATGCGTTGCGTGACCGTCGGGTGTGGATCCTGTTTGCGCTCTACGGTGCTTGTTTCGGCGTCGAGTTGACCCTCCATAACGTGGCGTCACTCTACTTCCTTGACAATTTCGACGAATTCGCCGGCATGAGCCGGGTGCGGGCGATCGGCACGGCGGGCACGATCGCCGGGCTCTTCGGGACGATGGCGCTCTTCGCCCGCACGCTGGGTGGACTCGCCGCTGATCGGGTCGGCCAACGCCTCGGTCTCGCCGGTCGAGTACGGGTTCTGTTCGCGGTGCTGCTCGGCGAGGGGTTGATGTTGATCGTGTTCTCTCGCATGACGGAGCTACCCTTCGCGGTTGCCGCACTGATCGGCTTTGGCATCTTTGTCCACATGTCGGCCGGAGCGACGTTTGCGATCGTGCCGTTCGTGCGGCGCGAAGCGGTCGGCGCGGTGGCCGGCATCGTCGGCGCGGGGGGCAACGTCGGTGCGGTAGCGGCGGGCTTCCTCTTCAAGGAAATGGCCGACTGGAGTCAAGCTCTGTTCGTTCTCGGGCTGGCGGTGGCCGCACTCTCGGTCGCGGCGCTCGGGATTCGCTTCCCGGTGGCGGTCGAGGCAGAGGTGCGCGCGGAGGCGGCGTCCTTGCTGGGCCGCGCAGCCTAGAAAAGTCTGGACGCCGGTCGCGGGTCAGGCCGGGCCGGCGCCCTGCGCTGGCGGCCCAAAGCGAACCAGTGCTTGGTAGCGGGTGATCTCGACGAAGCCCATGCGGCGGTAGATCGGTTCGCCCATCACCGATGCCTGAAGGTTCGCGATTTGAGCGCCGCGTGCGAAACCGGCGTCGATCGCGGCCCGCGTGCAGGCCTCGCCGAGTCCCTTGCCGCGCTGCTCGGGTGTCGTGCCGACCCAGTAGATTCCCGCCACGCCATGGGTCGAGATGCACATTGCACCGGCCGCAGCGGCCCCGGTGCTCGCGTCCCGCGCGAGGAAGGTTGAGATGTGCGGCGCGCACAGCACAAAGCGCCGCCCGAGGAGGGCCGGAGCACAATCCACGGGCATGCCATAGGTGCCATAGGATTGGCCCATCACTTCGGCGAAGTCGCGGGCGTCGGCGTCGCTCTCGACGCGATCGATGCGGAAGCCACGGACGCCGCCGGTCAGCGGCAAGGGATGGTCAAGGATCATGCCGGGAATGGAACCCCACTCCTTGAGGCCGGCTGCGGTGGCGCAGGTGGCAAGCGTCGCGTCGAGATGGGCGCGAATCTGGAAAGTGTAGCCGCGCTGGCGGGCGGCGAAGAAAGCGTCGGCGCGTTCGAGGAGTTCGCGCGGGTCGGTTGTATTCGCGTCAAGGCAAAATGCACCGTTGCAGAGCACCGGCAGCGGATGTGCCCCCGCCCAGAGCAGCAGGCCGTCCTCCTCGTGCAGGGTGCCGCCGGCCCGGCGCGCCAGGTCACGGGTCGCCTCGGCGAAGTTGAGGTCGGCCAGTTCGAGCAACTCGCTGTGCGTCATGGGATGCAGGCTAGCCGGGCGGCCACCTGATGCCAGCCCGGGCGGCGGGCTTGCGGCACGGTGGTCGGGTCCGCGACGGAGTAGGGGAGGCGCCCAGAGCTACGTCACGTGGGCCGATTGTCCGGTGGAGCGGGTACGCGGTGTGCCCGATGACCCTTGCTCTGCCGCGCACCGTCTCGTGGGCGACGTGCCCGGTGGGATCAGTCGTTCGGGGTGTGCCTGCCCGACGACCTTTGCTTTGCCGCTCGTCACGTGGGCCGCGTGCCCAGCGGGACCAGCAGGCACGCGGCGCGGCCGAGGCGCCCGCGCGCTCGCTATCCGCCGCCGACCCGCTCGTCGTCTGTCCCACGCGTGCGTCTCGGCTGTGGCGCCCGTGGCCAACGGTCCCCGCTCAGCGGCCGGTGAAGTTGGGTTTGCGCTTCTCGAGGAAGGCGCGCGGGCCCTCGCGGGCGTCGCGGCTCGACATGACCTCCATGCCGAGCTGCATCTCGCGCTTGTACGCCTCGGCTTCGGGCAAGCCGTCGCTCTCGATCACTGCTCTCTTGATGTTCTTGACGGCAAGCGGGCCGTTCTCGCAGATCCGCGCCGCGATCTCTTTCGCTTTCGCGAGTGCTGTGCCGTCGGCGACGACGTGGCCGATGAGTCCGATGCGGGCTGCCTCGGCCGCGCTCAGCGGATCACCCACCAGCAGGAGTTCCATCGCGTGGGTGAAGGCGATCTGCCGGCGCAGCCGCACCGTCGATCCGGCCATGGGGAAGAGCCCGCGCTTGACTTCCGAGATCGCGATGCGGGCGCTCTCGCCGGCGATGCGAATGTCGATTCCCTGCAGGATCTCGGTGCCGCCGGCGTAGCAAGCCCCCTCGATCGCGGCGATCAGGGGCTTCTGGACGTAGCGGTCCTTCAGGAAGCCACTCAGGAGGATGCCGGGGTTGGCGCGCACGCGCTCTTCCCATTCGTTCTCCGGCGGAGCGCCCGAGATCATCCTGGAAACGAGCTGGTCGAGATCGGCACCGGCCGAGAAGTTGCCTCCCGCTCCGGTGAGGATCGCGCAGCGAATGTGGTCGTCGCGATCGATTTCGTCCCAGGCATCCATCAGCCGGCAGAGGATTTCGGGGTTGAAAGGGTTCTTCTTCTCCGGCCGGTTCAGCGTGAGGATCAGGACGTGGCCGTCGCGTTCGGTCAGCAGGGCGGGCGCGCTCATGGCGACGCTCGTAGACCGGGGGCATCGGCCCGGCAAGGATGCCGCGAGACCTTGGTCGCAGCGACGACCGGGCCGGGGCCTCGCCGGGCGCTGCCCGCGGCGGCGCCCCGGCGCATCGGCTGGGCAGGCGACGGCGCGCGGGCTAACACCAAAGCGCCATGGACGAGAGCCCCAAGGAGTCCCCGCGCGACTTCATCCGTTCGATTGTTGCAGCCGATCTCGCGAGCGGTCGCCACCGCGCCATCGTGACGCGATTTCCACCGGAGCCCAACGGCTATCTGCACGTCGGCCATGCCAAGAGCATCTGCCTCAACTTTGGCATCGCGCTCGAGACGGGCGGTCAGTGCAACCTGCGCTTCGACGACACCAACCCCGAGAAGGAGAGCGACGAGTACGTGCGCTCGATCCAGGAGGACATGCGCTGGCTCGGCTTCGACTGGCGCGACGGGCTCCACTTCGCCTCCGACTACTTCGAAGCACTGTGGCAGGCGGCGCGCGAGCTGGTCGAGAAGGGGCTGGCCTACGTCGACGAGCAGACCGCGGAAGAAATCCGCGCGACCCGCGGCACGCTCACCGAGCCGGGGTGCCCGAGCCCGTGGCGGGACCGCCCCGCGGCCGAGAGCCTGGTGCGGCTCGACGAGATGCGCGCCGGCGCGTTGCCCGACGGCGCCTGCGTGTTGCGGGCGCGCATCGACATGGCCTCGCCCAATCTCAATCTGCGCGACCCCGCACTCCTGCGCATCCGGCGCGCGACGCATCACCGCACTGGCGACCGTTGGTGCGTCTATCCGATGTATGACTTTGCGCATCCGATCTCGGACGCGCTGGAGAACATCACCCACTCGACCTGCACGCTCGAGGTCGAGGATCATCGCCCGCTCTACGACTGGGTCGTCGCGAACGTCACGCTGCCGAGCCGGCCGCGTCAGATCGAATTTGCACGTCTCGAGCTGACCCACACCGTACTCAGCAAGCGCAAGCTCCTGGCGTTGGTGCAGGAGGGGATCGTAGGGGGCTGGGACGACCCGCGCATGCCCACGCTCGCCGGGCTCCGCCGCCGGGGCGTGCCGCCTGACGCGTTGCGCGACTTTTGCGAGAGGGTCGGGGTGGCCAAGGCCAACTCCGTGGTGGACGTGGCGCTGCTCGAACATTGCGTGCGTGAACGCCTGAACCCGGAGGTGCCGCGTTACATGGGCGTGCTGCGGCCGCTGGAGCTCGTGATCGAGAACTACCCCGAGGACGGCGAGGAGTGGCTCGACGCCCGCAATAACCCCGAAGACCCCGCCGCCGGGACGCGACAGGTGCCCTTTTCGCGCCGGCTCTGGATCGAGCGCGACGATTTCCGGCAGGAAGCCACGCGCAAGTTCTGGCGGCTCGCGCCGGGGCGCGAGGTGCGGTTGCGCTGGGCTTATTTCGTTACCTGCACCGGGGTCGAGCTCGATCCGACAACGGGCGAGCCGGTGCGCGTGCTGTGCACCTACGACCCGGCGACGCGCGGCGGGGACGCGCCCGGCGGCCGCACGGTCAAGGCGACGCTGCACTGGGTCTCGGCACGGCACGCGGCGGCGGTCGACGTGCGGCTCTACGACCGGCTTTTTCTGGACGAGCGCCCGGGCGAGGATTGGCGCGACCGGCTGAACCCGCATTCGCTGGAGGTGCTGGCCGCCCGGCCGGCCGAGCCGGCGCTGGCAATGGTCGCGCCGGGGGCGCGGGTGCAGCTCGAGCGGCTCGGGTATTTTTGCGCGGACGCGCGCGACTCACGCCCCGGCGCCCTGGTTCTCAACCAGATCGTGGGCCTCAAGGGCGCGGCCGCGAAGGGTTAGGGCCGCGGCGACGCGGCCGGTTGCCGCAGCTCGATGGTCGCGGGCTCGAGAGCCGCGAGTTTGAGAGGCCGACCGCCGGGGACGGCCTCCCGGAAGGTGCCGGCGGGAGGCGAACTCAGGCCGCGGGCGCGGTCGAGCTTGCGTCCGTTGTTGTATGGCTTGACGACGTGTTCGCGGTGTCCGGAGCCGCCGATGCCCACATGGCCTGGGAGTCGAGCGCCTCACCGATCTGGAGCGAGAGCCGGCGACCGCTCTCGCGCATCCTCTCCAGAATCTCGCGCTGTTCCGGCGCGAGATCGCCGGTCGATCCGTCGAGCACTAAGTCTAGATAGCCCAGCATGATGTGGCAGGGGGTGCGAAGATCGTGCGAGATGGTGAGAAAGAGAGCGTCGCGCTGGCCCGACTGAGCGACCAACTGGGCGCTCGCCTGGACGAGGGTGCTCTTCGTTGCCAGGAGGTCCGCCCGGGCGTTGCGTGCCAATGCCTGGCCGACGACGGTCAGCACCAAGCCGACCAAGAGAGACGCCAGGATGAATCCGTAGGGCATGAGATGTGGCAGGCCGGCGAAGACGGCGGCGATCGTGCTCGCCAGGGCCGCTACGCCGATTGCCGCCTGACGCCGCGGGCCCAGCGGCAGGAAGGTGAGGGCCAGCAAGGCAAAGAAGAGCTGCACCAACGCGAAGCTCTCGAGTGGGTCCATGTCCTGGATCGCCCGGGCTGCGACGAATCCGAGCAGGATGACGTAGAGGGCGCAGATCGCATCGAGACGCTGACGGGCGCCAAGCCGGCGGTGGCGTGACGCGACCAGCATGGCGGCGCACAGGCCCATCTCGATCGCGAAGGCGAACGGGAGGCCCGGCAGGCCCCCGAGCCGCGCAGGCCGCAGCAGCAGGAGCGCTCCCCAGGTGAGAAGCCAGGCGCCGAGCACGATTCCGCTGAGGAAGGGCAGGCGGCGCGCCATGAGGACGGCTTCGAGACCGATAACCGTCTGCTCTCTGAGATCTTCGGGCATCCGCGTTTCTTCCTCCGGCGTGGCCGGGGCGAAGGCGTGGATCTTCCTTCATCGTCGGGCGGCCGGCAAGCGGCTGCTGGGGGGCTGGTCTCCCCGGCGGTCTTGTCGGGCGGAAACGCGACGGGTCCGGTTGGCCGGTGCTGCTCTGGAGGCTATCGGTAGCCGATCGATTCCGGGCGGTCTTGCGGCCGCCCGCACAGCACAGGGAGCCTTGGGGACCATGGCAGAGATCCGATTGGATGGGCGCGTCGCCGTCATTACCGGAGCGGGCGGCGGGCTCGGCAAGACCTACGCGCTCGAGTTTGCCCGGCGTGGCGCAAAGGTGGTGGTCAACGACCTCGGCGGCCGGGCGGACGGCAGTGGCGCTGGGCATTCGATGGCTGACGTCTGTGTCGAGGAGATCCGGGCCGCGGGGGGCTCTGCCGTTGCCAACTACGATTCGGTCTCGACACCCGAGGGCGGTGCTGCGATCATCCAGAGCGCGGTCGATGCCTTCGGCCGGGTAGACAACGTGGTCAAAAACGCCGGCATCCTGCGCGACAAATCCTTCCTGAAACTCGAGCCACAGGATCTCGACGCCGTGCTCAAGGTTCATCTCGAGGGGGCGTTCTACGTCTCGCAGCCGGCCTTCCGCCTGATGAAGGACCAGGGCTACGGCCGCATTGTCTTCACCTCGTCGGCGGCGGGAATCTTCGGCAACTTTGGCCAGACCAACTACGGCGCGGCAAAGATGGGGCTGGTCGGGCTGATGCACGTGTTGGCGGTCGAGGGGGCCAAGTACGGAATCCGGTGCAACGCGATCGCCCCCACCGCGCGCACGCGCATGACCGAGGATCTGCTCGGCCCGCTTGCCGAATCGCTCGCCCCCGAGACCGTGACGCCGCTCGTGGTCTATCTCTGCTCCGAGGAGAGCGAGCTTACCCACGAGGTCTACTCGGTCGGCGGCGGCCGCTTCGCGCGCGTCTTTGTCGGCCTCACGCGCGGCTGGCTGGCGGGCAAAGCCAAGGTGGCCAGCGCCGAAGAGGTACGCGACCACATCGACCAGATCCGCGATCCGGAGGGATACACGATCCCGGCCGGCATCGGCGACGAGCTGCGCGCCATCGCCGCAGCCCTGCGCTGAGAGGGCGTGAATTTTTCTCTGATTCCTGGTTCGAGCGGGGGCGGGGGGCAGATCGCCGCCGCCCCGCCTCCGCCACTCCCGCGTTCCCTCGGCTTGCGACTCGGCCGGCCTCGTGGTCGATGAAGCCGATGTCGGTGGCCCAGGTCCGTGGCGGCTCCCTCTCCGCGAACAGGGGACGGGTTTCCGTCGTGTCCTGTGCTCTCGCCGCCGCCGCGGCGTATCTCTGTATTGCCCTCTTCCTCCTGCGCGGCGTGCTCGCCGATCCGACCCGGCTCCTGCCCTTCAACGGGCAGATCGACGAATCCTCGGCGTCGCTCGGTCACATGGACCAGTCAATGGTCGTGGCCGTCATCACGCGCAACGCCGACACGCTCTTCCACGCTCCGGCGACTTTGCGCGATGCCCCCGGGGCGTGTCACCCCCTGCCGGGAGCGTGGGTGCTCGGCGAGCATATGTTCGGCGAGGGACTGCTGATGGCGCTGCCCTGGGCGCTCACGGGCGATCCCGTGCTGGCCTACAACTTTCTCCTGCTGCTCACGTTGTGGATTCCAGGGCTGACGGCATTCGCGCTCGGGATGCGTTTCCTGCGCAGCCCACCCGCGGCCTTCGTGAGCGGACTGCTCTTCCAACTCGTGCCGGCGCGGATCATCGACGGCGGGCACCCCTATCTGCACGGGGATCTCTGGCTGCCGGTAGCACTGCTGGCACTGCACGACGTCTGTCGGCGGGCGCGCTGGCGCGACGGCCTGCTGCTCGGCGTGGCCACCGCACTCTGCGCGCTGGAGACGATCTACGTCTTGCTCGCAGCACTGCTCCAACTCGGCGTCTACGCGCTGCACCTCGCGCGTGGCACGCCGCGCCCGGGCCGTTCGCTGGCCCTGCTTGCCGCAGCCGGGGCGCTCTCGGGTGCGGTCGCGCTCTGGGTGCTCGGTCCCTACTTCGAGGCGCGGGCCGAGTGGGGGTTGCTCGCTGGACGGCAGACGTTCTTCGTGCCGTGGTGGGTCTATTTGCCGGGCTACATCACCTTTCCCGGATTCGGCCTTCTCGCGCTGCTTGCCCTTGGCCTGCTCGACCGCCGGCAGGGCGCGCGAGAGATCGAGGGCGATGATCCCCGGCTCGCCCTGCTCGCCGGCACGGGGTTCGTGCTCTGGTGCACGACGACCGGGGTGCCGTTCCCCGGTCTCGGGGCCGAGATCCCGTCCCCGTTCCGTTTGCTGGCCGGGATTCTGCCTGGTCTGGATGCCGTGCGTAGCCTCTACGCCATGGGCAATGCGGCCTGGATCGGGGCGTGTGTCGTCGCGGGCTACGGCGTGTTGTGGCTCGGGAGGATGGCCGGCGGTCGCACGGCGATGGCCGGTGTCCTGGCAGCTTGCGCGGTACTTGTCGTGCAGCTCGAGCCCCGGCTCGCGCGGTTCGCGTTCGGCGCACCACTCGACTTCCGGGTGTGGCAGGCCGCGCCCGCCCGCGACGAGATCGAACTGACGCGTGCGAGCGGTCGCGCGGCCATCGTCGATCTGCCGATGCCCGCGCCCGGGGAGAGGTTGGCGCGGCTGCGCATGGCGCGACAGATGCTGCTCGCCGCCTATGGTCCGCGCCCGACAGCGGCTTGTTACAACTCGTTCGAGACGCCGCTTGCCGACCAGATATGGCAATTGACCAGGGCGCTGCCGGCATCGGGGGCGGTCGCGGCCCTGGGCGCGCTCGGCTTCGACACCGCCCTCTCGCACGGCGCACTCTGGTCGCCCCCCGAACGGCAGCGCTTCGAAGCCGAGGTTGCGGCTGGACCTTCGGTCGCGCCGCGGCTCGTAGCCGTGGGTAAGGCGGGCGCGGTCACGGCCTACCGGCTCGAGACGGCAGGAGCGGGCGCCGGGGCGACCACGTGGACAGACGACGTCGCCGTGCTCGCTCCGGCGGCCGAGCCCGAGTTCTCCGTGCCGCTCGCGGGGGGCTCCTTGCGGCTGGCGGTGCGTGTGATGGGCGATGTCGCGTACCGCGCGAAGCGGATCGCTCCCGTTGCGGTGAGCCTGCGCTGGCGCGATGCAGAGGGCGTGGTCGCCGGCGAGGACCGTGTCCGTACGCTGCTGCCGATCGCGCTTGCTCCCGGCCTCACCAGCGAGATCACGGCCTGGGTCGTGCCGCCGCGCGCCGGCCAGTTCGTCCTCGAGCTTGCGCCGGTTGCGCATCCGGACGTGGTCGTCGCGCGGGCGCGTGTGACCGCGGTCGCGCCGGCCGTAGAGCGGTGAAATCGCGTCTCCCGGTGCCCTTCGTGGTGGGCGTGCCGCGCTCGGGGACGACCTTGCTGCGGCTTCTGCTCGATGCACATCCCCGGCTCGCGATCCCGCCCGAGACCGCCTTCATCCCGATGCTCGTGCGCGAGCACGGGCCGGGGCCGCTCGATCCCGGTCGTTTTGTCGAGCTGGTCGCGGGCTTCGAGACCTGGCCCGATTTCCATCTGGCGCGGGAGACGCTGGCGAGCCGGCTCGAGTTGCTGGCCGGCGCCACTCTCGGCGATGGTCTGCGTGCTTTCTACGCGCTCTACGCCGAGCGCCGTGGCAAGCAGCGTTTTGGGGACAAGACGCCGGACTACGGGCTCGCGATCGATTCGATCGCGCATCTCCTGCCCGAGGCGCGCTTTCTGCACATCATCCGCGACCCGCGCGCGGTCGCGGCCTCGGTGCGTCATCTATGGTTTTCACCGTCGCGCAATCTGTCGGAGATCGCCGCCGACTGGGTGCGCCGGATTCAGACGACGCGCGAACAGGCGGGGGCGAGAGCGTCGACCTACGAGCTGCGCTACGAGGATCTACTGGCCGATCCCGAGTCGATGCTGCGCGAGATCTGCGCTTTCATCGACCTCGACTTCGATCCACAGATGCTGGCCGCGCATCACGCGGCGGCGGCCCGGCTCGACGAGCACGAGGGGCGCTGGCGCCCCGATGGCACGCTGGTCATCAGCAAGGCCGACCGGCTGGCCGCGCAACGTCGCGTGACGGGGCCGCCCAATCTCGCGCGGGCCGAGGCCTGGCGGACGGAACTCGGGGCCGACGAGCAGGCCCTGGTCGCGGCGGCCGCGGGTCCGCTGCTGCGCGCGCTGGGGTATCCCGAACGCTGAGATCGGCCCGCCGTGCGGGTGCGGCGGATTGGCGCTCCGTCAATCAAATCGGTGCTCCGGCGCTCGCGAGGCCGCTTCCGCATCGGGCGTGCAGGGTCGGTCACGGTGCCCCGCATCGAGCGTGCGACGCCGCGGCGTCCACCGTTCGGCCTCACTCGGGTACGTCGGTGTTGCGGGCAGGATCGTCGGCCGGCGCGCGGGGCGGGTTCTTTCGCCAGTCGAGGGCGACCCCGCAGGCGGCCCGCGCGTCGCCCTCGGGCACGATGGCGACCGCGGTGTGGAAGCATGCCTCCGGGCCGTCCTCCGCCGTGACGCGAGCCTCGCGGCGGAAGCGGCCGCCGCGGAAACAGGGCTTGCGGTAGAGAATGCGGGCTCGGGCCTCCCAGAACTCCTGCAACGGTGCCAATTCCACGAGGGCCTGCGCCGCTGCCTGCTGGGCGAGCCGGACGTATTCCATGCCATTGACGTGACGATTGGCGTCGGTCTGGGCGTAGTGGAAGGCCAGTGGTGTCGAGTCGCGGAAGAGGGCGAGCCACTCGGGCTGCGCGCCCGCTTGATCGTGCCTGGGCAAGTCGCCCGAGGGAGTCGCGTCGAGCACGTCTTCGAGCGAGGGCAGGTCGAGCACGCGATCGGGCCGCTCGCCGAGGCCGTAGGCGGCCGGCAACTCGGTCACCCGCCGTCTTGCCGGGTTCGCGTGGTAGCGCGTGAAGAGATTGACGAAGCGTGCTGCGCCCAGTCGTCCCCGGCCGGGCTGGCTGAGCTCGTAGAAGCCCTCGCGCGCGAGTCCGCGCAACGCACCGCTCGCGTCGAGGACCCGTGCCAGCCGGGCACGGCCGCTCACCCGGATCGGGGCGGCCAGATCGACACGGGTTGCCGTCGCCTCGAGTTCGACCAGGACCAGTGGCGTGAAGATCGTGCGCTGGTCACCGAAGTCCGGCCGGCCCATCCGCGCGTGCCAGAGGCCGAAGTGGGCGCGCGCGGTGTAGTGGGGGATGGCCGCGAGCTTGAGAGTCAGATCCTCGCCCAGATCGGGGAAGTGCATCCGCTCGCTGCGCCGGACGCTGAATGTCGCGTCGGCGGGGTTGTCGCGGGGGGCTTTGGCCATTTCCGGCCCAGGCTAACAGGCCACCTCGGGGCCGGCCCCGTTGCATTCGGTTTCTGCCATGCCAAAAGCGAACTCCGCTTCGTATTTCCTGTCTGCTTGCGGAGGGTCGATGAATCTCGAGTTCTCGGACGATCAGAAGTTCATCCAAAAGAGTGCCCGCGAATACCTCGAAGCCAACTGTGGCCTCGATGTTTGTCGGCGCGTGCTCGAATCTGACGCGCCTTACGCCGACCAACTGTGGCGAGGGGTCGCGGAGATGGGCTGGCTCGGTGCGGCCGTGCCCGAGAGCTACGGCGGCAGCGGCATGGGCCAGCTCGAACTGGTGCTGATCGCCCAGGAGATCGGCCGGGCGCTGGCGCCGCTGCCCTTCGCCTCATCGGTCTACCTCGCTACCGAGGCGCTGCTGCTCTACGGCAGCGAGGAGCAGAAGAAGCGCTGGCTGCCCCGGCTCGCCTCGGGCGACGCGATCGGCACCTTCGCCCTGCACGAGGGCCTCGGCGATCCGGCGCTCGGGGATATGGCTGTGCGCTTCGATGGCGGCACGCTCACCGGCGAGAAGTCTCCCGTAAGCGACGGCGACATCGCCCACGTGGCGATTGTGCTGGCCCGCGACGGCGCGTCGCACTCACTGGTGTTGGCTGATCTCGCGGGATCCGGAGTGACGCGCAGCAAGCTCGCCTCGTTCGATCCCAGCCGCTCGCAGGCGCGGCTCACCTTCGCCGGTGCCCGGGCCGAGGTGCTGGGGCAGGCCGGCAAGGGCATCGCACTGACCGAGCGCGTGCTCGATCGGGCCGCAGTGCTGATGGGTTTCGAGCAGATCGGCGGAGCCGAGCGCGCGCTCGACTTGACGCGCGAGTACACGCTCGGTCGCTACGCTTTCGGGCGCCCGGTGGCTTCGTTTCAGGTCATCAAGCACCGTATGGCCGACTGGTACGCACGCAACCAGGTGGCCCTCTCGAACGGCTACTGGGCGGCGTGGGCGCTCAGTACGGGCAGCCCCGAGCTGGCGCTGGCGGCCTGCAACGTCCGGGTTGCCGCCAGCGAGGCGTTCCTCATCGGCAGTCAGGACATGATCCAGATGCACGGCGGGGTGGGCTTCACCTGGGAGTTCGATTGCCATCTCTTCTACCGCCGCGCTCAGGTGCTGGCACTGGCGCTGGGTAGTGCGAGTGCGTGGCGCGAGAAGTTGGTGCAACGCATCGAGAGCACGAATCACGCCGCTTAGGTTCGGTCGCCGAACGCATCCACAGGCAGGAGACGCCATCATGGATTTCGAAGATACCCCCGAAGAAGTCGCCTTCCGCAAGCGTTGCCGTGCCTGGCTCGAGGCCAACGCCAAGCCGCTCGATCCGAGCGCGCCGGCCGCAGCCGCGCTGGCCGAACGCGAGGATCCAGAGCTGGTGGCAACCAGCAAGGCCTGGCAGGCGAAGAAGTTCGATCAGGGCTGGGCGGTGCTGACCTGGCCCAAGGAGTACGGCGGGCAGGGGCTCGGCCGGATGGAGTCGATCATCTGGGGCCAGGAGGAGGCGAAGTTCGACATTCCGCCGAACCTCTACGTCATCGGTCACGGTATGCTCGGCCCCACGATCATGGCGCACGGTACCGACGAGCAGAAAAAACGCTACGTGCGCGAGATGGCGCGCGGCGAGGAGATCTGGTGCCAGCTCTTCAGTGAACCGGCCGCCGGCTCCGACCTCGCCGGGCTGCGGACCTCGGCGGTGCGCGACGGCGACGACTGGGTCATCAACGGCCAGAAGATCTGGAGCACCGGTGCGCAGTGGTCGGATTGGGGCATGATCGTCACGCGCACCGACCCCAACCTGCCCAAGCACGAGGGCCTGACCTACTTCATCATCGACATGCGCAGCCCGGGCGTGGAGGTGCGGCCGATCAAGCAGATCAGCGGCGGCTCGGGCTTCAATGAAGTTTTCTTCAGCGATGTGCGCGTGCCCGACACCAACCGCCTCGGCGCGGTGGGTGAGGGCTGGCGGGTGGCGCTGACCACGCTGATGAACGAACGTGTCGCGATCGGCGCGGGCTCGGGTTCGGGTGCGATCCGCAAGCTCTTTGACGTGGCGCGTGCGGCGCGGCGCAACGGCCGTCCGGCGATCGAGGATGCCGGTGTCCGGCAGAAGCTCGCCGACTTCTACATCACCGCCAAGGGGCTCCAGTACACCGGCTACCGGACCCTATCGGCGTTGCTGCGCGGCGCCACGCCCGGCCCCGAGGGCTCGATCGGCAAGGCGATCGGCGCCCCGATGACCCAGCAGATGGCGGCGTTTGCGATGGAACTGCAGGGCCCGACCGGCGCATTGCTCGAGGAGAGCGTCGTGCCGGAGGGGGGATTCTGGCAGGAACTCTACCTGGGCACGCCGGGGATGCGCATCGCCGGCGGC
>SXGT01245078.1_pt1 | contig 32124 bp, 25 predicted proteins | sample 3176221 | NCBI WGS metagenome assembly SXGT01 (sample SAMN11356862, study PRJNA531348) | freshwater metagenome | isolation source: freshwater sample F1-120 | place: China: Fuxian Lake, Yuxi | collected 2017-12-25
CCGGCCCCCTTCCCTGAAGGGAAGGGGGCCGGGGGGGGAGGTTCCGCACGCCTCGCATACGTCCGCATCGCGCCCATCTGTACGGCGTTCGAGTCCTTGCCGCTCGCGCCGACGAGCGGCACCCGCACGCCCGCGTTCCACAGACGGTACACCCACGGCATCAGCGGCGTCTTGCGCGGTCGCGCGCACACCTCGATCGCGTCGATCTTCCCCAGAATAGCGGCGACGAGTGCCTCACCACCGGTCGCGCCACCGGTGGACTCGAACGCATCGACCCACACCACCAAGCCACCTTTGCGGTGACACTGGTCGCACCAGTCGCACACTCCCCAGTCGTCGGACTCTTCGCCGCCGAACGTGAGCGGGAACACCGGGCGGTGCGAGTTCAGCAGCGCCACCTTCCCTAACACCGGGTGCGAGTTGAAGGTGTTCACGAACACCGCGTGCCCATTGCGTTCGAGCGCGGAAACCTGACCACTGAAAGCGAACAGGTTAGGCGTACTGGTGTACGTGTTCGCGTCCATTGTGAGAACGGGAATCGGTGTCGCGAGTACGTTCACGGCGTCCAGGTCTTCGGCTTGCGCCTCAAGAAGTGCCGCGTGTGAATTGATGAAGTGACATCGTGTATCGACTCTCACCCAGCCGTCCGCGTACGAATCGTTCCAGCGTGTGATCGTGAACCGTAAGGAGATCTGCCCGGCACCGAGTGTCACGGTTGCATCAAGGGGGGTCCACTCGGGTCCCTTCGCGGTTTGTACGCGAAGCGGCACCCCGGCCGGTAACGGCATCTCACACGCGCCATCGATGTAGAACCAGCGTTCGCGCCCGACGCGTAGGTGACCGCCGACGTCCTCGTTGCGCCCGGCGGGAAACTCCGCGGAGCGGCCAAGCGGCGCGTAGTGAGTACCGTCGGGACCGGTGACACGTACTCGCACCGGCGTGGGCCGGTTCGTCGCGGCATCGTTAATGCGAAGGTGAACGGTCAGCATGTGGTGAACCGCTTACGCTTCGGTCCCGCCGCAGTCGCGGAGGATGTTGCGAAAGGCTTCGACCGCGTACGGGAACAGGTCGGGGCCAGTAATACCACCCGTCGGGCCACCACCGCGGAGGTGTGGCTCCATCGTCGCGAAGCCCTTGTACCCCATCGCGATCGCGTCCTTGATGCTGTACGCGATGTTCCCATCGCCAGTGCCCGCGATCACGCCATATTCGTGACCGGCCGCGTGGCCCCCGCGTTTCCAGTCCTTGATGTGGAAGTGCGAAGTGTACGCTTTGGTCTTCTCCCAACCCGCGACTGGGTCGAAGTTGCCATAGGTGTAGTTGGCCGCGTCGTAAGCGGCACGTAGCGCCAGACTATTGACGGTGCTCAACACGTCCGCGACGCGCTCCGGCGAGTCCCCATAAATGCGGTGTTCGTTCTCGTGGAACAGCACCACGTTGTTCTTCGCCGCGATGTCGGCCTTCGCCCCCATGCGCCTGATCACTTCCTCGCGATATTGGGGCCAGTTGGCCGGGTCGAAGTTCGGGTCGTTACCGGGCGGGTAGTAACTGAAGATGCGGATGCCTCGCGTGCCAAACACACCGCACAATTCAATGGCGCGCTTGAACTTGTCGAGGTGTGCGTTAAAGTCGGAGTCGATGGCGACCTTGCCGACGGGCGAGCCGATCGCGGACAGCCCGATACCCTCACCATCGAGGAGTTTCTTGAACTCGCGAATCTGTTCGCCCGAGAGCAGGAGGCAATTGGTCTTGTGGATCGACCGAAACTCGATGAACCGGACGCGACTGGCCTTCAGCGCCGCTACCTGCTCACGCGGGTCGTGCGAAATCTCATCGGCGAACGCAGACAAGCTGAACATGATTCGGCACCGGGGAAGAACGTACTGTTGTGGTGCCGGTAGTGTATGGGGAAGTCGCGGGAGCGTTACCACTCCGGCTCTTCCTCGTAAGGAAGTTTCTCGTACTGCCCAGCAAGGATCACCGCGATCACGAGGGGCAGCATCACGAGCGCGGCGCGAAGAGCGAACAGCAGCCACCGGTTTTGACGGCTGACTCGCGGAATCAGGAACGGTGCGAGAACCAAGGGCGCGAGTGTCACGAGCCAGAACGAGATCGCGGGAACTTTATTGTCGGCGTGCGACGGGCGCGTGCCGAGGAGCAGTCCCGGCAGGAACGCGACCGCAACCGGGATGGCGCCACTCGCACTGAGTTTCGCGCCGACTTCACGCACCTGCACCACACCGGCCGCAACCGCAATCCCGGACATGGCGGAGCCGATCACCACCGCGAGTTCCATGAACTTCGCGTTGTGCGAGTACAGCAGAACCGCCGCGCCCGCGTAGAACATCGCGCACAGATATACGGACACTTCCGCGCTCGCACCGCCTCGCGCAAGGCCGTCCAGTAAGAGCCACACAAGAATCATTGCGAAGGCGAGTTCCCACCGAAGTGACGACCACTCGGGCTTTGACGCGGCGTGACCCATGACGAGCCACGCACACACGACGTACACCGCGCCGGCACGAGGTAGCCACACAAGAAGGTTCGCGGTCCACCACGCGCGTTCGGGTATCGCGCGGCCCGCGGCCATTCCGAGCCACCGCGTGAGCAACCCAACAATCAACAACACGATCGCCGCGCGCGGCAACCAGTGTTCGCACGGAGATGCCAGCGGTGGCTTCGGCACGTCCTCATCGAGTGACGCCGCGGCCGGCTTCGGTGCATCGACGGGCTTCCACAAAACCAGGCGCGATGTGTTATCCCAGGTCGGCTTCGGGTCTTCGGGTGTCAGGTTCGGGGGCGCGAAGTTCGCGGCCATGAACGCAAACGCGACCGCGATCGCGGACCCGAGCGCCGCGGCCCAGCGCCCTGCTACGAGGAATACGCAGAACACAAACGCGGCCACGCCCGCGCCCGGCAACACGCACTGGTGCAGCGCTTCGAGAATGTCCTTGAGTGGCGGCGGGGGAGGCATGACGTGCTTCTATCTTCCGCCGCTTGCGGCGTCGCAGGTGTGCGAAGCCGCGAGCGGCTCAAGACCATACAAAACTACCTCTTCACCAGCGTGACGTTGAGGCCCAACTCGACCTTGTCGTCGATCTTGCCCTTGCCGTAAATCATGCCCCACTGCGTGCGGTCGATGCTGAACGACGCGACGACCACGATCTTGCCGTCCTTGTCGGTGATGGTCGCGGGGAACGTGACCGGCTTGGTTTTGCCAAGCAGAGTGAGGTCACCGGTGATGGTGTAGCCCTTCTCGCCCTTCTCGACCTTCGTCGATTTGAACGTGGCCTTCGGCTGATTCTTCACGTCGAAGAAGTCCGCGTTCTTGAGGTGGGTGGCAAGTTTGGCGTCGTCGGCGAAAATCGAGTCGGTGTCGATGTCCACCTCGATCTTGGTCTTGGCGAGGTCGCCGTCGGTGACGGTCGCGGTGCCGGCGAGCTTGCCGAACCCGCCGGTGTGCTTGCCGTCCGGCTTCTTGCCGACGAACGTGACCTTCGTGTTATCGCCGGTGAGCGTGTACTTCGTGTCCGCGGCGCTGCTCGTGAGCGCGAGCGCGGCGACAAGGCTGAGCGCGATCAGCAAACGGGGCATAGCAACTTCTCCGAGTTGTCGAGACGGGAACCGAACCGCGCGCCCGCGCGGTCGTTAGAAGTGTAGGGACTACCCCGCGACGGGCACGGGCTTACGCGCGCATTTCGCGCCCGGCTCACGGAACCGGCTTCGTAACCTCGCGCGGTGGCGGAATCGTGCCGTCCATTGCCGCAGCCCTGCGAGCGTTCTGTTCCTGAAGCGCCGCATTGTATGCGTTGAATGAATCTTCCCACTCCTTCCCGGTCATGTCCCTAAAGAATTCGTCGCGGTAGATGCAACTACTCGTGCGGGCCAGAACCAACTTCCCGCCTTTGGCGACAAGTCGAGTATCGCCGTACCCATTGTCCAGGGTCAGAATGACAAACTCGCCGTGCTTCAGCACGGTGTAATCCGCGTGCAGTTTGATGAGTGGTTCGATCGGATCGCCCGCCTTGATCTCACCGCGCGCCAGCCCGCGGAGTACGAGGTCTTTGCCGTTCCGAAAACTCTCCTGCCGCGCCCGCCAGCGCGGGTTGTCGGGAATCGCGTGCGGCATCGGCGCGAGCTCCGGCGCCGCCAGAGCATCAGAGTTCACGCACCCGACCAGCGCCGCGCACGCGCCGCAGAGAACAGTGATTCGCATGACTCACCCTCCCGTTTTCCTCCGGCCGACCACCTTCAGTTTAATCTTGTCGCCGGCGAATATCTTCTCTCCGTGTGCCGGGAATCGCACCTTCACGCGCCTGAGCGCGCCGTAGCCGCTCACGTCAGTCACGCTCCCGAGGCCGAACTCTTCGTGCTGCACCAACACGCCGACCGCGAGGCCGGTATCCGGTGCGTCCGGGATGGTCGGCTTCAGGTCGGGGTTCGGCTTCCGCACCGGCGGGATGAACGGCCGCGCACCGGTGTCGGCCCAGTCCTTCGACGCGTAACTCGACTTCACGCGCCACTCGTCCGCCGCCGTGCGCGCGACGTTACGCGACATCGACGGGTCGATGATCTGCACGTCGCGCGGCAACTCTTGAATGAACTGGCTCACGATGCAGTAGTTCAACTGACCACGGAACTCACGCATCCGCGCGTTGCACAGATAGAGTTCCTTCATCGCACGCGTCATGCCCACAAAGCACAGCCGGCGTTCCTCTTCAACCTCTTCGTCATTGGACAAACTCCGCTCATGCGGCAGCAACCCCTGCTCCACGGCGAGCACGTACACCACGGGGAACTCCAGGCCCTTGCTCGCGTGCAGCGTCATTACGGAAACGTGTTCGGCTTGCTCGTCCCAGCCATCCACGTCCGACGCGAGCGTGATCTGTTCGAGGAAATCCGTGATGGTGCGAGTGTTGTCCTCGTCCCAGAACTGCTTCGCGGCGGTGACGAGGTCTTCCACGTTCATGAGCCGGTCCGCGTCCTCGTCATCGGTCGAGTCGCGTAGCATCGTCGCGTACCCGGATTTCTCCAACACGAGCTGAACGAGTTCGTGCGGCGGCAAATCGAGCCGCGAGCGCAGTTCGGACATCATCTTGTGGAAGTCCCTCAGCCCGGTGGCGGCCTTTCCTTTGATCTCCGTGATGCGTGCAACTTGGCCCGCCGCGACCAAGAGACCGATTTCCTGATCCGCCGCGAACGACTGGAGCTTTTCGAGCGACACCTTCCCGATGCCGCGCACCGGTTCGTTCACGACGCGCAGGAAACTCACGCTGTCTTGCGGGTTCGCGAGCAACCGCAGGTACGCGAGCACGTCGCGGTTCTCTTTTCGCTCGAAGAACGCCAGCCCCTTCACGATCTGGAACGGCACGCCATGCTTCACGAACGCGCTTTCGAGCGACCGGGTAAGCGCATTGATCCGCATGAAGATCGCGTGGTCGCGGTACTTGAACTTGCCGGCTTTCACGGCTTCCTTGATGCGGAGCACTATGCCCTCGGCCTCGTTGAGACCGTTGTCGAACGTGACCACGCTTACTGGTTCGCCCTGCGGGTTGTCGGTAACGAGATCCTTCTTCTTGCGTTGCTTGTTGTGGTCGATGAGCGCACTGGCCGCGTGGATGATGGCCTTCGTGCTACGGTAGTTCTGGCTCAGCGTGATGGTGCGCGAATTGGGGAAGTCGCGCTCAAAGTCGAGGATGATTTTGATGTCCGACCCACGCCAGCGGTAGATCGATTGATCGGGATCCCCGACCACGCAGAGATTCGGGTAGTCGCGGCTCAGTTGCTTCACGATCTGGTATTGCGCAGAGTTCGTGTCCTGGTACTCGTCGATCAGCACGTAGCGGAACCGCGCGTCGAGTTCGGCGCGGAACTCCTCGTTCTCGCGCAACTTCATCGCGGGGAGGTAGAGCAGGTCGTCGAAGTCCATCGCGTTCGCGTTGCGCAGCCGCTTCTCGTACAGTGGGTACACCGCGGCTACGGTCTGCTGGAAGAAGTCCGTCGCGGTGCGCGCGTACGCTGGTGCCGTGATCAGTTGGTTCTTCGCCTTGCTGATCGCACCCCCGATGCGTTCCGGGCTGAACTTCACGTTGTCGATGCCCGACGCTTCGAGCGCGTCCTTCACCAGTTTGTTGCGGTCGTCCATGTCGTAGATGGTGAAGTTGCGGTCGTAACCGAGGCGGTCAGCGTACTGGCGTAGCAGGCGCGCGCCGAGGCTGTGAAAGGTACTCACCCACACCTTGTTGCCCGGTGCGAGTTTCTCGACGCGGGTCTTCATCTCGCCAGCGGCCTTGTTCGTGAACGTGATCGCCAGGATGTTGTTCGCTCGCACGCCGGTTCGCAGCAAATACGCGACCCGACGCGTGATGACGCGAGTCTTCCCACTCCCGGCGCCCGCGAGAATGAGTAGCGGACCTTCGTTGTGGGTCGTCGCGGTCCGCTGCGCGTCGGTCAAGTCGGAGAGCAGGTCGTCGAACGCAGACATGGCCAGTCCTTCCGGGGAATACAACGACAACCTACCCCACAAGGGGTGAAGCCACTCGCGGCTTCGCAAGCGTTACGGCACAGCGACTCGCGAAGCCGCGAGCGGCTCATGAAAATACTACCCGCGCACCGTCACCGTGCGAAGCTCAGCCTGGAAGTACACCAATGGAAATACTCGGACTCGGCACTCAGGTCATGGAGTGCGTGCGGGTGCGGCAGTTGCTCGACGAACACGCGGACGCGTTCCTGCGGCAGGTGTACACGGACCGCGAAGTGCGGTTCTGCAACGCCAAGAAGCAGACCACTGAACAGTTCACGGCACTGTGGGCAGCGAAGGAGGCGGTGTTTCGCGCGCTCGGCACGACCTGGAAACGCGGAATGAACTGGACCGACGTGGAAATCATCTGCGAAACGGGCGCACCGCCACACGCCCTGGTAAGCGGGGCGACCCGCGAGCTTCTGGCGGCACGCGGCGCCAACCACGTCCTTCTCACGATGGCGTTCTGCCGCACGTTCGCCACCGCGACCGCGATCATGGGCCGCACCGCCAGCGCACCGGTCGCGGAGGATACGGCCCTCGATGATTGAAAGGATGAAGGATGAAAGGAACAAGAGGTGTTCTTGTCATCCTTTCATCCTTACTGAATCCCCTCACCCACTTCCTTGAGCAGCGCGCGAGCGGCCTTGAACGCGGTGCGAACGCTCATCACCCGGCCCTCAATCTGGTCTGCGATGAACGGCCGGGCCGGATCCGCTTTCGGCAACCCGGCCAGTTCGAGCGTGAGCGGTAACAGTTTCATAAACTCGGTCATCCGGCTCTGCTTCAGTTCGTTGCTAACTGGCTGATCCACGGCGCGCTCCGTTACGAGAGTGTTGATGTGACGGACTAACGTCTTCAGACTACCGCGAAGGGCGGTCTACCTCAAGCGCGCTGTCGCCCAGAACTACCAGCACGCGCCACCCCGCCCCATTCACCTTCCTCGCGGACTTGCGCCATCTCGCGGCACTCCCCGGAACTTGACCCGAAGAGGAGAAAATCTCGGATTCGACCGACAGACTGGCTAAATACTTCCGCCGGTACCGCCGATTGGTTGATGAGGATGCCTGTCCGAATCGACTGGGGCCGCTCGTGCACACGGGCGGAACGGTTCGCGTGGGCCGTCGCGGATCTCAGGGTGGGAGCGGGGAACACACATGAGCCGGAGCCGATGGTTCAAGAGCGCACTCGCCGGAGTGCTCACTGTTTCCGCCGCCAGCGGGTGCAAACAGCAGCTCTTCATGGACCCCGCCGACTACAAGGACGCCACGAGCCTGGCGCTGCCAAAGTCGCTCGAAACGAACCCGCACGGCCCGATCACGCCTGGCAAGATGGATACGCTCGGTGGGCCAGTCAATACCGTCACGGACTTCGTGCGCCCGCCGCGCCGCATGACGCTCCGTGAGTGCGTCGCGCTGTCGCTCGAACAAGGTAACGTGGGCGGCCAGTCGCCGAACAACCCCGGCTTCAAGACCGAGAACCTCGATCAGTTCTCGGGGCGCAACGTCGGCGGCAGCGACGCGGTTCGCGTGTTCGCCATCGACCCCGCTGTTGCGAGCGCGGAAATCGAACGGTCGCTCAGCAAGTTCGACGCGCGCTGGATCACCTCGATGCAGTGGCAGAAGGTCGATCAGCCGGTCGCGGCCCAGTTCCTCTCGTTTCAGCAGTCGCGCGACGCAGCGCAGTTCAGCACCACACTGGCGAAGCCGCTGCCCACAGGCGGCGTGGCCGGGATCACGTTCAGCACCGACTACTCGAAGTTCTCGCAAAGCGACGCCAGCCAGGCGCAACTGATCAACCCAAACTATACCCCGCGTGTGCAACTCACTGTCGAACAGCCGCTGTTGCGGCTGTTCGGGGTAGAGGTGAACCAGATCACCTCGTCGCACCCGGGTAGCCTGTTGTTGACGGGAGTCCAGCCAACCGGGGCCGGCACTGAGGGCATCCTGATCTCTCGCCTCCGGCTCGATCAGACGCGGGCCAACTTCGACCTGCAAGTGAACTACATGCTGGTGAACGTGGAGGCCGCGTACTGGAACCTGTACTCGGCCTACTACAACCTCTACGCGCAGGAAGAGGGTCTAAGGCAGGCGTTCGAGGGATACCGGTATACGGACCTTCGGGTGAAGGCCGGTGTGCTGAAGCCTCAGCGGCTCGACCAGGTACAGGGCCAGTTCGAGCGGTTCCGCGGGCAAGTGTACCAGGCTCGCGGACAGGTTCTCGAGAGCGAACGCCAGTTGCGCGGCCTGCTCGGGCTACGCAGCGACGACGGGGCGCGGCTCGTGCCCATCGATGAGCCGAACCTTGCGCCGTACAAACCGGACTTCCACGAAGCGGCCAACGACGCCATCGCGTACCGCCCGGAACTGATGCTCGCACGCCAGGACGTGAAGTTCCGCCAACTCGACCTGTTCCTGCAAAAGAACCTGCGTAAGCCCGACCTGCGCGGTTTCGCCCAGTATGACGTGGCCGGTCTCGGCACGAAGCTCGACGGCCGCGCCGAGGAGTTCGGCACGAACGGCAACACCATTCCGGGGAACGCGTACAGTAACCTCGTCGATAACCGATTCAACAGTTGGACCCTGGGTGTGCGACTCGACATGCCGCTCGGGTTCCGCGACGCCAACGCGCTGGTGCGCCAGGCGCAGTTGAACATGTCCAAGAGCTACATCCAACTCCGCGACACCGAGCTGAAGGCCGTCGAGTACCTGACTCTCCAGTACCGGCGCCTGATAGAGACCCACACACTGATCGCCCCGCGACGGGCCGAGCGGGAGTCGCTCCAGCGGTACGTGGCGCGAATCCGCAAGGCGCAAGAAATCGCGGGCCTGGACCCAAACGAGTTCCTCAACGACTTGACCGTACAGCAGCAGTTGGCAGCGGCGATCGCGGCCGAGATTCGGGCCGTGTCCGACTACAACATCGCGCTGGCCCAGTTCGAGTTCGCGAAGGGAACGATCCAGCAGTACAATAACGTGTCGGTCGGCGAGGGGCAGTTGCCGCCGTGGGTGTCGAAGCGGGCCAAGGACCACATTCGCGAGCGGACCGAAGCGGCCATCAAGTTGCGCGAACAGCCGATCCCGGCCGGCGGAGTCGCGGCCGGCGGTCACCCGATCGGGCAAGCGGGCGGCGTTACGTCGCTGATCAATCTGCCGCCGTTCGCGGAGAAGCGCGATCCGCTGCCGGACGAACTGCCGAAGATGAACGAACCGCGAAACCCGATGGGCCCGGACCTCGCGCCCTCTCCCCGCGTACTTCCCGGAGCGCTGCGGCCCAACGGGACACTACTTATCGGCGAGCCGCGCCCGGTTCCGACCTATGGCACCGGACCCGCGGGCACGCCAGACTACTTCCAGCCTGACGGCCGCGTCACGCTTCCTCCGCCGATGAACCGCCGGCCCGCGAGCAGCATTCCGCTTGTGCCGTCTATCACAGGGAAAGCCGACAACCCTCTGGACTACTTCAAGCCAGACGGTCGCGCGACGATCCCGGAGCCGCCACCTTACCGCCCCACAGTGGGCGGCAACGTGGCGCCGGCGATTCCGATCGTGCCGTCTGTGACTGGGAACGCGGGCGAACCGGGCGGCTTCTTCAAGAACGAGGGCCGGGTCACGCTCCCGCCTCTGCCGCCGAACGTGAGCAAACCGCTTTTGGCGCCTGACCAGACCACACCGCCAGTTGGCGGAGGCGTGCCGCTGCCGCCCGCGATCCCGGCAACACTCCCGCGGTTACCGGGCGGGCAGTGACCAACCGAGAACGAAGCCAGTCCTCACGCTCCACGTGAGGACTGCGCGGCGCAGAATGCTTCCGCGGGAGCGCGTCACGCCACATCGTAGTCATTACGCTCCGTGTGATGTCGGTTGCCCGGCGCAGACACGCTGTTCGTTAGTGCAACTCGCATTACCTCGCGACATCACGCGGAGCTTTGGTCAAACCATCAGTCGTTGATGTTGGCGAGGTAGTCCTCATACCTCTTGCGTGCCTTGAACTCGTCAGCCACGAGCGTCTTCTGCTTCGCCGTGAGGGCGTCGATTTCCTTCTCCTGATCGGAGAGCTTCTTGAGGTAGGTCGCGTACACCTCGGCCTCCTTCGGTGTCTCGCGCAGGTTCTTCCGGATGCGGTCCTGGTCGATGCTCAACCGCTGTAGGTCCGCGCCGACCTGGTTGAGTTCGCGCAGAGTCACGTCCCACTCGCCCTTCATCTTGAGCGCATCGTTCAGTTTCATCTTGAGCGCCGGGCTAGCCTCGCTGAGCGAGATGAAGTAGCGAATCTGGTTCTCGGCGCCGTTGGTGAGCGAAACGGTACTGGTGTCGTCGCGCTCTTCCTTGACAGTGAAGGACTTGGCCTCGCCGGCCTTGAGTGCGTGCTGGAATCGGAAGACCTCAGGCGTGTCCTCGACCGGCTTGGGCGTGTCCCGAACGGGGCAGTGAAGGTCGAACGGTGTTCGCGCGACATGGAGATACTAACGATTCACAGGCCCGGAAGTCACGGATCGGTACACGGGTTGTTACAACACCACTTCGTGCCACGGCATTACCGGTCCGCGATCGGGTACAATCCCGCAACGAGCAAGAGCCGTTTCGTACTCTGGCGGCACGGCTTCCTCGCAAGGAGTAACCCATGCACACCACCAGCACGACGCCACCTCGGATCGGGTGGTTGATCGCCTTTGCGCTCAGTGTGGCGTTTCCGCGTAGTGTTGGAGCGGCAGAACCTGCATGGCCAGCGATGCCGGAGAAAGACGGTGCGGTCGAGATACCCGCACAGGAATGGCCGGCACGCCCCGGCACGCGAATGGTTCGCGTCTCGGTGCATTACCCTTCGGGCAAACTCGGCGGTGTCGGACCGAACACCGGGTTGATGCTCACACTCCACAATTGGGGTGGGACGGATTGCGTCGGCACCGCGGACCCGCGCGAAATCGCTACGAAGCTCGACGTGGTCGCGCTATGCGTCAACTACCTCCAGAGCGGCAAAGCCGATTCCATCGACGGTCCAGAACCCTACGACTTCGGCTACCTTCAAGCGCTCGACGCGCTCCGCGCGATCTGGTGGTGCAACGACGGACTCGCGAAGCGTGACAAACCGTACTCGCCCCGGCGCACGTTTTGCACAGGCGGCAGCGGAGGCGGGAATGTCGCACTCATGGCGAACAAACTCGCGCCGCGAACCTTCGCGTGCGTGATTGATCTGTGCGGCATGAAGAAACTGTCCGATGACATCGCGTTCAATTTGCCTGGTGGCAGCGACCTGAACGCCCGGTACTCGCGCGACCCGAAAAACAAGCGCCACCTCACCCTCGACCAGCAGGAACTGCGGTTCGTCGGGAACCCGGACCACCTCGCGGAGATGACGCGACTCGGCACGCACGCGAAGATTATTACTGTGCACGGCACCGAGGATGTGACCTGCCCGTTCGCCGATGCGGAGGAAATGGTGTTCTGGATGAAGCGCGCGAGGCTCGACGTGGAACCGCGCTGGATCGCCAAGGGCGACCTCGACGGGAAGGTGTTCACGAGCGCCGGGCACTCGCTCGGGAACCGCACGCAGATCGTGCTTCAGTTCGACCACTACTTGAAGTTTGGCGGGCGCATCGGCCTGATGCGCGAGGGCAAGAGCGACTTCGAGCGCCGCGAAGACATCCGCTACCGCACGTCGGGCGGCACGTTCGTCATCTCCTATGCCGCCGGTTATCCCGTGGGGAAGTTCGAGCCAACGCTCGCGCCGATCGCATACGCGGATCACATCGACCTCATGTTCTCGCTCGACCGCAAGGGAACGAAGACGCCAATCCGCACGCCGGCGGACTGGGAGGTGCGCCGCGGGCACGTCGTGGAGAATCTCGCGCTCGCGATGGGACCGCTCCCGAGCCAGATGCGCCGAGTGCCGCTCGACGTGAAGGAGGTCGAGTCGGTTAAGGTCGGGATCCTGACCCGGCGGAAGGTGACGTACCAGTCCGACCCCGACGGCCGCGTCCCCGCGTACATCTTCACGCCGACCGAGAAGCCGAATGGGAAACTCCCAGCGATCCTCGCGCTTCACCAGACGACGAAGATCGGGAAGGACGAACCCGCCGGACTCGGCAACAAGGAGATGTCCTACGCGCTGGAACTCGCCCAGCGCGGTTACATCGTAATCGTGCCAGATTACCCGTCGTTCGGCGAACACAAGTACGACTTCGCAACGAGCGAGTACGTGAGCGGCTCCATGAAAGCGGTGTGGGACAACCTGCGCGCGGTCGATCTGTTGGAAGCGATACCGGAGGTGGACAAGGACCGCCTCGGCGTGATCGGCCACTCGCTCGGCGGGCACAACGCGATCTTCACCGCGTTCCATGACAAGCGTCTGAAGGCGGTCGTCTCCAACTGCGGGTTCTGCACGTTCCGCAAGGACGACGTGCCGAGTTGGTCAGGCCCGGTGTACATGCCGCGCATCAAAACGGAGTTCACGAACGACGCGAAGAAGGTGCCGTTCGACTTTCAGGAGTTGGTCGGGGGACTGGCGCCGCGCGCGTTTCTCGCGAGCGCAGCGGACAAGGACAACGACTTCGACGTTTCCGGTGTGAAGGACGTGGTGACCGCGGCCAGCGCGGTGTACAAGCTCTACGGCGCAGCCGACAAACTCAGTGCGAACTACTACAAGGCCGGGCACTCGTTCCCGCCGGACGCGCGGAAAACGGCTTACGTGTTCCTCGACGAGCATCTGAAAAAGTGACGCGGCACACGAGTGTGGGATCGCGCAGTTGAAAGCAACCCAACCGGCTGACGCTGGCGGTTCGACCATGCACCGTTGAACCGCCAGCGTCAGCCGGCCGGGTCAGAACCAGACTACGCCAGATTCCATCTCCGCAACCACACGGTGTTCCGAACCGCTTTCCGTTGCACTCCGGCCGCGGATCGTGTCGAATATAACAATCCCGCCAGGGTTCCCACCGACTAGCCCTCTCTCCGGTATGACGCAATGCTGCGACTCGTCTCTCCCGATGATGCCAACAACCTCACTCGCCGCGAATGGCTGCGCGCCGGGGCGATCGGGCTCGGCGGGTTGACGCTCCCGCAGTTGCTCGCGCAACAAGCACGCGCAACACCGTCCGCCAAGCCCGCAAAGGCGAAATCGGTAATCATCTTCGGGTTGCTCGGCGGGCCATCGCAACACGACACCTGGGATCCGAAGCCCAACGCACCGGTCGAAGTGCGCGGGCCGTTCGGCACGATCGCGAGCCGCACGGTTGGGTTGCGCGTCGGCGAACTGATGCCCGAAACCGCGAAACTCACGGACAAGATCGCTGTACTTCGCGCGGTCGTCACCAACGACAACGCGCACTCGTCGAGCGGCTACCAAATGCTCACGGGCGTGCCGCACGCCCCACTGAACGTCGAAAGTGCGCTGCCTAAGGCGCCGAACAACTGGCCGTCGCTTGGCGCGATGGTGCGATACTTGCGCCCTGCCGCGGGTCAACTACCGTCAGCGGTCACGCTACCGGAACATATCTGGAACGACGGCAACTTCCCGTGGCCCGGTCAGGACGCTGGTCTGCTCGGCCGCAAACACGACCCGTGGCTCATCCACTGCGATCCGAGCGACGCGAAGTTCAAGATCGACGCGCTCGCACCGCCGACCGAAGTATCCGCGTCGCGGTTGTCGGACCGGCGCGAACTACTCGACGGGATCAACCACCGGTTGGAATCGAGCGGCACCCGAGGCGCGTTCGAAACGCACGACGCGAACACGCAGAAGGCTTTCGAGTTGGTATCGTCCGGCGCGGCGCGGGTCGCGTTTGACATCGAGCGCGAGCCGGACCGCCTGCGCGAGCGATACGGCCGCAGTCGGTTCGCACAAAGCTGTCTGCTCGCGCGCCGACTGGTCGAAGCGGGCGTGTCGCTGGTGCAGATCAACTGGACTCGCATCGCGAAGTTGGAGAACCAAGGCGGGTGGGACACGCACGCGAAACACAACCCGTCGGCGAAGGACTTCCTGATGCCGATGATGGACCGAGCATTCTCAGCGCTGGTCACCGATCTCGACGCGCGCGGGATGCTGGACGAAACACTGGTGGTGTGGTTCGGCGAATTCGGGCGCACGCCTAGGTTCAACGGCAACGGCGGGCGAGACCACTGGGGTCACGTGTTCTCGCTCGCGCTCGCGGGCGGCGGCATTCGCGGTGGCGTGGTCTACGGGACGTCGGACAAGAACGGCGCATATGCGTCCGACGGACGCGTCGAGCCGCGTGACTTGATCGCGACCGTGCTCGACCGCCTCGGGTTCGGGGCGGACGCCGAACTGCGTGACGCCGAAGGGCGCCCGTTCGCGGCCAGTCGCGGAAGCGTCATCAAGGCGATTGTGTAAGCGCGACGAATCCATGCTTGGAGGTTCGCGATGCTCCGAATCCTCGGAAGCCCGAAGCGGTCGTGCGACGGCATCACGCGCCGCGAGCTACTCGTCGCCAGCGCGATTGGCCTCGCGTCCACGGCGGTCGGCGCGCCCACGGCACCAACAGCCCGCACAGCTAAGGCCAAGAACGTCATCTTGCTCTACCTGTTCGGTGGCCCGAGCCAGCTCGACACGTTCGACCCCAAGCCGGACGCGCCAGCCGAAATTCGCGGTGACATGAAGTCGATTCGCACCGTCGTGCCCGGTCTCGACATCAACGAACACCTCCCGAACGTCGCGAAGGTGATGGACCGCGTCACGCTGCTTCGGTCGCTCAACCACCCGTGGAACTTCCACGGGATGCAGTACGCCACGACCGGGTTGCCGCAGGGAACGATTCCCATCGAGGAAACCCAGCAGCACCCGGAGCAGTGGCCGTTCGTCGGCTCGGTGGTGTCGTACCTCGACCACAAGACCCACGGGGCGAAACCGAAAGGTAGCGTGCCCGATAACGTCGTGCTGCCGTGGCTGCTCAGTTCGAAGCGTACGATGCCGGCTTACGCGAGATTGCACGCGGCGCACCTCGGCGGCGAGTTCGACCCGATCTGGGGCGAGTTCCGCGGCAGTGCGACGCGAACCGTCCGCCGCGCCGCGTGGGGCGAGCCGGAAGAGTTCCGCGACCCGCACCTCGGCATCACGCCCGAAAGCCGGTTCGAATTCGCGGCCGGTACCGCACTCACCGACGGCATGACGCTCGACCGGCTCAACACGCGGCGCTCGCTCCTCGAACAGTTCGACGCGGCCCGGCGCGAGCCTGACAAGTCACGCATGGGTCGAAAGTTCGATGAGAACCGCTCGCTCGCGTTCTCGCTGATGGATTCTCAGAAGATCCGCACCGCGCTCGACCTCGGTCGCGAATCCGAGAAGCAGCGCTCGCGCTACGGGATGACGTTGTTCGGTCAGGGTGCGCTTCAGGCGCGCAGATTGGTGGAAGCCGGGTGCAAGTTCGTCACGGTGGTCTGGGACGAGTTCGGCCAACTCAACACCGGTTGGGATACGCACGAGGACCAGAAGAACCGGCTAAAGACCGATCTGCTCCCGGGATTCGATCTCGCCTTCTCCGCACTAATCGAAGACCTCACGCAGCGTGGGATGCTCGACGACACGCTGGTGTTAGTGCTGAGCGAAATGGGCCGCACGCCGAACCTTCAGGGCGACGGGCGCGGACACTGGGGGCGGGCGTACTGCAATCTGATGGCCGGCGGCGGGACCGCACGGGGTCGCGTGATCGGCAAGACGGACAAGATCGCCTCCACACCGACCGACCGGCCGCTCAAGGCGAAGGACGTCCTTGCAACGATGTACCACCTGCTTGGCATCGACCACGAAATGACCGTGACGGACAAGCAGGACCGCCCGGTGCCGCTGCTCCCTTACGGCGAAGTTATCCGCGAAGCACTCGCGTGAGTCGCCTGATCAAGCAACGAGTTTCGTCACCACTTTCCCGGCCACGTCGGTGAGGCGCATGTCCAACCCTTGGTGCCGGAACGTCAGTTTCTTGTGGTCGAAGCCGAACAGGTGCAACAGCGTGGCGTGGAAGTCGTTCATGTGAACGCCGTCCTCGGCCACCTTCCAGCCGAGTTCGTCGGACTTGCCGTAAACCTGCCCGCCTTTCACCCCGCCGCCCGCGAGGAACACGCTGAACGCGTGCGGGTGGTGGTCGCGACCCGCGGTCGCCATGTCCTTGCCTTGCGTGATCGCGGTGCGCCCGAACTCGCTCACGCACGCGACCAGCGTCGAACCGAGCATCTCACGCTGCTTCAAGTCTTTGATGAGCGCCGCGATCGGCTTATCGACTTCGCGACACGCCTTCGGCACTCCGTCCTTGATACCGTCGTGATGATCCCATTCGTGGTGCGTGACGGTGACGAACCGCACCCCGCGTTCGACCAACCGCCGCGCGAGCAATAGCGAGCGTGCGAACCCGCTGTCTCCGTAGGAGTCGAGCACCACCTTCGGCTCCTTCGACACGTCGGCCAGTTCCGGCGCGGCCGACTGCATCCGGTACGCGAGTTCGTAAGCCGCGATTTGCGCGTCCAACTTCGGGTCGTTGGTCTCCTCGCGCCGCAGTGTGTTGAGTTCGCGAATCGCGTCGAGGTGCGCCCGATGAACCTCCGGTGTGATGTCTTTCGGTGTGGCGAGATCGAGAATCGGCGAACCGCGCCCGCGGAAGAGCACGCCCTGATGCGTCGCGGGTAGGAAGCCGTTCCCCCAGACGTAACTGCGTGCTTTGGGTGAGCGCCCGTTGAGGAGGACGACGTAACCGGGCAAGTTCTTCGACGCGCTGCCGAGACCGTAAGTGAGCCACGAGCCGACCGTGGGCCGACCGGGTTGGTCCTTCCCGGTGCAGAGCATCAGTTCGCCGGGCGCGTGGTCGAATGCTTCGTGGTGCATGGAGCGCACGAGCGCAATGTCATCGGCACACGAACCGATTTCGGGGAGCAACTCGGAGAACTCAGTTCCGCACTTCCCAAAGCGCCGGAACTTGAACGGCGACTGCATCACCGGCGACGAGTAGTTCGTTTGCCCGAGGCGCACGCCGGCGCGAAATGATTCCGGGATGGGTTTGCCGTGTAACTTCGCCAACTCCGGCTTCGGGTCGAACAGATCGACCTGGCTTGTCCCGCCGACGAGGAACACGCAGATGCCGCTCGTCGCGGACGGCTTGAAATGTGAGGGTTTCGGCTTCAGCGGGTCAATGTCCGCGCATGCGGTGTCTTGCGCGAGGAGCGAAGCGATCGCGGCGATTCCCATTCCCCCCGCAGTGCGACCGAGGAGCGTTCGCCGGTCCAAAGTGGTGCGCATGGTCGAAATCCTCGTTTCGCGTTCGCCCCGGCGGGGCGAACGCAACCGGACGCGCAAGACATTCGCCCCTCCGGGGCGAACGCGAAACAGCCGCAAAGACAACGCTACTCCCGCGTCGTGAACTCTTCGAGGTTGAGTAGCGTTCTCGCCACCCCGAACCACACGGCTTCGTCCTTCGCGCCAAGTTCGCGCTGCCGCTGAACCAACTTCGTGAGTGCAGCGAGTTCGCGCTCGCTCGGCGGGCGCGATACGCACAACTCGAACGCACCTCGGAGCCGCGCGCCATCGGTGTCGCCGGACTTGCGGACTACTTCACCGAGAGCGTGGGCACACTCTACGAACACCGAGTCGTTAAGCAGCGTGAGCGCCTGAAGCGGCGTGATGCTGCGGTCACGCTTCGGGCACGACACGTTGCCGTCGGTCGCGTCGAACACCGCGAGCGTCGGGTGTGGCAACGTGCGCTGAACGTGAATGTAGATGCCGCGCCGGTGTCGGTCGCCGGCGGGCATCTTCAGCGATTCCGCGCCGAACTTCTGATCGAGCAACCCATCCGGGAACGGCGGAACGATCGACGGCCCACCCAGCTTCGGCACGAGCAACCCGCTCGTGGCCAGTGACAGGTCGCGTGCAATTTCCGCTTCGACTCGAAACCGGTTCTGGCGCGCGAGTAGTTCGTTGTTCGGGTCGGTCGTGTTCGCAGGTAGCACCGAAGATTGCCGGTAGGTCGTGGACATCACGATGGTGCGGATGAGCGCCTTGCGCGACCATTTCAGGCGCACGTATTCCGTCGCGAGCCAGTCGAGCAGCTCGGGGTGTTTGGGTCGCGTCCCGTTCAGCCCGAAGTTCTCCGGCGTGGGAACCAAGCCGTAACCGAACAGGTGTTGCCACACGTTATTCACCGCGACGCGAGCCGTCAGCGGGTGCGTCGGGTCCACCAGCCACTTCGCGAGGTCGAGCCGGTCCGCGGTCGCGCCGCGCGCTTTCAAGGGAGGAAGGAAACCCGGCACGCCGGGTTTCACGACTGCGCCCGGCGCGAGGAAGTTCCCGCGCGTGTGAATGCGTGTTTCGCGAGTCACGTCCTTGAGCGTCGGGATAAATTCCTTCGCGCCGGCGAGCCTCGCCTCCGCGTTCTCGCTGCGGTTGAAGAACGCGTAGAGCTGGTAATATTCGCGGTGCGAAACGGGGTCGTACTTGTGCGTGTGGCACTGCGCGCAACCGACGGTCAGTGCCATCCACACGAGACCGGTCGTGTCGGTGCGGTCCTTGATGGCGTAGGTGCGGAACTCTTCCTTGTCGCCGCTGGCGGCGCTGTTCCAAAGCGTATTGCGGTGGAACCCGGCCGCGGTCTTCTGCTCGTCGGTTGCGTTCGGGAGAAGGTCGCCAGCAAGTTGCGCGACGGTGAACAGATCGAAAGGCATGTCGTCGTTGATGGCGTTCACGACCCAGTCGCGAAAGCGCCACGCGTTAGGCCGAAGGTTATCGTTCTCGTAGCCGTCGCTCTCCGCGAAGCGTGCGAGGTCGAGCCAGTGCCGGCCCCAGCGCTCGCCGAAGTGCGGACTCGCGAGTAACCGATCTACCAACTTCTCGTAGGCGTTTGGCGCGTTGTCTTTCAGAAACGTATCCACCTCCGCGGATGTGGGTGGGAGACCGATCAGGTCGAGGTGAAGCCGCCGGATGAGCGTGCGCTTGTCGGCCAGGGGCGCCAGGTTGCCATCCTTCAGTTTCGCGCGGATGAACGCATCGATGGGGTGAACGCTCGCCTTCGGCTCGCGGCTAACCTTGGGAACATCAGGACGCTTGATCGGCTTGAAGGCCCAGTGTTCCTCAGAAGGTTCTTTGCCCGCAAGTTCGTCGGGCCACTTCGCGCCCTGTTCGACCCACGCGCGAAGTGTCGCAATCTCTGCGTCCGCTAGCGGTCCCGCGGGCGGCATGACCTTCTTCTCGTCATCCGATCCGACGCGCGCCAACAGTTCGCCGCCCTTCCCCGCGACGACCGCTGGTCCGGTGTCGCCGCCCGCGAGGGCGCGCCGGCGCACGTCCAGCCGCAAGCCGCCTTCTTGCTTCTTTTCTCCGTGGCACCTGACGCAGTGCTTCTGAAGAATCGGCCGCACATCGCGCGCGTAGTCGACATCCGCCGCGCCCGCCCAGAGCGGAAAAATGAGCGTGAATGCGGTGGCGAGCAAGACCGTTCGGTAAGCCATCTTCAAGTCAGTTCCGGGATCGGGCTGCCGTTCTCAGTCACGATCGGAATCGGCCGGCCCTGCGGGTCTTCCCAGTGCGCGCTCGTGTCGATGCCCAGGTGACGGAACACCGTGGCCGCGAGGTCGGAAGGTGTGACTTTGCGGTCCTGAATGTCGTAGCCCTTCGCGTCGGTGCTGCCGATCACCTGACCAGTGGGCAACCCACCGCCAGCGACCAGCATCGACATGCACTTCGTCCAGTGGTCGCGGCCCGCGTTCTTGTTGATCACCGGGCCGCGACCGAACTCGCCCATCATCATCACCAGCGTCGAGTCGAGCAGCCCGCGCGCCTGAAGGTCGTTCACCAGCGCGTAGATGACGCGGTCGATTCGCGGCAGGAGCGGCTTCAACCCCTTCACGATGCCGCCCCACTGAACCTCATCGCCGTGGTGGTCGAAGTAACCCCACGCACCGCTGACGAGAACATACGTTGTTCCGGCTTCGACCAGTCGGCGCGCGAGCAGCGCCTTCTCGCCGATACTGTCACGCCCGTAATTGTCGCGAACGCGGCCGGGTTCTTCGTCGAGTTGGAACGCCTTCTGTGCCTTCCCGGAAACGATCATGTCGAGCGCGCGGCGAGAATGACCGTCGAGTCGGTTCGTGTCGGTCGTGTCGAGTTCGCGCCGGGCCGAACCGAGCCGGCGGCGGAGTTCGTCGCGGTCTCGCAACTGCGGGATCGACACGCCCTGGGGCAGTGTCACGCGACCCGCGAGGTCCGTTCCCTGCACCGGGTCGTAAGCGGTGCCAAGTTGACCCGCGCCCCACACGTCGGCCTTCCAACTGTTCGCGAGTCCCACAAAAGCGGGCAATGCCGGGTCGTTCGGTCCGCGGAACTTCGCCGCGACCGCGCCCATCGAAGGGTAGCCGCCCCCGTCCTTGCCGTCGTTCGTGCGGCGCGCGAGTGGGTTACCGGCCTGCATCGTGATCGGCGTGTGGTCGCTGGCGCGGCAGTCGACCGAGCGGATCAGGCTGAGCCGGTCCATGATGCTCGCTTGAAGCGGCAGGTGTTCGCTGACTCGCACGCCCGGGACACGCGTCGCGATCGACCCGAACGGCCCGCGCACTTCCTCCGGCGCAGACGGCTTCGGATCCCAGGAATCGATGTGACTCAGACCCCCTGAGAGCCAGAAAAGAATCACTGCGGCCGGTTTCTTCGCGACAGCGGGTTTCTCACTCGCGCGAAGAACTGACGGCGCACACACGCCAGCGACGCTGGCGAGACCCGTGCGCAGAAACCACCGTCGCGACCCGACCTGCACGATACCGGGCGGAACGGCGTCTCGCGATTCTTGTGCGTGAAGGTGAGGCATGTTCGTGTGCCGTTCGGTAGGGCGGGTGTTTCGAAGTCGTAGGCACACTCCGTGTGCCGTCGCCTCACAATTGAACACCGCGTCGCGGTTCCGGCTCTCTTCGCCACGGCACACGGAGTGTGCCTACGACTTCGAAACACCCAGCAGGCAAGTCGGAAGGTATTTGACTTTCGCACGCGGCACCACTAGCGTCAAGCGGCAATCCGAATCCCAAGTCTGCGAGAACCTCAAATGCACGACCTCACTCGACGTTCCGCCCTCTCGTACTTCGGCGCAGCGGCTGGCACGGTTCCACTCGTGACCGGGGTTCGGGCCGACGAGAAGGCCGCGAAGCGCATCAAGATCGGTCAGATCGGCGTCGGGCACGCGCACGCGAGCAAGCTCTCGGCGTACCGCGTGTCGGCCGATTACGAAGTCGTGGGCGTCGTCGAACCGGACGAGGCGCTTCGGAAGCAAGCCGAGAACGCGGCGACCTACCGCGATCTGAAATGGCTCACGCGCGAGCAACTGCTCGCCACGCCGGGGCTTCAAGCGGTGCTGGTGGAAACGCGCGTGCGCGACCTGCTCGACAACGCCGAAGCGTGCGTTTCCGCGGGAATGCACACTCACATCGATAAGCCCGCGGGCGAGTCGCTGCCGCAACTCAAGCGCATCCACGACATCGCCGCGAAGAAGAAACTGATGGTGCAGATGGGCTACATGTTCCGCTACAACCCAGCGGTCGTGCTGCTCCGCGACTTCCTCAAGAAGGGCTGGCTCGGCGAAGTCTTCGAGGTTCACGCGGTCATGAGCAAGGTCGTCCCGGCTGCGGAGCGGAAGCGACTCGCCGAGTACCGAGGCGGGATCATGTTCGAGTTGGGCTGTCACGTCCTCGATCTGGTCATCGGTGTACTCGGCAAACCGAAGGAAGTGACTGCGTTCAATCAGCACTCCTCCGCGATGAACGACAAACTGCTTGACAACATGCTCGCGGTGTTGAGCTACCCGCGAGCGACCGCGAGCGTGAAGTCGAGCGCGATCGAGGTCGAAGGCGGCGACCGGCGGCACATGGTGGTGTGTGGCACCGAGGGAACGTTCCACATTCAGCCGCTCGACAACCCAGCCGCGCGAGTCTCGCTGTCGAAGGCGCAAGGCGAATACAAGAAGGGCACGCAGGAAGTGAAGTTCCCGAAGTACAGCCGGTACGTCGATGACGCCGCGGACATGGCGAAGGTCATTCGCGGCGAGAAGCCATTCGACTTCTCCGCGGAACACGACCTCGCAGTTCAGGAAACGTTGCTACGCACGTGCGGCATTCCGCTGAAGGACTGAACTGCAGACTGAACCGACTCCGAGGGCTTCTGATGATGCGTTACGTACTGCTGCTGTGTCTCACGTTCGCGCTCCTCGGGTGCCGCGACCTCAAGCCGCCCGCCGAAGTGAGTACGCCGCCCGCGGACCCACTGAAGGCCGACGTGCCCGCACCGAAATCCGGGCAGCTTCTCGCCGGGGTCGCCAAAGTCGAGATCACGAACAAGACCGCTCTTCCGCTCGGTGACCCGCTGTTCGTGAAAGCGTTGGTGCTCAAGAACGACACCGCGACGGCCGTACTCATCACGGTCGATGCGGTCGCCATCGGTGAGATCGGTCACATCGGCAACGACTACCTCGGCAAGGTGCGCACGCGGCTCCAAAAGGAGTTGAAGATCACACCCGAAAGCGTGGTGGTCAACGCGAGCCACTGCCACGGCATCGTGTGCGCCGATGTGGACGAGAAGACGTTCCAGGCCGTGAAAGAGGCGGCCGACAACATGGTTCCGGTGAAGGTCGGGGTGGGTGTCGGCAGTGAGGATCGCGTTTCGGAGAACCGCCGGCTCACGCTCAAGAGCGGAAAGGAGGCGGACGTTCGACATGCTTACTCGCTACCCGCGGACGAAGAGGTCGCGAGCGTCGGCCCCATCGACCCGCAGATCGGAATCTTGCGCGTGGACCGGCACGACGGGCGCACGCTGGCCGTGGTGTACAACTTCGCGTGCCACCCGATCATGGGGGTTCCGAACGGCGGGAACACCGCGGACATCGTGGGGTTCGCGTCGAAGGTGATCGAAAACAACCTGAGCGAAGGGACAATCGTGCTGTTCGTGCAAGGGTGTGGCGGCGACATCAACCCGGTGCGCTACAAGGACGTTCACCAACCGCGCAGCGCCGAACCGCTTGGCAACATGCTCGGCCTCAGCGCGCTGCAAACGGTACGGAAGATCAAGTGCGCCGACGGAGCGTTGAAGGTTCTCAACGATAAGATCAAGCTGCCGCGAGCCGATCACGCGGAGCGCATCGAGTCGCTCCTCACGGAGCAAATGAGATTGGTGAAGTCCCTGAAGGGAACGACGCTCAACCTCAAGACGTTCCTTGAGCTGACGGCGAAGCACAACCTGTCGAAGGAGTTCCCGTCGGACTCGTCCTTCCGCTACTTCTCCGAGAAGGACCGCGGGCGTGACGATCTCGTCAAACTCGACGAGGCGAACCGCAAGAACATCCGAGCCTACGCGGAGAACATCTACACCACGGAGAAGCTCACGCGCGTGCAGACGAACCTCGCGCTGCTTCAGAAGCACCAGGCCACGAACCTCGCCGCGGCCCGCAAGCCTATCGAGGTAGAAGTCGCGGCCCTGCGCGTGGGCGACTTCATACTCGTGACCTTCCCCGGCGAACTGACCGTTGAGATCGGCCTGAACGTCAAGAAGACCTCGCCGCACAAGACGACGTTCGTGGCCGGCTACACCAACGGTTACATCTACTACACACCGACGGCAAAGCAGATGCAGAACATCGGCGGCGCGCAGGAAGACAGCGATTGCCTGCTCGCGCCCGAGTGGGAACAACTCTTCTACGACAAGGTCGCCACGGTACTGAAGCGTCTGTGAAGCACGTGGTGCCGGCGGGTTCCCAGCATCGGTTCTCCAGGCGGGCCGCCTGCACCCCAACAAACGAAGCTTACGCCGCTTCCTTCGAAACGATTACCGGAAGCGGCAACACGGTCGGCGTCTCGCACCACGCGATGACCGCGTCCAGTTCGCGAACACCTTCCGACAGGCCTGCCGCTGACGCCCGCTCCACCGGCGTCTTCCCAACCCGCCCAGCAATCCGGTCCGCGAGCCGGTAAACTTTCGCCAGCACCATCGCCGGGGTGCCGCTCTCGGCACGCCACAGCACGGCCCGCAAGGTCCTGCACCAAATCGCAAGCCGGTCCGGGACGTTCTGCGTCGGTTCTGGGAGCTGGGCGTCGCGGTACTCCGCGACGTACTCGCGCAGCGCCAAGCGGAACGCCTCAAACGCCTTCTGCCTCGCCTGAAGGTCGGAGGTGGACGCAGCGCTCTTGGCGGGGTCGTCGCGGTGGTTCTCCCACCGCGCCTGAAGGTCGAGTACCCGGACCAGGGCCGTTGCCTGTTTGGGGCTGAGTTTCTCGGCGGCGTTCTCGCTCATTTGTGACATGGTAGCCTTCGCGGGAGTACGGGGTGGTCTTGTGGATCTCATCGGTCCGGTCGGTTCCACCGGTTCATAGCGAAGAGTGGGAAGCAAGGGAAGGCGGGTCGGGGAGACGGTATATCCGATCCGGGGCGGACCGGTGGCACCCGGCAAGAAGGATCTCAACCGCGTGCCGATCCGGTCACCGACCAGTAAAGATTACAACCGGTGCGGGGCCAGTTCTGGATCGTTTCGCACGTGAAATACTGGAAATCTCTGGGCTTCGTACACGCTGTGGGTGCCGCAACGCGATCTGGCACACCGTCTGCATTACCTCAATCCGTCAACCAGCAAGTCGGGCCAAGTCCCCCGGCCCGCTCTACCGCCCACATTACTTGTCTCATTGCCTGTCAACGAAAGCCGGTGACCGAAGTCGCCGGCTTCTTCTGTTTCTATGAGACCGGAATGTCGCACCGCCCGAACCTTTCGCCCCGTGACGCTCCATCGTCCGTGCCACCACAATCAGGAACGCGAAACGACCGCAGCCTGCCCCAATTGGGGCGAGCAGCGGTCGTTTCGCGTTCTCGATTGGTGGGCGTTAGTCCGCGCGTTCCTTCTTGACCGGCTTGCCGAGAGCCGCCTTCTTGATTGTGCTCCGGCGCTTGGCCTCCTTGCGGCTCCGGGCCTCGCAGGGCTTCTCGTAGTATTCGTGGGCGCGAAGCTCGCGTTTCAGCCCGCTCCGCTCGACCAACTTCTTGAACCGCCGGAGCGCCGCACCGATCGGCTCCCGGTCGTGAACCCGCATGCGCAATCCCATTCCGCCTCCCGGTTATGTGTCACCAAGAGATGATACAGGCGAGACCAGAATGAACCACCCCGAATCTCCTAGATGAACGTGGGGGCACGAAATGCGGGGCCAGAGCAATCTCGCCCAATGGCGATAATTGCGCCGAATGTCGGAGTGAACGGGCCGACCACCTGTTAGGATACACACGGGTCGGGGGTGTTCACCCGCGACCGATGGCGGCCAACCGCCTTCACCCCCGCTCTACTTCGAGGCCCGAGATGGCGAAGAATTTGTACGTTGGGAACATGTCGTTCTCGACAACCGAAGACCAACTCCGTGAGGTCTTCTCCCAGTACGGGACCGTGACCAAGGTTCAACTCATCATGGACCGGGAAACCGGCCGCCCACGCGGGTTCGCGTTCGTGGAGATGAGCGACGGTGGTGACCAGGCCATCGCGGCCCTCAACGGGACGCAGCTTGACGGCCGCGCCCTGACTGTGAACGAAGCCAAGCCCCGCGAAGGCGGCGGTGGTGGTGGTGGCCGCTCCGGTGGCGGCGGCTACGGCGGTGGCGGCGGTGGCCGCTCCGGCGGAGGCGGCGGCTATGGTGGTGGCGGCGGTGGCGGTGGCCGCCGTTACTAACCCTCGATCCGAATCAATCCGCGAACCCCGGCAGAATCTGCCGGGGTTTTTTTTTCAATGACATCATCCCTTCGCCACGTTCACCCACTTCTGCGACTTCGCCGAGTCGAGGATCGCGTCGAGCACGCACTGCGTTTCGAGCGCTTCCTTGAACGTCGGGCCTTGCGGCTTGCCGCTCTCAAGTCCCTGGATGAAGTCGGCGACTTGGTGCGTGAAGCTCGCGTCGTAGCCGATCGAGAGACCCGGAACCCACCAGTTCGCCATGTACGGGTGGTCGGGGCTGTTGTCCGTGACGTGGATACTCTTCCAACCGCGAATCTTGCTGTCGTCCTTGTAGTCGAACACCTGGAGCCGATGCAGGTCGTGCAAGTCCCAGCAGAGGCTCATGTCCGCGCCGTTGATCTCGAACGTGTACGCCGCCTTGTGACCGCGGGCGTATCGGGTACTCTCGAAGTTCGCGAGCGAACCGTTCTCGTAGCGGCCCATGAACGTGCAGGCGTCATCGATGCCGACTTTCTCGACCTTCCCGGTCAGGTTGTGCATCCGCTCCTTGACGAAGGTTTCCGTCATCGCACAAACGCTGTCTAAACGTCCGTTAAGCCAGATACTTGTGTCGATGCAGTGTGCGAGGAGGTCGCCGCTGACGCCCGAACCAGCCGCGGCCACGTCGAGCCGCCACAGACCTTGACCGCCTTGCGGCAGGTCGGACTTGATGGTCCAGTCCTGAAGGAACTTGGCGCGGTAGTGGTAGATCTTGCCCAGCCGCCCTTCGTCGATGAGCTTCTTCGCGAGCGTGACAGCGGGGATGCGCCGGTAGTTGTACCACACCATGTTCGCGACGCCGGCCTTCTCCACTGCCGCGACCATCTCGCGCCCCTCCGGCACATTCATCGCGAGCGGCTTCTCGCACAGAATCGCCTTTTTGTTCGCTGCTGCCGCGAGGGCAATTTCCTTGTGCATGTTGTTCGGCGTGCAAATGTCGATCACATCGATATCGGGCCGTTCGACCAGTTTCCGCCAGTCGGTTTCGGTGGACTCGTAGCCCCACTGGTCCGCGAACGCCCTGATCTTCGCGGCGTCGCGTGCGCACGCGGCCTTCAACACCACCTCATAAGAGGAAGGAAAGAACTGACCGACTTGCTTGTAGGCGTTCGAGTGGGCGCGACCCATGAACCCGTACCCGATCATCCCGACTCGCAGTTGTTTCTTTGCCATTGGAGACTCCATGGTACTAGCCCCTGAGGGGCGGCAGAAAATAGCCCAGAGCGCAAACCCTGGGTGCATGTGTCGCCCCGTTGGGGCTATGTGCTTTCCGGAAACGATACCAGGGGCTTACGCCCCTGGCCATTACCTGTCGCCCCTTCGGGGCTGAAATCCGTGGATACTCGTGTTTCTTCTCTCCTACTTCTCGCCCTGTTAGTCATACACTTCCTTGGCGATCAGCACCTGCGCGGCGTTATCAGCCACCCAGCGCTGGTCGTCGTTCGTGTCGGTCAGCACTTACGGTGCGACGGGGCCACTCTTCGTGTAGATGATCCCTGCATCGGACTTGGTTGCGTTCACAGAGCCACTCTTGTGCGCGATCACTGTTCCCGCCAACAACTGGCGCGTCGTCTTCTTGTCGTCGTCGCACACCTTCAAGTGTCTGAGCATTTCCTTGCACGCTTCCAGTGAGACAACCTTCCCCGCGTCGAGCAATCCAAGTAGCTGCACCATCTCACTTGCGGTGGTGCCGCCAAGACCGTACTTCTTGCCGAACTCCTGGTCGATGCGGGTCGCCTGTTTGAACACCTTCGCGTTGATCTTCGTGTTCTTGAACCCGAGTCTCTCCGTGCACGTTCGTGAACGGGATGCCGATCTGATCGAGAACCAAGTTGGTCGCGGTGTAGTAGGAGTAGACGATGAAGTAGGCGACATCTGGCCCGAGAACCGAAACAGGGTCGTCGCGGAGCGCGACTCCGGGATCGTCGCTAACGAAGTACCCCAACCCGATACGCTCCGCGTACTACACCAACAGGAAGCCGACGCGAAAACAGACGCTGCCGTGTGGTTTGGTCGGGCGTGACACTACGACGACCTCCCCACGAATGAGTTCCAAGGCTCGGTCCTGGTTCTCCGCTTGGTTGACGAACTCCCAGAACTCATCGGCGGTCATGAGCTTCTTCACGGCGCCGACGCCCGGCGTGGACGTCGACATGCTCCCTCCTTTGTCGTGTGCAGTCTATCCGCCGAGCTTCTGCCGCGCCAATGCGAGCGCGCCGTGAACGACCACCTCTTCGCCCAGCGCCGCGGGCACGATGTCCGTCAACCCAGCGAAGGGGGCGAACGTGCGCAGTGCGACCTTTTCGCGGATCGGGTTGAAGAACAGTCCTTCACCGATCAACGATACACCACCGCCGATAACGACACGCGCCGGGCACAGGAGAGTAATCATTGGAGCGATGGCCATTGCGAGAGCATCGGTTGCCATCGAGAAGATACGACAGGCTTTGAAGTCATTGTTTCGCGCCAGCGCCGCGACCGTTTGCACTGTTCGGGGGGCGCCGTCTGCGAACAATCCTTCCTTATTGGCGTGATACTGAATGGCCCGCCCCGAAGCCACTCGCTCCACGGTTAAGTCCGGTTCGTCGTCACCGCGTTCCACCACAACATAGTGCCCGATCTCCGCGGCGCCGCGTCCGACGCCGCGGTAAATCTGCCCGTCGATGATGAGACCGCCGCCGATCCCGGTGCCGACCGTGATGTAGAAGATCGGCGACAGTCCCCTGCCCGCACCGAACAGCGCTTCCGCGAGTCCGGCTACGTCCGCGTCGTTGCACAGCACCGCGGGCACGCCGACAAGGTCGCTCACCCAGTCCGCGAGCGGGAAGCCGTCCCAGCCGTCGATCTGGTGCGACTTGATGACCGTGTTACTGCGGTCGTCAGTGGGGCCGCCGAAGCCGATCCCGACACCGCGAAGCAAGCCGCGATCGGTGTTTGCCTTCGCGAGCAACTCCGGCACCGCGCTCACGATCTGCTTGCGGATGCCTTCGCTGCCTTCGGCGGGGTTCACGGCGCCGCGCCACAGCGCGCGGATGTGCCCGTCGCCACGGCCCAGCCCGAGTTGCAGTTTTGTCCCGCCGATCTCGATTCCGAGGAACATGTTGAAACCCTCACGCTCCCCTTCGGGTCGCGGCTACGCGAATGGGATTCGTCAATCGTCGTCGCCGCGCTTTGCCTTCAGGGGCAGGAAGAACGCGGCCCGCACCGGCGGCGGCATCGGACTCTTCTCCCCGCGAACCGCTTTCCAGATGATCTCGCTGAAGATCAAGTCGTCGAGCGTGTCTTCCTTCGAGAGGTCTTGCTTCTCAATCCACGCGGCCCCGAACATGCCTGTCTTGTTCATTTCGTTCAGATCCTGCTTCGGAACCTCGTGCGTGTAGCCGCTCAGGTCCGGCTTTGCCGTGAAGGAAGCGTACATCGGCCGCGCCGCGGCGTCGAACTGGCTCATCGGCTGCACGCCCAGAATCAGTTCCATCGTGCGCAACATGCTCGTGGTAGAGTACAGCGTGCTATCGACGAACTTGCGCTTCGTGTATGGCGAGATCACCAGCGCCGGCGAGCGGTGCGCGTCCACGTGGTCGGGGCCGTTCTGCGTGTCGTCCTCGATCACGAAGATCGCAGTCTCCTTCCAGAACTTGCTCTTCGAGACGGCTTCGACCACCATTCCGAGCGCGAGGTCGTTGTCCGCGACCATCGCGGTTACGGTGGGCGAGCCGACCTTTGTTCCGGCGGTATGGTCGTTTGGTAAGCGAAGCACTTGCATCTTCGGCATGTCGCCGGCCGTCTCGAAACGCTTCAGTTCGCTGATGAAACGTTCCGCACGCTTCACGTCGGGGTAATCGAGATCATACCCGCGGAAACGCGGGTCGAACTTGCCTTCCAGTGCGGGCACGCTCGCCTTGCTATCCTCGAAACTGCCGTCGGGCTTGCGCGCCCCGTTCTTGACCCACTCGCCGTAAGCGCGGTAGCTCACCTTCGCTTCGGCGCACTTGTCCCACAGATAGCCGCCGCTTGGCCGCGCGATGAGGTCTTTGTTCCCCTCACTCGGGTAGCCGAAGATCTTCCCACCGCGATAGCTCAGCGGCCAAATCTTCTCCACGAAGTCGGTGGCGTAGGCGCCCATCGTCCACTCGTGGCCGTCGGCTGAGACCTCGCCATCGACGTAGAGGTTGTCGAGCAGAACGAACTGCTTCGCGAGCTTGTGGTGGTTCGGCGTGACTGCCTCCGGGAACAGGCAGAGGCTCGCGTCGCCGTTGCCCTCCTTGATGTCGCCGAACACCTGATCGTAGGTGCGGTTCTCTTTCACGATGTAGATGCAGTACTTGATGGGGCTTGCGTCGCCGAGATTCTTGGGAATCGGGTTGCCGGCCTCCACGAACTCGGACCGCACCGCACTGCCTTCGCGGTACGGGCTGCACGCGTACGCGGTCTTGCTGTGTGCTGCCATTTGATCCGGCGTGGGAAGCCGCATCACGGTGAGCGTGCCCTTGAGCAACTGCCCGATGTACTCGTTCAGGTTGCGCGCCTGCGGCACGAGCGGGTTCGGCCCGCCGCGATTGCTCTTCGACGACATGCCCTTGCCGTTCGCGATGTAGAGCTGCTTGTCGGTCGCGTTGTAGCGCACACTCGTGGGATACCAGCCGGTGGGGATGAAGCCGAGCGACACGGCTTTCGTGCGGTCCGCGATCGTGAACACGCTGAGGTTGTTCGCGTCGGCGTTGGCGACGAACAGCATCAGGCCGTCGGGCGTCATCGTGAGGCTGTTGGGTGTGTTGCCGTTGGGCGAGTTCGGGTACAGCGCGCAGTTGATTGTCTGAATCCCCTTGCCGGTCGCGGGGTCGAGAACGCTCACCTTCGTGGAGTTCGCGCACGCGACGTACAGTGCGTCCCCCTTCGGCGAGAGCAGCATCTCGGTGGGGTGTTCGGCGGTGGGCCACGTCGCGACGACCGCGTTCTTCTCCAGGTCGATGACCGCGACGCTGGCCCTCGCCCAGAGGCTCACGAAACACCGCTTGCCGCCCGGCTCGACGAGACACGCGTACGGGTACACCGCCGGCTCGCGCGGCTTTTCTGGCTCGTCCGCTTTGCCCTTCACGGTGTCATCTTTGCGGCCGTCTGGCGGGCTTGGCGGTTCGCCTTTCCCCGGTTCCTTCTTCACGGGCGGGGGGTCGAACTGAATCACCTTCTTGTTGTCCGGATTCACGAGCGGCACGCGAACCACCGCGTCGGCCCACGGCACCGCTGCGAACAGATCCTTGCCCGCGGGGTCGAAGGCCAACCCGCCGACAACGCCCTTCCGCTTCGGCACGCTCACGTCGATGGCTTTGCCCTTCGTGAGATACCCTTTGTCGAAGTCGAAGACGTGAACGACTTCGTCCTCGCCGCCGCTGGCGAAGACCTGCTTCCCGTCGGTGCTCCAGGTGAGACCATAGAAGGCCTGGTGAATCTGCACGCGAGACAGCACACGCGTGCGCTCCGGGTTCAGGTCCACGACGAGGATTTCGTGCGGCCCGTACCCGGCGCAGAGCACCGCGGCGAACTCGCCCGTGGGGTGGATCGCGATGTTGACCGGGAAGTCGCCGGTTTCGACGTGTCGGCCCGCGGGCTTCAACGACCACTGGTTCGGGAGCTGTACGAACCCGTCCCGGCGCAACCCCGGCAGCACGCGTTCAAGCGGCTTCGATTCCGCTTTCGGTTGGTCCTTTGCGGGCGGCTGCGCCGGCGACGTGATCGCGAACAGCCCGACGCCCGCGATCAGGAGCAACCCGACCGCCCACAGCGATTGCCCGCGCATACGTGCCTCGTTCGTCAAGGGAGAGGGAAGGGGAGTTATTGTGCGAAGTGCGGGCGGATGTGGCGCGAAGTTGTGGAGAAGGCTCTCGCGTCCGTGAATGAGATGAGCCGC